>MWWH01000524.1_pt1 | contig 11076 bp, 12 predicted proteins | sample 1047231 | NCBI WGS metagenome assembly MWWH01 (sample SAMN06349967, study PRJNA376086) | soil metagenome | isolation source: MG3-2 sample Antarctic (ecotone) soil | place: Antarctica | collected 2015-01-13 | reverse complement strand
CTGAATCTTTCGCTCCAACAACCTGCCCGTGAAAATTTCGCTGGTGAACTGTGAGCCTTGATCCGTATTGAATATCTCAGGGCACGCGATCTGCAAAGCGTCATCTAAGGCCGAGACACAAAAACTGCTCTCCAATGTCACTGACAATTCCCAATTCAAAACAAAGCGTGAATGCCAATCCATGATCGCCACCAAATAGACAAACCCCGGTAAGAGTCGAATGTAGGTGATGTCCGTACTCCACACTTGATTGACTCTGTCTATCGCCACGCCCTTGAGCAAGTAAGGGTAAACTCGATTCTGAACATTCGGCTGACTCACCTGGGGCTTCGGATATTGGGCTTCTAAACCCATGATTCTCAATAATCGCCGGACTCGCTTCTCATTGACCAGATAGCCTTGACTTTCGAGCCACGCGGTCATCCTTCGCACTCCATAAAATGGACACCGGGTGTACTGCTTATCAAGCAGCCGCATCAACAAAACGTTCTCTGCTCTCTCAGGGCGAGCCTTGTAATAAAGACTCGCCCGATTCAGCCCAACCAGTTCGCATTGCCGCTCAATGCTGATCTGCTGATTGCCTGCCTCGATCAAAGACCGTCGCTCATCAAGCGAGATGTCCAGCTTTTTTTTTCAACCAGTCCAACTCCACTTTCAGTTGACCGATTTGCTGGTACAGTTGCGATTTCAGTTCTTCATCGTCTTGAGTGGCGCGCGCGCGTTTTGTTGAAAAAGCATCGGGAAGAGCTTCGACAGCTTGGCGTTTCCAACTCATCACTTGATTCGGATGCACGCCATAAAGAGAAGCTATCTCATTGATAGTCTTCTCGCCTTTGATGGCGGCTAATGCGACCTTCGTTTTGAACTCCGCACTGTAGTTGTTGCGCTGCTTAATCATCTCATCCTCCTGTCTGGATAGCAGCGAGTTTACCACCTTAATATCCTGTCTTAATTTTGGGGAGCATTATAATCACGGTAGCTGAGTGCAAAGCGGAAGTAGAGCCACACGGTGTGGCTAATGATTTCGGCAGGAAAACGATGACGGCGATAGGGAGAAGAGGCTGGGTGCATCAGCGGATTATGCAGCACGTGCAGATCCACAGCACCTCGGCATCGTTAAGTTGACGATACCCTTCCGAACCATGACGGTTGACTTGTTGGCTCTCGCCGATTGGTTGCGCGAGCAGGGCGTGACGCAGGTGGCGATGGAGAGTACGGGTGGGTACTGGCGTCCGATCTTTAACATTCTCGAAGCGGAGTTCGAGACGCTGCTCGTCAACGCGGCACACGTCAAGGCGGTACCCGGCAGGAAGACCGATGTCCGGGATGCCCAGTGGCTGGCTGAACTGTTGCAGCATGGGTTGCTGCGTCCGAGCTTTATTCCGCCCGTGCCCGTGCGCGAGTTGCGTGACTTGGTGCGCCATCGCAGCAACTTCGTGCGCGAGCGGGCAACTTTGGTCAACCGCGTGCAGAAGGTGCTGGAGGGAGCTAACATCAAGCTGGCGAGTGTGGCGACGGATGTGCTGGGTGTCTCGGGACGCCAGATGCTCAACGCCATCGTCGCCGGAGAAGCAGACGCGACCGTGATGGCGGAGTTGGCGCGCGGACGCTTGCGCACGAAGCGGGACGAGTTGGCGAAGGCTTTGGCGGGACGAGTGCGTCCACAGCACCGCTTCGTGTTGAGTGAGTTGCTGTGCCAGATCGATAGCTTCGACGAGACGATAGCGCGCTTTGATGCGCAGATTGACGAGGCGTGCCGCCCTTTCGCGCAAGCCGTCGAGCGACTCGACACGATTCCGGGCGTGGGGCGTGAGACGGCGGAGGTGATCGTCTCGGAGATCGGCACCGACATGACTCGGTTTCCGAGTGCCGCGCACTTGGCGGCCTGGGCAGGCGTGGCGCCGGGCAACTATGAGTCGGGCGGCAAACGGCTGAGTGGACGCACCCGCAAAGGCAACCAAGCGTTGCTTAAAGGGTTGGTGCAAGCCGCCCACGCTGCCGCGCATACGAAGAACACCTTCTTGGCGGCGCAGTACCAGCGGCTTCAGCGACGGCGTGGGCGGAAGCGGGCGGTGTTGGCCGTGGCACATTCGATTCTCGTGATTGCGTATCATCTCTTGGCGCGTGAAGAAGAATATCGTGAGTTGGGCGGCGACTACTTCGACCGGCAGCGTCCTGAAGCCACGGCTAAACGATTGACACAGCGGTTGGAGAAGTTGGGCTATCACGTCATCCTCCAGCAACCTGAGTCGGTTGAGGTCTGCGCTTCCGCGTAACTCACCAGCTTATTTTCACCTTAGTAACTATTGATTGGATAGGTCGCTAGAGCCGGGAGTGAATCCCTATAGCTATTTAACCTCAACATTCTCACCGACAAAGAATGGGCGATACCACAATTCGCACACGGCCACTGCGCTTGTCTCGGTGAAAATTTTCCTTGACAAATGAACTACCCCGCAGCAAGCTGCGAGGTATCAGAATAAGTTGAGTTGTTCCCGATGTAGTTGCTTGTATTTTGCACCTTGATTTTGGATGTATTTCTGGATGCTCGTCTCATTGTCATGCTGCCCCACCGTGCTGATGAAATACCCGGCACTCCAGAATTGTCCACCCCATAATTGTTTCTTGACTTCCGGGCAAGCACGAAAGATTTCTCTCGCCGTAATACTTTTGATGATTTGGACGAGCCGCTTCGGACTGTAGAGTGGCACGGCTTGCACCAGAAAATGGACATGGTCTTCGTCAGTCCCAATCTCCAGGAACGTCATGTCGTATCGCTTGCCTATGGCGAGACACGTCTCCTTGAGTTTTTCATCCACGGGCGGTGTAAAGACCACCCGCCGATACTTGGCCGGGCAGACGATGTGGTACAGCAGCACTGAGACATTGTGTCGTTTATGGACGAACCGGCTCACTGGCGAAGTATAGCGCAGCAAGCTTGCGAGGAATTACACCCGTAGAGATTAAAAATTCCAAGTCCTCCTTGCTAGACGGCAGGTGGTACACTTTCAGCGTCAGCAACTCCCCTTTCCTAGCTCCGAGATTCACGGCCGACTCGAACATAACCCAGTTGCGATGACGGGTGCACTTTGTAAAGACGCCCCGGGGAAACTCTCCGAACTCATTCGGCGCTATTGCACGGCGGATAAGTTGAATTTCAATCGGCGTCAAAGGCTCTCGCCGGCGGGACCCGGAAACAGAGAGGCTGTTACTCTCAATCACACGGACCATTTGGGCGATTTGCGCCTCCAGCGCATCATCGTCGATAGAGTCGGATCCGCCGTGGTTGCTCGGCTCCATAGACCACTCGAGAAAATAGCGAACAGCGAACAGCCGCAAGTTAAAAACTCTAGTTGAAACGATCCCGGTCACCTCTTTGGGTCGGTTTGAAATTGATGACCCGACAGCGTGCTGGCGTCTGAGTTGCGTAACCAATTGCAGCAGATCATTCTTATTCAGCGCGCCGCCTGCGGTCAGAAATGTCTCAATGTTTCCGATGCCGGGAGTGGCCTCAGCCCAGTTGTAGAGGTTGCAAATTCCACGCAGATCGGAAAATAGTGAAGAAGGGCTCAGGGCAAAGCGCGTCCTGAGCATGTAACGGAGCGCGAGTGGTGCCGGGGCCCAAGAAAGAGTGTGGCGGAGCATGGAAAGTTCTTCCCCATTAATGTCCAGACGCTCGACGGTCCAGATTTCGGGAAAGTCATTTGAGGTGGCAAGTTTCGCAGTAGATGCTGACATCGTAATTTTATTTTTATCGCCTATCGGCAGTTTGGCTCCCCTCAATTGCTCTCCGTGATCGCAGCGACACCTGAACGTCTTATGACCTCGCGTTAAGAGTGTTGAATTCCCTCTTTCATAACATCGGTTATATGGCGAAGGAGATTCTCAACTTTTGCACGAATGCGCGGAGCATCTTCCGCAAGCAAGAAACCACCGGAGGCAACCCCCATCTCCGAAAGCGTTATATCGACCGACTGCCCCCTTGTCTCGAGCAGAGCTACACAGACTTGTGCCATCTCCCCGAGCTCCTCGTCGGACAACGGGTGGGGGGCTACAGGATGGTACTCGTTGCGGCCGACGCCCGCGTGTAAGGAAGCGTTCACCGCCCCTTCATTGATTACGCCGTGCTTGCGGAGCACGTTGTAAGCCTCCCGCTGCGCTACCCGAGCAGCCTTCGGCAATCCCCTGCTCTCCAACCACTCGCGTGTCCGTTCGTGCTCTTGGGCGGCCGCTTGTCTCGCTGCTGATTTGAGTGATGGTTCGAGTTCTAGCCTCAGCCGTGAAACGAGTTCATCAACCGGGAGTTCAACTCGGAGCAATGCTTGCGACAGTTGCTCCTCTCTCTGGCTGGTGATTTGCGGAGAATGATCGCGTAAGGACGGATGCGGGTCGGGGTGTTTGTTAACTACATTCGTTTGCTGCGCGCCGTTTTTTGGCGCGTGCGGATTTAAATCTGTATCTAAAACTTCTAGATCAGCGAAGCTGTCATTAAAGGCTGGCTCAACCGCTGAGCCACCGCGCGCGCCGTTTGAGCCATAGACGAAGGGTAAAATTTTTTTGCCCGCCGCAGTTCCCCTCACGCCGATTGACCCTGTTGCGCGGTTGAGGAAGATGCGGATGCCGGCTCCGTTCTTGCCTGCGAAGTAGCCGATGATTCCCTGCTCGTGCATCCACGCCAGCGCCTTATGCGCCGTCGCGGAAGCCACGCCCAGAAGTCCGTAGAGCACCTTCGACGCCTTAACCGGGCGTCCGGTGACTTCCCCGGCGTGGAAGTAGAGCACGCCATCACGCTCCCAAAACTCCGGTGCCGCCGAGGCCAGGCGCAGGTAAATCTTGCTCATCAGCGGGGTCACCCGGTCGGCCGCCTCCGAAGTGACAGCGCTGATGACTTCCGCGTCTATCTGGTGGAAGTTCTTGCGGTACTCGTTCGCGCCGAGCTGCGTGCGGCGCACGAATCGGGGCGGTGCCAGTGCGGTTGCCGTCATAGGTGGCATTCACTTTCCAAAAGGGCTTGACAGCTACGGGGCGGCGTGTAAACTGCACCTGCTTCGTCTCATCGGGACAAAGCTACGCCCTCTCGCCGTCGAGCGAGTTTCCGTGAATGGCCCCGAGCGCTGAGGTCGCCAAACTACCGCGCTCCGGGCCGTTTAACTTTCGGGCGTCACACGGACGCCCGCGAATTTCGCCCACACCTAACCACAAAGTATGACGGCCTGTAAATCCCGTGGTCATACCTGCGTCCGCAGCGGTACGATCTCGTTCTACCGCAGACGGAAGTGCGCCCCGCGTGGTCGATAGTTATGCCGCCGTAGTTGAAAGTTATGCCCCCGCAGAATCACTTATGAGGACTGTGATTGGAGATTATGGGAGGGTGGGCGCATATTATACCCCTGTGGTATAAAGTTATTCTACAGGAGCTAAAAACCCTAATAAATACAGTGTCTTTCAACCCCTGTACATGCAGCTCCCGCATTAGTTCCCTATTGTTTGAGATTAGTTGAGATAGTTATTGACATCGCGGGCGTGCTCTGTTAGAAGCAACAGTTTATGAGTTCCAGCTACCAAGGACAGAAAGAAATGGCATTGTCGAAGGCCGTGACATCAACGGATTCGGAACTGGTTACCGTCGCCGAGGCGAGACGCATCCTCGGCATCAGCGCAAACAAAATGTCGGCCCTGATAGGCAGCGGTGCGCTCCCCTACGAGCAGGACCCGCTTGACCGGCGCGTCAAGCTGGTCAAGCGCTCCGACGTCGAAGGGCTGATGAGGAAAAGAATTCAGAGCAGATGAGTAAACGGCAGGAGTCCTCCGGCATGAGTCGAATCATCAGCTGTTGCAACGCCAAGGGCGGCACCGGCAAGACGACGGTTGCGTTGAACCTGGCGTGCATCTTCGCCTCCCACTTCCGTAAGAAAGTCCTGGCCATCGATCTCGACCCGCAGGGGAACCTCGCGGTCGGACTCGGTATCGACCCACGCGGGATCACGAAGACGACCTTCCGCATGCTGATGGAGGATACGCCCGACCTCGACCAGTACATCCTGAAGGTCAAGCCGAACCTGGACATTATCCCGAACGCGCTCGAGCCGAACATGGAAGCCATGCTCTCCAGCCGCCGCAACCGCGAGCGCCTGCTCGAATCGAGGCTCCAGGGGGTGAGGGACAAGTACGACATCATCATCCTTGACACGCCGCCCGCGCTCGAAACTTCCACCATTAACGCCATGGTCGCATCCGACGAGATCCTGATCGTCATCGACTGCGGTTATTACGCGCTTTACGGTCTGAACCAATTGATGGAGACGCTCTCCGAGGTGCAGCGCGAGTTCCAGCGCTACGATTTGGTGATTCGAGCGCTCGTCAACCTCTACGACCAGCGGCAGAGGATGGACCGGGAGGTGCGGGAAGAAGTCGAGCGCTTCTTCGAATCGCTGATGCTCAGCACGACGGTGCACAAGAACGTGAAGCTGACGGAGGCGGCGGGCGCGGGCAAACCCATCATGGAATACGATAAGAAGTCGTCCGGATATTTCGACTTCACGAGGCTGGCGAAGGAACTGCTGGATATTTATGACAGGCCGAGAAAAGCCGAAAAGGAGGGCGCTGCATCGCGGGCTAGATGACATCGTCAACCGCGACGCGTCGCTGACCTCCAAACTGCTCGGGCGGATGAAGCCGCCGACACGCGAGCCTCTGGAAGTATCAGAGGAAAGCGAGGAACCGCGTGCGGCTGACGCCTCGTCCGGTGATTCAGGTGCGGCTCAGACCTCCTATGAGACCACGCCGCCCGCGACTCTGCGGCCGCGTGCTCAGGATGAGCCGACGCCGGTGCCCCGTCTCGACAAGGTACGGGCTGAGTCCCGTGCGCCCGTCGTCGCTAGAGAAGTAAATGCGCCGGTTAAGTCGGCGACGCCCACGCCGTCGGCCCCGATGACCTTCGACGAGTTCCTCGCGCGCTGGGGCTTCGTCCTGCGCAGCGGCGGCCGCGCCGGCAAGCTGCGCATCTGCCAGGCGCTCTACGAGAACACATACGGTGCCGGGCAGGAGACGTTCTTCACCTCGTACGAGAAGCTGGCAAGGCTGACCGGCCTCGAGAAGAAGCAGTGCGCCATCAATGTCAAGCAGCTCGAAGGTCTGGGCTTCATCGAGCGGGTCAACATCTACAACACCGCCACCAGGCAGGGAACTGAGTTCAAACTGCACCTGGAGCAACTGCCGCCGAGCGCGCGCCGCCCCCCACGACATCACTATTACGACGAGGATCTGCCGCGCTAAAACCCAACTTATACCCCTGTGGAATAAGATTATACTACAGGAGTATAAAGTATGGGGGCTGTCCCGTAAAGTCATGCCCCGGTATGGGTTCAGGCTAGACACTCTTCAGCTTGCGGCCGCGTGTTTATGTCGCTCCTGCCTGCGGCGTTCCACGCGGAGGAGGACATTTGAGACTCCGTCCATGGCGCCGAGGAAGTCGTTCATGATCTCCTCGTCGAGGTCATCGGGCTCGATCTCCTTCATCGCGTAGAAGAGCCGCTTCATCTCCTCCCAGAACATGTGGCGGGCGTCCGAGGGGTCAACCTCGAGCATTTCGTCCACCTTCGTGACGACGGCCGTCATCCCCTCATCTGAGACCCTTGTATCCGTGACCTCGCCGAGTAGTTCTTTGACCCGGGCGCGCAGGCGCGTTTGTGACCCTTGGACGGCCAAGTGCTGCCGGAGCACCTCGGCGCGGCGCGAGCACGCCTCGCGCGGCGAGCAGCCCAGCCTCGCGGGCGTCAGGCGGGCAAGCTGGGCCGCCTCTTGCAGGTTCAGCCGCCCGTCCGAGAGCGCGTCCGTGACGTCGGAAGGGAACTGAAGGAGCGGGAGATACTGCCCGATGAAGCTATTGACGGAGACGCGCCCCACCGTTTCACGCTCGAGGACGGCGCGAAGCACACCGGCCGCCTCCAAAAGTCTTTCCCGCGGCCAGGACGGGGGTCTGCCCCGCTTCGTATAGGTCGCCGGCCTTCGCTCGACGTGGCGGACGGCGTAGAGAAAGCGCAGTAACTGCTCCTCTCCGGAGGGGATGAGATCGGGCAGCCGCTCGCGGAGGAGCTGGCAGATGGCGCGCACGGCTCGTGGGGCGGCGAGCGGGTCGGGCGTGCGCAGGCGGCGGCGGGTGGCGCGCATCGGTGGTTGATGACCTCCCGGAACGGGAACGTTTCACGAACGCTTGATCATACACCAATATTGCCAATCAAAAGGGCAAATATTCGCCGGGCGGGAACGACGCTTACAGGAATAGACCATTTCTGTAAACAGATAGATAAGCGTGATATACTCACTTTTGAGAACCTGACTTGTCTGGAAAGGATGGCTGCTATGTCTTCCGTCATCGTCGAACGCATCCTCGAAGAAGTAAAGAGGCTCACCCCTGAAGAACAGCGTGAGTTGCGCGAAGCTCTTGCGCGGGAGACGTCATCTCCTCGAACGGACTACGACACGCACGAGCGCGAGCGCGCCTGGATCGAACGCCACCGCGACGAATATCTGGACGAGTGGGTCGCACTCGAGGGAGACCGCCTGCTCGCGCATGGAATGGACGCGCGCGAGGTCTACCTCGCGGCGCGCGCCGCAGGCGTGAGAGCGCCATACGTCGAGCGCGTCAAGCCGAATGATGGACTGCCCTTCGGAGGGTGGTAACCGCTATGCCCTACGATCTCACCTTCGACGAGACGCACGACTATAGCCACGCGGACCCGCGCGCCGGCATCGTGGTTCCGGTCACTATCAGCACCAGCGGCACTACGGTTCATCTGACGGCGAGCGTTGATACCGGCGCGAGTTTCTGTATTTTCGAGCGCGGCTACGGCGATTTGTTAGGCTTAAATGTAGAAGCCGGGGAGTTGGAGGTGCTCGGCACGGCGACAGGCACGTTCAAAGCATACGGGCACTCGGTAACACTCTCGATTCTCGGCAACTCATTCGACGTGATGGTTTATTTCGCGGAGCATGAAGGCTTCGGGCGCAACGTACTCGGCAGGCGTGGATGGCTCGACCGCGTGCGGCTCGGGCTCGTCGATTACGAGGGCAAGCTGTATCTGAGCAAGTACAGTAATTGAAAAAGGGAGCGCGAATTTGGACGCTACAGCCGCTATTCACGAGCATGGTTCCACCCCGGCAGAAATATCGCTGACCGTCCTTGATCGGCGCGATGTGGCGCTTCGCACCGCGATTGAATTGTGGGCGAGCGCATCGACGAGCGCGAGCGTGCGGCGCCGCGATGAATTGATCGCCAAGAAGCGTCGTGCCGTCGAAAGCTTCTTAGCAGGAATAGGGAAAGACCCTGGAGATGTCACGCCCGCAGACGTGCGGGAGTGCTGCGAGCGGATGAGAAAGGAAAACGGCCAGCCACTTTCACCTTCGACAATTTATACGAGCGTCTCTTTTCTCTCTTCTTTCTACTCATGGGCGCAGCGCGAGTTGGGAGTGCGCGCCAACCCGGCCATACTCGCGCGCCCGAAAGCGCCGAAGCCCTACCAGACCGAGGCGACGAAGTCATGGACGGACGAAGAACTGCAACGCATCACCTCCGTCATTAGCGCTTACGCCGCGGGTGACAACCTCGTCGCCAAGCGGGACCTGGCGCTGCTGCTGATGTACACGAGCACAGGCTTACGCCGTGAAGAGATCATCGGCCTGCGCGGGAAAGACATTCAAGTAATGGAAGATAGTCTAGTCATCGGCGGTCGGGTTAAAGGCGGACGCTACCGGGCGAGGGAAGTGCGCGACCCGGAAACAAAAGCTACGCTCGTCGACTACTTGACGTCGGCGGGTCGTCTGCACGTTCTCAAGACTGACGCGCCGGTATGGACCAGACACGATCACCCGAAGCTAGCAGGTGAGGCCCTCACCTCACACGCCTTCGCGCGCAACCTGAAACTCTATGCACGGGAAGCCGGGGTCGGGCATGTACACCTGCACCAGACGAGGCACACCTTCGGGCGCATCGTGGCAGAAGAGACGGGCTCAATGGCTGCGACGCAAGATGCACTCGATCACGCGAACTTGAGCACGACAACCGTCTACGTCCAACGCATTGCGGTCAAGCGAGACCTCCATAGCTCCGCGGTGGCGCGACGACGTAGGGGGAATGAGTCGACTTGAGAGTGTCGGTCTTTTTGCCGGTCATGCTATTGCACAGCAAACCCGACAGTGTGAGATGGCGATGAGCAGCACAAGGCGGGAGATATTCACCCCGGAGATGGAAATTTTTCACGCAGCTGCGAGAGCAGGGCGGTTCGGTGCTTGAACATCTACAGCGAAGGCCTTTGAAAAACATTGACATGATGATCCTTCAGTAATAATCTCCACTCGTTTTCCTCAAGGGGGTATCTCATACTTCGCTCACTGGCTAGCGAATGCCACTCCTTCGTTAGCCTCACGTTCACTACCTTCAATTAGCTTACAGCCCACCCCGACGGGCTGGTGCATATAAATCAAGCAGGAGTTATCAGCAGGATCTCCTTCCTGTAACACGCCCCTTTTTGAGCGATGGAACTTCACAAAGCGCTCATCCTACGCAAAAGGAACCAGCTTATGCGATTCATCAAGATCGCCGTAGCGATTGTCGTCGCTGCTATCATGATGCCGAGTGAGACCTTAGGTATGTAGTTTGGACCTTGGCATGGAGTAAGGTGCTCCCCAATGTCAAGACAAAATATCGGTCAATTTAAGGTGGTAACTGCCGCTTGTTTTAGCCCTTGCCGATAGACCGCTTCCGGCGTTTGATAATTCAAGGATTGATGCAATCTCTCGCGGTTGTAGAACTCAAAGTAACCCTTCAAGCCGTCTCTTGCTTCACTCACATTCCGATAGTCTTTCAAATAGACTTCTTCATACTTGACACTGCGCCATAATCTTTCAACAAAGATGTTGTCAAAAGCACGGCCTCGCCCATCCATGCTGAGCTGAATCTTTCGCTCCAACAACCTGCCCGTGAAAATTTCGCTGGTGAACTGTGAGCCTTGATCCGTATTGAATATCTCAGGGCACGCGATCTGCAAAGCGTCATCTAAGGCCGAGACACAAAAACTG
>MWWH01000523.1_pt1 | contig 11084 bp, 20 predicted proteins | sample 1047231 | NCBI WGS metagenome assembly MWWH01 (sample SAMN06349967, study PRJNA376086) | soil metagenome | isolation source: MG3-2 sample Antarctic (ecotone) soil | place: Antarctica | collected 2015-01-13 | reverse complement strand
TGAGCGAGCAAGTGGGCGTGCTGGCTGAATCGCAAAATGAGTTTACACAGATCGTCACGCGCCACATTGAGATGCAGGCCGAGATCAACGCGGGCGTGCGCGACTCCCTGCACGTGTTGACGGCCACCGTCGAGAAGTATTTCAGCGAGGGGAACGGCGGCAAATCCTGAAAACTTCCCTTCCCTTTCGGCAGGAGGAAACAAAGCAGCATGAAGACGATTGTTATTGCGAATCATAAAGGAGGCTGCGCGAAGACGACGACGGCGTTAAATGTTGCGGTCGTGATGGCGACGCAGGGATCGCGTGTGCTGGCCGTTGATCTTGATCCACAGGGTAATCTATCCGTCGCGCTCGGCGGTGACTTGCAGGAGCTTGAATCAACGCGCTGCACGTCGCACCGCATGATGCTCGACGCGCGCGGCGATGCTTCGGCCTACCTGATGCGCGCCCGCACGCGGCTTGACCTGATTCCCTCCTGCCTCGACCACGACGCCGAAACACTCATTGAAGGCCAGCCCGTCTCGCGTGACCTGTTGCTTAAAAACAAATTGTCTCAGCTTCGCTCCGGCTATGATTACTGCGTCATAGACACGCCGCCCGCGCTGCGAGCGCCGACACTGAACGCGCTCGCTATGAGTGACCTGACCGTGATTCCGATTGAATCCAGCATGTTCGCGCTCGTCGGACTGACGCAGTTGATGCGAATGGTCGCGGCGGTTCGCAGAGCACACGCGCCGAAGATGATTATCATGGGACTCTCGACGATGTACGTCGCGCGCCAGACCGTTGATAAAGAAGTTCGTTCACAGATGGAGTCCATCTTCAAATCAAATATCTTCGAGACTCGCATCCCCCGCGCGGCAGCCGTCAACGCGGCGACGGGTTCCGGCAAGTCGGTCTTTGAAACCGACATCAGTTCACCGGCGGCACTCGCCTTCTTTCAACTCGCCAACGAAATACGAGAAAGATTCGATCATGAAAAAGTCGGACTTGATGCTCTTGCGCCAGAACATAGTGAAGGCCACCGCGCCACCACCGCCCGCGAAGAAGAAGGAAGACCTCAGCGATGAGCTATCGAAGCTCTACGATGACGGCACAGACCTGACGCGCGAGCCGGAGACTACCAGCCAGTCGCCACGCGGCAGCCAGCCGGAAAAGCCCCTACCTGCCCGTCGTTTCGACAGCCAGCCGGAATCCGACAGCCAGTCGCATTATGACAGCCAGCCTCATAATTTGCTCGCAGGCGTCGCTCATGTCGCAGGATATTTACGCCTCCCGAATACGATTGTTGATAACGTGCTGCGACTCCTGGATGCAGACGAGCAGGCCGCTTACGTTCAGCTCTATCGTCTTTCGCACGGCAACGGCAAGCCGACGTGCTTCATCAGTTTGCCGAAACTGAGCGCACGCACCAACATCAAATTAACATCACTCAAGATCGCGCTCAAGAAGCTCGAAGGGCGTGGGCTGATCGCCAAAAGCAACATGACGCTTGGCTACGGAAAGCAGCAGGGAATTGAATACAGCGTGTCGTCTCCCGACAGCCAGCCGTCAGCCGACAGGCAGTCGCGACGCGGCAGCCAGTCGCCAGCCGACCACATAAAAGAAAAGACATTAAAAGAAACACACACAACACAGAGCGCGCCTCCGGCGGCTGTGGGCGTGGGTTCAAATTTTACGATTGAGGAATGTCGAAGATACGCGAAGCATCTTCAATCAACGGGGCAGGGAATCAACAACCCTGGCGGCTACGCCACGACGATCTACCGGACAGGCGAAGCTGACGAGGCGATTGCTGCGTTTCTCGCGCCCGTAGAAGCGTCGCCCGTCGTAGATGCCTCTGCCTGTCCTAATTGTCATGGAACGGGGTTCTGGGAGCCTGCGGGCGCGGGTGGCGGCGTCGCCAAGTGTCGGCACGAACGACTAAAAGAGGGAATCGTGGAATAAATTCTCACAAATCAGCAAAAATATTTTTCTGCCTCACAAAATCAGAGAAATCACCAGTCAGTAGCAAACCTGTAAATCCTTTATCATCAGTAAAAATTCGCGAAAACTATCTTATGTAAAGCGCAAGTTGTGTGCCGTACCGTCGGTAAAACATTGTTGTATCAGCGAAACAAAATAGAGTATAGTGTGTGCATTGGCGTTGATGCGCGTTGGCGGGCTAAAAATGCAAGATTGTTTTAGCGAAGACTGCCACTGGTTTTTACTTTTACAGCTTGGAAAATTCGCGGGAAGTGTGAAGTAAAGGATGGGTTATGACAGCAGAAAAACTGATGACTACCGAGGACGCAGCGAAGATTCTTAATTGCTCGATCTGGATGGTGCGCCTGTATATCCGTACCGGCCAACTCGGCGCATTCCGGTACGCTGGAAGTACCAACGCGCCATACCGAGTTAGTCAGCGCCATCTCGACGAATTTTTACAAGGGTGTGAAGCACACCCGCACGGTGCTCTGCAAAGCAGCGTGGAAACTCCATCGGCGCAAGCCGCATGAATGCAAAAGGCCAAGACACTGGCTATGTCTCGACCTTTATGGTTTCGTCTGACAACGAAAGGATGTTCAACTTTGAAAACAGAATACCCTAGTCCCGCTTCATCTACAACAAGAAAACAATCTGAACCCAGCGAGCGGAAGAGAACTGCTTTTGACGTTATCAACGCTGCTTGGGAGTGCAACATTAAAGATAAAAGCGTGGTGCTTGTCCTTCTCGCCCTCGCCAAATTCTCGGACGCTGACGGTGGCCGTATCTTTCCGTCTGTACCTACTCTGGCAAAGTACGCTCGGATGTCAGAGAGAAACCTCCGATACATTCTTCGCAAGCTTGAGAATGCTCAGATAATCACCATCGTAGAGCAGCGTCGCGGGCGGAAGTACGGCAACGTTTACAACACCAATTCCTACCAGATCAACCTGCAAAAGCTTTTGCCATGCGAAGTTGATGAGCAGGAAAGTCCACCAGCGGACATGTCAGATTCAGCGCATGTAAACCTGCAAAATCAAGCATGTAAACCTGCAAAATCCGACATTAAACCTGCAACCAGATTGCAGCCTATCTGCCATCCTGATCTTCCAGCTATCAGCCACACCCCGCGCGCTGACGCTTCGGGGGGGGGTGCGGAGACAGATGAGCGCTTACGCGCCGAAGGAAAAGGCAAAGAGAAAGGCAGGGCAAGTAAGAAGAGTACCTCTTCAGCGTCTCGGACATCTCCTAAGAAAACTCCTTGCCCGACGGTCAAGGAATTTCTTACCGACGAGCGCGTCGCCTTCGTGCGTGAGACTTATCCAGGCGTGAAGGCGAGCTACATAACCGAGATATGGCACAACTCCCGCCGCTCCGAGGACACGACTAGAGTTAATTGGGAGTATGACTGGAAGGCGTTTTTCAGTAGCTACGCTGTCAACCACGCAGACGAGTTTAAGCGGCTCGCTCGCTCTGCACCTCCACCGCCCGCGCGCCCGCTGACGGAAGAGGAATGTGCTAACAGTGCAGGCCAAGCCGCAATGACTAGAGCGCAGGCTAAGTTTGACCAGGTGTTGTCGAGCGACGAACGGGACAAATTTTACAAGTCAGTAGGGAAGGCGGCGTATCAAGCTTTCTTACAGGCTGATCGGAACTTGTCGCTAGATCGAAGGCATTTTCTGGCAAGCAGTGCAGGCCATGATGTCGCCGAAGCTTTCAAACAAAGCGACACCGACAAGAGTGTAGGAACTCGCGCTGAAGAAGCTCTTGCGGTTAGCCGCGCTCGATACGCTGAACAGGAGGAAAAACGTCGTGCCGAATGGCAGGAAAAGCGCCGTGCCGGGCAGAAGCAAATGAATTATCAGTACGTGCCAGTAGAGGCACAAGGGAGGGCAGCATGATCTTTTTGGAAATTCGACGCGCGCCAACGAGCTACATCATGTCGTGGCGCTCAAACAAAGAATTGTTCGAGCGCGCCCGCGTCGCTTTCAAGATGCACTTTCCGCACGCCCGCTTTGATGGAGCGGAGAAGGGCTGGGCAGTCCCGCTTGAGGAGCGCGACGTGCTCGTTGAATTTCTCCAATACTTGAGCGAACGCTTTGAATTCGAAGTAACGGGGGGCGTCTTTGAGAACTTCCATGTTGACGAGCAAGCCGCCGATTCGCTCGAAGCTGCCTTCGCGACGCTGCATCTTCTACCCGACGCGCCGCTCGAAGTTGTCCGTGCCGCCTACAAAGCATTGGCGCGCTTGCACCATCCCGATTACGGCGGATCCGTTCAGAGAATGCAGAGCGTCAACGCCGCCTTCGATGAAATCATGCAGACCATGTCAGAAGCAGTAGCTGCGTAAGCATGGATCGTAGCCGGATGAATTTAGGAGTAACGAGCAATGCCTAACACTACAAAACAGCCTTCGCCGCGCGTGTTGCCTCTGACGGCAAACAAACGTCGGACACCGGAGACAATCTGGATGCAGGTGCAGGGGATCGTGGCGGAGCAGGTAGCCGACCCAGACCAACTGGCGGCGCTGGAGGACGACGCGGCGCTGATGGGGCTGGAGTCACCGGAACTGCTGATGAGCGATCTGGCGAGACTCGACCCGCAGAAAGCGGTGAGGTTTCTCCTGCGGGAGAATCCGCAACTGCCCCTGTGGAAGCTGGAGCAAGCGACGCCGAAGCAAAAGGACGATCTGGTACTGACGGTGCTGGAGATGTTCAAGAGCCGGAGTCGGGTGTACTAGAGAAGAATACCGAGCGCCGCGAGCAATCCGACGCCACCTTCGTTTCCTACAAGCCCGCTTACAAAAACGGCGGGCAGCCCTGCAACAGCGATGATGCACTATCGCATCCTTCGCACATTCCAGCGGGCCAGACCGACAACCCATGTCCATGAGGGCGTACGTACTCCCCCCGTACCCCGATTACCCAAAGAAAAATCTCCCCGCAATTTGGAAATCGGTCTATGGTGAAATAATTGTGGGACGGCAGAGGCTTTCAGCGCGCACTAACACGATTATTTCACCATCGCCGCATCCGTTACGCATCCTCAACCCGCGTACTAACTCGATATTTCCCGAACGCGGAATGCCGCGCCCGTTTATAAATGGCTGTAAATCATTCACGCAATTTATCTTATCCCCGTTTTCCCGCTCGCGCCGGATCGCCGCCAGTTTTCCCCATTTCACAAAAATGCGGCTGATTTCCTTTGGTTTCCCTTGCGGCAACACGCCGGATACGGTTTATGTGAAAATCTTTCGCGATGGTGGCCTGGCTACGTTGGCTTGCGCCGTCGCCGGATAAGTCCCATCTGTCTCGGCACGTTGAGAACGTCCGTGTACCTCTTGAGCGCGGAGAGCCGTAGCGAAGGCGGTCGAGCCGGAGCCAAGAATTACCAGATCAAAATGTGTCGTGCTCGCCATTGTACCGCCCTCTTTTCTCGTCCGTCCTATTCCCTCTCGTAAACTACTCTCACGGGCGCGCGGTTTCGCTCGTCTGTTTCAAGCGCACGTTTCGCCGCCCTGCCGATTCGTTGCGGCGTTGTGATGCGAGCATCGAACCGAACCAGCATCGTAAGCGGCGTGACCCCTTCTTCGATGCTGGACTCCGAGATGCCCCTTGTGGATCGCAGCGCGTCAACTACGCGCCCCGTGCAAGTGCGTCATAAGAAGCGCGTCGAGCGAAGGCGCACGACATTTCTATCTGCGCTTGTGATAACCGTTAGTTGACCGCCCAAAGAATCACCGGCGCTCTGCGCCGTAACACTAAAAAGCAACGTCACTACTAGAAGAGTAAAGATTGCTATTTTCTGTTTCGTCATACTCCAACCTTTTCCGCGACAGAGAGCCGTTTCACGGTGCGGTTAATCTCCCCAAGACAACACGCGCTCGACGGGTTCCGAATCTCACAGGCGCACATTTTTTCTTTGATGAGTTGCCCCACCTGTGTAGGCGCAGAGCTGCGACCCGTACGCGCTATCTCTTCGCGTAGGTCACCCTCAGTAAAGCCGAAGCAGTAGCAGAGCGGGCGCGCATCGCCGCTCGCCTTGACCGTGACAAGTTCGCGCACGTCCTCCACGCTAAACAGACCGCCCGACGCGGCAAAGTACACGACCGGGCACGTTGGCGTTTCACAAAACATATATTCTTCATCGCCCACGCAAGAGAGCTTTTCACTCTTCACATGATGAAGCACAGTAAGACGCGGCACGCTTCGCCCCTTCACCCCGCATTCAGTGCATGGCGCGTTTTTCGTGAGTGCCGCGACAGACGGCTGAGGTATGCTGCAACAGTCGTCCATAATTTTTACTTCGCCTTATATCCCGTCGAATCAATAGCGCGCCTGATCTGGTTAACGTCCGTTTGGTGCGGGTCATACTGGACGCGGGCGTTGCCGCGCTCGAAACTCACATCAGCCGAGCGGATGCCTTGCGTGTTAGCCAACGCCGCCTTGATCGGCACTTCGCAGCTTTGACAATCCATCCCCGTTACTTCAACCGTCACCGTCTCAAGTGCGCTTGTCTGTGTCGAGACGGCAGGAGCAGCCATCGGCGCGGGTTGTGCGCTTGGCGTGAATGCGGCGGCGATGTAGCCCACGTAGTACGGAGAAAGCGCGAACGCCAGCACGCCCGCCGCCGCGATCCACAAGACGCCGCGGCTCGCTTGACTCACCGGCTCTGTGGCGCACGCCTCGCCCGGAGCGCACGCCTCGCGCCGGAAGTAGGCGCGATAAAAGCCAAAGGCTAAGGCTAAGACCGCGACCGTCAAGAGGTACGGTCTGAGCGAGAGAAACACGGAGGACGCGCCGAACGCCCCAACTCCTAACAGAGCAAACAAAACGGGTCCGACACAACAGAGACTTGCGGCAAGTGCCGCGAGCATTCCCCCACTGAGTACGACATTTTCTTTCTTCATAGCCTTTTCTTCCTTGCTGCTTTAGTGCCGCTGATTTCAACCACTACAGGACAGGCGGCAGCGTCGCCGTGTTGCTGTAGTTCCCGCTCGCAAGCAGCGAGATGGTGCGTGAGCGTGCGCCGGAAGTCCCGCATCTTCTTCATGCGCTCATCAAGTTCTGTGAGCTTTAGTTGCAGGAGATCATGCACCCGTTGACATTCTGCCGCCCCGCCTCCGTTTGTCAGCAAGTCTCTAATTTCATCGAGAGAAAACCCTATCTCTTGCGCTTGCTTGATGAAGCGAATGCGCTCAATTGTCTCCGGCGTAAAGAGTCGAAAGCCGCCACCGGTGCGAGGCGCACGCGCCAAGAGTCGCCGCCGTTCGTAATAGCGAATGGTGTCAATGCTCACGCCAGCGCGGGAGGCTACATCTCCAATTTGCAGCGCAGAACCATCCATAAAAAGAGTGTACACCCTAGAGCTGAGTCCAGAGTCAAGCGAGGCCAGTATTTTTAAAGTGAGATGAATGAATTATTCTTAAACGAACTGGGATTTTTACTCAACAGTCAATCAGTTGGCTCACTGAATCGCTTCGGGCAGGTGAACAGTTACGCCTTTCGAGGAAGGTTGAACGGGGCTGATAACGAGAAAATTTACATACTACCTATTATCAGCCACGCTAACAATGTTTTCATACTACATAGCCGTGCGCGGCCACTTTTCGGCGCTCGCTACTATGCAAAACGCCTGCATAAATCCCGCCTGGGTGCATAGAATTTCATTTCTACATCTTGTGCTCAAAGTGCGGCTATTACTGCCGCACCAAGATTAAACCTACTTTGGTTCTACTAAATTATCCGACGTAGGATTTCAACGAAAGTAAGGATAAATCTAATGTTATAAATCCATCGTCGAATCAGCGGACACAGAGAGCTAAATACCTGCTTATCAAACCAGAGGTCAGCCTTTCGTTTTCCAAATTTACTTAAGACCTCACCATATTCTTCTGTAAGATCGCCAATCAAATAGACACGCTCTTCATGACTTAGAAAAAAATGAAGTAAGAATTCTCCGAATTTTGGTGGTTGTTGATATTTTTCTGATTGCTTAGCACTATCTCTAGCTTCTGCAAGCTTATCAGTTGTGGAAGATACATCTGAAATAGACTGGCCGTGATCTGGTGGTGCCAGTAACAGTAGGGCTTTCGTCTCACTATATCCGACATACTTAGCGTAGGCTTTTACATAGGACTTAACATAAATACCACCGACAACTCCGAAAGTTCTGATATCTCCCCCTCCTGGAAGTTTCTCAAGATCACCATCTTCAATTGCTTTTAGGAAGTTGATAGGGATGCGTGTTTGCTCGTTGATTTCACTGAGAGATATGTCTCGCGCCAGGCGAGTGCTTTGTAATTGCTTGCCCAGATAAACATAGTCGGATCTTACTTCCTTATTCATATCGTGCCTCCAACGGGTTGCCATTCAGCACCTAGCCCTGACCACATCTTAGTTCGAGCATGTTGCGTCTCTTGAAGTATGAGAGCGCCCGCGCCTTCAACTTTGAAATACTTTTTTGCTCTTCCACCACGTTCTGCCGTCGCCTCTCCTTGCCAAGAACTGATATATCCTTTCTGGCCCAGCCGCTCCAACGTTGTATAAACAGCGCCGATTGAAACGGATCGCCCTGTCTCCTGTTCAATCAACTGTCTAATGCGAACGCCGTAAGCCTCATCCTTCAGTCTAAGCACCGAGAGCAAGACTATTTCTTCAAAGCCACCTAAATATAATTTCTGCTCAGTCATAAAGTTTTGCTCCACATGAAGTAGGTGCGTCTCCTATTTATTCTACAAAATAGAATAAATCTTTTCCAGTTGGCCTGTCAAATAAAAAAGCGAGCCATTTCTGGCCCGCCCCTCTTCCCTTCCCGCTCAAATGAATTAGATGCTCTGGCAGAAAGATGTCTCTGCTCCGGCATAAGCAGACGTGCGCGTGTAGGCTTCTTTGACAACGTGGATCGCCAACCCGTCGCGCTCCTGAAGCTCCGGCGCGTAAGCAATGCCTGCCGCCAGTTCGATCAACGCCTTCGCGCGCACGTCGTCCTCGTCGGCCACGATGATTTTGGTTAGCTCTGCGGCGCGTTCGACGCTCAAGGCGCGTGCTGCTGCCGGATGATGCGCGGGCGACGTGCTCGGATTCTCCGCAGCCTTCGCGGTGCGTGTGGTCTTTTCTTTCTGGTTGGTCATGGATTCGATCTCCTTTTCGGTTTCGAGTTGATGAGTGATGGGCGCGCCTGATGTTGTGAGCATTGAGCGCGCCCGTTTGCGTTTAGTGCGACGCGGCGAGCGGCGTCGTCGCCACGTAGAGATGGAGGCCGAGAGCCGCAGCCGAATGGAAGCAGGGCTTGCCAGCCTGTCCCGCCTTGCATGTGCAATCAACGATTTTCTGCCCGCGATTGCGATAGCACAGGACGGTGTAGAACCCGCCCTTGCTGCCACTGACTTCATAGCGACCAAAGCAGACGGCGCGAACAAAGGGCTTGATCGTGCGCGCTCGCTCGATTGCCTTCTGAATTGTCTCTTGCGATTTCAGGATGAACATTTGTTCTGACTCCCCTTCTCTATGTAGCGTTCCTTACTGACAGAGATTTTACCGCACGCGGAAAAGATTGTCAATAGATTTTTACCTAACGCGGAAATAATTTGTTGATTATTTTGACCGCGTGCGGTAAAGTGCGCGACATGGACAAGCATGAACTGACCACTAAAGAGGCCGCCGTGCATTTACAGGAGTCTGATCGGCTGGTGCGCTTGTGGTGTCAGCAAGGCAGATTCCCACGCGCACGACGGGTTGAGCATCCGCGCGGCGACTACTGGGTAATTCCATTGCGGGACATCGAGACGTTTACCAAGCCAAAGCCTGGGCCAGTGCCAAAGGTAGAAACACAGAAGGCGAACAAGAAGAGTGACGCGGTCAATGGCGGGGCTACGGGTAAGAAGAGGGGCAAGAAATGAGCGTGGATAAATGAAAGCTGTTGGCAGCCAGGGGACGCCCGAAGTAATCCAGACATGGAACGAAGTTCATCAACTCTTTCAATCATTCACGGGCGATCGTCGTGAAAGGTTGCAACAGGTCGCTGATCGGCTCGGCATCAGTTTCAAGGTGGCGCGGCGAAGACTTCGTAATTATGAAGCGATGCAGAAATGGAGTAAGTGATGTCATCAATTTCAAAGAAATTAGCAACAACCAAAAAGAAGGTTGGGAGTAAATCTAAATCCAAACGGACAACCTCAACCAATGGCGCGAGCAAACGTGTCTTAGTTGACGTAGGCACTGATAAGCGCTACGTCCGTCGCGACGCAAAAGGGAACTTCAAAAAAAGCGACGATGTTGGGCGAACGCTCAGCGAAGCTAACGACCATATGGAACGCGCCTGGGACAAGATTTACACGCGACGTGAAAAGTCTCGGAGGATGGCGTAGAACGCGATGCCAAAAGTCACTTTTGACTCTGATGTCTTTATCAGAAGAAGGCCCACTTCCCTTCCTCAAGGCTTTTATATGTCGGCGGTGGTAATCGAAGAATTAACTGCTGGTGCTCAAGACGGCGCGGAGACTAGAGAGCTAAAGGCCGCGCTCGAAAAGTATTATGAGGCCAACCACTTATTAGTACCCACATACAATGATTGGTATGAAGCCGGAAAAGTTATCTATGCGATTCAGCAAGGCAACAAGTCAAAGAAGACAGGAGCCAAGCCACCAATGGCTCCTGATATTCGTTGCCGGATTATAAATGATGTTCTGATCGCAAGAACGGCCAAGCGTAAGGGTGTTGCAGTAGTGACTTATAACATGCGGCACTTTGAAGCAATCAAACGCTACTGTGCGGTGAAACTCATAAATGCAGCGATTTATTTTGCCTGAAATCGTTCCATCGTTATCAGATTTGATGCTTCTGGAGACACGGCTATGAAAACAATCGTGATCGCGAACCATAAAGGCGGCTGCGCGAAGACGACGACGGCGCTCAATCTCGCGGTAGTTATGGCAACACAGGGATCGCGTGTCCTGGCCGTTGACCTCGATCCGCAGGGCAACCTCTCTGTTGCGCTCGGCGGTGACTTGCAGGAGCTTGAATCAACGCGCTGCACGTCGCACCGCATGATGCTCGACGCGCGCGGCGATGCTTCGGCCTACCTGATGCGCGCCCGCACGCGGCTTGACCTGATTCCCT
>MWWH01000522.1_pt1 | contig 11101 bp, 9 predicted proteins | sample 1047231 | NCBI WGS metagenome assembly MWWH01 (sample SAMN06349967, study PRJNA376086) | soil metagenome | isolation source: MG3-2 sample Antarctic (ecotone) soil | place: Antarctica | collected 2015-01-13 | reverse complement strand
CGCTAATTTCCGCGCGCTCCTGACTATTGTTCCACCGAAACCAAGCAGCGAAGGCGAAATAATGATGGCGGAACTCCTTGAGAACGAAATTCCAACCTTTAAGACTTTTATTCGCAGATCGGCAAGCTTTCAGAAAGCAGCTCTCGCCGGCGTTCCGGTTTCTGAAATTAGAAATGCTCTGGCGGTAGCGGCGGCGACCGATTACCAAAACCTAGGAAATGAGATTTTGGAGGTGCTGAATGTCAAAGTATAAAGATGTTTTTAATGCGAGAAAACTTGAAGGTGACAAATCTTCTGGAAATATGGAAATCCAGAAATCCAGAAACAAAAAAGAAGCTGAAAAACAAGTAAATCTTGGTATAAAAATCAATGAATCACGCCGGCGTCACTGGGTAGGGCAGGCAAAGTTGCAAGGGATTACGATCAGCGAGGTTATCATCGAAGCGCTTGTTAAAAAATTCGGTGAGCCAGAGTAATTTAAGAATCAAATAATACATTTATAATAAAAGCGAAAGTAGTTAACGAAGAATCAAACAATGAATTTATCGCAACGTTTACAAGAATTTAGAGATGACCGAAACCTCTCTCCGGAGGATTTGGCTGTTCTGGTTGGAGTCAAACCAATCAACATTATTAAATGGGAGAACGGAACTTCTTTCCCATCCATTTCGCTTGCAAATAAATTGGAATTAATGGGTTTCGGTAAGATTGAGCTTACGGAAACAAAGCAGGCGTCGACACCGCGCCTTACAGTCGCTAAGAATGACCATCGTCAACTAAGGGATGGCGTTCGCGAAGACATCGAATTAAATCGTGAGAGATACGAGTTTGACCCGATGCCATATGTAGTGAATGGACCCGAAAATCAACTCAAATTTTTTGAAACGCTTTACGGATTACAGGAACATAACGAATTGCCCTGCTCTCCGGAATTGTATTCCAGACGATTGTCTTTAGTGGCGAACGTTTCGGATCTTTGTGAAAAAACCGCGCAGTTCGACTTGGAAAGTCCCAAACGCGATGCCAAACATTGGAATCCAAATTACGGAAGTCACGGATGGCATAGGTATATAGGACGCTTTCCGCCGCAGCTCGTTCGAGCGCTGCTGAATCATTTTAAGGCTCAAGCGGGCGACGTGATTTGCGATCCCTTTTCCGGCAGCGGCACCACTTTGGTCGAAAGTCGATTATTGGGAATGAAAGCTATCGGCATAGAAGTTTGCCCTCTTTCAGCTTTGATAAGCCGCACCAAAAGCGGATTTCCATTATCGACTACCAAGTTGGAAGAACTCTCGGCTAAAGTCGCGCAGTTCTATCAACGTCGGTGGAGCGATTTCGTCCGGGAGCGAGAATTGGCGGAAATTTCTCATGAGGAGATATTAGCGCGTTCCGGCAATTCTATACTGGCGTTTACAAATTACGAAAAATGGATGTCGAAAGAAGCCTTGCTCGGCTCGTCAATCATCGTTGAGTTGGCGACAACGCTCGACGGATACAATCGGGATTTTATCTGCTGCGCACTATCTGCCTGCATGCGATCAATCGGCAACCTCGACGTGGACGTAGTGCGCGCTGAGTACAGCAAAAAACCACGTCAAAATGTCGCCGTGTTGAAGTTGGTGCAGCGCAAACTGAAATCTATGCTGGGCGATATTAACAAAATGCTTCAGACTCATCACGACTTAATGTCGGAAGCGGACGACATCAAGGTAGTTCAAAATAGTTTACTGGAAGCTGATATACCGGACGGTTCGGTCGACCATATTATTACTTCTCCTCCTTACGGCATCGAGTCGGTAAGTTATATCCGAACACATTTACTTAGCTATCGTTCTTTACAGCCCGTCTTGGACTACAATCCATATACATTCGACGAGAAAATTATCGGTTCGGAATACGTTAAAGAAACCAATTCCACCGTTCCGACCTGGGACGCCGTGAATTACAGTCCGACTTTCGTTAAGTTTTTTGACCAGGAAATGATTGATGAAAAATCTAAGAAATTCGTTCATCGCCGCGATATGACAGTCAACTTTTTTGACGATATGGTCAAAGTTGCGCAACGATTTCAAAAATGGCTTCGTCCGGGCGGCAGACTAGCTTTCGTCGTCGGCAATAAGCGGCTGGGCGAAAAAATTATACCGACAGACAGAATAATAACCGAAATTTTTGAATTTTTCGGGCTACGTCTGGATCGCTCCATCGAACATAAATTGAAATGTAATAATAGTAATTCAGAAGTGCCTTGGCAGGATCGCATCATTCAAGAAGAATTCGTCATGCTCTTTACTAATACAAAAAAATAATGAGAGAAGGTTTTATTCATGTGGCTGTGCGGCGATTTTTGGTCCGAAACGGCTGGCAATTAATCGCAGGCCAGTACCCTAACGGCTCCGACGACGAGGTTCCGGCATTAAATGTCGTTGATCCCGCCGTCGCTCGGGACAGAAGTCCGGATCCGAGACGCCATTCCTTAGATAAAATCGTTCCCGATATAGTAGCTCTCTCCCGGGGAATTTTATTGATTGCTGAACATAAACCGAAGTATTCGGCTGAAGACGAGAAAAAGCTTATAAATCTTCTAACTCTCCGGCGCGCGGACTTGATTTCGGCTCTTAGATCTTTGACGGAAGGAGGCAGAGCTATAATTCCTGTTCCTATTGAGGATTTGATTTTTATTCCTTGTTTGGGATTCGCTGCCGGTACATCGTATGTCAATAACCCTGATTTTTGTTATTTCAAAGTTCACGATCTCGATGATGTTGAATTTGTCGGCAATTCAATGGTGAATTGGTAGAGTGATGTTTGTGAAGAATTATTTGCAGGACAAAGTTGAGAATCTCGATTGGGATTTTATAAATGCCGATACGCAGTATCTAACTCATTCCATACATCGTTATTCGGGAAAATTTATTCCTCCATTAGCACGCCAAGCCATAGAACTTCTAACCGTGCCGGGCGAAGCTGTATTAGACCCTTACTGCGGTTCGGGAACCACCTTGCTTGAATGCAATCTTACCGGTCGCCGTTCCATCGGAGTGGATTTAAATCCTCTAGCAGTTCTTATTTCAAAAGTTAAAACGACGCCTGTTAAAGAGTCGAAGCTACTGGATTTTGTAGCTTTCACAAAAGAAAACCTTAAATGCTTTCAGGAGGCGCACCAGCCCCAGATAAAATTGTTTGACACCTCCGCGGTCCGACCCGATGACTGGAAGTTATCCGTAGAACAGGATTCTCGTTTGAGAGAGCCTTGGTACATCAAATGGTTTGGAGAGGACGTGAGACGAGAACTAGTTGCCATTCATCAATTGATTTTAATGGAACCCGACCCTGATTTAAGAAATGTCGCGCTCGTGGCATTCAGCGATATTTTGCGCAAATCCAGTAACGCTCACAGCTCTTACCCAAATGTTATGTTCGATAAAGCTAAGAGCAAGCCTCCTTCCGCAATACCTCGATTCATCCGTCGTTTGGAAGAGGTAGCGGACGCAGTCTCTCGACTAAGTTCTGCTTTATCTAATGAATTCAAACCGGAAGTAAGACAGAGTAACAACCGTAAATTAGAAATTGAAAATGACAGCATAGATGCGGTTATCACTCATCCGCCCTACATAGGATCAATTCCATACGCGGAATACGGTTTATTAAGCCTTACCTGGCTCGGACACGATGCTAAGCAGTTGGATCGGGAGCTGACCGGAGGACGAAGACAATCCGTCAACGTGGTCGAGCAATTTCGAGCCGGTTATGCGGATATGATAAATGAAGCTTATCGAGTTCTTAAACCGGGGCGCCTCTTATTAATTTTGGTCGGCAACCCAGTCGTCAAGGGAAAGCGTATCGACCTGACTGAAATGTCAAAAGAAATTGCTATATGTGCCGGATTTACTATCGCTGCCGCTCACCAACGCAGCGGTATTAATCGTCGAGCCAATTTAATGGGTCAGGAAGATTTATTGCTGTTCCAAAAGCTGTAATTGGAGTTTAGGTAAATAGCCGTCACTGAATAAAATACCGTCCGCTACCATTCTAAAAAGCCGTTCGTCTTTGCGTCCGCCGGCGCGCCCGACTGCGCGCCACATTTCAATTGTGATATTCGGAAAATGAAGAACCATATTGCGCGACCGCGGAGGCTGACCACCACAATAAAGATACGAATATAGCAACGCAACGCCTGTGTAAGGATCAGAACGAATGTATTTCATCCCGACGTCGTAGAATACAGTTTCCGGAAATTCCAAGGCGCTCAAATCCGCACCCCGTAATTCGAGGATTTCCCCGGTAATGGCTACTTGCACGGAAGGCGGTGGTGTATCGTATTGCTCCGACTTACGCACGTCAGCTTCTATAAAATCTTCACGCTCTTGAACGCGTCTGGCTTCATATTCCGAATTCTTTATGTGATTGTTGATTCCATTTAAGCCTTTATCAGCATAGTAGTTTAGAAAAATTTCTAAATATTCCCGAACATGATTATCTTTTTCCGGATTTTGAATGATTTCGCAATCGGCGTCGACAGGCCAATTTATTACCGTAACGGAACTTTGCTCGACAGCCGCTAAAATTTCAATCGCGTAGAAGAGACGAAGATTCATGTACCTCGGACCCTGCGTTTCACCGCCGTGCTTATAAGCTTTAAAGGGTCCGAAATAAACTGAGGGAACTCGCATTTTTGCGGCACCGACGAGTCGGGCAAAACGCTGTCCTACATTGTGTCCGCTGGGAACTTCAATTGTTCTCTCAAGAATGAGAATAGGATTGTTTGCCTCATCTGCCAAAATAATGTCGGGTCTGTCGAAAGAAAGCGCCTGTGCGATTAACGGTGGGGCTTCCGAGATTTTCGGAAAAGGATGGAGCGTCGCTGCCGCCAGTGCGCCGTGTAGATTTTGAAACCAAATTCCTTCTTGCAAACCGTCGTAATAAATGTACATGTGTTGTTGAGTCTAAAAACCGGCAATCTATTTAATATTTGACTTAATATAAGCTTCCATTTGAACAGCGAATTCTGAAAGAGAAAGTCCGATGGCACGCGTCCATCGTCGCAGTTCGATTACATCAAGCCGCCGCTCTCCTCGTTCCGCTTTGCTGACGAACGACTGTGTGGTTTTCAGTTTCTTCGCGAGTTGCTCTTGAGTCAGTCCGGTATCCTGCCTTGCCTTTTTCAGGAAAGCTAAAAATAACGAATATTCTTTGGTAACGAGACTTTTTTCCATTTGGGTTAAGACCAACCCCAGACAGTCGAATTCTAAAACCTATTTTGGAATAGTCCAATTCAGAATAAAGTCGTAGATTTTTCCTTGTGTTTCGCTTATAAGATGTTGTATTTTAGTTGAAACAAAGAAAGAGGTGAGATTGATGCTTTCTGTAACCCCGACGAAATTATCCGACTATCTGAATTGCCCACTTAAATTCAAACTGAAGCACATCGACAAATCCGGCGGAGGCGCCTCTTCTGCTGCTTTTTCGTTTGGAACGACCATGCACCGTGCCCTGCAAGAAATACACGAAAAACAAATGCTCAAGGACGGCATACCGAGCTGTGAAGGGTTACTTAAGCGATTCTGGAACAGTAGCGGCTACGCGACTCGCGAAGAAGATAGTAGCTACTTCACAAGAGGTTGTCACGCTCTGGAAAACTACTGTCATACGGCGAAAGCAGAGGTGAGCGAGACTTTGGGAACTGAAGTCTTTATGAGCCTCATTATAGAGTTCAAAGGGCAAAAAATCCGGCTCGGATGTAGAGCGGATAGACTGGCGTTAGATCAAAATAACAGATTAGAAATAATCGATTACAAAACTTCCGCTTCGGGCAAAATTCCGACCTTGGAATTTGTGCGCGGCGATCTTCCAACCTTTTTATATTTCGTCCTGACTCGAATTAGCTACCCGCAATTTCCAAACATTAAATTTACGTATTTGAATGTAATGTCGATGGCAAAAATTACGGTCAAGTATGAAAGAAGTCTGATCGACGAGAATAAAAAAGCACTTTGGGAGTGTCTCAAAACAATTGCCGTCAGCAAGTTTGCGCCGCGCAGCTCCGAGTGTTGCGGCTGGTGTGAGTTTCAAGATGATTGCCCGTTAACCAATAGAATCGTAGACTTCACCAATATTTAAAGGCAAAAAAACAGATTCCCGCTATTCCCGGTATTAAGTTTAAATAAGCACAAGCAGGCAAATTTATTTATATACCCTATTTTATTAGCTAAAACATAATAAAATAGGGTATAATACATTTTGTCAGCGGCACTCAACAAAGAAAAGTCCCAATCCAAAATTTACTTTTCCAAAAGTTTTCTGTTTCCCGCACTATTTCGGTTATAAATTCCAAAATGCTTTTCTATAAACTCAATAGATACAATAATTACAAGTCTTAGGTTAAAAGTAATGAAAGCTCGAACAGTCCTTGTGCCTTTGGAGGAAATAATCACATAGTTCAATAAATACGGGCATTATAAAATAAAAATTAATTTTATTCACAGTGAATGAAATTAAAAATTCCAAAAAATAAAAGATGTTAAACCTTTGTTTGATATGCAAAATTGCGCTTTTTAACTGGGGAACCGGGAAACCACACTTTTTCTTCTTTTTTTTTGTTGAATTTATATAGTCCCCATTCACGTTTATTTTGGTACCCGGATTCCCAGCAAATACCAAGAGGTTCCCACTAAAAAAAAAAAGTGTGGGACAGATGGTATTTTCTTCTGTATTTGTATTTGCCTGCCAAAGTTTTTTACTTACCCGACTCGCTCGTCAGTCCCCGCTTTCCCATCTATGAAACAATGTTTTTGTAGTGAAACATTTTGTTTACAAAAGATTGACTTTAAAGAGTTATTTACTTATAAATAGTATTCATTATAGGTAAATAGTATGGCTGATTTTTTTTCCAGCTCCTTTGTAGGTCAAATCAACTCACTGGCTCGAAATGATTCGTCTCTCGCGAAGCAATACGGTAAGGTGAGCGGTAAAATCCGTGATTACGCCCTATCTATTAATCTTTCGCTGGACGATTTGCTTGTCATGCACATAGCTGATGATCGTGCCCATCTGAGCACTAAATTCATTTCTTTTGTAGAAAATTTACCTGTAAAGCCGGGATCGACATCGGAAAGAATTAAAAGTTATCGTGGAGAGATTTATTCTCGGGTGGGAAGACTGGTTACCGCCATATTTTCTAGTGCGATGCCTAGTGAGGATAGAGATAGCAGAATTGGAAATAGCCTTTCTGGTTCTTTTCTCGAACTCCAGGCTCCGGAGTGGATGAGTCCTCTAATCAATATTTTTGGGCGCGAAACTGGAGATCGTTTTGGACGGGTACCCAAAGGAGTTGATCGCCTTACATATCCTCTTACTCCTAATTCAATGGAACTACTAAGTGTACTTCTAAAGGTTACCCAAACCTCGAAGTGTTCATCGCTCAGGTCCTTACTGGTCGATTGCCGGTCAGAGATTACTGCCGAAATCAGACTACGCCATCTTGGAAGTCGCTTTAATAGTTTGATTTGTTATCTTAGTGGACTGCGTCGCAAACTTGGTTACAATCTTGATCCCCGCGTTTTACAGTCTCTGCTGTTTGAGAAGTGGTCTCCCAAATTTCAAAAACAATGGAATACGTATGAAAGGCTTGCGCTCTCCGGCATTTCTGAGGCTTCTCCTCTGGCGAAGATGGCAACTCATTACAAAATGTCTTTAGGTAAGTGTAAGCCTATTACCGTTACTACATATAAAGACGCGATGCTTTCCGGACTTTTTCACTGCCAGCCACTTCCGGAAGATTGGGGAATTGAGGATTTGTTATCCCTTGATTTGAGAACGACGACTATCTTCGGACACAAACATTCCGAATCATACAACCCTTTTGTAGATCGTTATCGCACGCGGGAGCAGGATCGTGAATCGAAGGTCAAGCGAAAAGGTTTCAATAGCGTTATCTTTGAAAAGTTTACAGACGGGTTGGCTGTCATCGCGGGTTTTAACGGCTTATTCGATCTTGTCCAGCCTTTCAGGCGAGCGTACGGAAGCAATTTGGATGTCGAATCGAAGCGCTTAAATAAGGATGAGAAGAAAAAACTTTTTTCCATATCAGAAATTGATGAAAACATTGCCCGTCTGGAGCTCGAATTTATTCAAATTGTGAAAGATCGTTCATTTGAGCGTCAGGCGGGCGTTTCTAAACATGAAACGGATAAAAAGATGCGTTTGTGTCTTTTCCTTCCGCTTCTTGCTGCTCTTCGGTTTTTAGGAGTGCGCCAGCGCAATGTCCGGAATTTTCGATTAATGCGCGATCCGGAAAATAGAGACCACCCGCAGGGCAATGTCGGTTTCCGCAAAGATAACACTTTAGTTATTCACTTTACGGAGGAAGAGACGAAGAATAAAAAGCCGCTCCATCTTGAGTTTAAGCTTCCCGGTTTTGAGACTCATGCTCCACTAATCCGTATTTTAAAGACTTATTATAAAAAAGTTTACCCTTATATACGGAACAATGCGGCTTCGTCATTAGACGAGCAGTTTTTTGTGCATATGCCGCAAAAATTTCCGGGGCAATTCACTTTTTTACCCAATACTGCTAGGGCAATTGACAGCTTATTTGTTTCATGGGGCAATGAATTTCTAAGTTTCAAAGGTATTACGGCAAAAAATTTTCAGCCTCTATATCCTCATCATCTTCGCGGTATATGCGTTGACTGGCTTGTAAAGGTTATTCATTTCAGTATGGAGGAGGCTGCCGAGTATATTGCAGACACTGCTGCAATGTTAAAAAAAGAGTATGTGGATAGATATCGAGTTCACGATGCGACTTTTATCCTAGCAGAGAAAAATAGAGAACTGCGCGCGGCAGCTTTAGAAAAGGAGGCTCTTGAAGAGGCTCGCCGAGCAGCAGAAAAGGAAAAGATAGAGGCTATTCAGCGAGCGGAAAAAGACAGGGCTGCTGCTGCTCTCCAAGAGGAAAGACATAATCTTGCCATGGAGCGGATGGACCGCATGAACGAAACAATTCAATCGATGGAAAGATCCAGAGCAGCGGCGGAAGCGAAATTGGCGGAATTGGAAGCGGAAAATAAAGCTTTAGCGGCTGAAAATGCTCGTCTCAAGAATGCCTCCAAGCGGAAGGCTGGGGCTGGCGCGACAGCTCCTTAGAATTGTGGACTTAAATCACAGGAAATTTAGCAATTTTAATTTTGGATGAAACACAATGAAAGAAAATACTGAAAAAATGGTGACGGTCACTTTAACGATTGATCCGAAGCGCCACGAAAAGTTGAAGGAGACATCGAGAGTTACCCGATTTTCAATGTCGGAATTAAGCCGCATAGCTCTCGATCGTTTTTGGAACGACTTAGGCGATCTAAACGATCTGGGTCCTAATGCGGCAAAAATACTTTTTCAAGGTCCCCTAACGTTGCCTGTGGCGGCAACAGCCGGTGGATCGGGAAAAACAAAGAAAAAATAAAACTTAATAGTCAGTGTAAGAAAAAATAATGCTTTAAAAGCGAAAAAGCCGGCGGGTGGCACCGCCGACTAATTCAAATTTCGCTTTTGCATGCGCGAGCGATATGACAATTCCAACACTAGCACAACCTGCCTCGGGCGGGCAAGAACAATTCTCTACATACGAGTTTTTGGAGTTCCTTTTTGCAAACCACAAAAGGGGATTTATCGAGTTCAGATACTTCTCCAAAGGCTCCAAGCCAAAAATAAACGATACACCGGACTTTTTTCCGCTGCCTTTGGATCCACTGCTGCTTAACCGCCAGGTTTTATCACGAAACGGGCGTCAGATGCTGACTTTCGGTCCGGCTCCGCGAATGCGACCGGCGGAAAAAGGAAAGGCGGGTGCTGACACAGACGTTTCTGAAATCGCGTGTATTTGGGCAGATTTAGATTATGACAAAGTGCCCGGCGGACCGATCGAGGTTATTCGGAGAGTTCATTCTCTGGCGCTCCGCCCGTCGTTTGTGGTAAATTCCGGGTTCGGTCGCCATATTTATTACGCTTTCAACGAGCCGCTCGATAATCTTAAATTACTTGATTGGGAAGAAATGATTCGCGCGCTTCGAGATATTCTCGGCGGCGATGCTGTTATCAATCCGAGTAGAGTAATGCGCCTGCCGGGAACGTTAAACGTAAAAAGCGATCCGGCTGTCCAATCGGAAATCTGCGCGGAGGATTCGAGCCGGATTCGGTATTCACTCGAAGAAGTAAAAACCTTTTTAAACAGTGCCCCGAAACTGCTTAACGGCAACAGTAAATCAAACGGCAAGGCTTCTGCGAAAGCCGCGGCAAACGGCAATCATTCTCACCCTGAAACCACGCCTGATAACGGCTCACAAGCTATCGCTGTTACGTCGCCGACTATTGATACTCTGCGCTCTCACCGTGTTTCGGCAAAAGTGATCGAGGCAATTATCACCGGCAAACATGCTGTTCGGACCGGCGTAAATGCCGGGCGCGACGACGACCAATCGACCAGGGATTTCTGGATAGCGGCGAGCCTTTTGGAAAAAGGTTTTACAGAAGAGGAAGTTAAGGCTATTTTCCGAGAGCATCCAACCGGCTGCGGCAGCAAATTAGCTATTCGGAAGCATGGTGAAAAGTATCTCGACGGGACAGTTGATAAAGCCAGCGCCCACGTTTCCGCTAAAAAGGAGAAGAAAGAAGAAAGTGTGGGAGTCGCTGCTGACTCAATGCCCGACGGGTATGAGATGGCTAATGATGGTTCTATTTGGCACATAAGTCCCCCCGCAAGACCGAATCACGAACCTAAAATGACTTTAGTTTGCGGTTCACCAATTAGGATTTCCGAAATACTCGAGAATATTGATACCGGACAGATTTCCTGCTCTATCACCTATAAATACCTTGGGCGACAGCGTTCGACGACGATTTTGAGAGGGCAGATGTGCGACTCTCGTGCGCTCGTTGCCGCTCTAGCGGGCGAAGGTGCTCCTATCAGCTCAAATAACTCCCGTTTGGTTGTTTCTTACCTAACTGCTTATGAACAGGCTTTTTCAGATTTTATAACCCGAAAAAAGGTCACCTCGAAGTTCGGTCGGTCCGGTGCCGATAGAGTGTTTTTTCTTCCCGGATTCGGCAACAG
>MWWH01000521.1_pt1 | contig 11111 bp, 13 predicted proteins | sample 1047231 | NCBI WGS metagenome assembly MWWH01 (sample SAMN06349967, study PRJNA376086) | soil metagenome | isolation source: MG3-2 sample Antarctic (ecotone) soil | place: Antarctica | collected 2015-01-13 | reverse complement strand
GTCGCAAACTTAAGAGAGTTTCCTTCTGGATCAACGCACGTACGCTCTACATACCCAACGAGCTCGCGAGCAAGACGTGTTTTTGGTTTAGGCATTGCACAAACGATTACACCTAAAAGCATAAGATCTGTATTCGCAAATTTTTGAGCTGTTGCTATATCAAGAAGAGCCTCGCCTAATGCACTCACTGCTAAGTGATCAGGCATAGCGCTCAAAATTGCATAGTCTGCTACCTTAAGAGCGGGAATAGTAGTCTTGGTTTTTTGGGGCGGCGTATCTAAGAAAATGTAATCATAGCGCCCTCTCAAGCTATTAATCGGTTCTACTAAAAGATTTTGGTGAATTACCCAAGGATTTTGAGCTAGGAACGTGTCAAGTTCTGCCAATTTTCGAGAACTTGGAATTAAGTGAACATTGTGAGGAAGAGGAACTTCTTCTTCGTCATTCCGGATGATGGTATCTTCTGCATTTTCTGCGTTGGTAAGAAGCTCAAAAGAACTGTTCCACCCTTCTGTTGGAGCTCGAAGTGCTTTAGTAGCACCAGAGGTCATATCAAGATCTACAATAAGGGAAAGTCTTCCTCTTTCGGCTAACGCACTTGCAAGTTGGATCGTATTAGTAGTTTTCCCAACACCCCCTTTTTGGTTACCAACGCTGATTACCACAGTTTTTTTTTCGAGTTTTTTACCTCCCTCCATAGAACTATTTCCTTTTAAAATTTGCTTTGGCCAAGTGGCCAAACAGCTAAATGAAGCAGTTTGCGCCACTTGGCCAAACGGCCTAATGGCTATATCACATAAATAACTAGCTGTATCAAGGTGCTTTTTTTGAGTTTCCCACTTAGCCAAATGGCTAAGTGAGTCACCCAATAGCTATTTGGCCCGTTGGCTAAGTTGAAATTTTTGGCCTCTTGGCCAAATGGCCAACGCGCCAAATCAAGAAATCACTTCTTATTTTTGCCATTGCCAGAGTATTAACTGATCGATATTAAACAAGTTTAAGTAGTTTTAACTTTTAGAAGAGCGCGTATCGAAGGGAAGAATTAAACCCTAAAAAACGAAAAAGCCCGCACAATAGGCGGGGCAATTTCTCACGAGTCTGAACATCTCTGAGAATAGCTCCCCTTCCAGTGTTGGTCAAGATATCACTTCACTTGAAGTGAATAGAATTTTTGTTGCCGAAAAACGCTCTCCATTCTTGGAGAAACAGGATAAGTGCAGCCAAAATCAGGGTATAAAACAATAACACCAATCGAGCTTTGTAATGTTCTTTATCTTTTGGATGAAGGAAAACTCTCAAAGAAATCACTACAAGTTTACTTTGCATGCTTCTCGTTAGTAGCTATCAGAGAGGCTGCAAAACGCTCGCTATCAAAAAATCCAAAGAAGGGGATGTTTGTACCGTCTTACAGATTAAAAGAGCTCTCACGAGCTACCATGCTCTCAGAATCGGCAATTAAAAAGGAATTAAAGACTTTAGAAAGCTTAGATCTTTTAAGATTCGCAGAGAGTGAAATAAAGATCTCTAAAATCCCTATCACTGGATCAGAAGAACTACTTTTAACTCTTTCATGTAACCGATCTTCAAAGCGTCCGATCCCAATACCTCGATCGATCTTAAGATTCCTCTCAAAGTGTGAAAAAATTTCAACTGTAAAAACATTACTTGCTTATATCCTTCGTGGGCTCACTCTTTCTCGAACTGGTGAGATAACAGGAAAGGGGAGTGTTAAGTCATCATGGATAAGTGATGAGATGAGTCTATCTCTTCGCTCTGTAAAGTCTGCAAGAAAAGAGCTTATAGAGTTAGGGATCGTTACGGCTGATACCAATTCACATCAATGTAAACTCAACCGAACAGGTGCGTATTTTACGATTAACCTTGATTGGACTGATTACAAAAAAGAAGAATCAGTTATCGGTCAAAATAAACACGATAACATCACTTATCCTCAAAAAATGACTGATAACGCTGTGGATAACTTATTTTTATCTGAATCAGAATTTGCACCCCTCCCCACTAAAAAAGAGCAAGTTTTTGCACCCCCATATAAAGACAAGAAAACTTCTTCTAAAGAAGAATATAAATACCAGAAACCTCTCAACGCTTCGCGCTTGAAACCATCTGGTGTTTTTACAAAACAAGTGGGGGAGGAAAAACCACCAACGATAAAAAATATAATCTTTGATGATTTTAAAAGTTTTTTTAGAACAGAAGAACTTTATACCCAAGCCGTAAAAGCTGGATGGATTACAGATTCAGAGAATAATTTTCTTAATTGGGTGGCAGCAGCAGTAAGAGCAAAAACTCTCACTGAAGGTGATCCGGTAAGGGTTTTCGTAGGGATTGTTCGGAAGAAACTTTTCGCACACATAACCCTTGCCGAAGAGGAAAGAGCACAAGCAGCAATAAAAAAATTCCGCTACGGTGCCGATTTAGTTTCAGAGGAAGTGATGAGACTTGTAGCGTAGAGGAACCTTTTTTTGATTTCACGAGAACGTCAGAGAGAAACAATTTTTCTCAGGATACATTTTGCATCAGTCATTTTTCTTATTACGAGCTTTTTCTCGCTCCTTTAGAAGAGAGTCACCTTTGCTTTTTAGCTCCTGATATTTCTCTGAAGTAGGGGAGATGTCCCGTGCTTTTAAGAGCACCCCCAAGATAAAGCCGTGATCAGAATCTGTAAGTCCTGCGATGTCAACAAGGCCACCGATCTCGATAAGTTTACGAGTCCGAGCCTTCCTTTCCTTTTGAGAAAGACTTCCCTTAACCCGTACGAGAAGAGCCTTCTTTTTAGCGATAGCCTCCTCAAGCTTTTTAATCTTTTCTAGCGCAGCTTTTTCTTTGTCGACCATAAGAAACCAAATCCCCCTACATACTATTATCGAAGAAAAATCCCAAAAGTTTCTTGCCCAGAGAGATTATTCTAATGTACCCTGCAAATGCAATAAATATTTATAATGCGCGTTTACCCGTTTCTAAAGAAACGGAAACTACCTCTAGGATACCCAAGTGGCAATTTACATGCTTTCAATAAAGCATAAAGCGAAAGGCCAGGGTGCCAGTGCCAAGGCACACGCTCAGTACATTCAGCGAGAGGGAAAGTACGCGGCCAAATCAAAGCTTGAGTATTTAACAAGGGAAGGTAAGCACGTTAAACGTGTTCACGAATTAGAAAAAACCTGGAGCGGAAACCTCCCTGAGTGGGCAGAAAATCCAAAGGAGTTTTGGGACGCGGCAGATACCTATGAGCGTGCAAATGGAAGAGTTTACACCGAGGTTGTGGTCGCTTTACCGCGTGAGATGTCAAAAGAAGGAAGAGAAAAACTTGTAAGGGAATTTATCGAAAAAGAGATATGGGAGAGGTTTACTTACACAGCAGCAATTCATAATCCAAGAGCTCTTGACGGTGGAGAGCAGCCACACGCACACATCATGTTTTCTAACAGAGAAATAGATGGAATCGAGAGGACAAAAGAGCAGTATTTCAAACGCGCTAATCCTCAAAAGCCAGAAATGGGAGGCGCTAAAAAGAGCCGTGAATGGAGTAAAGATTCAAGAGAAAATGACAGAGTAGGTGAGATGAGGACTTTATGGGAGGAGTTAACCAATAGAGCGCTCGAGCGAGAGGGGTTAGAGGTTAGAATAGATAGAAGGAGCTTAGAAGCTCAAGGGATCAATAGGGAGCCTGAGCCAAAGATGGGAGTTATCGTTACCCAAAGAGTAAAGCGTGGGCAAGAAACTGATATTGGAGGAAAGGTCATAGAGCTTAGAAATTATCGACGAGAAGAAAGGGAGCTTAAAGAGCTCGAGCAGGAGCTTAAAAAAGAGAAGGCAAAAGTCTTACAGTTTGGGGAGTTGGGTAGAGAGAAGGCGGAAGAAAACGTACTTACATTTACCAAAGCTGGGCGAGGCAGAAGGGTTAGCGAAGAGGAGCAAACACGGTATCAAAGAACTCTTGATTTGGTACTTGATAGAAAGGATCTCGGAGAAGGGAGCACAGAGTATCACTGGAAGCGATCTGGTCGGTTAGCGTTTACAGATTACGGAGACAGGATAGTTTTTAACAATATCAGTGAGACATCTGTAAAAGCAGGGTTACAGCTTTCGAAACAAAAAGGGTGGGAAGGGGTTGAAGTTTCAGGGTGTGAAGAGTTTCGCCGTGAAAACTGGATTCAAGGGCAGCTTATGGGGATTTCGATTTATGGATATGAGCCCCAGGAAAAAGACTTCTCAGTTGTAGAAGAACGAAAGAGGGCTGAGGAGATAAAGAAAACACGCTATCAAAAAAATGAACCAGGAAAAGAGCGGTCTCAAGATATAGGAAAGGATCTTCAGGTTTTAGAGATAAGTGCTTCAGAGCTGGCGCTTAAATTCAAACACGAAATAATTCCAGAATTGCGAGCTGCAAAAACAAAAACTCTTAAGGATCTTCAGGGTCTTGGGTATGAGGGGAGCCCGGATAATCTGCTTTATATGCATGGAGCTTTGAAGAGGTGGAAGGATCTTCCAACAGACGTAGAGCTTAAAGAGAGAACTTTTGAGATTTTGGGAGGGAGCACTTACAGACAACAAAAAGAGCAATTTCAGAAAGCAGCTGAGCAGGTTATTGCGTATGAGAAAAAGCTTGAAAAGTTGGACAAAGAAACTGAGAAGTCATTAATCAAAAAAGTTTCTCTAATGCCGCAGAAAAAAAGAGATAGAGAAGAGCTTGTGCGCGCATTAAAGTGGAGAGAAGCCGCAGAGGAGGGGATTACAAACGATCGGCAAAAATTATCTACTGGAAACAACAAAGAGCGGTTTAATCAGACATACGAGAAGCTCATTACTGAGCGGCTAGAAACAGAGAAAGCGCGAACCACTACAGAGCAAAAACACAGTAAGCTCTCTTTGGAGCTAACAGAAACGTATCAATTAAAGCAAAAGCTAGAGACTCTTGGGCGAACAAAGGTGAGGGTTATTTTCGAGAATGGGCGGGTGGTAAGGCCGGAAAACGAGGTGGAATTTAAAAGAGAACTTTCTAGGGTGGAAGAGCTCACCCGTAAACGTAGTCGAGGGAGGTAGAGGGTTCTAGATCTTTATGAGCTCGTGCCAAAGAAATAGAGAAAGGTAGATCGTTAGGTTTAAGGAAAGGGCGAGAGAGGTGATAAATTCAAATTTGGACCCTACCCAACAGCATTGACCGAGCGGAGATCGCTTAGCCTAGCGCAAATGCGGGGTTCATTTTTTAGTTAAAGCGTCATATTTCGACGACAGAGTGGTTTAAGCCGCTATTTTTACGGGAAGATACTCTGTACCTTTTTTGATAGTGACTTCTCCACCTAGAGCTGAAATGAGCTTGATGAAGTTTTTAAGGGTCATGTTCGAGTGCTTGCCGGAAGGATCTGTAACGCAAAGTGTGTAAATGAAAGAGCCGGCGCTTAAAGAGGATAAAAAAATATCTTTCCTAAACGCCGACTATGATGGAGCTTCTTAAATGTAATAGTAAGGAGCAACCAAACTTTTTCTCAAAGCCGGTGGTAGACAAGAGATACTACCTTTTTTGAATACTGAAGAGGGCCGACAGTATGTTGGTAGGCATCTTATCCGAGCATTCGTATCTGAGCGACTCAGGCATTATGGGTTAGGTCCTAGCGAGATTGATATCTTTTCTGAAAGACATCTCCGTCGCGATGCCATAAAGAAAATGCGAGATGTCTTTAAACCGGAGCCCTCACATACTACGGCTTTTTTATGCAGCATGCTTTTTGGGAACAAGATTTATCTGAAGTCTTTGATTAAGAGCAGCGGCAATGCGTTGAAGCATGGTAAGGGAATGGCCTTCATAGTCGGCATCTTCAAGTCGAGCAATAACGGGTTGGGTAGTGCCAAGGAGCTCAGAAAGTTGTTTTTGGGTAAGACCTGCGGTAGTTCGTGCCTCATAGATAAGCTGGGCAACTTCAGCATTCACCCTAGCTTCGGCAGCTATTTCCTGAAGCTCGGGATCGTCTTTCATCATATTATCTAGAATCTCAACTGCATCGGTTGTTTTCTTTTTCATGTTTCTATCTCTCCTTCATAACTATGAGCTTCTGGATTGCTCTCAAAGATCCTCTTACGCTCAATGGCTCGCTCTATATCAATATGAGGAACAATATCTCCTTCTTTAATTATTGAGTGTGCAAGGACAGCGACATTTCTTCCGTGAAAAAAATAAAGTATTCGATATTGCACATGGCCGAACTTTCCCCGAAGTTCGCGAATGTCATCTCGCAAGTAATCAGCAGCGGGTCTTCGCAATTCATGACCTACATCAGCTAATTGCTTTACACGAGCTAAACAATTCGCCCATCCTTTTCGGTTTTCATTCCGTAGCTTCATAAGCCATTCCAAGACAGGAGCTTTTCCTTCTTTCTCTTGATAGAAAAGCACCTTTGTTAGTGGCATGTACTAATCCTTTTAAGTATACCAAAATTGGTATACATGTTCAAGAGATATCTGTCAAGGCACCTGAACTCTTTTTAAGCTGGATAACATCCTCCCGACCAAAAACACTAGGTTTCGGCCAGCATCATTTTACCCCTAAAATACCCCTGTTTTCCTATATATCTGACCCCTCTTCTAACTGGGGTTTTTGGCCAGGGGGTATTTTATGCGTGTAGGGCTCTATGCAAGGGTATCAACCCACGATCAACAGACTCTAAAGCTCCAATTAGAGGCGATGCGAAAGTACGCGCATGGCAGGAAGTGGAAAATCGCCTTAGAGATTAAAGATATAGGATCCGGTGCAAGTGATCGCCCGAAGCGCGAAGAGTTACTTCGCGCAGCACGTCGGCGCGATATTGATGGTGTAATGGTCTGGAAGCTCGACCGCTGGGGAAGATCCCTACCTGATCTTATTGGCACGTTAAGAGAGCTCTCTGAAATTGGCGTTACATTTGTATCTCTAACAGAAGCAATTGATCTTACTACCCCATCAGGTAGAGCGATGGTCGGGTTTCTTTCAGTGTTTGCAGAGTTTGAGCGTGAACTATTAAAGGAGCGTGTAAAAGCTGGGCTTTCTTATGCAAGATCCGAAGGAAGAATCGGAGGACGTCCGAAAACTTCAAGCCTTAAATCGACGGAGATTCAAAAGCTCTTTAAAAAAGGGCTCTCGAAATCTGAGATTGCAAGGCAACTAAATTTACCTCGAACAAGTGTGAGAAGAGCGCTCGATGCTTAATCTTCTCGCCATGAGAAAATATTTTGTACATCTTGTGATAACTGATGTGTATCAGCGTGCGATAAGATTCCAAGATACGATTGAAGCGACTGATTCAAGCTGTCACCATCAATTGATCCCTCGTAAAATTCGCCGTGCCTGACGCCAAGCTTTCTAAACATCCTTCTTTTGGTCGTGGTTCTGAGCACTCGGTGATGAGGAAATGTAATATAACCCAGAAAATCGATTCCCTGAGTGAGTGGCCTCAATATCACCTTATCAGGATGAAGCCTTAGTTTTAGTTTCTCGCCAAGAAACGATTCAATTTGAGGTACAAGCGCTTGAAGCTCACTCTTTTTGTGCGACAAGAACAGCATATCGTCAGCGAAACGAAGGTAGTGTGTCACTTTGAGCGAATGCTTTACGAACGGATCGAATTCATTAAGATAGATGTTTGTAAAAATCTGGGAGGTTAGATTTCCGATCGGTGTGCCCTTCCCTTCTTGCTCTTCAATATGAAAGCTACCAATTACATTTTTAAGAAGCCGTAATGCCCTTTCATCTCGAATCGTTTTTTGAATGAGAGAAAAAAGCACCTCATGATCTACAGAATCGTAAAAACGCTTTACATCACACTTTAACCCCCAACATTCACGGGAATTATTACGGCTTACCTGCAATGTCGCGCGCTTTAGCGCTTCGACTGCTCTATGAGTACCTTTTCCAAGTCTGCTTGAGTATACAGCATCGATTAAACGAGGCTCATAAATCTGCCTTAGAGTAGTGTAGAGCGTTTGGTGCACTAATCGATCACGAACACATGCCTTTCTAATATGTCTTAGTTTTGGATCGTGAATAAAAAACGATGTGTATTCGCCGTGCCTGTATTTTTCAGAGATGAGGACTCGGTGTAGTCGAAAAATATTTCTCTCAGCATGACGCCCAAACTCTTGAACATCATTTCTTTTGGTCTTTCCTTTTCGGAATTCAAACCACGCCTCAAAAAGTCGCTCGGTTGAAGTGAGTTCTTCGAATATACTGTTGTATATCTTCACGGAGTAGTTTTTCCCTTATGCAGCAATTTGATATCCCTTTAATACACAAAACATACGAGCTTTACCGAGAACTTCATGAGCTTCAAAGCTCAATTCCTAAGATGGAGCGGTTCACCCTTTGGGTGCGATGTGAAGATACAACACTTAAAATATTAGAAGGACTTATTCGGATAGGATACCTTCCCCAAGATATCAAAGTATCGAAACTAACAGCGGTAAGCGCTGAAATTGACATGCTTCGCGTATTCCTGCGCCTCTCTGTTGATGTAAAAGCACTGACTCAAAAGAAATCTCTTCCCCTCCAAGAAAGACTTGATGAAATCGGTCGTATGCTTGGCGGTTGGATTAAAAGCAGCCGGACAAAATAAAGAAAAAAGGGAGACAGAAGTTCCGCGAGGGGGAGAACAACCAACGCCCCGTTGTTAGGATTGTCGTTGTTGTTCAGGTTGTTGTTGTCGTTAACGCGACGACCATCAACGTCGAGCCCGCCTTTATTGTCCCTACCCTTCAGCCCTCACCACCGATCGACCTCGTACGTTGATCCCACGGTTGAATTTTATTTGGAGGGGTTGCGGTTGTGTTCAACACTGCAACATCATCCGATATTGCCCGACAAGATCCCCTCACGAGATAGAGACAAGAATTTCTGTCTCCAACACAGTTTTGCACGCTCTTTGAATCCGTAAACGCAAAGACTCTGGCACTGTTTGCGAAAAATTTTTCGCAAACGCTACTGTGGGAGCCAACCTCGGGAGAGGAACCCTTGAGCGCCTCTACATTACCAAGATATGTATATCCTATCGAAATAAAATTCCGGAACAAAGCAAAATTTTTCGAAAATACCAAGGATCAAAAAACCAAGATCCATTGATGCCAAGATTCCAAGCATCAACGATCAATTATTTTGATTCCGCGAGGGGGAGAACAACCAACGCCCCGTAGTAAGGAAGGTCGTAGGGGTTCAGGTAGTTGTTGCCGCGAACGCGACGACCATCAACGTCGAGCCCGCCTTCTGAATCTCTCACGTATTTCTCGCGGTATGTCTTTAGCAATTTTTTATCTGCCTCATTGAGGGTGCCTTTCTCTTCCTTCTCTAAAAGAGCATCAGCAACAGCACGGTTTTCTTTCCGCGTCGCCATTCGCCCACCTAATTCTTCAGCATAAGCTTCTTGAGCAGAGCGGACTTTGTTAAACGAGGCGTCCGACAACACTGCACGAACTGTCTCACCATTAACGACAACGTGCATCTCTATCGCAGTTGCGCCATCTTTAAGGGTAATTTCTCGACCACCAGTTTGTGCCAACTCGGGAGAGTCGGCTTTACTTTCATTGGCCGCAATCAACTGTTTTAAAACTTTTAGGTCATCCGGTGTTAATGTAGCTGCTCCAGATTTCACTTCCTGTACAACATGAAGAAGAGCTAAAGGAACAGTTTTATCTGGACTTCCAAGAACTGCTTCTGCTAAAGCTTTTGCTTTACCTAAGTTTGATGATACTTCGACATTCATTGGGCTACCTCTTTGCTTTTTTGGATAATCTCTAGGGCTTTACGCGCAAAAGAAAGCTTCTCTTCATCAGTAAGATGCTCAGCGGTGATGAGATTTTGAATCCTTTGACAAATCTCATCGATCTCTTTTTCTTTTTCGCTATCGTTATTCATAATATAATTTACTCTCTTTACGTTATTGGCTTCCAACGTACTGAGATGACTTAATTATTGTAAATTGTTGTAGTTCTTAATCAAATTTTTCTTCTAAAAACCCTCTTTTTTGAGTTTTTCAAGGATTGCTTCTGTAATCCACGTATTAGCTGGGGTTTTAAGTGGCCTCTCTTTAGAAGCCCCCTCCACTCTTTCTATCAAACTCTTTCTTACTCGAAGAGTCATATTTTCTTCGCTTAATTTTACATGCCGTCTTTCTGCCGTCACTTTAACGGCTATCGAATTGGCTCTGCTCTTCTAAATGCTACAGACTGTTTTGAACTTGAATCTGTGAAGAAGTATAGCGTTACTTCTGGAACCTTACTTAAATTTTCTTGAGTTATGTAATTCGAGTTTCTTTTACTGATCAATGTTATGCTCGATCATGATGACGTGGCAATTTACGCAGAGCGCTTGCTAAGCATTTCATCCATCGATCCTCGAAATCAGCATAAGCGATACTATCATGAGTCGAAGGGAGAGATTTTGAAAATCTCTCCCCTATTTCATTAATTATCTGTTCCTCTGCTTGCATTGCCACATTCATAAGTGCTCGAGCGAAAACACTAAGAGATACTTTGGTTCCTGCTCGCCTTTGAAGTCGAAGTAAAAATTCTGTAAGCTCATCGTCTTCGCTTCGAGTTACCACGAAGCGCTTGGTAACAGTTGGCTCACCTACCTTCTTGCTTTGCACTGGCTTGGAGTCACTTATTTCCTCTTGAATAGCTACATTACTTCGTACTGAAGGTTGAGGCTCAGATCTAATAGGTAGAACTGTAGCTTGCGATATTCTGCCACTAGCGCCTACTTCCCGCGCAAGATCGGCAGCTATTGGATTATAAGGCATCTCTTCAAATTTTTTCTTAGGCATTTGCTACAATCCCCTCCTCTCGCACTCCGGATTTTTCAATTGTTAATTTTGTGAGTTTGTCTTCGAACTCACGCGCAAGAGTTCTATATTCATCAGCCACTAAATGATCAGGTTGGTATTGAAATATTGATTGCCCTGCCCTCTGTGCTTCTTGAACAACAACACTCCGAGAGATCTCTGTCGCAAACTTAAGAGAGTTTCCTTCTGGATCAACGCACGTACGCTCTACATACCCAACGAGCTCGCGAGCAAGACGTGTTTTTGGTTTAGGCATTGCACAAACGATTACACCTAAAAGCATAAGAT
>MWWH01000520.1_pt1 | contig 11119 bp, 19 predicted proteins | sample 1047231 | NCBI WGS metagenome assembly MWWH01 (sample SAMN06349967, study PRJNA376086) | soil metagenome | isolation source: MG3-2 sample Antarctic (ecotone) soil | place: Antarctica | collected 2015-01-13 | reverse complement strand
GAGAGCCGCAAGCGGACCTTTTTGCTTTCACCTCTAAAGTACATCAGGGAAGGTGCCGATAAGGTGATTGTTGTTTCCTCCTAGGGTTTTTTAGCCCGGCTTTGTGTCGGGCTTTTTTCTTGTGCTTGGGAGTGTCAAGATCTTTGTGTAAATGATCATCATGAGAATGCTGGCATTCTTCCCTCGTATTGAATTGCGAAACGATTCAAAGCCGCTCGCCAATCCTTGACCGGCATCGTCCACCGCTTGGTGATGTTTTGCAACGCCAGATAAATCAACTTCAAGGCCGCTTCATCAGTCGGAAATGATCCTCGATTCTTGATGATTTTTCGCAGACTCATGTTCGTTGATTCGACGGCATTCGTCGTATAAATTACTCTTCGGATTTCCGGCGGATGCGCGAAAAACGGTACAACTCGCTCCCAGTTTCGGCGCCACATCTGTGCAATAGTCGGAAACTTTCCGTCCCACTTGGCCCCAAATTCTTCGAGCCGCAATTCAGCCTCTTCGCGCGTGGCGGCTCGATAGATTGTCTGTAAATCGGCCGCCACTTCTTTCCGCTGCTTATAGCCGACATAAGCTAGAGATTGTCTGACCAAGTGCACAATACAGAGTTGGACTTGGGTTTTGGGAAAGACCGTCTCGATGGCTTCGGGAAAGCCTTTGAGGCCATCGACGCAGGCGATAAAAATATCCTGCACTCCGCGGTTCTTCAGTTCCGTCATGATCTGCAACCAAAACTTGGATCCTTCGGTCTGCTGAATCCAGAACCCCAAGACCTCTTTCGTACCGGCCATGTTGATCCCGATTACAAGGTAAATGGCCTTGTTTTTAACATGCGCGCCATCTCTGACTTTGACTTGGAGCGCATCCAGATAAATGATCGGATAGACGGCTTCGAGCGGTCTGGTCTGCCAAGCTACGACCTCATCCATCACCGCTTCGGTGACATTCGAGATTAATGTCGGCGAGACTTCGACCTGATAAATTTCTTCCAGATGCTGTTGAATCTCACGCGTCGTCATCCCGCGCGCATAGAGTGAAAGAATCTTCTCGTCGAAGCCCTCGAAACGAGTCTGCCCTTTGGGGACGATCTTTGGCTCAAATGTTGAGTTCCGATCCCGCGGTACTTCCAGCGGCAACTCGCCAAAATCGCCGCTCAAGGTCTTCTGTGATTTACCGTTTCTGGAGTTGCCGGAGTTTTTGCCTTCAGGCGCGTGCTTTTCATAACCAAGATGAGTTGTCAGCTCGGCTTGCATCGCACGCTCCAGCACAGCTTTAGTAAACTGCTTGAGGAGGCCGTTTTCGCCGAGGATGTCCTCGGGCTTCTGATAATTTGCGAGCAGTTGGTCGATCAGCTTCAGATCGATTTGGTCAGTGTTGGTGGTCATCAATTCCTCCGTTAAAAAGGATAGAGTTTATCGGTGATGACCATTTACACAAAATCTTTTACACCCTCTTGTGCTTATTTTCTGGACGGATGATTGAGCGGGCCTTTTCGCTTTCTTCTGCTATGCTCATCTGCCCGCCGCCACACTTTCATGATCCGCGATGATAAACTTGATTAGCTTCCGCCACCCGCCGCAAACGTGGCAGGGGTCAGGCAAGCGCGTGTCTGCGTCTGCCGCGTCGTGTGAGGCCATACCGCTCAGTCTTCCTTGATCATCTTTCACACAGTAGCTGCGGACCTCAACGTAACCAGTTGAGCAATGACAGCGGCCATCAGTCGAGATGCCGATCTGCTCTTCCAATCGCTCAAGCTTGCTATGTAAATTCATGCCGTTTCAGCTCCTGAAAACATTCGCTCTAAATCAACGACAGACTTCTTAGCCGCCGCCAGTTCAATCCACTCATCACGGTTTAGCTTTTCCGGCACGTAAACGACAGGCAGGATTGATCCGCAACCTCCGCAGGATGCGCCCGCGTCTTTGTCCCGCGATACCTTTGCGTGATGGTTGCACAGTCCAACGCTGCCTATCTTCTCTAGATGTTCAATTCGCCTGCGAATGTCGCTCATACTTCACCTCTGGCTATGCGGCCTAACATTTCGTCTGACAACTCTGCTGGCGGAATGCCTGTCTGTTGAAAAAGGATGCTTTCAAGCTCGGCGTCAGTCAGAAAGCGCGCTCCTGTCTGGTAGCGTTCGTTACGCCTCAACTGCTCGCGCTCAATCGCGCCCCTCGCACGCTCTAAACGTCTCACCCTATCATTCATCGCCATTGCCTCTGACCTTCTTTCTGTGCGAATAGTTCCTCAAGGCGGGCGATTCTTTCGCCGTAACTTTCAAGCTCGACGGCCTTCATGCTCATTTCAAGGATGGATTTTGCCGCCGTGTTCTCTGCAAAGGCATTCCCACAGGAGAGATTGCGCCGGAGTGTTTCAACCGCTTCAACCATCGCGCCCTGCAATGCTCCGATGGCAGCATTAACCACTTCACGCTGTGCGGCCCTCAGACGCTTCATAAACTCCGTTTCCTGCATCCATCTCCATAGGGTTGTTTCACTTGTGCCGCACGCTTCGCCCGCCGCTTTCGTGGTCGGGTGATTCAGTAGCGCTAGGATGGCCTGCTCCTGTTTCGGGGTTAATTTCGTCTCAGTGGTTTTCAAAACCTTTCAATACCTTTCAATACCTTTCACGCGGCGCTTGGCATGGATCGCTGTTCCCGCTCTAGCCTGCGCTCGGTAGCTTCCCGGCTTGCCGCTTTAGAGCGCAACCGCTCAACTTCATTCGCGTAAATCTGCTCGGCGGTCGCAATCGCTTGTTCGTATTGTCCAGCCCGTCTCTGAGTTGATTGCCCAAGTTGCCCGCCAAGCCTGCTGGCCTCTGCTCTGAGGGCTTGCTTGCGCTCTATGAACTTCTGCCGGCGTTCGATATATGCCGCGATGGATGCGTGTAAGCTCTGCCGTTCTTCCCTGAAAGCGGTTTCCTCTTTGGCTGCTTCGTCACGCAACTCAGCAAGGCGGTTTTGATTACGCTCGCTCTGCTCATCGGCCAGCGCTGCGCTTAGTTCGCCCCGCTTCTCCTCAATCCGCGAATCAAGAGAGGCGAGTGCCGCCTTGAGTGCCTCACTCGTGCTGTGGGCTGCTGTGACCGCGCTTGCCTTTACAGTTCCGCTCACCAGGCCATCCTGCGCGCTTCGATATTCACGCTCTGCGCGCTCGGCGTCTTCGGTCAGTTCTCCGCGCCGCCGCTCGAGTTGTTTTAGCTCATCGCTTAACGTTGATGCTTTTCCCATTTAAGCACCCCCCGCAAGCTTGCCGAGTCGGGATTGTCTCTCAGCATCGGCCTGCTGTTTCTGTGCGGCCTCTTGCCGGATGCGGTCAAAGACTGAGCTTGACGAGGCCGCACCTTGCGCTTGCTGCATCATGTATTGATCGCGAAAACTGCCTTTCAAGCGCTGCCAATCCTCGGCGGTTGCGGTCGGGTTAGCCGCAAAAAAAGACGCCTCTAATTGAGCATCAAAGGTTTGCTGTTGACGTTCCCATTTAGCCTCTTCTTCTCTTTGGCGACTGGCCGCAAGCGAAGCTTGGAGCGCGGCTTTCTGAGCGTTCTCGCGCTGGAGTTGTTCGGCGTTTCGCCGGCGCTGTTCGGCGAATTGTTTTTCTATTTCGGGGGATATGTTTAAACCGCTCATCTCTTGTCTTTCTCCTTTGCTGGTCATCAAAGTTTGTTGATGGGTTGAAAGCAAAGCCATGTTAATGTTTCCCATAAATCAATTTTCGTTAAACGAAAACATGGCTTTGCTTCTCGCCCCTTCACGCTACCGATTCATCTTCTCGAAGCGCTTTTCTTTTTGCCGCTTCGTAATAGGCAAGGGCAAGTTTTGTTGCTGGCGAAAGCTCATCAAAGGTGCGCGGATCTTTGTTTCGCATCTCTAAAATTGATTCGTAAAATCCGTTTCTTTGGAATGTTGAAGCGCTAGGTTTTGCTAGGTTGTTTTTCTCAGGTTTTCTTAGGTTCTCACTCATGCTGCCAAGCGTCCTTTCAAAACGTCGAATGCGCTGTTGATCCGCTTCATCTCTTCATCATCTCCGCCGTGATCCGGATGCTTGATCTTGGCGAGTTCCCGATAAGCCGCTTTGATGAGCGGAGCCGGGGCGCTCGGCAACAGGTGAAGCACCTGATAGGCTTCGTGCTCTGACTCGACACCGCGCGGCTTTCGTGGCGGGGGCTCGTCATATGAGCTTTGCCAGTTCGGTTTGCGGTACTCAGTCCAGGGGCCTTCCATGCCTTCGATCTTGGCGCCAAACGCTTCCCTTACTTGCTTGATCCACTCGAAAAGCTCTGTGCACGCATCCCATTTGACATACCAAGTCTTCCAAGCTGAGTTATAGTTTCGGTGGTAAGCAGGAACCCACCATTTGAAGCCTTCCAATGCTTCGCGAAAAACGTGCGGGTCCGGCGATGAAAGTTTTACTTCGATGGTTTGTGGGTTATCGTGAAGGTGAACGGTAAGCATTAGGCAGCCCTCCGATCTTCAGCGAGACGATCAACCGAAAGTATCTCAAGGCCAGAGCCAAGCGTTGAGTAGCATGCTGCTTCCACTGCCATAAAATGCGAGTGTTTGCGCGTCCTCCGAAAGTCAGAGTTTTCCGATTCGCACACGCGGCGCTCATTCACACTACGACAAGCTAAGACGCGCGCCAGATTAGGCCCATTCCCTTGCTCCAGCTCTAGAATCGCTGCCACCTCTTCAACTTCAACGAGGTACGCGATCATTTCTTGTTTCGCGGCCCGGAGCTGCGCGCGGTCCTCTTCGGTCAATACGCCAGCAGGCGCTTCAAAACTGATAGTTAAGCCGTCCGTCTTCAGGGCAACGCCCTTTTTCCTGAGGGCGCGATATAGATTTTCAACCATCTAAATTACCCCCGTTTCGCGAGTGTTCAAGGGCTGGCGAGAAGAAACGGACTTGTTAAATGCCTTCTCAACCGTCCGCTCAACATAGCGGTTACTACGTCGAGCGCGTTGCTGAGCTTTATCTGAAAACTCAAGCAACTTTGCCGACACGTGTGCGGGCGTCCACCCAAGAGATTTGGCTGCACAAGTAAACTTCCAATCTGCCTGGCTTCGATCCGTCGAAGCTAAAGCGGCGTCATATTCCGGCCAATCGGTTGGGATGCGCGTATTTGTAGTGGCGTGAACAGGGCGAGGCTTTGGACGTTCTGGAAGCAGGCCCAAGCTCTGAAGCTCATCTGGCGTGACAATTCGACCAGGATTAAATGAGCGCAATTTCACCAGCGGGAATGAGCCATCGGGCCGCTGTCTTTTTGGTTTGAAGTTAAATGATCCAGGCCAACGGCTTGCGCCGGATGAGCCTTTGTTGCAACCCATCGACTTGAGGGCAATAAAGAGCCTGTCTTTGGTATCTTCGCGTTGCGCGGCGGACAAGTTTTCAGGAAGAACACAGATGCACTGCCCGTTGCCCTCACTGGTTTCTATCGTATAGAGAGCCAAATCCTTGAACAGTTCCCGTACTGCTTCATCGGACTCATCGGCCATAAAGAGGCGATCCCCGATGCTGCGCGGGTCGATAATGAAAGACCATCGGCGCTTTTCGCATCGGGCCATCTTCTCAGCGAGCAAAGGCCTTAATCTCTCGATAGGTATAGCCGTTTCATCGGTATAAACGGCATCCTGCGGATCTATCCCCCGCTTGAGGATTTCATTAGGCTTGAGGCCTTCAACCCTTAATCTGTCGCGCTCAGCTTTCAGTTTTTCGTATTTGGCGTCGTCGCAAAACAGGACATTGACGGTTTCGACGCCGACGCTGGAGAGTGCTAAAAGAGCTGTTTGCGCCTGCTCTAAATTTGTCCCCATGTTTTCAGAAAACTGCTCATTTTCCCCAACAAAACCGCTATTTGTGCTGTCGTTTTCGCTAGCAGATGCCATTTGCGCTGAAGCCTCTTCTTGAGTCTCATTCGCTAGCGATGTGCAAGCCTCTTCTTCCACAGGTGGTGCATAGTTAGTAGCGAAGTCATGCGGTTTGATCTTTTGCTTGAGTTGATCCGGCGACAGGCTGAAAATGCGGTCGAGGTCCTCCTTGAAAAGTTGTAGTGTCGCGGCATGGATCTCTTCGGGGGCATCGCGTTTGATCAGTTTCAATCTCGCGCTCCGCGCGTAAGCAATGGTTCGGCGGTAGGCCATATTGAAATCATCGTCATCCGGCTCCAGTTCTTCATCCGTCTGGTCGGTCGGGTCCGGATCATCCGGGGCGACTTCCGCACGCGGGACTTTGGCCAGACGGAACGCCTCATCAAATAACGGCTCTCTCTTCATCCGTCGATCATAGGGAAGCCGGCGATTCTCTTTTTCAAGTCGTGTGGCGTGCTCCTGCATCGCTACCAGATAAGGCAGCGCCTCAAAATCCCAATGAGCCACTTCATATTCGACGTTGCCGTGTTTGTCTTCTTTTCTGAAGCCTGAAATTACTTTCAGGCCCGGATAACCGCTCGCTTCGCATTCACCTTTGTGCGTTCGCACGTCACGAGAGACAGCAGACACGCAAGCGCTGTCTGACTTGTCCGCTCCAAGCATTCGCCGTCCTATTTGCTGGAATGTGGCATCGAACTGCTGAAGTCCGCCTGCATAGTCAAGGGCCGTGTTGAAAAGGCGGTGCGCTGCCTTTGAGGTGATGCCGGTATTGCGGAAGTAGGCGCTCAGGATGCTTGCGCGGAAGGCCATCATGCGGGTGCGCCTGGCGTAGATTGTGTCTGGGGCTGGTTTTGCGCTCATCAGCGGCCACCCCCTTGAATGGGATGGCCGACTGTTGAAACGTAAAAGCCTTTGCTAAAAACAACGTTTTTCGATATATTCATATTGCTAAGTCCATTTCACCTGTCCGCTAAAACAGGAATTAAGAGACCCGCCGATGTAGCTAGCATCAGGCGGGTTTCGTATTTCAAGCCGCTTTCGCAACCGCGATGGTTGCGCTCTCTTCTAGAAATCTTTGAGCATCGCTACGCTTTATGAGCGTTCGCCGCCCAAGCTTGTACGCAGGAATCCGCCCCTGAGCGATCCACTGATAAATAGCCTGTGGCGTTAGTCGCCACTCATCAGCCAAAGTGGAAACAAGTTCAAATTGGTCTTTGGAAGTAGAGGTATCAGACACGGTGCGCCTCCTCATTTGAGGTATTGCACCAGACGGCAGAAGTCTTGTAGGATAAAACAAAACCGGGCCGCAAGGTGCGGTTATCAACTAACAGAGGCGGCGGTCGACTTTTGCGGGAAGGCCGTCGCTTTTCTGCGTCACGGTTTAAATCATTACCGTGATTGGCTGTATTTTGGCACGCGATTCACTTTTCGTCAAACAGTTTTTTTCGTAACCCCAATAATACCAACAAATAGGGAAAGTGTCACCCTTGAATACTTTCCCTTTTTAGTTTCATCCAATTTACGCCTAATCGAGAAAGAAGTTTCTTAAACGAATCTACAGACTTGGGTGCTTTTTCTGGATAATATCGCTTTACTACATCTAACACTCCCGCATGTGTTTTTTTAGCCTGTACGGGTAATAAATCCATCGCGGCTTTTACCGCCCGCTCCAGCTCCTCTTTTCTCCACTGTGAATGTCGCCCTGGCCCGCTTCCCTTCATGCGTGTCCGTGTGATGATTCCGTGTTTCAGTTCATGCGTCTCTATTCTGGGGTAATTACTCAGCTTGCTCTCATCTTCATTAGCTGAGAAGAAGCGCTCAGTGCTAAAAGGTTCGTCATTATGAATAATCACAAGCTGCTTCCATTTTTTACCCGTCTCTTCGTAAAGCGGGCTAAGAACCTCTCGGCTAAGGTCTTCTAGTGAGGCCGAAATCTTGTCAGGTATTCGATCGATGAAATCACGCCGCGCCGGTGGCAGTAATCTGGCAACGGCCTCTGGGTGTTCGGTGAAGTCCCTTTCGATTTCCCTATCAATGCGAGTTTTCTTAACCCCACCTTCCGGCAAGTATGCAAAGAAAAGCTGCCCCCCAAAGTTATCCTCAATTAATCCGCATCTGACTTCTGAGCGGCTGCCAATAATTTCATAGGCGGCCTCCATGAAAGCCTCGAGCTTATGAAACTTATCAAAAGGCTCGCGCTGCTCATATTTTGCTTTTTTATTCTCCGACATCTAGGGCTCTATAGGCTCACTTCTTGCCGCGCTTCTTATGCTGCATCCGGCCCGTCATCGTTAGAAGTTAGGCGCTCGCGATTGACGCGGTAACGACGATTCATCTCCTCAAGCATCGCCTTTACGTCCGGATCAGGGACGACAGCCTTAATTGACTGTTCAGAGGCAAGTCGAAGCGCATGTGCGCGATCTTCGCTGTGCGTGGCACCCTCGCCATCTGTCGGTATCTCAGCCATTACTACTCAATGCCCTTCTTTAGCGGCTGAAAAGCTAAATCCCAAATTCGATCGAATTCTGTTTGTGGCAGATAACAGTCGTTAGTGAATTGGGCTAGAGCCAAGCGTCTAATGTAACTCAATGCAGCCACTTGTTGCTGCTGCGCTGTCGCAAGCTCAAAAATGGAAAGCACCTCTCTCCTGTGGTCTTGCCTGCTTGCGTCAATTATGACTTCGCCAAAGTTCAAGAGTTTCTCCGGCTTGCTCATTTCTTCGCCCTCACAGCTTTCTTGACCGTAGTCTCTTTAGCTTTGGATTCCACAACACGCTGATTAGACCCAGTACTTGCCACAGGTGTCACAGTGGTGACTGTCTTGGTGCTGGTGCTTTTCATCGCATCGACCGTTACAACCCAGCCAGGTACATTCCGCTTGGCACGTATCATCTTCTTCTATTGTTTTCACTTCTTACTTCCCTTCCTCATGCTGCATCCGGCCCGTCATCATCTCGCCTGATAGCCTTGTGTGGCCGCTGTAGCTTCTCTATTAAAGCTTTCAACTCCGGATCAGTGGGTAATGGCTTAGGCGCGTTAGAGACAACTAAGCGCAGTTTAGGGCGCTCTACCTTACGGTCAGAGAATGCACGCTTGCCAGGAGTTCTGAGTTTGATTTCGCTGCTCACTTACTCATCCTCGTCCGTCCGTTTTTGGGCGGTCCGCTTGGCAGATTCATACGTTAATAGCTCTTTCTGTGTCGCTCCGCTTAAACGTCGAAATGCTTCAGGGTCTCGTTCGCGGATGCTGAGCAGCTGCTCATAGTAAACGTCAACCTCGAAGTTTGTGACTTGGTCCTTGATTCCCACTTCGTACTTCCCTTCCTTATGCTGCGGATAGCATTTCAACTAACTTCACCCGCTCAACGGATTCTTGAGCCTTGACCGCTTCAAGCGCGTCCAGATTAAGTCTGCTTTCAACTTCTGTGTAGTCTATTTCTTAAAACGTCGGCGGGCAGCGCGTCCAGCTCAACGCTAATATCGCCATGTTTAGCAATGAACTTCTTTGCCCGGGAATCTGTCTTTTTGGCAAAGTCAGGTGGAAGCTGATAGCGCCTGATGTCATCTCTGGTCAGAGCGCACTTGATAACTTCAATATCAACCGCTTCGGAGCCGAGGAATCCGATTTCATCCTCCCCACCTTCCATATATTCATTTAGTCGCACACGCAGACTACGCACCATATCCTCCCCGCTTGGATCAAAGTCACCGAAGTAAAGAATGGTCGCCCCGCCGCGCTCCATGTAGCGATCCCCCGCGTTGCGAATTGAGTCCCAACCGTCAAAACCTCGCCCGACGTTTAGTGTGACGCCGTACCCTGAAAGCACGTCTTCAAAGATGCCGGAAAGCGCGTCTTTCTCAAGCCACACTTCAACGTAAGCGGGCTGTGTTTCCCATACATCGCGGCGATAAGACCGCTGCGCTGTTTTGGCAAAATCAGACAAGTCTGACCACATAGAGACAGAACGCGGACGCCGGAGACGATCTTCAATCCATTCCCACGGAATTGTGCCGTTCTTGCGTGCATCTACCAGTAGGTTTGAAATGGCCTGATAGGAACTCCGGTCATTTTTTATGACTTGTCTAGAAACGAGCTGGTAGTACACCTGGCGGACGGTCATCGGATGATGCTCTTGTAGCACTTGGATTGCCACTCTTAGCCGTTCTACAGTTTTCGCCTGCATTATTTCTTCGCCCTCACATTCTTCTTACCGTTCGTCTCTTTGGCTTTCGCTTCTGGCCCCGGCGCTGTCTTTCGCTGTCTTGCCCCTTCTAGCGCCTCTGCTGTGATAACAAGATCGCGCCCGAACTTATCCGCCGGTAAAAGCCCACTTAAAACCATTTGCCGCACTCGCGCCGCTGAGACGCCAAGCGCTTCCGCCGCTTCGTTGGTGGTGTATGTCTGTTTACTCATGTCCCCAGATTGTAAGTCCAAAGAATTATTTACGCAAGAATAATTATTTACTTGACAGTTACTTACTCACGGGTTAATATCTCTCTTGTCAGACAACATCAAGAGAGGAAACGAACCATGACACAGAATCTAATCAACGCAATCGAGAAGAGTAAGAGAATCAAGATGAGCGTCCGCTACTTAGGCCAGCGCGCATATCTCGTTATTACCCCGGCGAACCATCAATACACTGTCCGCTTTGAGACGCAGGACGGCCTGCGCTATGGACGCTGCACTTGCAAGGCAGGATCAAAGGGACTGGCTTGCTACCACCTGCCGAAAGCGGCACTCGTTGATACGGCCATCCAGACGATGAGCCACTAAAACGAAAAGCTCTGGAAAGTGTTCTCCCACTCGCCAGAGCCCCAACCTTCCACCTTAAATGTCTTGGAACAGTAAGGAGTTAGAAAGTTATGAAAAAGAATAGCACATCAGACCAGCAGAGCGGCACACTTGCAGACGCTCTGCTTTTGTTCAAACTAATTCACGATGAAGCCATCTCAGAAGACGCGCGCCGTCACCTGCTCGAATACGTGGACGATATTCTAAACTCCGCGCCCATTACTGACGCCGCGCATAACAAAAGTCTCTTCCTGCGCGGTTTTGTCGATGGCTGGCAACGCTCAGACTCCCATTCACGTTGCAATGTGGGCGAGATCTTAGAGCGCGGCAAGGCTGGTGAGACACTGGAGCAGGTCCTTGATGATTTCAACGCCCAACTGCAAAGAAGTGCGGCAGCGCAAAGGGCTGCCTGGTTGACGATACCGCAACCGAAAGACCGGAATTCGGATGAGTGG
>MWWH01000519.1_pt1 | contig 11131 bp, 14 predicted proteins | sample 1047231 | NCBI WGS metagenome assembly MWWH01 (sample SAMN06349967, study PRJNA376086) | soil metagenome | isolation source: MG3-2 sample Antarctic (ecotone) soil | place: Antarctica | collected 2015-01-13 | reverse complement strand
GTGTGGCTCACCATCGAGCAGGCTGCGGAATGGCTCGGACTCCCGCGAAACGCTGTCCAGCGCGCCCTCCACGATGATAGAGACGGCACAGGACAGCAGAGGCGCATTAAAGCCCTCGGCGCGGGGCGCGGCCTGCGTCTCCATGCGGCGAGCATCAGGGCGTACTTTGAAGGCTGAAAGTCCGGTGTCGGGGCTGTCGGTCGTGGGTTGTCGATTCTTGTCGGAACTAGCAAAACTAGTAAAAGCTAGAATTTTGAGATGGATGCTTTAACCCGAAGAATGCTGTAGCACAGCAGGAGAATACGGAGAATACGGAGACGCTATAAAAAAGGGGTGCCGAAACTACGGCACATAAAAAAAGGGAGGGACTCACTGACCAATATTGGTCACGTAAAAAAAGGGGCTGGGTCGCGGAAAAAGAGAGGTCGGTTATGGGATGGGAACTGAGGCGCGGCAAGCGCGTTTATTATCGAAAGGTGAGGGAATCGGGGCGCGTGCGCTCGGTGTACTGCGGCGCGGGCGAGCGCCGGGATGCTACAAGCCTGCTCCAAAACGAGGCCGGGAATCGCAAAAAAATGACGCTTTTACGTCGCCTTCAGTGTCCGGTTTATTTCCGCTTTTCTTCCAGTTCTCGACGGGTGCGAATGTCGGTAAATGTCGGTACTTCTCGCGTTTAGGCGAGATCGTCGCGGTTGCAGGCGGAAGCGATGAGGACTCGCGGAAGCCACGCGTTAAATCGCAACTGCAAGGCGAGTCCTGTAACACGCAGCACAACGGGAGAAAAGTCAGAATTGTCAGACGCTATAAAAAGGGATTTAGGCGGCGTTCTCATCTGCTCGGACGTTCCAGTGGGATGAGCGACATGCGGGACAGATTCGTGGCGGTTTCAAAGGTTCAATCCTCGCGCGGCTGTTTCGGCGTTCTGGCCGCGCCTGCCAGTGGTGGCCGCAATTTCGGCAATCGTAAACAGGCGGGGGTTCGATGATCGTCGGTATCAGCGGTAAGTCGTCCTGGCGTCGAGCCTTTGATGTGTGAGGGTCGCGGCGATCTATCTCTGACGGGGTCGTCCTGCTCTTGACGGCTTCATCGAGCAGGGCGGTTATGTGCTGGCTTAGTGTGCGGTGGAGGCGTGTGGCCTCTCGGCGCAGTTCTTCTTTAATCTCGTCTGAAACGTAGGTGCCTAAAAAAACGCCGCGCTTTTTCATGTGTGAATGATAGCAGCGTCGGGCGAGAATCCGTTATCAGGTTTTTTTATAGCCAGTATAAGAAAATATTTAGGCGGGAAAGCTGTTAAACAATGCGGAAACTGTAGTATGATGTTTTGCAGATGGTTTGAATGTTTTTGGAAAGTGGTGGGGAAGCGCGGCAGCGTCTCAATTCTACAACGCCCCCCTCTCACTCGTTTGAACAGCCAGTGACGGCGTTCGTTTGTTGATCCTATCAAACCCGTCGATCACTGGCAAGACAATAAACTCTTGCTGGTGACCGGCAGTTCACTAGCCACACGACAATTCGACTCGCAACCTATTGTCAGGTTGCACAAGATTTCGCTCTTGATGATTCGGGAACTGCCGCCCGCCAATCATCAAGAGCGTTCTTGTTTTGATAACTCAAGACACACGTCGAGACCGGCAAAGTCTCGAACGTGATGGAACTGTAAACGGATTGGATTGGACAGGAAAGGAACCTACCAAATGAGTATACCAGAAACAGCCCGCCAACGAGAAGTAAATCATCAGCCACCACCGGACATTCATCTCGTTGGAGACGACCAAAGCCTGGGGATGAAGTTGTCGGAATTTCTCACACCCTTCTTTCCGTTTACCAGCGAAAATATTAACCTTCGCGCCTTCGGGCCAAAGGGACTGTCGAAGTATGCCAAGCGTGAAGCGAGGTTTAGTGTCGAAAAAATTCCCGTCACTAGGGACAGGCTGGAAACTGACGAACTATTTGTTAGGCGGCTTGTCGAACTCAACCGAACACGGGGAATCTACTTCGTAGTCAACTCTGGCGGCGATACCGACGAGTCTATCACCCGCTGTAATGCGTGGTTTGCCGAGATAGATGATCGTCCGGTCGCCGAACAGCACAAGCTGTTTGACGCGCTGCCCCTTCCCCCTAGCGTCCGTGTGGAGACGAAGAAAAGCGTGCATGGTCACTGGCTCGCGGATAGCCCGACGACACTGGCCGTTGCTGATTGGCAAGATGTCATCTTGCGAATGATAGGCCTGCTCAAGAGTGATGCAAGTGTGAAGAATCCTTCTCGCGTAATGCGTGTGCCTTTCTTCAATCACGTCAGCTACGACGAAGAAACTAACATGTTCTCTTTCAAGCCGGTCGAACTGGTGGAGTTCAAACCGGAACGACGCTACACGCTCGAAGAGATGCGGGGATGCTTCCCGGCATTACCGGAGCCGGAAAAGATTGTTCATCCCGCCCCGACTGGAGAGGTTCCCAAAGGTTGGGAAGAACTCAATAACGAACTGAAACGGCGGATCATGGCGCACCCGACGGCGCACCGAAACTCGCAGGGGAACTATGATTGCCAGGGCATCTGTCACAACGGCAAAGGCAATTCCAGCGTGTTCTACAATCCTGTAACGGGAGTAGTTCACTGTAATAATCCCGGATGTAGTTTCTCTGACTTGTTACAAGCGTTTGGGCTTCCCGCTTTTCCTCTCCAGCAACCGCCCTACATTTTTTTCAGCAGCAAGGCAACCGCTGATGAGCCGGAAGTTGAAGATGAGGACGAACCAAAAGATACAGATGGGGTGCTTGAAGAGTTCCATAACACGGACATGGGGAACGGATACCGTTTCGCCCGTCGTCACGGTCGCGATGCTCGATATAACAAGACGGCTGACAAGTGGCTGACTTGGACGGGCGAGCGGTGGTTGGAAGACAACGCAGGCGAAGTGATGCGCCGCGCCAAAGAAACCGCTATCAGTATCTACAATGAAGCTGCCTTCGCCACCGACGAAGAACGTCGGAAGTCTCTCGGCAAATGGGCGTCACAGTCTGAAAGTGACTCCCGCCTGCGGTCAATGCTGCACCTCGCACAGAGCGAATTACCGATCCAGATAGAAGCCTTCGACGTTGATCCGTACCTCTTCAACTGTGCCAGCGGAACGATTGATTTGCGAACCGGACAATTTCGCAAACATCGCCGCTCTGATTTCCTCACCAAGTTATCGCCCGTGGCTTATGACTTGGAGGCACAGCCGACACGCTGGCTCACATTCCTTGACCGCATCTTCGAGGGGGATGCGTCGTTGATTCGATTCATTCAGAAATCAATCGGCTACTCGCTGACGGGCGACACGTCAGAACAATGTTTGTTTATCGCGCATGGTACGGGCGCGAATGGCAAGAGTGTTTTTCTAAAAACTATCGGGGCGCTGATGGCTGACTACGGGCAGCAGGTGCAGACTTCAACCCTCATGGTCAGGTCTCACCAGACCGTCAACAACGACATCGCCATTTTGAGAGGCGCGCGGTTTCTCTCGGCCATTGAGACGGATGAAGGGCAGAAGTTAGCCGAAGGCACGATCAAGCAAATCACGGGCGGGGATAAGGTGCGCGCACGGTTTCTCTTCCAAGAGTCTTTCGAGTTCATCCCACAATTCAAAATCTGGCTGGCTGCCAATCATAGACCCGAAGTGAAGGGAACCGATCATGCTATCTGGCGGCGCATCCGCCTCGTCCCGTTCAACGTCACAATTCCAAAGTCAGAACAGAATCCACATCTCGACACCGAACTGAAGGAGGAGTTACCCGGCATCCTCGCTTGGGCTGTTGAGGGCTGTTTGATGTGGCAGCGTGAAGGACTCGGCGAGCCGGAAGCGGTCACAAAAGCAACGTCAGAATATCGTGAGGAAATGGACGCCCTCGCCGACTTTTTAGCCGAGCGTTGTGTTATCGGCGAAAACTATCAAGCGACCTCCGTAGAGCTCTACAACTGCTACGAAACTTGGGCGCTTACAAACGGTGAAAAACCGAAGACGGCGAAGTGGTTTGGCGGGCAGTTAAAGGATCGTGGATTTGAGCCTGGGCGTTCTCCATCAAAACGTTTCTGGCGTGGAATTGGCATTTCGAGGGGGGAAAGCGACGAAAAGCGTGGCTCCTAAGTGTCGTTGATGACAGATCGACCGTGAATCTGTCATTACTCGCAAAATACTGAGAAAGGGGGGGTTAAGGACGTTTAGATGAAAAGCGATGACAGATACGAGGCTATTTTATAAAGGTAAAAAGATAGGAAAGCCTCGTATGGAAGTATACAAAAAACCTGTCATCATCTGTCATGTGTCATCCGAACGCTAAAAGAGGGAGATGAAAAACCGATGCAAATATTTATCGAGAGAACGCCTCTTGGCGACTTCGAGATCAAGCTGAAAAGCGATGATTCGGACGCCTTCATGTCGGCGATTGCAGCCCTCAAAAATTGTGTTCGACCGATGGATCGTGCATGGCGTCCGGCAACTAAATCATGGTGCGTTGACGCCTCGGCAGAGTTCGAGATGGGCGAGTGGCTGGCACTCTGTACGGCAGAGTTTCACGCCGAAGTGGTGCGGGCAAAAGAGAAGCAAAAGGAGCGTCAGACGCGGGCAACATCGAAGCCCGAAGCCGATCCGTTTGCGGCCCTGTACCTCCTGCCCTCTGCGCCGGTCGAGGTCGTCAAGGCGGCATATCGCGCGCTGGCGACGCTTCACCATCCCGATCATGGCGGTGATGTGGAGAAGATGAAAGTTATCAACGCGGCGTACTCAGAGGCAACGCAACGACTGGTAGCATGACGACGGCGAAGTCCAAAAGCGAAAGCGCTTTCACATTCGAGATTGATCCGCGCTTCGAGGCGATGCTGTTGCTGCGCTCGGAGAGTCGCACCCGCTATGAAATGTTGCACAGTCTCAACGAAAAAAAGCTGTGTGAAAAGTACGAACAGGCAAAGGAGCGAAATGTCCCAAAACGTTGAAATTGACGCGCTTGCGTGTTTCCGCCCGAACCCGTCAACGGACTCTGGCCGTCTCAGAATTGAGCGCGACGAGTTACACGAACACGCCGAACCTCTGCGCGCCGAACTCGCTTCTTCAACCTCTCGCATCGAAGCCGCCGCCGCCTCTGTTGACGTGGATACGGTGGCCGCCGCCCTGCCCCGTCATAGCGTCCTTTCGTTCATCGTGACGCGCGCGGACGAACGGTTGCTGGCGCTCGCTGCCCAGATTAAAGAGGCGGAAATGGTCGAGTGGACGCGCGACGCTTACTGGGCGGCAAAGCGCAACGGGGCGGCACAACTGCGTGAGCGTAACCGTGAACTTCGCATCGGCGTGTTAAGGGAGTTGGATATGCAACTGGCCTCGACCGCAGAGACCCGCGGCGTGCCCGCCCGCGAGTTCCTCGCCCGCGTGAGACAGCCCGGCTCGGGCGCTTTCTCCATCGTGACGGAGCGCGACGCTCGAACTGCCGACCGGATTGAGAAGTTATTGGCAGAGCGAGACGCAATCATGGCCGAGTGGGATATTTCGGACTTGCAGATCAAGCGCGGTTATTTATGACATAAGTCTCGTTGATGAGTTAGGGAAAGCCTTCGGGCAAGCCGCGCTTCAAACTGTAAAGCTGTGGCCGGGGGCCCGGCGTGGTAAAGTTTCCTCATGGATACCGATGACTTGAACCGGGAAGACTTGCCACAGAAGCCGGTGAGCAATACGTCAGAGAGCAAGCGCGAACCAATACGCCGATCCCCGGGTACGTTCAGGAGGGCACTTTCGGACGAAGAGTTCGAGAAGTTAGCCAACCGGACAACCGAGCGGATGCTCAAGTCTCTCCACGAATCTTCAGGCGACGAGTAGCCATTCCAAAAGTCGGACGCCTACATCTTGCGCCCGCGCATCCATATTGAAAATATGCAATCACGCATCATTTATGCGTTCGTCGTGCATAGCTTCCGAGGGGCGCGGGCGCGAGTAATTGATGATCCTGCCGATTCGCCTCACCTGTTTTCAACAATGAATCCGATAAGCGTAATTATGTCCGGCGCACCCTTTCACCCGTCCATTATCGGATTCTCGCATTTCGCGCATAATTGACCTGTGACGCGCCGGAGAGTTTGGACAGGCATCGCCCTGTCCGGTCAGTTGCGGCGCGTCCTGCGTGAGATATGAATAACTGGCGGGGTCTGTAGCGGGTGGGTTTCACTCTCACCATGCTCCGGCTCAAACTTTGTCCCATGGGACAAATCTGAAGTTCCACCTGTGGGTTCACTCTCACCATGCTCCGGCTCAAACGCTTAAATTTTCCCGCCGGCGGTAAAATTTAAATTCGTTTCACTCTCACCATGCTCCGGCTCAAACTTATCGCTTCCTTGAAAAGTGTCCGCGCGGACACTTTGTTTCACTCTCATCATGCAGGGATGCGCGCCCCGTTGACGGCGTCGGAATTACCGACGCCGTTGGCGTTTCACTCTCACCAGACTTGATCTGGAATCCAAGTTTGCGATATAAACCGCGCGCCCAAGTTTTTGAAGGGGTCGGCGGGACAGTCAGGCGTTACTCCGATGGTCTCCGTCCAGGAGTTCTGGCCGATGTCCCGTTGAATTATTTCTCTTGATCTGGAATCCAAGTTGAGATATAAGGCGCGGCATCACGATCCCCTAAAAGGATTATGAGACGAGAAGCGGCGGGATCAGAAGCGAGGCTGATCCCGCCGCTTCTCTTTGTGGCGACGAAACAAAGAGGGGCGCGGGTTGATTCCCTGCCCCTCTCTTCTAGTTTGTAGAATGCTCTACAAACTTACATGATGAACTCCGGCCACTCGTCTTCCGGTAGCTCCCGGCGAAGCAGTGCCCCTAACTCGTAGTTGGAATCGCCTAACATCTCCATCACAAACGAAAAAGCGGGATCAGGCGGTGTCCGTTTCATAAGTTGAAGTAACAGGTAGTGACTAGCGAGCGCGCGCGAGTGTATGTTCAGAAGGAGCAACACGTCCTTCTCGGCGAGATACGCAGGCCCGGCTACAAGCTCATCGTATTCCTTCGCGATGGCATCCTCGTCTCCGCTGACTGTGAACTTGTCGGGTACGACCGCCCTCAAGTCTTCCGGTAATTCGTTAATTTCAGCGCGAACCTGATCAAACAGAGCCGCCCATTTTTCGGGCGACATTTCTTCTTTCTCATCCGACATCTTTTCATCCTCCATAGATTACTTATAGCAAATTGATGGCGATGAGAGAGGCAAGGATTTGATTCCCCGCCCCTCTCAAGTTTTCCGCGCCGGCGTGAAAGTTTAGACCTCGCCCCGCTCAAGTCGCCGGTAGAAGGCGCGGCGCGTGTCCTTCACTTCCCCGCCCGCTTCGACATAACGATCAATGAAGGGACGCAGGGCGTGCATGGCTCCCGCGACACCCTCGCCCGCTTCGATGGCGTCAAAGGTTGCACGCGCGCCGTCAAAGCCGACGATTCGCACAAAGGCTTTCAGCGTGCGCCGGGTGATGCGTTTGACAGGTCTGCGCTGTCTGTTGGTGGACGGCATTAGCGCGTGCCTCCCTTCTCCGTCCGCGTCGCCGTCTGTTCGATGAAGGCGTTAAGCGTGATCAAGATGTGCGCCTCCGATTCACTCACGCGCGCGAGGCTCGGCAGATCGTTCTCGAAGTCAATCAGCGCATCGGCGAGTCCGTTGTAGAAGGACGCCGGGATCATCGGATTCTCGCGGGCGATGCGGATGGCCTCGGCCAAGTGGTGCGCGAAGTTTTGAAGGTCGGCGATAGCGGCCGCATCGCGCGCGTGCGCGGCGTCCGTGCAATCAAGGATCGTCTCTCCGGCTTCGGCGCGGGTGACGAGTTCGGCGAGTTGCGCGGGCACGCCTTCGAGCGCGTTATAGATGGCGTCGCGGGTGTCTGTGTCGTAGGCGTCAAGGTTGGCGATGATTGCCCCGGCACGCTCGCGGATGATGCGCGTCTGTTCTGTCGCCGTTTTCTTTTTGCTACTCTGTTTCATGTTTCAATCCCTTCATTATGTGGAGGTCGGTTGATTCAATGCGCGGCGTGCTACTTGTCACGGTGGACACGCCGCGCGCTTCTATTTGCGATTAGTCGATTAACTGCGCTCGGAGCATTGCCAACTCCGGCGACTCCTGCATCCGTGCAACTTCACGATGCACGGCGTTGAGGAATGATCTGCGCTCAAGGTCTGACTCGATGGCGTAGCCGGTGAGCGTGTCGTCATCGAACAAGACAGAAACGCGGTCTTTCGTGTCGCCCGTCCGTACTCTGAACTGTAGCGATAGGCGACCTTCCCAAAGCGAATGAGTGGTGAGCGTGACTTTGATCATTGGCTCACCTCGCTCTTTAGAAAGCGTTCGCTTGGGCGTAGTAGTAGGCGCACGTCAGGCATTCGCCGCGCAGCGCCTGATCTTCGTCTACCTCGTCGCCGCACTCGGAGCAGATGATCGTCTCCGTCTGTGCATCGTCGTCTGCGGCGGGCGTGATGTTTTCCATTGCCTCGCGCACCAGACGGAGCGCGTTATTCAACTGGCGGCTCATCCGGTCGCGGTCTGCCCATGAAAGATAATCGTTGGCTTCGTCGTCGGCGGTGCGGAAAGCGGACGCGACAAGCATCTGTGCCTCGCTCAACAGGTCGGCGGGCGTTTGGGTGGCCGTGATCGTGGCGGGCGTGGCCGGGGCGGTGGTAGTATTCGCGTGCATTTGATTTGTCTCCTTCGCGGGTGAAAAGTTGAATGCTCAAGACGCGGCGAGTGCTGATAACGCTCGCCGCGTCTTACTGCGTTTAGTGGCTCGCCTGCTCGTTGTACCGGGCGATGATGCGCGCACTGGCGCGATGCCAACATGGGAACTTCCCTTTCTCCCAAGCCTTGCATTGGCATGTGCCGTTGGCGCGGTAAATCTCGTTGGACTCCGGCGACAAGATTAAGAGCGCGTCACCGTCGAGGCTCATGTAGGGATTCGTCTCAAGCTGCTGCTTCGCTTTGGCGATGGCGACGCCCCATCTTTTCGCATCCTTGCTGCCGCTCGTTGTCGCGGCGTCGAAAGCCTGTTGGATAACTGTCTCTAAGATGGTCGGGTTCAAGTTCATCATGGCCGTGTGTCTCCTTCGCGGGTTGGTGTCTGACTAGGGAAGATTCTACCGCATACGGTAGTTAAAGTCAAGCGTTATTTTCCTCTTGCGGAAGATTATTTTTGATGCGATAATTCCGGCATGGCTAACTTGTTATCTACCGCCGAAGTTGCGGAAACACTTGGAGTGAGTGTGCGGCGAGTGCGCCAACTCATTGATGAAGGCAAGCTGCCTGCACAACAGGTCGGGCGCGATTACGTTATTGAGGCAGGCGCGTTGGATGGGGTGCGGGTTTATGGGAAGGCTGGCAGACCTCCGAACGCGAAAGCTGCTCCTGTGCCGAAGGCGACGAAGAAAGGCGGGAAGCGATGATGCCGGATGAACGCATTGATCGTTTAGAGCGGGTGATGAAGCTGGTCGTCAGGGCGGGGTTGCGCGAGCGCAAAGACACCCGCGCGAAGATTGACGCGCTGATTGATTCGCACATCAAGCTGACGGACGCGCTCGCCCGCCTCGCCGACGCACAGACGCACACCGACACGCGGCTCGATGCGCTGATTGACATCGTTAAAGACGGGCGCGAAGGCTCCGGCGAGGCGTGACCACTCAAGGCGCGTCGCCGCGATCATCCCTTAATTGCCTCTTTGCAGGTGGCAGATGACTACTCGACTCCCCTGCGTCGAACGCCTTGCGAGCGCGCATCTGCTGAGTGGCGGCGTGTGGTGCGTCATCGTCGGGCGGCACGAACACGGAACGGGCGAAGCTAATCAGATTCTTAAATCCTTCTGCCAGTCCGTCCTTATGGTTTTAAGAGTTTGTCGGACTGTCTTTGTAATCGGCGTATGCCGAGACCTGAACTGGCGCGGATGCGCCTACGCTTTAGCGTGAATTTGTCTTTGACTTAGGCGACGAAGAAAGGCGGGAAGAAATGAGCGACGACAAACCAGACGACGAGCAGACGGAAGAAGAGGAACGCAAAGACCTGCAACGACTGTTCAGCCGCCCGGTAATTCACAACACGCCGATCCAAGAGCAGATGCGGCGGATGCGCGACCACTTCGAGACAACTCACTTCGACGTGGAGATGCCGGAATTGACGCCGGATGAACTACAGGAATACGAGAGTGAAATGAAACCGAAGGAAGCCACACTATGACCGGCGAAGAGATGGAGCGCGCGATAGAATTCTTACTCAAGAGCCAGGCGCATCTTGAAACACAGATCGAACGGACGAACCGGCAGCTTGAAATTTATGCGGAGACGCAGAGCGAGTTCATCCGGGCGACGACGGCGAGTATCACCGGGTTAGCAGAAGCGCAAACGAAAACGGACGCGCGGCTTAACAGGTTGGTCGGGCTGTTCGAGCAACACATCACGGTCGGGCATTAGCGGGTTCCCTGCCGCGCTTTGGCGGCTCAACTCAAACTTGGGGCGACACAGAACGCGCGACGGCATATCCCTCGGCCACCAAGCGCCGCTCGAAACTTGTTAGGCCGCGTAGATTCCTCTGCGAAAGCAGAGGCGAACTATAAACTTGAAATGTCGGGGCTGTCGGTCGTACCTGTCGGTGATTGTCGTGGCTTATGAATAAACAGGAAACAGCGGACACGCTCGGCATCACCACCCGCACGCTCGAACGCCATATGAAGGCCGTGCGCATCACCTTCTCAATGCGCTCGGGGCGCACCGGCAAGGAAGCCTTCTTCGACCCGGCGGAAGTCGAACGCTTCAAGGCGGAACTCTCGGGCGCACCCGTCAGCCCGGCGCTCGTCAGGGAAGAGGCGACAAGTCCCGACAAGCCACGTCAAAGCCTCGCCAGACTCGAAGACGGGGTAGCCGCTCAGAACTTCGTCGCGCTTCTGACGGGCGGCGTCCGTGAAGCCATGCGCGAGATCGTCGCCGACCTTTCCGCAAGCGAATCCCTGCCACCTGCGCCCTCCGTGTGGCTCACCATCGAGCAGGCTGCGGAATGGCTCGGACTCCCGCGAAACGCTGTCCAGCGCGCCCTCCACGATGATAGAGACGGCACAGGACAGCAGAGGCGCATTAAAGCCCTCGGCGCGGGGC
>MWWH01000518.1_pt1 | contig 11143 bp, 10 predicted proteins | sample 1047231 | NCBI WGS metagenome assembly MWWH01 (sample SAMN06349967, study PRJNA376086) | soil metagenome | isolation source: MG3-2 sample Antarctic (ecotone) soil | place: Antarctica | collected 2015-01-13 | reverse complement strand
AGGTGTTAGTTCACGCGAACTAATAGAGGCAAGTCATCGTTGTAAATTCAAATTGTTTGCTGCTAACCCCATATCGACTAAGGGTGTGAGCAAGTCTGGCGGCGACTTTAATCAATCTCAGTTAGAAGATCGAGCTATGGCGGTGATCGGCGACGTCGTGCCGACGTGGGAGAAGTACGCCAAGGGCAAGCAATCTTTAGTGTTCGGCGTATCAGTCGCTCATAGCAAGGAAATGGCGGTGCTGTACAACCAAGCTGGCTACCCTGCTGAACATATTGACGGCACAACGGCAGATGATGAACGAGAGGCAATCATAGAGCGCTTCCGCAACCGCGACACGATGATATTGAGTAACTGCGGTATCTTTCTGGAAGGCTTTGATTGTCCGAATATTGAAGTGGTGCAATGCGTTAGACCCACTATGTCGCTCTCACTTCACTTACAGATACTAGGTCGCGGGCTGCGACCATCACCCGGCAAGGAATATTGCATCATCATTGACCACAGTGACAACTGGCGATCGCATGGGCTACCTGACGAAGACCGCGAGTGGAGCTTAGACCCTGTAAGCCTGCGACCTACTAGATATACTCAAGAGTGTCCAGATTGCTTTCATGTCTTTCAGCCACTGAGTCATGAGCAGGCAAAGCCGATTAAAAAGGAGCTTAATGAGAAGGGCATGGTAATTAGCACTCATGTCTCTATCTGTCCCGACTGCCTTTGTGAGTTTGAGTGGCAGATGGGCGAAGGAGTTGGACAAGGTGGGCGAGTCGTCAAGGACGACCACGGCGAGGTAGTTGAGGTGAGCGTCGATGTAACCCAAGAGGGTATCAACTTGATTCGCGAACTCACGGCGAAGCAGGTTGCTACGGGTAAGAAGAAAGGCTGGATCTATTATCAAGCTATGCGATCGCCTCTCGCTACGAAGCTTTCTTTAGGTGATTGGCGTTATCTTGCTAAAGTCCTGGGCTACAAGGAAGGCTGGGCGTATAGGGCGTTACAAGAAGCTCAGTCAGTCCAGCTTGAGTTGCCGATAGAGCAGAGCTACTTCTAGTTGCCGTAACGTTACGGCGACGGCGACCGGGCATGTCGCTAAACTGCCTGCCAAGTAATTTTACTCCTAGTCGCCGACTAAAAAACGAGGTTTATTCTCCTCAAACATAATGCGATAATGCTAATTTTAGCATTACTTAGACTTCCCAAACGAGAAACAGGTATACGCAATGACTGCTATTATTAACATTACTGAACAACTCGAATCAGCGCTAGTTTTAGGTGCTGGATCTAGTTTTGCCGTCTTAGATAAAGACCCCGACGTGATTGACCAACTTCTTAACGACACTCGTAGCGAATCGACTAGGCGTGCTTACAGTCGTGACCTGCACGACTTCTTTGTATTTGCATCCAAGCAGCCGCCGAATCAATCTTTGTGTTTAGAGTTCCTACATTTGGAACAAGGGCAGGCGATCGCGGTGGTGTTGAAGTTTAAATCTCACCTCGTCAATACCAGGAGGCTGGCGGAGAATACCGTCAATCGTAAGTTGGCTGCTATCAGGTCGCTAGTGGCGATGGGTAATAGGCTTGGTGCGTGTGCCTACACTTTGGCGGATCATGTTAAGAGCGAGAAGGTAACGCGCTATCGAGATACATCGGGCATTGAGGCTAACGATTATAAGAAGGTGCTGGCGCTAGTTGACCGCACGACGGTTAAAGGTAAGCGCGACTATGCAATCCTGCGGCTGCTTTGGGACAACGCCTTACGCCGTAACGAGGTGGTGATGTTGGACGTTGCCGACTTTGATCCTACCACCGCCACATTATCAATATCAGGAAAAGGACAGGGTAGCCAAAAGACCCAAGTTAAAATTACCTCGCAGGCGATCGCGGCAATAGTTGACTACTTACTGGCAGAGTGTCGGACATCGAAGCTCACCGAGCCGTTGTTTAAGTCCTGCGCCTACCACAAGACGGATGATGGAAGATTAACAGGCGAAACTATTAGGGCGCTAGTGGACAATCTATGTAAACGCGCTGGCATTACCAAGAAGATGTCGCCTCATCGTATACGTCATAGTAGCATCACAACGGCACTGGAGAAAAGTGAAGGTAACTATCAAAAGGTGCAGACATTGAGCCGCCATGCAAGCTTGGATACGATCAAGATTTACGACGACAACCGGAGAGCGTCGTTACAGCAGCAGGAATTATCCAATTTGCTAGGCGACTTGATATAGCCACTGTTTTCTGTTGCCGTAACGTTACGTTGACTAGGTAGTAGATGCCGTTACCGTAACGTTACGATAACGATGAGGATCGGTAATTATTCTCAATTTGTTTCATTCGAGCGCTTTTGGAAGTCGCGATCGCATGTTCGGGGATATGAGAAAGCGTCGCCCAGACTCCATTTACATAGTCGAGAGGTGTACGATCATCTACCTTGTAGCCATTGCTCGCTAGCCAAGCTCGTTTGAACTGGCTGCCCGTGGCTTCGGCTAATGCTTCCAGCACCTTTCGCGTCACCAACACGCGCTGCCCGTCTATAGTTAACTCAATCCCGTCTTGCATTCCGGTTTCCATATTCAATCGCTAGTTTTACTAATTCAACTTGTCCCAATTGTTCCACTTGTTGACCGAGCATGATCATACTCGCCTGCCGTCTTTTAGAACGGCGGCAGCACCAACAGGTGTCGGTGTTAGGCAACCTCAGATCCTTTTGACAAAACTTACACTGTCGCATATCCGTATATCCTCACTCACTAAAGAGGGTATCAAGCCAGTCTAATACTAGTTTCTGCCGACACGAGCCGAGGCTGCTTAAGTTCGGCGGCTGCGAATTCGGCGGCAATGGGGTTAGCTGATAAGGCAGCTTTGAAGTTTGATAGAGCCGCTAGATAAGCTTCTTGAGCATCTAGTAACTGCTGTAGCGGAGAGGCGATCGCAACCCTTGCCCTGATGTACTCGCGAAGCTTTTGATCGTAGAAGGGATCTTCGCCTATTGGTTGCGCGATAAGCTGTTGCAGGTCGCCCTCTAGGATAGGAATTGCCTCGCGCAACCATGCGGACTCTCTTAGAGCGTCGCCCGAATAATAGGATCGGCTTTCTGTCGGGGAATTAAGCCACGCTGTCGCGCGTTGCATTTGCATCTGTTTGTCGGCGATGTCGTCAGATAGTAGCTTGATTCTTTCTACTTTCCGATCCTCTGGGGAGGGCATCGTGAAGCCAGCCTTATACTCTAGCACATGTGGCTCATAGTTTGTCTGCCAGTCCAACTCTTCTGTGGCGGCGGCTAACCCTTGGCGCAGGTCGTTAAGTTTTTGGTGTAAGGTGGCGATCGCGGCTCGTCCATCACTTAGGGCTGAATGTGCGGCGTTCCACCTAAATTGGCGATCTACCGTGCTTTCAGCCTCGGCTACATATTCTCGCAGGCGATGAAAAAGCTCGAACTGCTCAGAGCTAGGCTGGTATCGTGGGGGATTTTCCAGGAGCGTCAAAGCCTCCGCAAGTCCTTCGTTCTCGGTTTGTTGGCAGGCGATCGCGGACTCAACTCCAGCGATTTCGGTTTCGAGTTGTATGATCTGGCTTTGAAGCTTGTCGATGATAGTGGGTACGGTTGTTGTTGGCATATAGTTTTTGTGATTTTTGGTTATGCGACCGAGAAACTGCCGATGAGTTGCCGACGCTTTATAGTTACAATTTTATGGCAATGGAGCGGCGGCTGTGCTAGTGGGCAAACAAAGCTGGCTGATTGAGACGAAAAGAAGGAGTCCATCATCACGAACCACCTCGGCGACTGCTAGTGAGTCACACCCTCTGATGCACCTTATTGGGGTAAATATAGCGAAAGTGTTATGGAGGGCAAGATAGATTAAAAGTATTACTACATATACTTTCTAGCAATTGGTTTCCATGAAATCATCTAGACCTAAATTGCACCCATCTGCCAAAGTCACCATCAGAGTGACACAAAAGAATAAGGGTTTTAGCCATTTTTTGTCATACTACAAACTGAAGTTTTGTACTACTTGCCCCTCATGACACTTTCGCTATATTTACCCCTATCTGTTAAAGTTTTGTTGATGTGTGACATTTCAGGGTGCGGAATGTGGGATAAACTCTACTAGGTAATAAGTAATTTTATTGACTTACCAAAAGAATTGTTGCCAGTAGCTTTACTGCCACTACAATAATTCACACCTGAGCAAAACAACCAATTACAACAATAATGAGAAGCAATCGCTCTGTTGCCACTTTTATGATTAGTGGTTTGTTAGCACTGACCACTCCGTTTTTTGTCAATCCCCACAAGGCTGATGCTAACGATTATTCGGAAAACCAGTGTCGCAAATCAGTTGTTGGCACATATCTCTCGACAGTTACTCAAACAAATACTAATTCCGGTCAACCTACCTCGTACCGCGAAATTATAACTTTTACTGCTGAAGGCAACCTGATTGCCAATGACTCTACAGCAGGCGGTGTACCTGGCTCATCCAATCCCGCAGATCAACCTTTTGGTCCTATACAAGGTACGTGGAAGTGTGTAGGAAATAACAAGATTGTCGCCAAGGTACTCAATTTCGGTTTTCTATCAGGGTCATTGCCAAGCTACATCGCTGTTACTGAATATCAATTGAGCTTCAATCCAAGAACTCGCACAGTGAATGGTTCCGTTACCTATGACCTCTTCGATTTAAACAGCAATCCGCTAGATCCTAATACTCAACCGCTTCCGGGTGGACCCTTTGAATTCAACTATTCAGGGGGACAACTCACACTTAACCAGAAATAAAAGCTTTTTTAGGCATCTTGTAGCAACGGTACAAGAGGTAAAATAATGTCTCGAACTGTTGTAACTTATGGGTTACAGCAGTTTTGTTGTAGGTATGAAAATCAACAGGCACGGTCAGGCTAAGGTTCTTACACAGTCAGAGATACAGTTAGTTTTCACCCACGGGTTAAACAATGTAGGGGTAAATATAGCGAAAGTGTTATGAAGGGCAAGATAGATTGAAAGTATTACTACATATACTTTCTAGCAATTGGTTTCCATGAAATCATCTAGACCTAAATTGCACCCATCTGCCAAAGTCACCATCAGAGTGACACAAAAGAATAAGGGTTTTAGCCATTTTTTGTCATACTACAAACTGAAGTTTTGTACTACTTGCCCCTCATGACACTTTCGCTATATTTACCCCATACAGTGAAAAGTGCTTGCAACCAAGCTTTCTAGTTTGCCCGTCTTAGGGGAGAAACGCGGGTAGCCACTCACAACTACGCAAGAACCACTCATAGGCTGCACATGAAGGTAACAGCGCCAGTGGCAGGCGAGATTGACAAGCAGTCCGTCTTCGCATAGGAGCGAGAACTTTTCACCTGTCTGAACAACCTCGCCGCGTAAAGTGGCGATCGCCTTGAAGTATGGGTTTTGCATGGTCTTATCTTTCAGCTAAAAGTTTTACTGTAGCTTTCTCTTCGTTGGTCAGCAGCCGCCACACCAGGCGCTTAAACTGAGGCTCCCACCCATCAGCAAGGTCTTTAATCATTTGCCAATCCATCACCGCGATCGCCTCTCGAATATATCCTGCATTGACTTGCACTTCCTCTTGTGGCGGGTCGATAGTTTTGCTTGTATCATCCATTGGTGGGATAGTCTCAGTATCTAAGTGGCAATTGTAATTTAGCGGTGACAGTGACAGTTGTGGTGACACTTCTGGTGACAGTTGCATCTCTTTATTAATAGTAGTTTGAGGTGTATTGTCACCATTGTCACCAATATTAGACCCACCTATGTCTTTCTTAATATTGAATGCTATATACTTTACAGTCTTCTCTGCCCGTACAAGTTCGCCATGCCCTAAAGAAGATAATTGAGAGCAGAGTGATTCGGTGTACGTAGCAACGCTTAAACCCTCCTCCTTGCTTACTTTCGAGAGAGGTTTGACACTTCTATACAAATCGCGCATTGTGATGCCTGATGGGGCTTTCAATGCACGATCTTGTATTTGCAAGAGAAGAGTAGAAAGCTCGTCGCTATCCGAGACTTTTTCTTGAAGAGACGCGAAAACGCTCCGATAGTACTGAGAGAACGCGATGGCTCTCTCCAGTGTCTCCGATGATAACGGGCAGTCTGGGCTTAGTCTCTTGTAGTAGCACTCTATTAAGTGTAGGATTATCGAAATTCTCATAGCATGAGTTGACCATTTAGCCAGCCACGCTCTCACGGCAGGGTTGGATGTCCTCTCTAACTCATCTTCCTGAGCTTCGACTAACTCCGCGTAGAGGTTATCTGCGCCGCGACTAAGCTTAATAGTTGTAGCTGGCAGATCCTCAAGCCACTTATAAAGTCCGGGGAGCCTGTCGGCTAACTGACAATAACCTTTAGACTGGCGGCGAGATTGCCTTTGACGGCTTGGGGCAGCAAACAAAAACCGTGCTTGCAAGCCTGATGCATCATTGCTGTCTTTAAAGCTGTCTCGAAAAACCCCAGGCTGGATACCTCCCGTCAAGCTTAAAGCAGAGTCTTTAACAAAAAAGCTATCCGCCAATGACACCCGATCACATGACATAGCGCCGCCGTTCCATGCTTTGAGTAGAATTTGCAGTCCTTCATCACCTCCTGAGTTAAACTGCCCTAGGGACTTAAATAAGCCGCTTATTTCATCTCGCGCCCATAAAGCGCCACTATCGCCGTTTTCAGCGCATCGCTTCATCACAGCTTGGATTGTGGCGACATCAAATAAATATTTATGAAGCTTCGGTGGTAAAGGTTCGTCGCCATCGCGTCCTCCTTTCTCCCAGTCTCGGTAAGCCGCCTTGTAAGCTCTCTCGGCTCCTTCGTGGCGTGTTTTCTCTTTTATTTGCATCTCAATCAGTGGAGCCAATCCTAGACTGTCACCGCGAGTTTTGCCGCCTCCGGTTTCTAGGACGGTCGCAGTCCACACTATTGCGGGGATTACGTGAGACTCGACATCAAGCCTTACTTTAATACCTGCGAGACTGGCACAGGCGCTTAGGATCGGTTGCCACAGGACTATCGGATCGACACCCTGAAGCTCTCCGTCGTGAACTATGTCACGAGCTAGCGAAGCGGGAAGTACTTTACTCCAGTCGATGTTAACGCTAGCGCCTTCTATGAGAGTATTTAACTTTTCTTTTGTCTCCTGCTCTATCTGAGTCAATTTAAGTCGCTCGGTCGCCACTACCTCGTCAAAAATTCGCCTCTCAATCCCAGAGTTTAAGTATGCTTGGTGTAGCGCGTATTTTTCCTCTACAGACCCCAGGCTACCCCCCAGGACAGTGGTGACAGTGGTGACAAGTTCTGGTATTGTTTGCCTAGAGCCTCTTGTAGCTGTCACCCAACTGTCACCAGAACTGTCACCGTCACCTGTCACCTTGTAATCACTACTTAGATACGGTAAAGGCGTAGGTGATATAAGTTGCATGATATCAGTAACGGTCGCCCCATCGTTGATCCAGTCACTAATGTCTAACCCTTGAGACTTTGGCAGATGTTCCCAGAAGTAAGGTGTAGGCGGTGCATAGAGCCATTGGCAAGAGGGGAAGTCTTGAGCGACCTCTCGCATGTGAGCAACCCCAGGCTCGTCTCTGTCTGGACAAAGGACTAGGGTTGCTCCTGCTAGATCCTCCTTGTACCCAGAGCCATAAGCGCGATACTTCCCAGCACCTCCAACAAAAGTGGTGGCGACGAGTCCTAGTTTCCAAAGGTCATCAGCGACCCCCTCTCCCTCTACTACAAAAATTAATTGATCAGAGGCGATCGCCTCCTTGATTTCTTTGTAGCGGTAAATCGGAATCTGACACTTAACTTCTTTAGGGTTGCTATTTGCCCATTGCTGCCCGTCCCAATGCGACTGAAAGAACTTCTTCTTCCCGTAGCCGTCATCGATGCGAGTAGTCTTAACTAATGGGCTACCGTCGCGACTAGGATAAAAGTATTCCTTCTTAGACTTAGGGCGTGTGGCTTTTTCTTGGCAGGGTGCATAATAGAAGCTGCCATCTTTGTCGCGCTTGGAAGTCCTAGCCCAGCCTCTCGCTGGTTCTGCATCACGCTTACAAACTGACAAATCGCCTACTAGATAGCACCAGTCAGGCTTGCCGCAGTGAAGGCAAGGGCTTGTTTTAGAGGCGTGGCTTAAATCTTGTGCGCGGTCTAAGGAACCCGCTACTTGCTGGACATTGTTGCTATGATTCTGTTGTTGTGACATGATTGAGATAACTTTTGTTTTAGTTTTTTGTGCGGGTCTTCGTTTCAGCGAACCCCGCGTTTTTTATGTGTGTCTAACTAGGCATACGGGGTATATTTCGGGTAAAATAGACCGTCTGTAGCCCTACTAGAACCATAACGCTAATTTGGGCTACTGGGAAGTACTGAGATAGACTTTGCGAGTAACCCCCGCAGCCCTTGTGTAGCAAGCTTTTCAGAAATAACTTTTTTCTTAGCGCTTACGTTCATGCTGCCTTTGCTACCACTGAGTTGTCGGTGTAGCTGCCCGTCAACTACATACTGGCGCTGCCAGCGAGGTGAGTCCATTTCTTTGAGCGCATTCGTCCAAGCCGCAAGGAATGGTTTTAGGTCGTTGTCTTTGAAGCGAGAGGACTCTGTGCTTAATGCGATCGCACCATCAAACAAGTCTGAGAGAGCGACTAGGTAATGATTTTTTTTAATCGGGTTCTCACCGCGCTCTACACATCGAGGGTTCTCCATTAGCGTTCGCAACTGGCTGCGCTTTTCGTCGCCCTTGTATGCAGCCTGCTCTGACTCACCCTCAAGAGGTGCTAACGCCGTACCAACTATTTCATCAGCCATCCCTTTGACGATCAGAGCGAACCACTCTCCAGCGTCTGAGTAGTTTAGCCGAGATGGAAGCGCACCTTGACGGGCGTGGACTGCGGCGCAGAGTAGAAAGGTCTGATGCAGGTAAAGACCCAAAGGTTTTAATGTATTAGCTACCTTGCGAGATGCTGGGATTTTATGCCTTGCACTCCAATCAAGCTTGACGACCCAGTGCATACCCAACATTAGGTTGTTTGTAGCATGTTCGATCTGATCCAGTTCTCCCACATTTGGCATCCTGGGATAGGTTTTTTGGACGGGAAGCACTAGGTCTACGATCTCTGGTGTAATCGTTATTTGTGTTTGTTTCATCGAAAAAGTTGGTAATAAAAAATGTGACAGTTACCGTAACTTTACGGTAACAGAACAAATGTACTACTGAACAGAGAGGTGATCGCCGTCTGCTGCCGTTGTGCGAAAGCTACCTATTGATCAACCGCAGTAATATCGCCTCCAAACTATTTAAGGCGGCGTTGGTAGTGCGTTGATGCTCTTCAAAGTTACGCTGATGTTGCTCAGAGCTATCGCGAAGTTCTAGAAGCACATCGTCTAGGATTGCGCTACGAGCCAGGACGCGGTTTGTGTTATCGGTTAGCTCGGCAATCGCGTCTGTGTTGATAGCTTGCCGCTGTGTGAGTAGGGCGATCGCCTGCGTGTTTGCCGCTTGCTGGGTGGCTACATCCTCCAGGATTCGCTCGATGCGGTCTAGCCGACCTTCGGGTTGGTTGGGGTTGATCATGACTTTTTGTCCTCTGGCGGTTTTGGCGGTTGCGGTAACTCCCCTTGCTCTCGCTTGCCTTGAACTGCCTCAAGAACTATTGTTTCTATTAGGTTGCTAGTGGAGCGATTTTCACTTGCGCTCCATTGATCAATGTAGTCTTTGATCCATTGATCGCAAACAAATTGGACTCTAGGGCGATCGCGCTTAGGGGCATTCGGCATAGCATATCGAGTAAAACATAATCTATATTCCCCAAGATTACTATACCTCGCAGTCAGTTGAAAAGAAATTACAGTTACCTGTTGACATTTACAGCTACCTTCAGCTATATTAACAACAGATGGCGGCAAACGGCAAGAGCGACAAGAGAAGCCAAGGCAACCAGCGGATAACAGCCCCTCCTGATGGTGTGAACAGAAACCGCTAACCGCTCAAAGGTAAGACTCGCAAAGCTTAAGCGCCATTTACTAACGATTTACCAACATTAAATAAGGATGGTCTTCAATGACTTATCTGGCAAGCACTGCCAATAGTGGCATTGTGAGCTATGACGCAATACCCTGCGGATGGGATTGCGGAAATGGCTATGCAAAGCTGCATTCACTAGACGGTGAAATTCTAATGCCGTCATATTTTCTCCAAATTGCCGATAATGACGAAGCCAACTATGAGGCACTTGGCGACGGGTCAGTGGTTGAATATCTCTCCGGCGATCGCCTTGACTTGATAGGTACGCGCTGGCTGATCGGCGAGACGGCTGAAATTTATCACCCGTTGAACTATCAGCGGATCGTAGATGACTTCAGGCACAAGGTTAATTATGGGCTACAGATGCTCCTGGGTGCGATTGCACTCATGCCGAGACAGAGTAGCTATCACCTGACAGTTGCAGCAAGCTTGCATGATTCGCAAGTGTTCGCCACAGACTTGAGAAAAGCTTTGCAAGGGAAGCACCTGGTAAAGCTTAACGGCATGTCCTGCGCGGTAACACTAACAGTTCAAGTTACCGAAGAAGGAGTAGGGGGATTAGTGATGTGCCGCGCTCCTGGTCAGCGCAAGGTGGCTCTGATTGACTTAGGGCATGGCACTACAATCACAAGCATCTTTGAGGGTAACAAGCTATTGCAAAACTCTCGGATTGTTGAGCCTGTCGGTGTCTACCATCTGTGCAGTAATATCGCCAACAATGTTGAGACACGCCGCAAGCTGAGTAAGGCTGCGTCGGTTCACTTGATTAGAGAGGGCATCTATGATCAATTTCACTACGGCACGACTGGTTGGCAGTTTGATGAGATTTACGCCGCCGAACTGAAACCTTGGATAAAATCTTGCCTAGTAAAAGCATACAAGCACCTACAGTGCCGTGCTGACGACCTAGATGTAATTTACTTGCTTGGTGGTGGCGCAAGCTTGCCTAACGTTAGCGCGATCGCCTCTAGACAAAATATTGCAACCATCCAAAACTCCCAACTAGCAAACGTTCAAGGCTTGCTAAAGTTGGCAACCTTATTACAAGACAAGGAGAGAGCTAATGGCTGATAGTAACCGAGTGAGCAGTCCACGAG
>MWWH01000517.1_pt1 | contig 11159 bp, 16 predicted proteins | sample 1047231 | NCBI WGS metagenome assembly MWWH01 (sample SAMN06349967, study PRJNA376086) | soil metagenome | isolation source: MG3-2 sample Antarctic (ecotone) soil | place: Antarctica | collected 2015-01-13 | reverse complement strand
TGTTTTTCTTTGAAGGCAGCAACGAGTTGTCGGGCACACTCGGCTTGATGGATGGCTTTTTGATTCATGCGCGCCTGGCAGAGGCCTCCGCTTTGATTGCCTGAGCGCGTTCAAACTCCCGCTTGTTTGAGCTGTACTGATTCACGGAAGCGATGAGCGCGGGCGATAACGTGTCGAACGTCTGACGATCCTTCGCGCGAAGTCGCAAAAGCATTTCCAAGTAATTATTTTCGGCGAAGTTGATGGCTTTGATCCGCGTTGCTCGTGGCGTTGCTATTGTCATGCTGCTACCTCAAAAGTAATGAGATATGCCGCCACGTTCTTCTATGTCGCGCTCCATTTGCTCCATCTTCGATAGTGGCGGCGATGCTTGCGCTTCTTCGGAAAAGGTGACTTTCAACGGTTTTTCCATTTCTGGAATTTCCGGCAATAGTCCATCGGCCTGCTTCGTGTCGGCCACAGCGTCAAATTCCGTCAAAATCGAATCGGGCGCATCCGGCAAGGGTTCGGGCGGCGGTAATGTCGTTGCCGACGCCACTATCTCGACATTGGTTCGCGTGACTTGCGGCTGTTTGAGGCACGCGAAGGTGCGATCCCATGCGGCGAGAGCTTCAGGTGTCGGCGGTTTCTTCGGTTCGGGTAATGTCGCTTCTTCTTCTCTTAAAGGTACGACATAAGCAGGCGGGCGGGCGCTGCGCGAAAATGGGGTGACAACGTTGTCGTTAGTATAAGTATCCTCTTTATCTGCAACATTTGCGTTTTCGCCTGACAACGCTTTTTCGAGTTCCGCCATTTGGTCGCGCAGCCTGTCCATCGCCGCGCGCAATTCTTCGCCCTGTCCGTTTACGTAGGCGGCGCGCTGTCTTTCCGGCATGTTTTGGAGAAGCGTCTGCGTGCTGTCCAGCTTCTTCGCGGCGCGATTCAGTTCCGCGAGGGGCGTGTTGACGATGCTCGGTTTGCGCTTGCGCAGGCTCGGCGGTGCTTGCGGAATATCGTCATAATGGAATTCGGCGGCCTTTTTGATTGCTGCTATCCGGTCATGGCTGTAATCGGCTGAAACGCGGGCGGCAGCTACGATCTTCTCCACCGTCTCGCCGAAGGTAACGCGATAGGTGCTCGGCAGATGATACTTCTCGCCTTTGACGTATGCGCCCTGTTTAATTTCGAGAGGCCAGAAGTTTTCTTTTTGTGCTTGCTCGATGTACGCTTTGCGCCACCTTTGGACGGTGCGCGTGTCGCATTCGGCGATCTCGGCAATGTCTTTATCGGCAAGCTCGATGCTGTCTTGCCCGTCGCCCATGATGCCGATGAGCGTCAGCACAAGATGACTTGCGGCGTATTTGAATCCGGCGAATGAGAAAATAAATTCCGTCGCCAGATTGCCGTCGGACATATCAGAGATGACGGACTCGGCGCGCGGCGTGGCGGCGGGCTGATTAAGTTTGCGCTTCATGTGGCCGGGCTTATGGTCTTGGAAGGATGCGACGTTGGCACTCATTAGGCAACCACCTCCTTCTGTGAAGTTACGGCAAGCAAGTAATCATCAATTCCCTTCCATTTATCCAGCCACGTCCGAACGCGAACATCGAAGCGCGTCTGTTCTAATTGTTCGACGAGGCGAAACAGCGCCGCCTTGACGTGTTCGTTGCGCCGGAAATCCATGTCAAAAGCGACGTACACCGTCTTGAGTTGCGGGAAATCTTTTTCCAGGTTGGCGGCGAAGTTTGCGCCAAAACATGACGGCGCGTTGCCGATAACGGGCGCGTTCAAAATATGCGCAGCGATCTGCGATTTTAACGCGCCTTCGGTCAAAGTTACTTCGCGGGCATCTTTGAGAAGCAAAGCGTTCGCGTAGTGGCACGGCGCGCCGGATGATGCGCCCGCCTCGCGCGGCTTGCCGTCTCGATCTTCGCCGGATGAAACCCAAATGTACTTTCCGAAAGATTCATCTTTGCGAGCATGAGTGCGGCGATACATGAGCGCGCTGATGCGTGCGTGCTGGTCGCGCACCGGGACGATAATGCCGATGTCCATCCACACTAAACGCGGCGTGCCATGCTCTCGATAGAATCCGGCAACGCTCGTCAGGTCGTGAGAGTTCGCTAATACGCGCGTAATCGCGGCGGCTTCGTCTTTCGTTGGCGTGCTCTTGAATTGGCCGCGCTCGATTGCTTCATCGCTTAGGCCGCGCGCACGCAGGCCTGCATGGTCGGCGGGCGATAGCTGAAGCTCGCGCAGAAGAGCCGTGTAGACGCTGTGGCGACGCGCTTCGTCGGCAACGATAATCGGCGCGGCTTGCTTCTGCGTCGGCGTCTGTGGCGCGTGTGATGTACGCGGCGTGTCAACTAAGATATGAAGGAAGCCACCATCACGGCCTTTATACCGTGAAGCCGTGCGGCGGCAATATGCACGCGTGCGATCTTCGGAGACGGCGCAGTTGTCAGGCTTGCCACAAATTGGACACTTAATGCGCAGCCGATAAACAGGGCGAAGCGGCGAGCGGGTAGCGTGGCTGTAGTTTGCGCCCATTATGCTGCCCTCCTTCCGGTGCGCTCCATGCGCGCGGCTTCGTCGCGTAGGTGTTTCTCGTAGGCCCCGGCATGTCGGCGCAATGTTTCGCGTCCGTCAACTCGAATGTGCGACGACGGCGAATCGTTGCCGGGCTTGTAATGGTGGTGCGGGAAAAAAGGGCGGCTGCGCCGGACGGGTTGATTTTCCTTGCGGAAAGGCGAGTTTTCGTTTATTCTCATTTTGGTTAGTCCTTGTAGGTTAGGTAATCCACGTTAGAAAATCGAAGGCCGTGAGCGTTCGTCGCGCTTGCGGTCTTTTACTGTTCATGCGGCGAGCGGGCGTTCAGACCGCACAACAAAATCATCAACCGCAGCTCGCTCGAAGCGATACCACCGGCCCACACGCGCGCCCGCAAGTTGGCCGGACTCGGCCAAGCGCCGGATTGTTGGCACAGAGACGCCGACAATTTCGGCAACAGCGGTTGTCGTTAATTTGCGTTCTTTAGGTCTCTCGGACATACAAAAATACCTCCACACAGCGGGACGTATAGTCACTCGCTGCGCATACAATTTATTGTGCTTTTTGGCTTGGCTGGAAGGGCGAGAATAACTTAGAGCTTTACACGGAATGTGAATTCCGCCTACAATCATCGAAAGCTTACGCCTTTCCAGAGGCCAAAAGCACTTGTCAAAGTTGTCAAACTAGGCAAAAAACAGAAGCTGAGTGTCGCGCTAATTCTTGGCAGGATCACGCGGCACTTTTGCTTGTGTATCGTTCTTAGATTTCAAACACATTCAGCACCTTACATGAGAACTAAAAAGGCAGGAAGTACCTATTTTCGAGATACACAAAACTTTTTTCATCTCCATTCCCGCCGCATTTAGGCACACCACCAGCCGAACGGTCAAGACTTATTTTTCCGTAAGTGATTGATTCTCTTAGGCTTGTAAACGTCTCAATCTCTACACTTCTAAACGTTTGAACGTCCAAATCTCTAAACGTCTGGACGTTTACGATTCTTTAGCCACTCACGCAAAAGATTTTCTACCAACTGGCTGTACTCAAGCCGCTCTGCCGAAAGCTCCGATTGAAGCGGGACGTACACTTTTTCTCTGTGAAGATAAACAGTCGTTTGCGCGTAGTCCGGGTTCTTGCTCTTGGTGGGCTTCTTGGCGGACGAAACATCGCCGGAGCCTTTTCTCTCTTTGAGGGCGGCACCGAGCGCGCCGAAACGACTTTTGCTCACGGCAATATCTCCTGCCCGGCTTGCTCATAATCTTCCCATGCGGAGGCGGCGCGCGGATCGCTTACTTCATAGACCGGTACGCCGCGAAGAGCTGCGCGCTGGTATGCGACGAGCCTTTGAATTTGCGCGGTGAACATCGGCAGTTCTAACTCTTCGAGAAGGGATCGCGCTTCTTCGGAATCACGCGACGGCTTCGGCGGGCAGATCGTGAGCAGGATTTTGTAATCGTTGAAATTAAGTTCACGCAATGCGCCGACGGTCAGAAGCAACGCTTCGAGGCTTAGGGAGTCGGCGGTGGTCGGTAGTATCAGCAGATCGCAGCCACCGGCGAGAAGTTTTAGATCATCCTTCGACGGGCGCGCCTGCGTGTCGATAATGATGTGCTCGAATGAGCGGGAGAAGCGCACGCCCTGAAGTTCATCAACGACGCGGAAGGGAAGCGCGCCTCGTTCGTTCCAGCCCGTAGCGGATCGGTTCTCGTCGCCGTCGATCAAAAGCGTCGGCGCGAGTCGCTGCATGTAAGCGGCCAAATGCACGGCTGTGGTGGTCTTGCCGACTCCGCCTTTGAATGATGCGACAGTAACAATCATAAAAGTTTGAATCTCTAAACGTTTGAACGTCTAAACGTCTGGACGTTTCGCGTGTGTTCGGTTTGCCTCATAGGGTTTGCTTCACGCACACGGGCGTCATCGTCGAATCCTCCCGCCGGCGGGAGGATTTAACTTTCCATCCACGCGCACACGGGCGTGATACGCATTTAGGTTTGTAGATCGATGCACAAACCTATTCAGCCACGCGCACACGGGCGTCATACTGCCTTTCATTGCCCGCCGCTGCCATTGTTGCCGCGCGCCGCGATGTAGCGGTCAACTGTTTGCGTCAGTCTGTTCAATCCATCGGTTAGCGCGACGAGCTGCGTGTCGTGGCGTTCAAGCAATCCGGCAATGGTCGTGTACGAACGCTCGAAGCGAATGATGCGCTGCTCTTTGTCACTATCACGCCGCGCGAGTTCATCATCACGGCGCGCGAGTTCGGCAAGAATAGTTTGCGTGCTCTCCTGCTGCTCAGCAATGCGATCTTGATGTTCGGCGAAGCGTTCTTGCCGCTCGATGATGAAGTTCATTATTCGTTCAAGTTCGTCGTTGGTCATTGCTTTCAGCCTTTCTGTTCAACAAAGTCACCCCGCTTATCCTTCTTTGCTTGGCGACAGGCTTTGCATCGCTTTGGCGGTTCATAGCCTTTATCGCGAAAGAACTCTTGTTCCTCGGCAGGCCATGTGAACGTGTTACCGCAGTCTACGCATTTCAGTTCTTTATCTTGAATCGCACTCATCGCTTGCCTTTCTTCTTTGCCTTTGCTGCCGCTGTGAGAGCCGCATTGCTGCCGTTGGCGGGCTGTGTGGCTGCTTTGTTTGCTGTGGACGCCTTACCGGGCGGTCTGCCCGCTTTGCCGTAAACTTTCACGCCTTCAAGCGCGCTTTCCTGAATCGCATAATCACGGCCAACCTTTTGCGCTATTAGCTTGCCTGCTTCGATCAATGCCAACACGCGGCGCGCTGATATTCCTAACCGCGCCGCTGCTTCGCTTGTGTTGAGTAGTTCCATGCCAACTTTATACACCTAAAATAAATATACGTCAAACAGAAGTTTTCTCTTGACATATTGTTCTGCAAGCCGTATATTCTCACTTGTCAGCCACACTACACGAAACGGAGACAACGAACATGATTCAGCTAACGACAACCGAAGCGATGCAAAAGCAGATTGAAAAAGCACGCGCCGTCAAGCCTTTTGTGAAAGTCACGGGCTGGAGACGCTACGAAGTTCGCAACCGTCAGACCAATGCAACCTATCGCGTCAACTTTGAAGTGATAGACGGCGCACGCTTCGCTTCATGCACATGCAAGGCCGGACAGCTTGACCGCTGTTGCTATCACGTCGCCAGCGCTGCTGGCCTTCATGTGATGATCGCCGCAACATCGCACTAACGCGAAAAGGCTTACCTGAACGTTACAGCGTCCGGGTAAGCCCCCAACCTTCAACCCTTCAATGCAGAGAAAGGCATCCAGTGCTCTGGTCGGAGATGTAGGACGTATATGGATGATTTCGTTTGAAAGTCCCGCTTACCGTTGCACAAGTTCAGGTCCCAGATAAAGTCGCAACTGTTGAGTACCTCCGGCGGCACGTTTGAGCGGTCGCGCTTGCGGCGGTTCACCTTCGATTGGATCACGCAGCCATAAGGGATCGAAGAGCGCGGACTTCATCAATCACTGAATCGGTGACAGTCGAGATCAGATCGGGTGAAACTTCGACGCCGTAAATCTCTTGCAAGTGAGCTTGAATCTCACGACAGGTCATCCCGCGCGCGTACATCGAGATGATCTTATCGTCGAAGCCGTCGAAGCGCGTTTGACCTTTCTTAATCAGTTGCGGTTCGAACTCTGGGGCACGATCACGCGGGACATCAATCTGGACTTGCCCACGCTTGCCTGTGATTGTTTTCTTCGACTTGCCATTGCGGGAGTTGCCGAAGTTCTTCCCGGCAACGTCATGCTTTTCGTAACCGAGATGATGTGTCATCTCACCTTGCAAGGCGCGTTCGAGGACGGCTTTTGTGAGCTGTTGCAAAAGGCCATCGTGGCCGAACATATCTTCGGGCGAATAATAGTCTTTCAAGAGTTCGTCTAACAGTTCGGGTGTAATCGGCATAATCATTCCTTTCTCGGATGAAGTTAAGTTGATTATTACCGTTTACACAATCCTCCTGACACCCCCCGATAAGAGGTTACTTCTTCGATGCCGCTCGCCGGACGCGCTAGATGGTCGCTGAGTGTCGCCAGCCTACTTGTTACTTAATTTGCACACCTCCGCATCTGGATGCGCGAGGCATACGACCTGCTTAAGCCTTTCAATCTGCGCTTGCTGCTCTTTGATGATATTGAGCAAACGATTCTCCTGCTGTTCGATTTGCGTCTGCTGCTCCTGCATGCCTTTGACCAGGACTGGGATCAGCCCGATGTAGTTGAGCCCCTTAGTGTGCTCGGCATCTATGCCCGTGCTGACCAGTTCCGGGATGAGTGGCTCAACTTCCTGCGCGATCAGGCCCAGATTCACTGTTCCATCGCTCTTCGCTTTCCACTCCCAACTGACCGGATGCAGTAGCAAGACTTCACGCAGGCCATAACTAAGCTTGGTGACGTCCCGCTTGAGCCGCGCATCGGAATTTTGAGTAAGGAAGCCAGTGGTGTAGACATTGCCTACGAAGTAACCTGCGTAGCCGCCGCTAAGATTATAGCCATATATGGCGGGGGCGGTGGTGCTGCTTCTGCCATACACACCAAAGCCGCCGCCAGTGCTGGAGCCATACACGCCTTCGCCGGTGCTGTTGCTGGAGCCATACACGCCAGCGCCGCCGGTGTTGGTGGTTATACCTACCACAGCGTTAAAGGGGCCGCTAGCGTCAGTCTCGACACGCAGCCTTCCACCACTTATTGTGTTCGTTGACCCGATAGTGACGTTGCCGGTGGCCCCGACGCGCATCCGCTCCGTGATTGTTCCACCCGTCGGTGCTGTGCGGAAGATCAGCGCCCCCTGGTTGTGCGCCCCACTGTCTAAGAAGAGTTGACCGTTGAAAGGCGACGCGTTGTTACCAAAGAATTGAATTGCCGCTCCCGCAGGCGTCGTCGTCAAAGAGTCTGCGCCGATGAAGCGCAACCCGCCGAAGTTGTCACTCAGCTTGATGTCTCTGGCATAGGTGAATTGACCCGGCGAGGTGAAGATGATGTCGCCATCCACCACTTGATTTGCCTGCGTCGTCGCAGACGGCACGACATTCAACAAGTCGTTGGCTGGTAGCACGGCCGCTTCTTTAGCCTGCTGCTCGAGTCGCTCTCGCATTTGTTGGTCTTGCACGGGCGCTGGCTGTTGCTGCTGGTCCGGCAGCCTCTCGGAGGCTGGTGGGTCTTGTCCCATCACGACGCTGGTTAACAGCACACCACACACCACACTGAGTGATAACTTTTGCGCCGCGGCACACAACACGGGCACTAACTTCAAGACGTTAAGGATGCTTGGGTTCATGATGATCTCTCCAGGATTGAGGGGTAAAAGGTGGCACGCTGGTGTGCTAAACACAGCGCAGACGGTGACAGCAAGACTGGTCAGGAGAGGATGCTCAGGTGACAGGCTCTGCACGAGGCCAGCTTAAGATACGTCCAATAATGATGTCCTACTAATACCTATTAAATACCTAATTAACCCAAGTTGCTAGTTACGGCTTGGTAGCTCTTTGAAGAAAAGAAGTCCTCTCCTAAGATTTTGTTGCGACACAAAAACTTACAAGAAGAGGACTCCCGATGTACGACCGTACCCTTGCAATATACTGTTTTGTTGATGACTTGCTCAAGGCCATGCAGCACCGCGAAGACCCGAGATGCCAGATGAGCGATGCCGAAGTTATCACTTGCGCTCTTTGCGCGATGCTGTGGTTTGGCGGCAACTTCGAGTCGAGCCGCGCTCTTTTGCATTCTTCCGGGATGATGCCGCGAATGCTCTCTCGCTCGCGGCTGTCGCGGCGCTTGACGAGACTGGGTGAATTGGTCGAGGTGGTCTTTCATCAACTCGGCATGACGCTCAAAGAGTTGAACACAGAGAGCCGCTATGCCCTTGATTCGTTTCCCGTCCCGCTCTGTGACAACATTCGCATCAAGCGTTCGCGGCTGACTAACGAAACACACTATCGCGGTTATATAGCCAGCAAACGCCGCTTTGTTTATGGAGTCCGTGTCCAAATGGTCGTGACAGTTGACGGACTTCCCGTTGAGTTTTGCATCCTGCCTGCGAGCGTTGCAGACGTTGCTGGCGTGGCGCACTTGCCGCTCTCGTTGCCAGCGGGAGCAGAGGTGGCGGCAGATGCCGCGTACACTTATTACGAATGGGAAGATGCGCTCTGTGAGCGTGAACAAATCCACTTGCTGGTCGGACGCAAACGCAACTCGAAGCGGCGCGATGCACCGCCTGTGCATGATTACAAACAATGGTTGCGCCGTCGGATTGAAACGGTCTTCGGTGAAATCACGAAGTTGTTTCCAAAGAAGATTCACGCGACGACACTCTCAGGCTTTATCTTGAAGATAAGTTTGTTTCTGTTTGCCTATCAAGTTGATAAGGCATTCATTCGGTAACTGGCAACTTGGGTTACTAAGTATCGCGTAGTGGGTCAGTTTCAAACTATCAGCGCGATAAATACAGGGCGAGAATCTCAAACTAACCCACTATTAAGTATCATGAGTACATAGCAATCCGCAATGCTCAAGGCTCGGCTGTGATCTATCTCTCGCTTGAAGGCATCGCCGCGCCATACAAGCCCTGTGGCTGCTTTGTTCGCTCCCTCACGAGCGAGGGAGTCCAAGCAATTACTGGAGACCTTTAACAAGGTCGGAGCAGACGTCTACATTATCGGCAGTCGCAGTGGTGGTTGGATAATGAACGACGGCGCGCTCGAGCATTTGAACTACCAGAAGGGTGCTGATAAGATTCTCAGTACTAAATTATTTGATACCGAAGCGACTCCTTCGCACAAAGGATTCGCATCAGACGGAAGCTATATAGGAGATCAGGAGGATTGGAATGATATTGAAAAAGAGTAAAAGACTGCCACCGCCAGGGCCGGACGACCCGATGTTCTCCGAAGGGTTTCAGATGAAGTCAGTGCTCGGATCGACAAGATCGATGCCGACTTTGCCGCAAGGTACGGCAACCGAAGAATCGGAGAAGCCGCCGCAGAAGCCACAGAAGCCGCCACAGAAAACGAAGGGCTTGAGAACCAACCGGAAGAAGTAGAGTCCTCGCCGCACAGAAGGGTTAAGCCCCTGCCACGCAAAACGACTTCCAAAAAGATGCCTCTGGCGCAGGTCATTTTGAGTCGCTACTCAAGTCCCCGGTTGATCCAGCGGGTGAGAAAACTTGGAACGATGATACTCTTAAACAATCCGTTCGACGGTCAATCGAGCAAGCCTTCCTCAAGCACGCCCCCGGTGCCCTCCGAGACTTCCGCCAAAACTCCCGAGGAGACGCCCCGGAAGGCAAAGAAGGGCCGGAGCCGTTAGACCGGAGCGTCCCCCGCACAGCCAATCCTAATAATCCCGCTGACACGCGTCCATCCACAGACGCCTTCGAGTAGAGGGGGATCGCGCGCTGGAGCTTCACGGCCATCTTGGCGGCGGCTGACTTTGACCGTCACCGGCGGCGCATTTTATCGCACACGCTAACAAACGTCGCGACTGATAACGTGCGATTTCTCGCATAATAAAGGTTATCAGCCGCGATAATTTCAATTGGCCTTTTTCGCGTGCCTTACTTCCAAGATGTAGCGTTATCAGTCGCGCCATTCTATGCACCGATCCTGCATAGTTGCCGCATAACTGCATAGTTGAAAATATCGCGTCCGACCTCAACATATTGTACTAACGCAGACGCACTCATTTTGCTACGCTATCACCGGCGCGGTAATTTGAAACTCGGAGCATGAAAACCACGCAAGCCTGCGCCCGAGGAAAAGCGCCCTCCACACTTCTTCCTGCGTTCGTTTTCCTCAAATTCTTTCGCCTCTTTTTGCTCGTCGTCATACATCATCTGTCCGGTGATGGCGCGCGTCGCGTCTTCATTCGATAGCCTTGCAATGTTCTCGTCTTTGAGGATGCCTGGCCGTGCAGCGTTGCGGCGTTCAGCGTCCGTCATCGACGTCTGCGACGGGAACCGATGCACCGCAAACGCGCGCAGTGGGTCGATCAGATCGTCGTCAACTTTTCGCGGACGCATCAACCCCGCGGGCTTGCCTGCTTCTTCCGGTGGATAGTGATAACCGACCACTTGACGGCGCAGATTAAGCAGGCCGCTGCTGTCGTGTGCTCCGGTGACGAAGAAGCCGCCCATCCCGTTTGATTGCAGTTCGCCCTGACCATCAGCCACGATCAAGTAAATCTTCGGGCGTCCCATCAGCTGCGGTCTGATGGGGTGCGGCCTGTCTACGTCGTGCAGAGAAAAGCGATCAACGAGTTGCGCAATGCCGTTCTCATAGTCAGTTCGCCATTTGTGTAAGTGAAGGCCGTACTCCTTCGCGTAGGTGACTCGCTCGCCCTCCGCTTCGTGTGAATTAAGGGAAAGAGTCATCCTACCTTGCGCGCTCTCACCGTCGCGGCTCTCGAAGTCGAAAACGGCGCGCGCAATCTCTCCGAGACTCGCGCCAATCGGTGCAAGATATTCGCGAAAGATAAATCTTGAATCATCGAGCGGGTGCGAAGCTTTCGGCGTCGCTGCCCAGAGCCAGCCATTTCTATGCCCTGTCGTCGCGCCTCTATCATTCGCACGGCCAAGCGTCCACTCAAGCGGCATACGCGCCGTGC
>MWWH01000516.1_pt1 | contig 11160 bp, 20 predicted proteins | sample 1047231 | NCBI WGS metagenome assembly MWWH01 (sample SAMN06349967, study PRJNA376086) | soil metagenome | isolation source: MG3-2 sample Antarctic (ecotone) soil | place: Antarctica | collected 2015-01-13 | reverse complement strand
CCGCAGTCAGCACAGCCACAAGCGGACTGTGGAGGTTTGGTAGTAGTACTGTTAACACTCATTATCCCTGGACGGATGGCACTATTTACGACGATTTTGGCACCGATGTGCGCAAATCAACTGTTAATCCAACGCCGTCGCTGGCCGCTTTTAATTTGTACGGTGTGGCTGTGTCCGCTAGTGAATGGTCGAGCAGGCTCAACGGCTCACAGCTTTTCACGACAGCGCCGAACACGGTTGGGTTCACAACTACGCCACGCATCGGGCGCGGGCTGGATATAACGTTTTTACAAGGAGACATCGCTGAGATGCTTCTCTATAACAAAGTGCTCAGTTCTTTAGAGCGTTCACAGGTAAATAGTTACTTAGGGGCTAAATACGGAATCACGGTGAGCTAATGACTACAAAATTCACCAGACAACTTCTCATCATCATCAAGGTTGCCGACCAGCAGGCTGCAAACATAGCTGCGACGCAGTTAGATGACGGCGGCGCAGGGCAATTTACCTTCACCGTCCCCTTGAACGCGACAGGCTCACCCGATGATGCTCCGACGCATTACTGGTGTTCAGCAGCAATGCGTGAAGATCAATTTCAAATAGTCGAGTACATGAAGGCGAAGATATTTCCTGATGCGGTTGTGGTCGAGTATGACGGCGATGATGAACCGAACAGGCCCGATGAGGTATTGAAAGAGTTAGGGCTGCAACGTATCTCCGTATCCCTTTAGCTGACAGATTCAGTGCGGGCAGAGCGACGAAAGCAAATGAGCAACACAGAATTTCACGAACAGGCTTTACGCGATCCGCGCGTGCGGGCGTTCCTCGATACCATCGCTCGCAGCGAGGGCGCGAACTATAACACCGTCGTCGGCGGTGGGACGTTCTCAGACTTTTCGCGCCACCCGAACAGGGGCGTGACACTCACGATCAAGGGCAAGCGCGTCCAGAGCCATGCCGCAGGCCGCTATCAGTTCATGCCCAAAACGTGGAACCCGATTCAGCAGAAATTCGGCTTGCCGGATTTCTCGCCGCACTCGCAAGACCTGGCAGCCGTCGAGCTGCTCAAACAGAAAGGCGCGTTGACGCCACTGCTCAACAATAAATTTCGAAGTGCTGTGACGGCAGTCGCGCCGGTCTGGGCCAGCTTCCCTGGTGCGAACTACAACCAGCACGAACAATCATTTGCTTTTCTACTCAAAATCTATAACGCCGCACTCGGCAAAGCTGGCGGGATGGTCGCAGAGGGCAAAGAATCTGTGGTGGACGTGGTGAAAGATAATTCATCAACCTTGAGCGACGGCGGCAAAATCGTCGCGCTGGTCGTGGTGGCCGTGCTGATCGGGAAGGTGTTGGGCTAGTTATGAAGCGAATAGATATTATCATTGCCCTGGGAACGTTTCTGTTGCTGGTGGGCATTCACTTCTTTAATCACTTTCGAGGCGCGCAGGATCAACTGATAGATAGCTTCGTCGCTTCGGCCTTCGGCGCACTCTTAACTTTGTTTCAACAGCGCGCACGCTTAGAGACGCACATTGATGATGCCTCGATAGCCGTCACCAATGAACCTGCAAAAGAAAGTAACTAATGACACCGGAGACGCGCACGCACCCTACTATGCTTTGGAACCTTCACCCTCTCGTTCTTAAAGTGTCTCAAATTTCGGCCTCGCTCATTTTCGGATTCGGCGCGGGCGATATTCTCGGACTCGACGGCTGGCTAAAAGTTCTGATCGGTGGCGTGCTCGCAATCATTCTCGCCTACATCTCACGTCAACCGGCGATGGAACAGGCTAAGCTTTCCAAAGCACAAGCGAAACTTTCTGAACAAGCCATTCTCGACGCAGAGCAAATCGCCTTAATCAAAACTGCTACCGACGTTCATCAAGTAGAAGTCCACTTTCTACAGGATCGGATTATTTATAATTCTAAACTGGAAAAGATTGCTCGCGTCCGCGCCCATCGCGCGCTCGGTGAGTTGCAGCGTGTTGATCTCTACGCGCGAAAGCTGCAACTGTTGATGTGCCAAGAAGGTCTGACCGTCCCCCCTTTTGAATTTAAGTCTTATGGTGAAATCGTTGGTGAACTCGATGAACAACTTGCCAGGCTGATTGACTCTGAACCCGTCGCCCCTTCTCTCAAAAACTAATTCCTTCCGTGATCCTCCATCCTCAGAAACAGGGATGCTTCAGAAGTGTGAGGCGGCCACTATCGCCGGTTATCGAGCAGTCACAGGAAAGTGTGACCGCTCGATCGCGCCGAAACTCCGGCGGGACACATGTTGAATCTTTTTATTGTGACGGCGCAGCGCGAGCGAATTGACGACGAGACACAGTTTGACGGGGATCGCGGCGGGAACGTTCCAAACGCTTGCGGCAGGCAGGCGTAGCGGCTTTCTGGCGACCTGTCAGGAGTCTTCCACAGTGACAGGCGCAAAGCCTTACGTCTGTGAAAACTCGCGGGCTACGGGCAGCCGTCGCGCTGACTTCCAAACTCGAAGCGCATACCATATCTTGTGGTCAGTGCATAAAGTTAAGCAGAGGGTGAAAAAGGCTGGAATTGAGGTTTTGAGAAAAAGTGCTTCCACAAGGTATAGACATCGAGGGGCTTCAAAAATCGTTATTCATCGCTTTTGCATAAAGGGAGTCCGATAATAGGTAGTATGACGTTATGTCCCGCCATAGCTGCTATTAGCGTATTCCATAAATTCTTCATAGCTCATGGTCTCGCATTGTCCTATTAGATGTTTGCCTGGTTTTTTACATTGTCCAGGATAGATGCAACCTTCAATATTATTTATTCCTAATTCAAGATGGTAAATTTGGAGACGCTCAGTTGGATGCAATGAATTGTCGTGATCTAAAATCTTCTTAATTTCCATTGCGAAAATATCTCGTTTTCTATATTGCTCTCGAACTAAAACTTCAAGCCTTATTTTTTCTCTGTATAAATTTTTTGCAGTTCTTTCCATCGTAGCTATTAGCTTAGTGGCTACATTCCATGCGTCCTCATGGTAGCAATCTATTTCGTAGTTGGTTTTTAACAGTTGAGCTAACGCATGATCGCGTTTTTTAATATTGAGGCATTGTGAGCAATGCTTGGGTTTAATGTTTGTCTGTATTGCTTTCCATTCGTAAGGCTCATCTAATAAGCGGCTGGCCTCTATCTCTATAAATGCAATAGGTAGCATTCTCGCCTTATGTGTATCAACCGCGTGGCTAACTTTTACTTCGATGGCAGTTGTGATCTCACCGGCTTTGAATAATCCAACATCAACACGAAAAGATTCATCTGGTGTTTTAATTGTCACCTCTGGCTTTGCATCATCAATGAGTTTTAAGGGGTAGCCATTGAAATGAGGGTTGCTTTCCTTAGCACAGGGGAGAAGTATTATAGGCTGTATGGATTTATCGAATTGTGATTGTTTAATAATTTGAACGATTAACTTTTTTGCTGTGGCATGTAAGACGCTTTCACTTGTGCAAGCTGTATTTGCCTTGTGTGCGAAGTGTGAACGTTTCTTTGTGCAGGAGCGAAAGATAACCGGCGAGAAGCAAGCGGGGCATGAATAGGAATCTTTGATAGCCTCAACTGCGGAAACTAAAACGCCCGCATCGTTCAACGCATAAGGTAATACAAAATCATTCATCGCTCCGACCTCTAATAGCATGAGCAAGCGCACGCAATGAATCAATAGCTAAATCATAAGAGCCGTCAGGGTGAAATCGTTCAAGGTCGGCGGCTGTCTCTTCCGCGAGAGAAGCGCAAGCTGCTCGCTCTGCTAAGACCGCTTCAATTCCCGCTTCTCGAAATAAATCTTTGAAATCCATTTCCCCCTCATAATCTTCGGCCCAACGTCTCAATTTATTGAATGGTAAATAAGTGTAGCCGGTAAGTGGGTTGTAGTTAACACTGCCCATCAAATAATCACTCCTGGCTCATTCGAGAGCGGCGGCAATCCTGCCTCTTGTTCTCTTGATTCGCATTGGCCGCACCAATAAATTTCTTTTGGGAAATCTTCTTGTAAGTAACAAAATTCTTCAAACTCTTTTCCACAATAAACGCATTTATATTTAGCGCGATTGGGTTGCTGATAGCTCATTGATTTTGCTCGCTCTTAATTCTTTAACTCGCGCAAAGATTTCGTCGCGCGTGGCCGGTGGCAGATCCGCGACGGCTTCATGCAGAAGATCGTGGGCTTCCATCTTGAGTGAAAAGGTTTGGAGCATCGCGTCATAAGCTGCTCTGGTCACATAACCGTTCAACTCTTCTTCTGTAATTAAATACTGCATCGCTTCGCTTCCTCTCTAGTGCCCCACGACGATTAGCCCGTCATTCTTTGGACGGAAGCGCAGGCGAAACCATTCTTCGACTTCCTGAACCTCTGTGCCGGTGACGGCGATGATGATAGCGGGCGGCGTCGTGCCCATGATGTCAGGCGGTATCTCGATCATGGCCGCTTCTCCGTTTCGCCTGGTGTGATTCAACAACTCTGCTAGAGACATTTTCAATTTGATGTCATCGGGCATTTAATTTGCTCCTGGTTGATTTTCTTTCTTGGTGAAAGTTTCGTGGTAAAGCTTTTCGTAGGCAGTCGGGTCTCGCTCCCACAAGTAAAAGAGACGAGCGAGGAAGGCAGACATGGTGAGACCTTGCGATGATGCAATCTCGCGCAACTTGGCTTTGCGCGGCGAGGGGAGATTCACTTCAACGGGTCTCGACTTCATAAAATCATTTGAGCTTGTCAACGTAGTTATCGAGGACATTGCGTTTTACTTTCCCGTGTCCGCCACCGATGCCTTTGATGGTTTTCAATTCTCCAGCTTTGACGGCGGCACGTAGCTTTTCAACGGAGATGCCGGAGACTTCCGCAGCTTCCGGTAGTGAGAGCATCAGTTTGTCTGATAGTGGCGTGGATCGTGGCGCAGAGATGCGCTGTGCGACGTTTTCAGAGAGAAGGGTGATAAATCGTGCCATGTCGTCTGCACGATTTAGCCCGCTTCCCTCGATGGTCGGACGCCGCGCAAGCTGGAAAGGTTTCGACTTTTGTTTCGCAGCTTCCTGCGACTCGGCAACCGCATCCAGTTCGTCGTCCATTTGTTTCTTGAGTGCCTCCACTTCTTCCTCATCATAGACCGTCACGGGGTTTGTTTTGCCTGGGGCTTTGTGACGTGTTAGCAGACCATTGGTGGCGTAGTGTTTAACTGTTCGTTCACCACGTCCTAAAATTTCAGCGGCTTGTGCGACTGTGATTTTGTTCATGGCCGCGCATTATAGGGAACTGTGACAAATCGTGCAACGTGCATGGCACGATTACACGGTTACTCGGTCAGACGCTCTCTAACTGCTTTTGTGATGTTCGCGTGATGCTGGCAGACGAGCGAGCCGTCAAGGGCGGGTTCGTCGCACCAGAAACATTTGATTTGTCCGATGAGGGCTTTCTTGAGCTTTAACGCTTCGGGTGAAGTGTCGCGGAGAAACTCACCGGCGATGCCGAAGATGCGATGTAGAATTGGGTTGGGTTTGCTCATTGTCTTACCTCGTCTCTAACTCGGCGGCGGTATATGTGCCGCCCTCATCGGGCGTTCGAGTTGTCCAGACTTGTTCAGGCGTGCGCCAACCTTCCAACACTAAAACTTTAATCGTGTCCCATTCTTTACCAACGTCGCGCACGATAAACTCTCTTGTCTTGTCGAGAGATGGGATTGAGCAATAGACCGTATCAATCGCTAACGCCGCTTCTATTTGCCGGAGACCGGATAGAAAATGTTTCATTAGACAAACTCCGTTTCGCCTTCCGTCCACGCAGCCGAATCTTGATTGAATTCTGCGCGCACTTCTGCCACAGCCGTTTTGAGCGCTTCAACCCTATTGTCGTCACAGGTGATAATCCATGCCACGTTTTGCCAACTTTCCCAATTCGCCGGTGCGCCAAAGAAGTGAATTGCGTTGCAATAAACCGAGATTAGTTTGCGTACACTGATAACAAATTTGTACCACTCTCTTTGACTCAACTTGTCGTCAGAGTTGCCAATTTGAATTGTGATAGTTCGCATTTAACCCTCCATCAAATGCCACCAGTGATGCCGTAGCCAGTTGAATATCCCATGTCTGAAAGTCATCTTGCAGCGTGTGCAGGTGCGACGTAGGAGATAAGAATTTCGCATGGCTATCATTTCTCGTTTGAGTAAAGCTGTTTGCGTTGATAGGCGAGCGCGTAGAGGCGTTCGTCCAGGATAATGTTGCGGGACATGCAGACGCGGTTGAGTTGGTCGAAGAATGTTGGGCGCGTGAGAATGTTGGGGCGGCCTTTGAAAACGATGTCGGCAACGATGTCTTCGAGCATTTGCGCGGTCTCGGCATCGCCCATCGCTTTGTGTAGGGCGTTGACCTCAAGCGTGCGTTCGGGAAAGTTGTTGTGTCCTAACAGGTCGCGCCGTTCCTTTGTCTTGCCGAGTTGCGCGTAGAGTTTGAGGCCCGCCCCGCCTTTGTACTTCTCTTCGGTCAGAGGCGTCATCATTACGTGCTGGATCGGGCGGCCATGAATGTCTGTGAGCCGGACGCGATACAAAAGCTTGATGTCTTCGAGATGGTCAATGTGTTGGGTGAGCGTTCCATAGTGCATCCCGTATTTCGCGGCCATCGCTTCTTTGGTAAACAGCGTGCCGTCCCAGGCATGGCCGCAGAGATCGAGCCAGATGATATGGTCAATGTGCGTCATCACGGGTTCACGATCACCTAACGGTTCGCGGTAGCAGCGACGGAGCACGCGGAAGCTTTTCTCAAAGTTATTTAATCCCGCTTCATTCCAGACGAAAGAGAAGCGCGAGAGATAGGTGTCTTTGCTCGCGGGATCGTGGCCGGAGAACTTGAAGCGGCTGATTTTGCGAAACTGGCAGTTGTGGGCTTTGGGCGCGAGATGCGCTTTGCAGGCCGAGCCGCCGCAGCGTGGGCAGGTGAATGTTGACTTCGTGCAGTTAGTGCAATCAGCCTGTGCGGGTTGTGTTGAAGCAGACTTTTTGAGTCGTCGCATAAACGCTCTTTTCTCCCTTGACTAAGGGGTTGAAAAACATTTATGCTTAGCTCTGTTGAGTAGCAAGGCGTAAATGCTTTGTATATTGGTAAAGGCCGCGACGGATAATAAACCATTCGTCGCGGCTTTTGCTATCTTAAAGTGTGAACGGAACGATGCGGGCGAGAAGGCACACCTCTCGCCCGCATTTTTTCGCCCACGATGATGGCGATGAATTGTTAGTTGAATTGGCACGCGCTTTTAGTGTCTGAGAGAACACGAGGCACGTGCGGTGCTATGAGTGTGGCTTGAAGTAGAAAGCCCTTACAGGTAATCTACTGCAACTAGCTGTGAAGCTGGTTGCTGGCGTCGCTCGGTAGCTTGCACGGCCTCGTGCAAGTTGCTTAAATGCCCTTTCCCAAGCGTCGAACTTGGGAGGGGCTGCAACGCCAGCGAATCTAGCACCGATGGGCGGCCTGTGTCCATCATCAAAGCGCAAGGCGTCTCTACACGCTTTGCGCTTTTCTCTGTTTCGAATAGGACGCGGAGTGTTGCACAGTTGAAACGACATTCCAAGTAGAAAATGCATGAGGTTTTAAGCGAAAGCTTTTCCACAGATGTTGCATTCATAAATCTTCTCAGCTTCTAGGAGGTGAGAAGATTAAATCTTCTCAGCTTCTAGGAGGTGAGAAGATTAAATCTTCTCAGCTTCTAGGAGGTGAGAAGATGGTACGAGTCCTATTAACAGATATAGATTAGTTATAAAGATATAGAACTAAGTAGTATGTAGAAGAGTTTGTAATTACCGCCTGTGGAAATCTCTAACTCGAAAAATAGAAGTTAAGAGATTATCGGACTCGCTGACGCGAGATCATTTTGCAAATTAGGAATTGCACAAAAGCGGCGAGTGAGATAAAAGCAGGTTGGGCAAGGGAGATCGGCAACCCGCGCGCCATAGTTTCTGCTAAACTCAAAACATGTCAGAAGAAAAAAAGCCGGACGCATCACCCGCGTCCGATGACCTCGACAAGCTCGAACCCTTGATTCCACTCGCCAAACAGTTTTTAATAAACCAAAGCCGTGAGCTTGAAAGCCGCGAGAAATTACAGGAAAAGGAAATGGAGATTAGCGAGATGCAAGCCAAACGTAATTTTGAATATGATAATAAGTCTCTGGAATTTGAGCGACACAAGTATGATCGTCAATTCTGGCTGTTGCTGTTCATCACGGCCATCGTCCTGGGAACTGCCGTTGGATTGATTTTCTTGCAACGCAATGTCGAAGCCGGAATCCTCTTACTCACACACGTCGTCACGCTCATCATCGGCTTGATCGGCGGGGCGGGCTGGCACAAAGCCAACGAGAGCGATGAATAAATCGCCCATCCTTGCCCTGTAACCGTTTTGCCTGTCTCTGTGGTCAATTCCGCTCTAAACGACAGCCACGCGCCACAGGAGCGGCCAAGTTTGCTATACTCACGACATGGCTACCACTACAAAACGCAAACCCACACGCGAGCGCGACAATCCAGAGCCGGAGACGACGCCCCGCCGTCGCACATCCAGAGCGGCAGTGATGACCGAAGAAGAAGAAGATCGTCAGGACGTTGAAGACGCTCGCAAGTCACGCGCTGAGGCTGAACGTAAGGGCTACATCCCCTTTGAGCGGGTCATACGTGAGTTAGGATTCTGATTGTGGCTTATCGCGTTCTCCTTGCTCCGGTAGCGGATCGGCAACTACGTCGCCTCCCGCGCCAGGAGCAAGCCCGTCTCATCCCAAAAATTTATGCGCTGGCTGATGTGCCGCGCCCTTCCGGTGTGAAAAAATTAAAAGGATTAGTGGACACCTACCGCATTCGCGTCGGGAATTACCGAGTGGTTTATGAAATTCGTGACATCGGCTTGGTCGTTCTCGTCTTCAATATCGGACGACGCAACGAAAGCACGTACAAGTAAACAATGACAAATCGTACCATGCTCATGGCACGATTACACGGTTTGTCATTTGAAAGAGGAAAAGCCCGCGCATCTCTATATGCGCGGGCTTTTATTTTGGAAGGGGAAATAGCGGATTAAACTGTCTCGCCAACTTCGTCCGCAGGCGCGTCGGGAATTGAAGGAACTTCGGGAGCTTCCGTCAAACCGTCAATCTCAAGATTGCCGCCCGCAATCAAAGCGACATCGCCGGTGGTGACAACGAAATTCGCCGTGCGGACGATTTGTTGACCGCTCGGCGCGTTGATCGTCGCGGCCACGGTGGCGTTGCCAGGTTTGCCGAATGACAGCTTGCCCTCTGTCGGCGTGCGGCTCGTCACCTTAACGACTGCCGGATCGCTCGACACGACGGAGACGTTCATCCCTGCCACGTCAACCGCGTTGCCCTCCGCGTCCTGTGCGGTCACTTCGCCAATTCTGTACTCCACGTCTTCGTGGTCATCTTTAACAATATACATAAATTCAACTCCTTCATTGTCAGGTTGATGTTTACGAAGCTCAATCTCAATCCAGTGACGAAGCAACGCTCCAACTAACACGCCTGCGAGTAAATAAATCACGGTCTATCTACTCCTCTGCTTTTGCAAGCTCTTGCACCTTTGCCACCCATGCCATCGCGTGCGGTGCTTTCAACGCGACTGCAATTTCACGTCCGCCTTTGAGAGCCACCACAGCCATCACAATTTCTGTGGTCTGGTCTCGAAGCAGATTTATAAATTCTGCATAAGCTGTCGGGTCTTCTTCCGCAAAACGAGTGATCGGCTCATCGCGAAAAGAAATCGCTTCGTTAGCAATGCACTTCTCTTTCAAGTAATCTAAAAGGGTCATCGCGTCCTCTTCGTCGCCATCGCCGTCTTCATCAGGCGGCGGCGGTAAAATTCGGTTAACAACTCGCTCGACCATTCCCAGCGCACGCACGCCGAGCGTCGTATTCTGCGCGAGCGCATCAATGCCCTTATCAATCCATCCCCTTTTCCCTTCACCCGTCCCAGCCGTCATCGCCGACGCCAGGTTGCTTGACACAGTACCGATGAGATTTGCATTGCCAGCTAAGAGCAAAGTTAAGCGTTGTTCGTCGGTTAAAGTGTCTGCGGGTTTAGTGGCCGGTGGCTGCGGAGGATCAAGCATATTGTCGAACATCTTTTTCATGTGCGACGCCATTGCAGTGTCAAATGCCGCGCGCATCGGATCAATCTTTTCCGGTGTCGCGGCCAAATCTGCCGGAGCTGCGGGAGCGCCCAGGCCGGAGAGCATAAAAGGCGGATCGTTGAAGACGCCGGTGTAGTTGCCGCGCGGAACAAAGTCGCCCTTGTGGCTAACCAACTGCACGCGGTACTTGCCGCCGGACCGCCCGATCTTTTGCAGGTCCTGCACGAAGGTATCAGGGTTGAAAGGAATTTGGCCGCAGGGTGTGAACTCTTCGCAGGTCTTGAGCCAGTAGCCAGGCTCGCGCGCATACATCGGATCAGCCAGGCGTGAGACGTTCATCTTGTAACCTTGAACGCCGCGCCACACATCTAAAAACTCTGTGAGCGGGTCTGTCTCTTCTTCATCGTCGTCATCGTTTGGTTCGGGCACATAAGGTGTCACGCGTTCCTCTTCATCAATAATCGGCTTCGCGCGCGACTGCCGCGCGGCAGGTTGATTGATGTTGATAGAGACGTTCGGCGGCAGGGCATTCGGCGTTGCTGCCTTTTCTTGCTCTGCTTCTGCGTTGATGCTCATTTTGCAACCTCTGGTTCTTTAGCATCAGGGCCCTTAAGTTCAATCAGAGCCAAATTCCAAACTTCCATTGACTTTTCTAATAAACCGTTATTAACGATAATTCTTTGGGCAGCTTTGCCGAGTTCCACAAAGACACTTAAAGGGTCTTCGTTGCCAATAATCTCTACAGAAGCAGTCCGAATTTTTTTTACTTGCTCGACTGATGAATATAAATTTTTGAAATGCATAACTTGGGCATCAGCAAAATATTGATCGTGAAATTTATAGAAATCAGTTGGGCTTTTCGTGAAGCCTTTCCATAAATAATCAGCTAAATCGAAGAGTTTGATTCGGTCTGAAAAATAATGTGCTTCGGGGCACGCTATTTGGGGATTGAAAAACTCTTCGTAGGATAAAACGTCAAAACTTTCTGGCATTGCTGAGTGCTCAAC
>MWWH01000515.1_pt1 | contig 11164 bp, 4 predicted proteins | sample 1047231 | NCBI WGS metagenome assembly MWWH01 (sample SAMN06349967, study PRJNA376086) | soil metagenome | isolation source: MG3-2 sample Antarctic (ecotone) soil | place: Antarctica | collected 2015-01-13 | reverse complement strand
TGGGCCGAGGCCAATATTGCATTTCTGAAAGACAAGTTCGGGGAGCAAAACGTGGTGAGCTGCACCCTGCACCAGGACGAGCTAACGCCCCACTTTCACGCCGTGGTCGTGCCCCTCACCGCCGACGGCCGCTTGTCGGCCAAGGATGTGTTCAACCCGAAGACCCTGCGCGTCCTGCAAACCGAGTACGCCGAGGCTATGAAGCCGTTCGGGATGGAACGCGGGGTAGAGCACAGCCGCGCCAAGCACGAGGTCATGCGCCACGTCTACGGTACCCAGGAGCGGAGCCGGGGTGAGCTAGCCACACTGACCAGGCCGGAGCCGGTCACGCGCCTGAGCATCGAGGGCCCGAGCGGGTTAGACCTGGTCAACCTGAGCAAGTGGCGGGCCGAGCAGGAGGCCCGGCTGAACTCGGAGCTGACCCGGCAGCTCGCCGCAGCCAACGAGCGGGCCAGCAAGGCAGCTGGCATCGCCCAAGACAGCGCCGGGGCCAAAGACCGGGAAAAGACCCTTGCCCGGCAGTTGGCGAGCGTGGAGGGCACGAAAACGAAGGAAATCGGCCGCCGGGAATCGTTCGAGGGGGGCTTCAAGCAAGCGGCCGTGCTCGCATTCCAAGGCGAGACGTTGCCGGCGAACGTGCTGGAGTACGGCCAGAAAATTCGCTCCAGTATGCAAGCCGAGGCAGAAAAACACGTTCAGCAGGCCCTAAAAGCCCCTATTCGCCAAGCGGGCGACCTGACCGAGCAGCTAAAAAAGCTCCCAGGGTACACCTATCGGGAGGACGCGGCCACCAAACAGGGCGAATTGCGCCACACGGCTACCGGCAGCCGGTTCGAGCTGGCCGAGCTGAAGCCGGGCGGGGTATCGATGAAGGAGGCCTACGACCAGTCCGTGCAGCGCACCGTGCAGCGCGACCAGGAGCAGAGCAAAGGCCAAAGTCAGGGGGGTGGAATGAGCTTGTAATGCGAGGCCGGAATACCCTTAATTTAAGAACTTAAGAAGTAACCCTCTGTAACTGCTTGATTACTAATACTAACCACTTTCCATACTGGAAAGCGGGACTTTCCACCTTAGAAAGTTTCACTTGCTAAAAATGACCATTAAAAAGAAATTGAAACTTTCTTTTTTAGCTGTTATTTGGAAAGTGATTTTTACCTTTGAGGGAAATCAAATTTTCCTTTTTAGCCCCATTTTGTAAAATGAAACTTTCCGATTTCGAAAAGAACAGGACTAATCCTTTTCTAGATAAGGCATTAGACGAGGTCCAAATCTCGCGTAAGTACAAGACAGCAACTCGCACTGGTGAGAGTGCGATGCTACAGGCATTTGACCCCAACACAGGCGAGATTTTGGGCCATACCATGTTCATCCGGGAGATTGAGGTGGATGAGGAAAAATTCACTAAGCTCTATCTAAGCCAGTTTGAGAGCTTTTGGGAGCTTTCTAAGCCTGCTATTAGGGTTTTTGGGTACATCATGCAAAAGATGAAACCCAAATCGGACAAGCTAGAATTTTTCATTGATGAATGTATGGAATACACTCATTATAAGAGCATTAAACCGATATATGCAGCTCTTGCCAGCTTAATAGAGGCCAAAATCATTGCTAGGGGCTACAATGAGAATGTGTACTTCATCAATCCCATGATAATGTTCAATGGGGACCGGGTAAGTTTTGTGCGTAGCTACGTCAAAAAGAAAAAGTTAAAGCAAGGTGACCCACAACAACTGTCAGTATTTGACGCTATTCCCCCATTCAGCATAGGATAAGCAAAATCACCGTTTTCGTGGACACGCTGCCATCTTACTCTAGGCGCTCTCCCACAATTGCTATCATATGAAAACAAGCTATTCTCTGATAAGCACGGTCCTTCTATTTGTTGTCCACCTGCTGCTGGTCTATTTCTTGGTAGGAGCCTTACTAGCCCAGGAGTCCGAAAACCAGCGATATGACTTGGCTTGGAAAGGTGCAGGGTTGGCCCTGATACTGTTAGCCTGGGTCGGAGCGCTGCTAATACAGCGGTTATGGCAGCGACGATGGGTAATAATGGGTGCGCTGGCCTTGCTGTTAATGGCCGATGGGCTGGCTCTAGGAGGGAGCATATTATTGATGGGTGTTATGGGCGTTGCGCCCGATGCTCCCCCCATAATAGCGCAGGCGTTAACGCTGGACCAATTGTTTTGGCTGCGAAGTAGAAGTGAGGGTGATAACTCGGAGTTGTTAGTGATGGATAATGTTTGGCACTTTGAAAAACAGATAGCGGTTAACGACTCCCTGTATTATTCAACGAGTTGGTTTTTTCAGGATGCACACCAAAAACGGCTCGCTGAACTACTTTATGAAAGCCGGGGCTCCAGCAATGTTACCTCACTTTCCTACTCTACGACCAATCAGAGGACCTTTAACGCGATTAAGAAAGAGGTCGCCGCTTATCACATGAAGGAGGTAGGGCGTCGCCAGGACAAAGGCGCGAAATGGCGCTATTTCCAAGGGAATGGGTATGACGTGGGCTTGGCGGTCCGTGCTACCCCGAAATCAATAAGCCCTACCTGGTACACTGTTTTCGTGCGCCCCATTGAAATGCGGCCCTATAGGGGTACGTTGAAGTGGAAATAGTCACTAACCTATCACCCCTAAAAACCTGATTGGGGAGGTCGTTCTGAGGCGGCTAGCCGAAGTAGCACCAGCCCCGATTTCGTTAGGCGTTCAGTATAGAACGTTGCCGATGCTATCTTGAACAAAAGGGAAAAAAGGACTTAAATTTGGGGGCTGTTTGAAGCGTAACCGGCTCTGCTGAGGAGCAACCGGCCAGGAATAAAACAGCCCCCAGACGCGCCGGCCAGCGTTGCAGGTTTCGCCCTCTGTTGGCCCAGCTCTAATACCACTCAGCGTTGAAGGTTCGCCCTCTGCTGAGTGGTTTTTAGGTTTTTAGGCATAAGCCCCGCCGCGCTGTTTGGGGCAGTGGGGAAGGAAAGAATAGACAGCGCGGCGGGGCTTATGCCTAAAAAAACCTATCCCCGGAACGGGGAGTATTTTGTATTTTCGCCTATGACCGTGCAGTGCCAAAAATGCGGAAAAGACTACGAACCGAAGCGTCGAGGGGGCAAATTCTGCTCCACGTCGTGCCGGGTTGTGCAGCACCAGCTCATCAAGAAAGGCGAGGCATGGCGTACCCCAGCGAACGGAGACGAGCGGTATTTGGCGGATAAGTTGGTAGCGGTCGGGCGGTCGGCTACGGAAGCACTGGCGCAGGTCGAGGGGTTGCCGGCAGCCGAGGCGTTCAATAAATTACGGGCGTTGGTGCAGGGATGGGCCGGGGTAGCGAATAACTCCATCATCGAGAAGGTGCAGTACAACGAGGAGCAGGAAATGAAGGCCCATAGCACCCGAATGAAGCGTATCCAGGGCAGTAAATAAGGGTATTAGCGTAAGTAATAAGCGTAAGTTTACCCAAAATGTACCCTGAAAAAGACCCGTTAGCGTAAGTAACAAGCGTAAACAAAGATGCAAAATGAGCAGCTGGTATAACCCACTATACCGGACTGCGTCCGGTGGGGGGCTTGCAGCCGGCCCTACGCACTCGTAAACCCCCTTTCCCCACTGCCCTATGCCCTACGCCATTTGTCGAGTCGCCAAGATTAAGACCGCCCAGGCGGGCGCGGCCAAGACCGCCCACAACTACCGACTGCGCGAAACGCCCAACGCCGACACCGAGCGCAAGCCGATGAACCACGAGTACATCAACACGGCCGAGCGCAATTATTGGGAGCTGGCCACCGAACGCATTCAGGAGGCCGGGGCCAAAGTCCGGCATGATTCGGTGCGCGGGGTAGAGGTGCTGCTCACGGCCAGCCCCGAGGCGTTCAAGCGCCAGGCCGATGGGAGCCCGAACGACTGGCACGAGAGCAATTGGGCCGAGGCCAATATTGCATTTCTGAAAGACAAGTTCGGGGAGCAAAACGTGGTGAGCTGCACCCTGCACCAGGACGAGCTAACGCCCCACTTTCACGCCGTGGTCGTGCCCCTCACCGCCGACGGCCGCTTGTCGGCCAAGGATGTGTTCAACCCGAAGACCCTGCGCGTCCTGCAAACCGAGTACGCCGAGGCTATGAAGCCGTTCGGGATGGAACGCGGGGTAGAGCACAGCCGCGCCAAGCACGAGGTCATGCGCCACGTCTACGGTACCCAGGAGCGGAGCCGGGGTGAGCTAGCCACACTGACCAGGCCGGAGCCGGTCACGCGCCTGAGCATCGAGGGCCCGAGCGGGTTAGACCTGGTCAACCTGAGCAAGTGGCGGGCCGAGCAGGAGGCCCGGCTGAACTCGGAGCTGACCCGGCAGCTCGCCGCAGCCAACGAGCGGGCCAGCAAGGCAGCTGGCATCGCCCAAGACAGCGCCGGGGCCAAAGACCGGGAAAAGACCCTTGCCCGGCAGTTGGCGAGCGTGGAGGGCACGAAAACGAAGGAAATCGGCCGCCGGGAATCGTTCGAGGGGGGCTTCAAGCAAGCGGCCGTGCTCGCATTCCAAGGCGAGACGTTGCCGGCGAACGTGCTGGAGTACGGCCAGAAAATTCGCTCCAGTATGCAAGCCGAGGCAGAAAAACACGTTCAGCAGGCCCTAAAAGCCCCTATTCGCCAAGCGGGCGACCTGACCGAGCAGCTAAAAAAGCTCCCAGGGTACACCTATCGGGAGGACGCGGCCACCAAACAGGGCGAATTGCGCCACACGGCTACCGGCAGCCGGTTCGAGCTGGCCGAGCTGAAGCCGGGCGGGGTATCGATGAAGGAGGCCTACGACCAGTCCGTGCAGCGCACCGTGCAGCGCGACCAGGAGCAGAGCAAAGGCCAAAGTCAGGGGGGTGGAATGAGCTTGTAATGCGAGGCCGGAATACCCTTAATTTAAGAACTTAAGAAGTAACCCTCTGTAACTGCTTGATTACTAATACTAACCACTTTCCATACTGGAAAGCGGGACTTTCCACCTTAGAAAGTTTCACTTGCTAAAAATGACCATTAAAAAGAAATTGAAACTTTCTTTTTTAGCTGTTATTTGGAAAGTGATTTTTACCTTTGAGGGAAATCAAATTTTCCTTTTTAGCCCCATTTTGTAAAATGAAACTTTCCGATTTCGAAAAGAACAGGACTAATCCTTTTCTAGATAAGGCATTAGACGAGGTCCAAATCTCGCGTAAGTACAAGACAGCAACTCGCACTGGTGAGAGTGCGATGCTACAGGCATTTGACCCCAACACAGGCGAGATTTTGGGCCATACCATGTTCATCCGGGAGATTGAGGTGGATGAGGAAAAATTCACTAAGCTCTATCTAAGCCAGTTTGAGAGCTTTTGGGAGCTTTCTAAGCCTGCTATTAGGGTTTTTGGGTACATCATGCAAAAGATGAAACCCAAATCGGACAAGCTAGAATTTTTCATTGATGAATGTATGGAATACACTCATTATAAGAGCATTAAACCGATATATGCAGCTCTTGCCAGCTTAATAGAGGCCAAAATCATTGCTAGGGGCTACAATGAGAATGTGTACTTCATCAATCCCATGATAATGTTCAATGGGGACCGGGTAAGTTTTGTGCGTAGCTACGTCAAAAAGAAAAAGTTAAAGCAAGGTGACCCACAACAACTGTCAGTATTTGACGCTATTCCCCCATTCAGCATAGGATAAGCAAAATCACCGTTTTCGTGGACACGCTGCCATCTTACTCTAGGCGCTCTCCCACAATTGCTATCATATGAAAACAAGCTATTCTCTGATAAGCACGGTCCTTCTATTTGTTGTCCACCTGCTGCTGGTCTATTTCTTGGTAGGAGCCTTACTAGCCCAGGAGTCCGAAAACCAGCGATATGACTTGGCTTGGAAAGGTGCAGGGTTGGCCCTGATACTGTTAGCCTGGGTCGGAGCGCTGCTAATACAGCGGTTATGGCAGCGACGATGGGTAATAATGGGTGCGCTGGCCTTGCTGTTAATGGCCGATGGGCTGGCTCTAGGAGGGAGCATATTATTGATGGGTGTTATGGGCGTTGCGCCCGATGCTCCCCCCATAATAGCGCAGGCGTTAACGCTGGACCAATTGTTTTGGCTGCGAAGTAGAAGTGAGGGTGATAACTCGGAGTTGTTAGTGATGGATAATGTTTGGCACTTTGAAAAACAGATAGCGGTTAACGACTCCCTGTATTATTCAACGAGTTGGTTTTTTCAGGATGCACACCAAAAACGGCTCGCTGAACTACTTTATGAAAGCCGGGGCTCCAGCAATGTTACCTCACTTTCCTACTCTACGACCAATCAGAGGACCTTTAACGCGATTAAGAAAGAGGTCGCCGCTTATCACATGAAGGAGGTAGGGCGTCGCCAGGACAAAGGCGCGAAATGGCGCTATTTCCAAGGGAATGGGTATGACGTGGGCTTGGCGGTCCGTGCTACCCCGAAATCAATAAGCCCTACCTGGTACACTGTTTTCGTGCGCCCCATTGAAATGCGGCCCTATAGGGGTACGTTGAAGTGGAAATAGTCACTAACCTATCACCCCTAAAAACCTGATTGGGGAGGTCGTTCTGAGGCGGCTAGCCGAAGTAGCACCAGCCCCGATTTCGTTAGGCGTTCAGTATAGAACGTTGCCGATGCTATCTTGAACAAAAGGGAAAAAAGGACTTAAATTTGGGGGCTGTTTGAAGCGTAACCGGCTCTGCTGAGGAGCAACCGGCCAGGAATAAAACAGCCCCCAGACGCGCCGGCCAGCGTTGCAGGTTTCGCCCTCTGTTGGCCCAGCTCTAATACCACTCAGCGTTGAAGGTTCGCCCTCTGCTGAGTGGTTTTTAGGTTTTTAGGCATAAGCCCCGCCGCGCTGTTTGGGGCAGTGGGGAAGGAAAGAATAGACAGCGCGGCGGGGCTTATGCCTAAAAAAACCTATCCCCGGAACGGGGAGTATTTTGTATTTTCGCCTATGACCGTGCAGTGCCAAAAATGCGGAAAAGACTACGAACCGAAGCGTCGAGGGGGCAAATTCTGCTCCACGTCGTGCCGGGTTGTGCAGCACCAGCTCATCAAGAAAGGCGAGGCATGGCGTACCCCAGCGAACGGAGACGAGCGGTATTTGGCGGATAAGTTGGTAGCGGTCGGGCGGTCGGCTACGGAAGCACTGGCGCAGGTCGAGGGGTTGCCGGCAGCCGAGGCGTTCAATAAATTACGGGCGTTGGTGCAGGGATGGGCCGGGGTAGCGAATAACTCCATTATAGAAAAGGTGCAGTACAACGAGCAGCAGGAAATTAAAGCTCAGGCCACCCGAATGAAGCACATCCAAAAGAGTAAATAAGGGTATTAGCGTAAGTGATAAGCGTAAGTTTTGCCCAAAATGTACCCTGAAAAAGACCCGTTAGCGTAAGTAATTAGCGTAAACAAAAGGCCCAAAACCGCGCAAGAAAAACAACGGTATAACCCACTATACCGGACTACGTCCGGTGTGGGGCTTGCAGCCGGCCTACACAGTATCTAGCACCTCTCCCCACCGCCCCATGCCCTACGCCATTTGCCGAGTAGCCAAGATTAAGACCGCCCAGGCGGGCGCGGCCAAGACTGCCCACAACTACCGGCAGCGCGAAACGCCCAACGCCGACACCGAGCGCAAGCCCCTCAACCGGGAGTACATCAACACGGCCGAGCGCAATTATTGGGAGCTGGCCACCGAACGCATTCAGGAGGCCGGGGCCAAAGTCCGGCATGATTCGGTGCGCGGGGTGGAAGTGCTGCTGACCGCCAGCCCGGAGGCGTTCAAGCGCCAAGACGATGGGAGCCCGCACGACTGGCACGGCAGCAAGTGGGCCGAGGCCAATATTGCATTTCTGAAAGACAAGTTCGGGGAGCAAAACGTGGTGAGCTGCACCCTGCACCAGGACGAGCTAACGCCCCACTTTCACGCCGTGGTCGTGCCCCTCACCGCCGACGGCCGCTTGTCGGCCAAGGATGTGTTCAACCCGAAGACCCTGCGCGTCCTGCAAACCGAGTACGCCGAGGCTATGAAGCCGTTCGGGATGGAACGCGGGGTAGAGCACAGCCGCGCCAAGCACGAGGTCATGCGCCACGTCTACGGTACCCAGGAGCGGAGCCGGGGTGAGCTAGCCACACTGACCAGGCCGGAGCCGGTCACGCGCCTGAGCATCGAGGGCCCGAGCGGGTTAGACCTGGTCAACCTGAGCAAGTGGCGGGCCGAGCAGGAGGCCCGGCTGAACTCGGAGCTGACCCGGCAGCTCGCCGCAGCCAACGAGCGGGCCAGCAAGGCAGCTGGCATCGCCCAAGACAGCGCCGGGGCCAAAGACCGGGAAAAGACCCTTGCCCGGCAGTTGGCGAGCGTGGAGGGCACGAAAACGAAGGAAATCGGCCGCCGGGAATCGTTCGAGGGGGGCTTCAAGCAAGCGGCCGTGCTCGCATTCCAAGGCGAGACGTTGCCGGCGAACGTGCTGGAGTACGGCCAGAAAATTCGCTCCAGTATGCAAGCCGAGGCAGAAAAACACGTTCAGCAGGCCCTAAAAGCCCCTATTCGCCAAGCGGGCGACCTGACCGAGCAGCTAAAAAAGCTCCCAGGGTACACCTATCGGGAGGACGCGGCCACCAAACAGGGCGAATTGCGCCACACGGCTACCGGCAGCCGGTTCGAGCTGGCCGAGCTGAAGCCGGGCGGGGTATCGATGAAGGAGGCCTACGACCAGTCCGTGCAGCGCACCGTGCAGCGCGACCAGGAGCAGAGCAAAGGCCAAAGTCAGGGGGGTGGAATGAGCTTGTAATGCGAGGCCGGAATACCCTTAATTTAAGAACTTAAGAAGTAACCCTCTGTAACTGCTTGATTACTAATACTAACCACTTTCCATACTGGAAAGCGGGACTTTCCACCTTAGAAAGTTTCACTTGCTAAAAATGACCATTAAAAAGAAATTGAAACTTTCTTTTTTAGCTGTTATTTGGAAAGTGATTTTTACCTTTGAGGGAAATCAAATTTTCCTTTTTAGCCCCATTTTGTAAAATGAAACTTTCCGATTTCGAAAAGAACAGGACTAATCCTTTTCTAGATAAGGCATTAGACGAGGTCCAAATCTCGCGTAAGTACAAGACAGCAACTCGCACTGGTGAGAGTGCGATGCTACAGGCATTTGACCCCAACACAGGCGAGATTTTGGGCCATACCATGTTCATCCGGGAGATTGAGGTGGATGAGGAAAAATTCACTAAGCTCTATCTAAGCCAGTTTGAGAGCTTTTGGGAGCTTTCTAAGCCTGCTATTAGGGTTTTTGGGTACATCATGCAAAAGATGAAACCCAAATCGGACAAGCTAGAATTTTTCATTGATGAATGTATGGAATACACTCATTATAAGAGCATTAAACCGATATATGCAGCTCTTGCCAGCTTAATAGAGGCCAAAATCATTGCTAGGGGCTACAATGAGAATGTGTACTTCATCAATCCCATGATAATGTTCAATGGGGACCGGGTAAGTTTTGTGCGTAGCTACGTCAAAAAGAAAAAGTTAAAGCAAGGTGACCCACAACAACTGTCAGTATTTGACGCTATTCCCCCATTCAGCATAGGATAAGCAAAATCACCGTTTTCGTGGACACGCTGCCATCTTACTCTAGGCGCTCTCCCACAATTGCTATCATATGAAAACAAGCTATTCTCTGATAAGCACGGTCCTTCTATTTGTTGTCCACCTGCTGCTGGTCTATTTCTTGGTAGGAGCCTTACTAGCCCAGGAGTCCGAAAACCAGCGATATGACTTGGCTTGGAAAGGTGCAGGGTTGGCCCTGATACTGTTAGCCTGGGTCGGAGCGCTGCTAATACAGCGGTTATGGCAGCGACGATGGGTAATAATGGGTGCGCTGGCCTTGCTGTTAATGGCCGATGGGCTGGCTCTAGGAGGGAGCATATTATTGATGGGTGTTATGGGCGTTGCGCCCGATGCTCCCCCCATAATAGCGCAGGCGTTAACGCTGGACCAATTGTTTTGGCTGCGAAGTAGAAGTGAGGGTGATAACTCGGAGTTGTTAGTGATGGATAATGTTTGGCACTTTGAAAAACAGATAGCGGTTAACGACTCCCTGTATTATTCAACGAGTTGGTTTTTTCAGGATGCACACCAAAAACGGCTCGCTGAACTACTTTATGAAAGCCGGGGCTCCAGCAATGTTACCTCACTTTCCTACTCTACGACCAATCAGAGGACCTTTAACGCGATTAAGAAAGAGGTCGCCGCTTATCACATGAAGGAGGTAGGGCGTCGCCAGGACAAAGGCGCGAAATGGCGCTATTTCCAAGGGAATGGGTATGACGTGGGCTTGGCGGTCCGTGCTACCCCGAAATCAATAAGCCCTACCTGGTACACTGTTTTCGTGCGCCCCATTGAAATGCGGCCCTATAGGGGTACGTTGAAGTGGAAATAGTCACTAACCTATCACCCCTAAAAACCTGATTGGGGAGGTCGTTCTGAGGCGGCTAGCCGAAGTAGCACCAGCCCCGATTTCGTTAGGCGTTCAGTATAGAACGTTGCCGATGCTATCTTGAACAAAAGGGAAAAAAGGACTTAAATTTGGGGGCTGTTTGAAGCGTAACCGGCTCTGCTGAGGAGCAACCGGCCAGGAATAAAACAGCCCCCAGACGCGCCGGCCAGCGTTGCAGGTTTCGCCCTCTGTTGGCCCAGCTCTAATACCACTCAGCGTTGAAGGTTCGCCCTCTGCTGAGTGGTTTTTAGGTTTTTAGGCATAAGCCCCGCCGCGCTGTTTGGGGCAGTGGGGAAGGAAAGAATAGACAGCGCGGCGGGGCTTATGCCTAAAAAAACCTATCCCCGGAACGGGGAGTATTTTGTATTTTCGCCTATGACCGTGCAGTGCCAAAAATGCGGAAAAGACTACGAACCGAAGCGTCGAGGGGGCAAATTCTGCTCCACGTCGTGCCGGGTTGTGCAGCACCAGCTCATCAAGAAAGGCGAGGCATGGCGTACCCCAGCGAACGGAGACGAGCGGTATTTGGCGGATAAGTTGGTAGCGGTCGGGCGGTCGGCTACGGAAGCACTGGCGCAGGTCGAGGGGTTGCCGGCAGCCGAGGCGTTCAATAAATTACGGGCGTTGGTGCAGGGATGGGCCGGGGTAGCGAATAACTCCAT
>MWWH01000514.1_pt1 | contig 11168 bp, 13 predicted proteins | sample 1047231 | NCBI WGS metagenome assembly MWWH01 (sample SAMN06349967, study PRJNA376086) | soil metagenome | isolation source: MG3-2 sample Antarctic (ecotone) soil | place: Antarctica | collected 2015-01-13 | reverse complement strand
ATGCTTGGGGCGTGGCGCTGGCGCGGCGGCTCGATGCCGACTTTGTGACCGCCGACCGGGGCGAACTGGAAGCTGTGGCCGCAGCGGGCCTTTGCCGCGTGACCTTCATCCGATGAGCGAAACCGCTAGCCAATGGCTGACTGTCTCGCAGGCGGCGGCGCGGCTTGGCGTCTCAGAGCGCACGGTGCAGCGGCGGTGCAAGAGCGGCAAGCTGGCGGCGAAGCTGGAAAGCGGCGAAGAGGGCACGGCGTGGCTTGTGGACGGCTCGAAGCTGCCGACAGGTGCCGACACTCAAAACACGAGTGAAAGCAGGCAAAGTGTCGTCAGTGTGCCGACAGGTGCCGCCAACGTGCCGACAGGTGCCGACAGTGGCTTACTCGAACATTTGAGGGTAGAAAATGCGTTTTTGCGCGGCCTTGTGGAGCAACGCGACCGCGATGCAGCCGAGTTGCGCGCCGCGCTCAGAGAGGCGTTGCGGATGAGCAATCGCGCTCTGATGCCGGCGGCGTCTGATGAAAGTGCGAGCGCCGCAGATGCTCCACAGCAAACGCAAACTACAAAGGCGGGCAATCAGTCAAAACCGGCGGCAATCGCAGCACAGCGGGCGGCGGAGCGGCCAACGGAGCGGGACGCGCGGCCCTTGTGGAAGGTCATTTTAGGAGTGCGTTAAATGAGCGCGTTACTGCTTGTGAGGAGGTGCAAAGTTATCCATATCTTGCCGAAATCTCTTGGCACTGTGTTTACTAATTAAGTCGCAATTAAAATCAGAAGTCCAAATCTCATCGGCGCGCTAATGCAGAAATGCAAAAGCCCGCCAACCGGGTGGCACCGGAGAGGCGGGCTTCGACAAAGGTTTCTGATGCAGAGTATTACGACATCTTCTAACGGCGCGCAAGTGCAACCCCGCACGAACGGCGCGCCGCCACCCCATAATCTCGAAGCCGAGCAGTCCACCATCGGCGCCATGCTCATCGAGCGCCAAGCCGCTGAAACGGCGCTTGCGCTTTTGACTGCCGGCGACTTCTACCACCAGACGCACCGCATGGTCTTCGATTGCATCGCGGCCATGTCCCGACGCGGCGATGAGATTGACTTCATCACGGTCAACGAGGAACTGCGACGCCATGACCAACTGGGCGACGGCGACGGTCATGTGTCACCCGCCTATCTGCAAGCCTGCATTGAAGGCTGCCCCTCTGCCTTAATGGTGGAGCCATACGCGAAAATCGTGCGCGAGCTATCTCGGAAGCGCCGCGTCGCCATTCTTGCCGACAGCGCCCACAGCTACGCACTCAACGGCGTCGGCGCCGGCGTCGCGCTGGCTGAGCTTCGCAAGAGCTTTGAAAATTTGGAAGCCGAAATTGAAGCCGCCGCGCCGCGCCGCCGCTTCGCCTTTTCCACGCTTTCAGAACTCGCAGCGCGCCCCAAGCCTGAAATGCTCATCGGGCGCGTGCTGACGTGTGGCGGCACAAGCCTACTCACAGCAAAACACGCTTCTTTCAAATCCTTCTTCGCGCTCGACATGGCGCTGTGTGTGGCAACCGGCACGGCCTGGCACGGCGAAACCATCAAGCGCGGCCCCATCGTTTACGTCGCAGCCGAGGGCGCGGGCGGCGTGGAAAAGCGCGTGCGCGCGTGGATGATTAACCACGACCAAAGCGACTTCCCCGCTGATTTTCATGTTTTGGATGAACCGGCCCGCATCGCTGACCGCAATGTGCTGGCGGACTTCATCGAAGCCGTGAGCGAGCTTCGCCCCGCGCTCATCGTGCTCGACACGCTGGCACGCTGCGCCGTTGGCCTGGACGAAAACAGCGCGCGCGACATGGGCCTTTTCGTGGAAGCGACGCGCGAGCTTGCGGCGGCCACCGGCGCGCACGTCCTCATCGTTCACCACAACAACAAAGGCGGCGAGTTTCGCGGCAGCACAGCCATTGCCGCCGCCGTTGACACTCACATGAGCTTGGAACGCAGTCAGGGCGACACGGCCATTCTCAAGTTTGAAAAGCAAAAGGACTTTGAAGAATTGCAGCCGCTTGGCTTCACGAAGCGCATCATCGAACTCAACAGCGGCGGGCGTGAGCACTCGCTTGTCTTCGAGCGCGACGAAGATGCCAGCGGCGGGCGCTGGACGCTTTCAAGCTTGGAAGCACGCGCCCTGGAATCGCTGGAGCAAATCGCCGGCGCCGGCGGCGTAACCTCAAGCGCATGGAAAGCGACGTGTGAGGAACTTGGCGTGAAAGGCGGCGCGTTCTACCGCTGCCAAAAGCGGCTTGTAGATTTGAAAAGCGTGGTCGTAGTTTTGGGCGAACATGGCAAGCGCGGGGCGCTCTATGTTCCTATCACTCCCACGCTCCCAAACGCTCCCAACGACTAAGCAGAATTAACTTAGTCGTTGGGAGCGTTCTCAGCCATCGCTCCCAAACGCTCCCAAGCTGTTTTACTCGTGGTTTGGGAGCGTTTGGGAGTGTTCTGGGAGTGTTCTGGGAGTGTTTCATAGAACACTCCCACGCTCCCACTCCTTTAGGAGAGTGGGAGCGTGGGAGTGATAGTGTTTGAAAGCGTGGGAGTGAGGATGTTTGGAGCTTCAAAGTCGCAAGTCGGGTTTAGCTGTTTCACGGGAGACCAAATCAAGAGAATGATGAAAAATGCAAGCTTCTGTGAAGCACCGGGCCGCTGCGTCTGCCACGCCCGAAACCGCCACGAGCAAACTCGTCTGCATTGGCTGTGAAATCGTCGCTGCTGAGGGCGGGCGCAACGTCAGAAATTGGCACGCCGGCGTCGAAATAAAGCTCAGGGATGGCCGCTGGATGCACAGCAACACGCGCGAATTTAGGGCCGTGCTGAGCGCCGAATTCGCCCGCCGCTACGGTTGCCAGCCATCGCGCGGCGCGGTCACACAAGCTCTACGGCTCCTCAATCACCAACGCTTTAAGAACCGAAAATCGCCCGAATAATTCCGGCTGGGCGCTCTGTTTTCGTCTCCGAAGAAGAGTTACAGCGTTTCTTGCGCGGTGATGGTGGCGTGAGGCAAGAAGCAGCGAAAGCGACAAAATGACACCTGACACGACACGCGACACGACAGCCGCCGCGCCGGATGCAGCAGTAGAGGCAGCGGCCTACATCGTCACTATTACTGAGGCGGCGAAGCTGTTGGAACTGTCAGTGCGAACGGTGCAGCGGCGCCTGGATGCGGGCGAATGGGAAGCTGTCACGATGGCAGGGAAGCGGTGCGTGAAGCTGCCGGCTGATGCGTTGCCAGCGGGCGTGACGCCTGATGTGTCGCTTGGCATGACACACGACACCTTGAGTCCGTTTGATTCAACGTTGGCGCGTGACGTGTCACACGACAGACAAGGCGACAGCGGGCGCGACAGCACGGCCCTTGCGCGACTGCCGGCTGACGAGCGCGGCGCCGCGCTCATCGCTGCCATTGTGCGCGAAACGCTGAATCAGGCTGAGGAACGCAAGACCGCGCCGGATGCCACACAAGCCGCTGCGAAGCTGCTGTTGACGCTTGCGGAGTGCCAGACGTTGACCGGCCTCAGCCGCGCGACACTCAGAGAGGCGATTGAAGCGAAACGATTGAAGGGTGCGCTCATCGGGCGCGCGTGGCGCGTGCGTCGTGGCGACGTTGAGGACTATTTGAAGAAGCTGTTTTGAGGTTTCAGCCGGTGGGGGTCACGGCTCAGCAGAGTTATCCACACTTGCGGAAATGTATCAGAAGCGCTCAACATTAAAAGCAGCAGCAGAAAAACCAGAATCCCGCTCGCAAGGTTTACGAGGCCAAGCGCGAGCGGGATTCTGTAAAAGACGTTTCGTGGCGTAGGGCCACAACCACATCCTTTTGAAATTGTAAGCCAACTCGCTCCAGCGTTGCAAGCGGAGTAGAGAGGCCCACAAACAGAAAACGCCGATGTGAAATGGTCTCCCTACAACCATTTCACGCCGGCGTTTTTCTGTTTTAGCAGCTACACGTCGCACATCGAGCCGCAAACAATCTACGTGAAAGTCTGACTCTCAGGCGGGGCAATGCAGAAATGCAAAAGCCCACCAACCGGGGACGAACCGGAGAGGCAGGCTTTTACACAAGGAGTCTTAGATGCAGAGTATTCACACATCTTCTAACAGCGCGCAACCCCACCAGCACCTCAACGGCGACGGGCACCACCTCAACGGCACGGCACCACAGCCAACCCCGACCCTACTACCGCAACACACCGCGCTCATCGAAGCCAGCGCCATCACGCCCGAAGTCGCAGAAGCGCGTGGCTATCAGTCCATCACCGACCCGCAACGCTTGGCTGCGCTGGGCTTCGCCACTCCGCAGTGCATCACGCCGGCGCTGCTGATTCCGGTTCGCAACGCAGCGGGCGACGTAGCGACTCACCAGAGCCGCCCGGATGCGCCACGCCTGAAGAACGACAAGCCACTCAAATATGAGACGCCGGCGCGCTCGAAGCTGGCGATAGACGTGCCGCCGGGCGCCCGCTCCGACATCGGCGACCCAAGCGTGCCGCTCTACATCACCGAAGGCGCGCGCAAAGCCGACAGCGCCGTGTCGCGCGGCCTTTGCTGCATCGCTTTGTTGGGCGTGTGGAACTGGCGCGGCACCAATGGGCAAGGTGGTTTGACGGCGTTGCCCGACTGGGAAAGCATCGCTTTCAAAGGCCGCGATGATGCGGGCCGGGCCGTCGCGCGCAAGGTTTACATCGTTTTCGATTCGGATGTGACCGAAAAAGACGGCGTGCAAAAATCGCTCGCTCGCCTCAAACCATTTCTCGAAAATCACGGCGCGCGAGTAAAAATAATCTACCTGCCCGCCGCGCCGGATGGTGAAAAAGTTGGTTTCGATGATTACTTCGCCGCCGGCGGCACCGTTGAGGAATTGCTGAGCCATGCCAGTTCGGAACTGCGCGCCGCGCCCGCGAAGGTGCCGGAACTCGAAGCCGTAAACATTTCCAGCTTCGCGCTCAACGACATCGGCAACGGTCAACGGTTCGCAGCGCAACACGGCGCGCACCTTCGCTTCTGTAGCGTTTGGGACAAGTGGGCGATATTCAGCGGCGGATGCTGGCAGCCCGACGAACACGGCGCGGCGGAAGAGCGCGCCAAGCAGACAAGTCTTGAAATCGCAGCGGAAGCAGCGCGTGAAGCCGACGATGACAAGCGCGCTCGTTTGCTCAAGCACGCGGCCACGCTCACCAAGCGCGCAGCCCGCGAAACGATGCTCAAAGACGCAGCCAGCGTGCCGAACATGAGCATCACGCCGGAACAGTTCGACACCGACCTGCACCTTTTCAACGTCGCCAACGGCACGCTGCATCTATCATCGCGCGAATTGCGGCCACACAACCCCGACGACCTTCTAACCCATCAATCGCCCGTCCGCTTCGATTCCGGCGCGCCGTGCCCTATCTGGCGCGCCTGCATGGAGCGATGGATACCCGATGAAGAAACGCGCCGCTATCTGCAAAAGCTCGTCGGCGTGTCGCTATCCGGCAAAGTGTTTGAAGAGCTTTTCGTTTTTCTCTACGGCGATGGCGACAACGGAAAATCAACTTTTCTTCGCGTCCTGGAAAAGCTTTGCGGCTCCTACTGGCACAAGACGCAGGCCGAAACCATCATGCAGGCCAAAGACCGGCGCAAGGCGGAAGCGCCTTCGCCCGACCTGTTGGCGCTCAAAGGCGCGCGGCTTGTGACCGTCCATGAAATTGACAGCAAACACCATCTCAACGCGGCGCTGATTAAAGACCTGACCGGACGCGACAGCATCACGGCGCGCGGCCTGTTCGAGAAGCGTGGAACAACTTTTGAGCCGCAATTTACGCTTTGGATGTTCGGCAACAGCAAGCCGAAAATCGAAGACCAAAGCGGCGGAATGTGGCGGCGTCCGCGCCTGATTCCGTTCGGGCAACCGATACCGAAAAATGAGCGCGACCCGCAGTTGAGCGACAAGCTGCAAGCTGAAATGAGCGGCATTCTCAACTGGGCGCTCGACGGCTTGCGCGACGCTTATGACACTGGTTTAGCCGTGCCTGATGCCGTGCAAAAAGCCGTCAATGAATATCGCGCAGAACAGGACGCGCTTCAGGATTTTCTCAACGATTGTTGCATCGTCGGCGAAAACTGCACGACGGCGGCGGGCGACTTATGGAGCGAGTGGGAGCGTTGGAGCCGCGATAATGGCGAGAAAACCGGCACGCAGCGCGCCTTTGGCGGCGAATTGACCCGACGCAAGTTTGAGCGTTACCAGGGCAATGGGCACAGGCGCTGGCGCGGAATTGGGCTTTTGTCGAATCAGAAAGCCACTATCCCAACTATCCCAACTGCTGAAAATCTGAGAAAGTTTCCTATAGAAAACTCTTACGCGAAGACTTTCTCAGAAAATGGGATAGTTGGGATAGTTGGGATAGTGGCTGATAACGCCGATGCAGAGGCAGACATTGATGTTTTCGATGATGTAAACGAGTGAGCGCCGCCGTCCAGCAGTCCAGTCGAAGCCGCAAAGCTGTTTCACGGGAGACAAATTAAAGAGATGAATAATGCAAACTTCTGTGAAGCACCGCCGCCACCGCGCCGCTGTGCCCGAAACCACAACCAGCCGGCTTGTCTGCATCGGCTGTGAAATCGTCGCTGCTGAGGGCGGGCGCAACCTCAAGACTTGGAGCGCTGGCCTTGAAATTCGTCTGAGGGATGGCCGCTGGATGCACTCCAACACGGGCCAATTTCGCGCTGTGCTGAGTGCCGAATTCGCGCGCCGCTTCGGTGAAGAGCCTTCGCCCGCAGCCGTGACTCGCGCGCTCGGAATCTTGAATCGCTGGCGTTTTAAGAACCGAAAAGCGACAAGTGAGGGCGCTTGGGCGCTGGAAACGGGAAAGAATGGCCAAGCAATCGAGCTTGGGGAGTAAAAAGCCCGGATTTACCTGAAGCAACTTCCCACGCGCTTGGGGCTATCTTTTGAAGTTCCGTAGATAGGTTCGGGGTGAACCAAAATCATGGGCGGTTTCGGTAGCACAAGGTGGCAAGGATATTCACGCCGACGCATGGTTGAAGAGTGCCGGCGGCTCACGGCGCCCTTGTGCCCGCGCTGTGGCCGGGACGTGAAATACCTTTACTTGCCGCCCGGCGACAGCTCCCACGCTCCCAACGCTCCCGGCCTGGCCTGCCGCCTCTGCCACCGTCTCACTTATGCTTCGACTCAGCTTCGCCGCACGCCCGCACTGGACATGGCGCGCGATTCCTGCCGGCTGGCCGATGCGCGCCGCGATGCGTTGAAGGCATTCGACGAAGCCAGCCTTTTCAGCGAACCGCCGCCCGATGAGGTTGTGAGGCAGGGCCGGCGGGCCGTGTCGCGTTGGTTTCGGGAGCGTGACGCAGCCCACAGCCACGCGATGCGAAAGCTCCACTTCGTCAATCGCGTGCCGCTGGCTGTGCAATCGTGCCCACTGCAAGAGCGCAAGAAAAAGCGGCGGCGGAACCAGAGCGACGCCAGATGAAGGATGCCCAAACGCCTCAAACTTTCAGAAAAACGCCTCATATTTTCCGTAGCGACCGGCCAGCGCGCCCGGAGCAAGGCCCCTCTTTCAAAAAGAACGGGAGGGTGGCAGGGGCCGCTGCCACTGTTGAATATAAGTGTTTTTGTTTGAAGAGAATGCTGGTTATATGATAACAAGGCGCTGCATCATGTCAGTTGTAGTGAGTGCAGAGACTTGACACCATCATCGCGCCGCGTGACACGTTGCATAATTATATTCATAGCAGAATTGACTTATCCACATTGACGTTTCTGTGTTCACACCGTCATAACCAAAGTGGTCTCAAACACCAAACGCCACACGGGGCGGGGGGTGAAATATGCCAATCACAACAATGCTGCGTGACCAGATTCCGATCACAACGGATTTGAGGAACGCAGCCGCGACGCCAGAGGAAATTTTGCTGGCTGACAATGTGGGCCAGGCAATCGAAGCGCAACTGAGCGAAATGGCCGGCGCCGGCAGCACAGCGGCGCAGGAGCTTTGCACGGCGCGTAACATCGCGTTCACGCAGCAAGCCGTGTAACACAGCCACAAATGAAAAGGCGCGGCACTCTGTTTTCGGAGCGCCGCGCCCTTTCAATCGAAGGGGAGCTTTTAATGGACAGCACAGCGCAGGAATTGCAACAAGAGTTGGCGACGCTCCAAGCGCGTCAGGGCGAACTAACAGCCGAGCGTGACGCAGCCGTCGCAGCACTGAGCGATGAGCGTGAAGCCGTCGTGAGCGGCACCGGCAAGACGCAGACGCTCATCGCTCAGCAAAGCACAGCAGATGCGCTTTCGGGCGCTGTGGACGAAGTGCAACGCCGCATCAAAGAGAAACGTGAAGCAGTGGCGCAGGCCCAGGCAGACGACGTGCGCGCCGCCCAGGTGCAGGAAATGGCAGGCATCGCGGCCTCCATGAATGAGCGGGCGGCGGAGCTCGACAGCGTAACATCGGAAGCTCTGACCGCGCTCAGCAGCGCGACGGCGCGCACCGTTGAGTTAATTGGTGAACTGTCGGGCTTGCGAATGAACTTTGCGAATCTATCGAAAGCAGTGGGCAGCGGAGGGCCGCTGGAGCTTGCGCTGGAGCTTGACGGCGTGCCGGTGGATTCCGCCAACGCAGAAACGAACTGGATGCCGGCGCGCCTCTACAACAAAATCGAAACAGGGGAGCACGAAGCGAATGCGTTGACCCGCGCCAACTTGATTCTGTCTCTAATCGCCGTTTTCGAGCAACAGGGGCGCTTGTCTCAGGATGACTTCTTCAGGCGAATCCAAATGCAAAGCGACATCGTGAGGGAATGGTTGACAATCAATCCAACGGTGGCCGGCGCGCACGCCGCGCGCGCTGTTGACAGTGGCGGCAATCGCCGGCAGGCCGAAGATGTTCCAGCGACGCCCGCCGCTGTGCAGCCCGCTGGCGACCGCGCCGCTTTAGCTACCGCCAACAGCGCGCGAACCGGACGCATCGGCAATGCTCCCAGTCCACGCCCGATGCGGCGCGCCGGCGTGGGGCGCGTTTGAATATCAGCGACGCAGCAAGAGCCGGCCCGCATCTATCGCGGGCCGGCTCTTTTTGTGTCACTGTGGCTAAATCTTTTCTTGCTCGAACTCTTTTTTCAGACGGGCAAACGTTTCCTCTTTCCAGGCTGCCGTGCTACGCGCCTTCAACTCGCTGTGAAGACGGTTTGCAAAGTCGCTGCGAAAAGCAGCCACAACGCGCTTCATCGCCTCATATTTCGGCACGCCATAGAAGAGCATCGTGTTGATGTCGCCGATTATGCCGTCGAAGTCGAAAGTATCAAACCGGATGAATTGGTCGTTTGGCGCGGCCTCTGGCGCTGCGTCTGGCGCTTCATTCTCTTCAAACTTTTGCCTGTTGGCGTCGTCATTGACCTTAGTGGTAAAATTCGTCATGGATTTTCCTCCGGCCCGCGCGTGTTCTCGAACTACGTCGCGGGCCAAGTCGTTTCTGCTTTGTTTCTGCGGTAGCGGGTGCCGCGTGCGACGGTTTGCCGTTTGCCGCACCCGCAAATCCCCTCCTGATTTTCATTTCGCCTCTCTTTCCGCGTTTGGATGCGCGGCCCCCAATCGTTGTTAGGCTGCAAGCCATTTAGCGGCGGATGCAGCGGCTTCCCAGTCGGCAAAGGTTAAGGTTTTGCGCGTCGGCACGTCGCGCCCAAGCAAGCGCCCAAGCGTCGCGCGCATCGCTTCATCGTCTGTGGGCAGGCCGCGCTCGATGAACACCGCGAAGCAGGCTTTAATCGCCTTGTAGTGCCGGCAGCGCTGTGGCGCTTCGCTGTGGCGCTCTGTGGCCGTCTGGCGGGCTTGGACGGGCGCGGCGGGCAAAGCGGCGGGAGCGGGTGTTTGCGGCTGCTGTGGCGGCGCGGTGACGCAGCCGGCGGGCCGGTCATCAACGAAACTCCAAACCAGATGCACGCCGTTCATGGCCAGCGCACGAGCGCAGACTGTGGCCAGCGCGTGAGACCGGACGCACTCACCATCTAAACGCGCTTCGCAAGTGTTCTCATACCTATCGAAGATGATGCCCGTCGCTGCGTCCCCGGCGATGATGCTTTCCCCGAACCTTAAACCGTTCCTCATTGCCTTATCCCCTTGTTATGTCCTACCTTTTAGGTTATCCTATTAGGTAAGTATATGCAAGGGGTTTAGGGCCATTTCAGAAAATATATTTTTCGCATTAGGTAAACGTCTATGGTAAGCTATAGAATGAGGTGGCGCATGAAACGAAAAATAGCTGAGTGCCTGAAATGCGGTCACGTCTGGTTGCCGCGCGAATCCACAGAGAAGCCGCGAATATGCCCCAAGTGCAAAAGTGCGAGGTGGAATGTTGGGCCGGTGCAGCCCAAAGCCCCAAGCCGCGAAGTCGGAGCAGCCCCAAAGGACGGTGTGAAATGACGCTCACAATCGAAGTGCCGGCGGAAGTGGAAAGCGCGCTCGAAGCTAAAGCCGCGCGCCTGGGCCTTCGTGCAGATGAATTGGCGCGGCGCGTCGTGAGCGACTTCGCCCACGCGCCGGAGCCGGTTGAAGGCGAGGTGAGTGCAGAAGAGAAGCGCCGCGCCGCCGTCCGCTCGCTGCGTGGAATGCTGGCCGGGGGCACGCGCACGGTTGACGACTTCCTACGCGAACGGCACGCGGAAAGCGACCGCGAGGAAGCTGAGTATCAGCAGCGGAGCGCCCAACGGGAGCAAGCCGCGTGAGCCTTGTCTTCGATTCCAGCGCGATGCTGGCCGTGTTGCGCGATGAGCCGGGCGCCGACTTCGTGCAAGCCCTGCTCGATGATGCCGACGTGCCCAAGCACGCGCACGCCGTCAACCTCGTGGAAGTCTTTTACGACGCACTGCGCGAGCATGACGCGGCCAAAGCCGAAGCCACCATTGCAGGCTTTGCGGCGGCGGGCATCATGGAGCGCGGCGATATGGACGGCCCATTCTGGCGCGACGTGGCGACGGTGATAGCCACACAGCGGCGCAGTGGGCAACGGCTGGCGCTGGGCGATGCTTGGGGCGTGGCGCTGGCGCGGCGGCTCGATGCCGACTTTGTGACCGCCGACCGGGGCGAACTGGAAGCTGTGGCCGCAGCGGGCCTTTGCCGCGTGACCTTCATCCGATGAGCGAAACCGCT
>MWWH01000513.1_pt1 | contig 11170 bp, 18 predicted proteins | sample 1047231 | NCBI WGS metagenome assembly MWWH01 (sample SAMN06349967, study PRJNA376086) | soil metagenome | isolation source: MG3-2 sample Antarctic (ecotone) soil | place: Antarctica | collected 2015-01-13 | reverse complement strand
GTTAGTAGGAGGAATAGCAGTATTAGTAGGAGGGAGCGGCGTGTTAGTAGGAGCAACCGGCGTATCAGTAGGAGGCACAGGAGTGTTTGTCGCCGTCGGCGTGTTTTCAGGCGCAGTCCCAGCGATTGCTTCAATTTCCGTTATACGCCAGTAAGAACTACTACCGCCGCTCGGTTCCGATAGCTTTACATACCGAGCCAATATCGACCCCCCAGGAGGCGCGAGCGTCGTGCCCCAACCACCAGAGCCATAGTCCAAAGTGCCCCAGGTTGTAAACGTGCCCCCTGGAGCATCAGCAGTTGAGATTGTAACGTTCCGCCCTTGACTTGACACGCTCGAAGTTTGTTTCAGCCCAGCCAACCAGGACGCACTTCCCATATCAAATTGTACGAACGTCGTATTATCCAGACCTTCCATTATCATCGCATCGCTTTGCCCGTTCACACCATATGACGCGTTATATCCATCATACCAAGCATAAGGCCCCGACACACCCCAACCCGCATTCCTCAAAGGATTGCCAGCATAAGTTTGAGCATGTCCGGTTCCTCCCGTTCCCAAATAACCTAAAACCATAACGACAACTAAAGCAACCCGTTTCATCGAGAAGCCCCCAGAAAGCCCAGGATTTGACGCAGAGGCACAATACATATAAGTAGGAAGGGAGGCGCGAATAGATACCCCAGCATACCCGTTACCACGCACAACGTAACCGAGGCCACAATAGCCAGCATGACTACCACCCTATCCGACGCTCCGATAAACGGCATGATGAGACCAAACAGCACCAGGAGGCCCAGCATACCACCGCCCCCCTGCTCATCAATCACAGGTAGTACCAACTTGGTACTACACGGCATTTCTGCCGAGCCACAAACCGCAACAGGCGTTTCCGAAGGAATATCAGGTTGCACGACATATATAACCACCGGCGTGACAGTAGCCGTGCTCGAAACTACCACCGACGCCGTGGCGATCGGTACAGGAGTTCCAGCTTCAACAATCGGCCCAGGCGGAACAACCACTGTTTGACCATGAGCCGACAACGCCCCCATAAGCCAGGAGTACATAAGCAGAGCCAGCATACAGATCCCCAGCATGAAGCCTAGACGCTTAAGACCCATAACCATCACCCCCGCGCCCCTTCCGGCCCCCACGCCCTACTTCCATATAATTCGGCGCGATACCAGGCGCAGGAGTTCCAGCTTCTTTTGGCGTTCCACTTACACTCACCGGATCATCGTGCACATCTTGAACCATACGCACTATCATGCCCACGAAGGCAAACGCCATCCACGCACCAATCAGGAGCGTTAACCAAGTGCCTATCAACCCCTCAAACATCAGAGCATGCAGACCCGCCCATATAGCCGCAAACGTCCAATTTGCAGGGATAATGTCCACCCGACACGCCCAGTGTGATGTACAGCTAGCCCCATACGTAGGCACAATGTAACCGCCGACTGTATAAGTCAGACCGCGTAAGTCAGGCGAAACTATCCGAACATACTGCGAGGCATTACGTGTAGCCGAATACCTATAATCAACGCCGTACCCACTAGCCACTAACGTATCATTCACATAGACAGAGACACTACATGGCGAACATCCCGGCGCAGCTTGTATCCTCATATTATCAGCCGCAGGCAGGGTCACACGATATTCACCCCCTGGCGTACTTCCCGACACAAACACGACTTCCGCACCAGATTGCGCCGACGCGCCCAACGGCAAGCCCACCAGAGCCACCAGGAACGCCCCCAAGCCCAGGTATAGACGTTTCACCTATTACCTACTCAGGAAGGACTTAAGGATAAGCGACAGCACCCACAGAGCCAGCCCAGTACCTATAATCCAGGGTATGTACCCAGAAATCAACGGCGAGGCCATTACACTCTCAAATTGATCAATCACATCCTCGAACGGTATGTTGATCGTTTGCATCAAGAAACCACTCATGATTATTTTTCTCCTATCAATCCGACCAACCGCAACACGCGACCGGCCAGCGCGAACGACCAAACAATACCCACCGAGGCAGTTACTAGCGGATTAGACAGGTAGGAAGTAATGGCAGCACCAAGCGTAGCCACATCCCAACCGTCAGCAGGAAACATTAATTACTAACCGCCCGACGGATCATGACGAACACCCGACCGCCCAGCGCCAGCGACACCACCAGGACAAGCGCAGTTGTGACAATGCCCGACCCGAATACGCCGCCGATGTACTGAGCCACAAGCCCTATTGTAAATTCAGTTGGTATAACATCCAGAACCATTATTCAGAACCCTTAATGAAAGAAAGGGACGGACCAAGACGCACCGCCCCCCTCCTGCCAGAACCCCCCCGCTCTAACGGGAGACAGTACCCTTGATGCGCCGGAACACTTTCGGACCCAATTGGATCGCCACACCGACCACGATTGCTCCCAAAAACAGGCCGTTGGTAAGAATACCAGCGACACCACCGAACACTTCCGCCGCCGTCCATGTTGCAGGAATCAGGTCGGAAGGATCGTAAGCGGTTTGCATAAACATTCCAAACATGTTGTTTTACCTCCTTTCTCAAAGATGTTTTATAACCGTGCTAGCCACAAGACTAGCCGTTGACCACTAAGAACGCCCCAACACGGCAGATACACCGAGCAGGCAAACGACGATCAGGAGAGTACCAGCCAGCACTAGAAACACCATCCATAGCTGCGAACCCATCGACGCGATCGCACCAGTAAATAAAGCATTCGGATCAACTACAGGATTAATCATATCTAGCACTCCTATCAACCATCTTATCGGCAGACCCCGCAACATCACGAGGCCCACCCAGCCGAAGTAAATACCGCATCATACGCAGCACCTTGAAAGCGACGCCCAGACCGAGCAGGATAGCAAACGCCGTAGCAATCAAAGGAGCTTCCCAGAACTGTTGTAAGCCCGTGGCCATCGCTTCCCACGTCCAGGTGTCCGGGATCATGTCACCTGCCATTAGTAGCCCTCACGCTCCTCACGATCTTCACACTCCTCATACTCCTCATAGTCCTCAGGTTCGCCATGTTCCTCGAGACTATCCAACCAGCAAGAGTGACACAACGCATCTTGTAAGCGAAACGAGAACCGATCACACCAATCACACTTCCCCATAATTCCCCCTATCCAGCTAAGAACTCAGTCCCGGCCGCCCACACCGGAATAGGAGCACCAGTACCATCCAAGAACGATTTGAGAGGCGCACCCAGGAGGTATTGTGTTTGCTCGACTACTTCGCGAGGCCGTACGTGGAGAATATCGATACCGTATTTGAGTAGTTGGGAACGATAGCGGTAAAAAGTGGCTTTTGAGTAGCGAGACCTAATATCATGACCGGCTCGCCAAGCCTCATATACGCCGATCATGCGGACTGGAATATGTTCCAAGATTGCATCTTCGAGGATCATGGTGTCGCTCAATTCGAGAGACAATAAACGCTCATCAAGTAGTTGTTCTGCTTTTTCAGGTGTCCAACGCGAGGCGATGCGCAGGTCACGATCGCGCAATTCTGTGGACATTAGTTTACATTCGACCCGAAGCTTCCCTTTTGCAAAATCCAATAACTTACTTTGTACTTCACTAGATAATGTATCGCTCATCTTATGCCCCTTAACTTGCATCTCTGACCACTTATCGTAAAACTTTAGACTTACTCTGCGAGAATATTGACCAACGTATACTGTGCTTTCACGTGCCGATGTTCTTTGATGTTTTGCGTGCGCTACTGCTATACAGGCTGCTAAAAACTTTCTAACCGCGTCCTGAGTGCCCAGGTCGTACATTCTGGTGATGTCTACTCTTGTAAGCTCAAAGTTGCCGAGCCGCCACATTGCACGATCTACGTCAGACGGTTCCAGTTCAAGCAGCTTGCAAACACGATCCAACATTTTGTAGGTGAGGCCAGGCAAGTTAGCAGTACCGAACACATTATGGCCTTGAAGAAACTTTGATGGATTGCCGCTTATTTCGAGTGAGCCGGTATCACCAAGACCCGAACCCCGTACCTGTATTTTGGCTGAGTGCGATCCTTCTACTTCGAGCCGACGATCTGAGATCCATTCAACGCCGCCATCAGGTGTAATGCAGGCCAACAGACCGCCGTTGATCCGACGATCCATAGAGCAAGGCACGACCGCCGAAACCCAGTCAACCATTGCCGACATGCCTTGCTCCCTATATCATCTCTACACACAAAAAGTCTCAGTTATGAGACTAGCGTGACGTAATTACTTAACGTCACGCCGGAAACTACTTTGCCGGAACAGCCCCCGGTGTAGAGGCTAAACCATTCCTTGAAGCCGAGGCCGCATCAAGATCGCCGGAGCGGTCAGGCCCAATGGAGGCTGGACCAAGCACCCGAACATCAACCATGCGGAGCGTGATCATATCGTTCCCCGCCGCATCACGACGCGTCATAGGCTCATACTCAGCCTCGGCATAACACGGCAAATCATTTTCGAGCCGAGCAAAGCACCGGAAGTCCGCAAACATCGTGATAACTTCCAGGCCCGCAGCCAAGTTGGTCCCCCAGGGTTCGGCAACCGCATTACCAGTAAGATATGTGACCTCACCACCCTGTTTCCGCAGACCCGATATTTTGTCAACGTAGTTATAGGCCGTTGCTTTGACAACTAAAATTTCCGATTTCATAGTTAGGTAATCTCCTCTAATCCATTAATGCCCCGTAGAGCAAAGAACAAGGCTCACCCCACAACTAGGGAAAGCCCACATTTGCTATAATCACACTACCTAAGGAAGGTTGTTGCTTCCAAAGGTATAGGCCGGTCTCTATTAGAAGTAGAGGCCGGTCGTTTTCGTTGTGTGATGTTTGTTAGAGAGATACTAGCATGTAATTACATGTATGTCAATACCTTTTTCAACATGTTGTAATAGCACTTCTGAGAATACGCTGAATTACGTAGATAGGGGTCAGTCAAGACCGCTTGAATTCGTCAAGCTTGGCAACCGACCAGGAGCGCGCCCCTGGACCCATTTATTGCTCCGCAGGCTCTTTCAGAGAGACCAGGAAACCTTTTGTCGACCTTTCCTCAATTCCCGAATTCACAAAAGGTTTCCTGGACCTTCCAAAAAGAATTCAAGAACGTGGGGCGATTTGGGATGTACTGTAACGAACATCTGTGCTAGTCCCTTAGATTGTAGATCCACAAAGTTAGGCACAAATACGAGCTGCGCCGACCCGGAGTAAGCGTAGAACGTCTGTGCTTTTCGTGCAAGCGAGAGGTGGCCCCAACCATAGTACTTATGGGCTATTGCTTACTACATGTATATACATGTATACTATAGAGGTAACGAACGACCAGGAGGACCCCAGACAATGCGCGGAGTATACATCTTGCACCTGGACACACCCCTCGAACACGCCCGGCACTATACAGGGTTCGCGCACGACCTGGCCGAGCGCATACCCCTTCACGGCACGAGCAGAGGCGCTCGGATCATGCAGGTGTGCCAGGAGCGCGGTATTACGTGGAGACTAGGCCGCATATTCGAAGACGGCGACCGGAGGCTCGAGCGCAGGTTCAAGAAGACCGGCCACGCCGCCGCCAGGTGCGCGATCTGCAACCCGACGCTTGATTTGACTGTAGCCGTTCCCTATTCGTACGAGCGAACAACCGAAGATTGCCCATTCTAAAAGGAGAAGATCATGTCTAAGACACTCAACAACCGGCAACACGCAGTACTTGAGCTTATCATCGCCGCCCTAAGCCATATGACACAACACCCACCAGACCCCAACGCCCTCCACGCCAACATAAAGGCCCTACACCAACAGATAATAAAGGAATTTGGCGTTGACTATGTAATCAAGTGTCACAACGACGCTATAGACGCCGTAGAGCTAGCCGCAGCCTCCAAAGTGCGATCATGAGCACTTTCCGATTAGGCGACCATCAACCAGCGCCCACAGTACCCAACGTACTTATCAGCAAATCAACCCTTCTCGATGTTCTATGCACAGCACACCACGAGGCCGAGCAGCACCAACATCTAACCATGCTCGATGCATTTCTAGAAGCGATCATGCAAGGGAAGCCCGGCATCATGAACCACCGACAGAAGGTGATACTCTATAAATGCATCGGAATAGATGCCCTGGCGAACCGAGGTAAGCGACCACTGGACATCGCAGATAGGATTAATAATTGCGTTGTGTGGTGCAACGAGAACTATGGGAGGACTAGAAGTTGAGCGATACACCCAACATTTTATCCCTGGGCGCAGGCGTACAGTCTACAACCCTTTACATCATGGCTGCCTTAGGAGACATCACCCCTCGACCAGAGTTTGCTATCTTCGCTGACACACAGAACGAACCAGCCCACGTCTACTCACACCTCGACACTCTAGAAAACACTTTCGGTTCGCTCATACCAATCCACCGAGTAACCAAAGGCAACTTAAGGAACGAAATACTGAGTAACATCACTGACCAAAAGAACCACTTTGCAAGTATCCCGCTACACATCGCAAACGGAGATGGATCCACCAGTATACTACGCCGCCAATGCACAAAGGAATACAAGATCGAACCCATCAACAAAGAAACATGGCGAGTGTACAAACGTAGACCTATCATTCAATGGATAGGTATCTCCCTGGACGAAGCCATCAGAATGAAGCCGAGCCGGACCAAACGTACCACCAATCGCTACCCATTAATCGAACTAAGAATGACCAGATGGGATTGTATCTTGTGGTTACAACGACACAATCAAACAATCCCACAGAAAAGTGCTTGCATCTTTTGTCCCTACCACTCAAATGATGTGTGGCGAACCATGAAAACGAAGGATCCCGTAAGTTGGAAAGAGGCAATAACTTTTGACCAACAGATAAGACAAATACCGGGGATGAGAGACCAGACTTTCTTACACCGTTCCGGTTTACCACTTCCAGATGTCGACCTACGATCCCAACAAGAAAACGGTCAGCTACAACTCTTTGACCTAGAATGCGAAGGCATGTGCGGAGTATAAGCACAACCAATCCACCGATCATGCACCAATACCCTCTTGTGATATTATCGCCATCCACAGGAAGGCAACAAAACAAGAGTGTGCCAATTTGGAGAGCGAACACAGGCCGCACTTGCTGAATATATCGCACTGAGAAGCCACCAGAAGCCCGCAGACAGCCCAGCACTATGGACAGGCGCCAACGGGCCAATGGGAGGATGGGGAATAGCCTACGTGGTCACAGAGCGAGGCAGACAAGCCGGTATTGACCCTATACACCCGCATATGTTCCGCCATACATTTGCACATCGTTGGCTAGCAGCCGGAGGAAGCGAAGGCGATCTAATGAAACTGGCAGGCTGGAAGTCCCGATCAATGTTAGAGAAGTACGGAGCAGCCGCGGCTTGCGCCCGGGCCCGAGCAGCTCACCAACAACTAGCCATAGGAGATACTTACTAGTCTGGACCCATTTCCTCTTAATCAGTGGGTTAAAGGTTCAAGTCCTTTGCGGCTCACCATAGAATAAGCAGGAAAGGAGTCCAACATGCAGGAGAACAAACCACTGATCATTACTTGTAATTTAGGACACGAACACGAAATAGACCTACCGGACGATCTTATTACTCCGGCTGATGCTGCACGACTTGTCAACCGTTCTTTACAGAGCATACAAAACAATATGGACGCTGGACGCTTAATAGGCTACCCCGCAACTGCCAGCCCAAACATAAGCCTTTACAGGCAACACGGCCACCGAGCACCGAGACGATTACTGAGCAAAGAAGCGGTACTCAATTTTTACGGACTGCCAGCACAAGCATCTTAAGACCATGCTGCACTGCACCCAATGCGGGCAAGCCCAACCCAATGATGCTCGATACTGCCAGCGCTGCGGCACTTACAACACTTGGCATACAACATCCCCAAGCATCACACAGGCACAACACCAATCCCATGCACGGAACCGCAGAGAAGCAAACGACAGTCTAAGCCATTTTCTGCTCGTGATCGCTATACTAGGGGCCGGACACGGCTTGTCTAGTTTCCTACAACTCCCCACCGATAAACTACTCAATACCTATGGTCCTCTCATGCTGCTGGTCCTCGCCGTCAGCATTACATTCAAAATCATCTATGATCTTAAGTCAGGCGACTCACTTACAAAGAGCCTCCTAGAGACGCTTGTTTGGAGTGTCGTAACCTATTCCCTCATGTACGGCATGTTCTGGTATCTTACAACCCAAGTTTTCACACCAGACGGCAAATGGATACCTATGCCTACTTTCCCAACTTCCCCAGTTAAACCATAAGCGGGCCGCTCGACGCGCCGGGCACGCCGGACACGTCGAGACGGACCCGCCATTATTTTATTTAGTTATTGCTTGTGCTGTTTGTGTTGCCGAGGTCTTGACCCTAACACCAAAGTCCGACGGAGGCTTAGGTGATGCAGTAGGTGGTGATGGTGAGGCCGTCCAGGTCGGCAGAACAATAGGCAACCGTGTTGTTGTTGGCTCAATAGGCACACCCGCAGGCGACATCTTTTGACCCTCGAAATAGTTATACTTCCGCCCTGCTATTGTAGCCTCGTTAATCCAACGACCACCGAACCAGACACCCGGCACGATCACCAGCAGGCCCAAGACCGCCATTAATTGCTTACGAACGATCGTATTCTCATACTTTCGTGTCTTTTTCTCAGCTTGCAAGGAAGGTGTTAGCATCCCCTCCTGACTGATCTTCCTGGCTATATAGTCCAAATGCACGGCCTCGAAGCCTACTACCCCCAAGTCCGATATCGGGATAGGTCTCTTGATTTTCGGTAGTTTCTTGGTGTTGTTCGTCCTCATCATATTCCCACCTTCCCTCATCAGGAGCTAAACGCGTATGTTGCTCATATGTCCGCTGTAATAGTTTGCTAATGCCAGCATCAGAGCGAGGCACAGCCGACGTGTCATAAAGTCCATAATAGTGTGAGGGGAAAGCCAGATAGAACTTCCCTTCACGCACCTTGTAGCCCATATCAAATCGATAGATATATTCCCATATTTCCTCAGAGAAGTAGCCAAGTGGCCCAAGCAAGCGACGCACCCCAGGTATCCGACGAAGGAACGACATGACCGCACGCACCCCAGGAATCAATATCCGCGCCCCACGCTCAACGGAGAGATAGCGCAAACGCACATCAATAGGAATAGCAGAAGGAAAAGCCCAGTAATTATTAAACTTCCGAGGCAACGCAGCATATATCCTACTATTCGTTTGACTGTCCCGACTATAAGCCCCCCACCAAAATCGATCACCGATAAAGCCCACATCATAAGCGAGATTATAACCCTCCTCAGGACGATCCGGGTCGCGCATTTGCCGCCAGGGAGGAAGCGGCAGAGAAGTACCGATGTTGGACACCACGCCCTTGATCGCACCCAGACGATATAGTTCTTCCATCAGAGCGACCGAGATCAACGATTTCCCAGTGCCAGGCTCGCCACGAACCCAACAAGTACGCACCTGGGTATAGATAGAGAAAAACGCTTCCGCTCGAAGAAACACTACCCGACCACCGGAATTGTCTTCTTAATAAACAGCCAGATTGCCCGACCCAACATACCCACGATGATCGCCATAAAAACCGCAAAGACCGGCGCACTAACAGGCATCCACAACACCAAGTTTATTTCACCCATCGTATCCCCCTATTCACCCTTAAACACCTTCCCAATGATTATCAAAGCCAAACCAGCCAAGAAAGGCCAAAACGGGATCGGCAACGTTCCCAAGTTCATTTCCGTTATTTCACGATAGGCTATGCAGATTTTAGTACCGCCGAATATATCAACATCAATAGGACAGCCGAGATCAAATTCTTCATAAGCCAGGAATACATATTCGCCCATTTCACGTTCCGGCATTTCCGGCGCCCCAGGACCTTCCGCATATGCCCCTAGTTCATCAATCCACCCACGGTTACCCGTGCCTGACACAGGCACAGGCACTATAGTACCATTCTGACCAGCCACCACCGTTTGCTCCCTCGGAGGTTGCGGAGGTCTCGGCGTTGGCTGACCCCCTTGACCGCCTATACCACCACATTCACCCAACGCGCCGTCAGGTTGCGGCCGCGCGTATCCCGCAGTATGACGTTGGTACTCAGCACTAGTAAATATATTGTGCCTCCAACACCCCACCGCCACGTTATAGCAATCATTCCAAACATCATCACCAGCATAAAACGCAACATGATATACAGCGTTCCCGTTCCCATTCGGCCCAAGAAACACCGCATCCCCTATTTGCAATTGACCCACCATTACATGAGGCCAATCATTAAACATCATTTGCGCGGTTCTATCTTGCATAGTCATCCCGACGAGGTTAAAAGCCCATACCCCGGCCCCCGAACAATCGAGGCCGTACCCCGAAGGACACCATTGATGAGCAGGTTGAAGTAACACGTCAGGATCATTAGACCCCCAACAGTAAGCAAGTCCGTTATATATGCGCGTTCCCAAATAGGCCATCGCAGACACGGCCCGTGCATCAGGATCACACTCAATCAGCCCCCCCGTAGGCGTAGCCGTCGCGGTTGACCCAGGTGCTACCGTATATGTCGGCGTGGAAGTACTACCCGCCCCAGGCGTATTTGTTGCCGTCGGCCCATAAGTTCCACCTAAACCGTAACCCTGTAACGCACTTACGCGCCAGAACCCCCCCGCATTCCCCGGCGCAAGTGTATCACAGGACAGCTTATAGTAGGCATAAGCCGCACCCGCAACCATGTTTATTGTATTCGTTCCGACATAGAGCGTATCAGGCCCATGTACTAGCGACCACGGCCCAGTTATCAGATCCCCGTTCGACCCGTACACCGACGCCGCAACACAATATTGGAAAGACTGATTGGGCTGTGTTAATACATATTGGGTCAGACTAACAGCCCCATAGTTCGAGGCCATCGACACCCACGGCGGCACTTCACTGCCACTTATCCAGTCACCATTTGCTCCATCAAATGCCCTTCGACAGTCCGACGATTGAAAGACCCCAGAGGGAACACAATGCCCCGTATAGAATCCCCCCTCATGATCCGTCAATCCCGACCATAAATCAGCCCCGTTCACATATACCGGCGTGTTAGTAGGAGGAATAGCAGTATTAGTAGGAGGG
>MWWH01000512.1_pt1 | contig 11189 bp, 8 predicted proteins | sample 1047231 | NCBI WGS metagenome assembly MWWH01 (sample SAMN06349967, study PRJNA376086) | soil metagenome | isolation source: MG3-2 sample Antarctic (ecotone) soil | place: Antarctica | collected 2015-01-13 | reverse complement strand
ATCCAAATCGTACCGCCGTTAAGTGGGCGGGGCGAAGCTCTGAGCCGCTACCCTTTACAGTCGTTGATCAAAGGCAAGCTATGCGCCTCGCATCTGAGGCTGAATACCTGATTATTGATACTCCTGCACGGCCTAACTCTGATGATTTGAAAGAACTCGCAAAGGGGTGTGAGTTGCTTATTCTTCCAACCTCGCCGGATGTGGTGAGCCTAGAGCCAATGCTTGAAACAGCGCGTGATTTAGAAAACGCAAAGTATCGAGCGTTAATAACACTTGTTCCGCCGCATCCTAGCAGGGAAGGGGAGTTGATGCGGGACGATCTGAGGCAAGAGGGGATTCCCGTTTTTGAAACGATGATTCGCCGCACGGTTGGCTTTGCAAAAGCCGCACTCGCTGGCCGCCCGATCCGCGACATTGAAGACACGCGCACGCGGGCAGCATGGGAAGACTACAAGGCTCTCGGTGATGAGATTAGGAAACTACTAAAATGAGTAAATACGGGGCGTTGATCAAAGAAGCCAGAAAGCAAGATAGCCAGAAAACCAGAAAACCAGAAAAAAATCGGGAGGCTTCTGAGCTAGAAGTAAATCTGAGTATCAAGGTTCCTAAATCCCGTCGCCAACATTGGGCGGCGGAAGCGAAGCGGCAAGGTGTCACTCTCACTGCTGCCATAACTGAAGCTTTAAGTGCGAGGTTTGGCGAACCAGAATAACAGAAAACCAGATTTATGGTTTCAATGGCGTTAGGAGGTGATTTTTGCGGGCAAGTGTGGCTGATTCCATCTATAACCTCCGGCCCTTAGAGACGGGCGGGACGCAAAATCGTATTGGGATAGATTTTCAAGATCATGTGGCTGCCGACTTTTGCCTCGATATGCTGTTGGACGCTGAGCTAGAGGAAGTGTGGTGTGAAACTCAAGATGACATCACATTGATTTGGAGCCGGAGCGGTCAACGCAAGGTTGAATTTGTTCAAGTTAAGAGCAACGAATTTGATCATCTCTGGTCAATTGCAATTCTATGTAACCGGGACGGTAAGGGGATCGGCCACTCAATCCTAGAAAAGTGTCTAGCTAATGATAGATGCATAGAGTCTTGCTGCTTCCGTATGGTAACAGCCCGCCCGGTAAATCAGGATTTAGAAATTCTAACGTATTCTCTCGATTCAGCGCATAGACTCACAGCAACCGAGGCCTTAAATACGCTCGCAGTTGCTCTTGGTCAAAAGGTTAAAGAATTTAAGTCAGAGAATCAAAATGATTATTCGTCTTGGATGGCTAATGCAACATGGGATGTGAGACACACTAAGGAAGCTATTGAGAACAAAGCACGTCGAAAAATACGAAAAATATTAGAGAGTGAAGGTACTTTCTTAGCGGAAGATCAAATAGGCGAAGTTTATAGCCGCCTACTCAATAAGGTGTGGGCAGCAGGACTTGCCAAATATGAGATTGACCCTGCGGCAAAGAGAATTACGAAAGCCGACTTAACAGTGTGGTTCAGAAAAATTGTGGATGAATCTCTTCACCCGACTGTTGTGGGCGGCGGCAAAAAAATGCAGGAGAAGATGGAAAGCGCATCTATCCCTACTGATACCATTCAAACCGCTCTTGAGGAGCGGCGATACTATCGGGAAGAAGTGCTAAAACCACAGTATCTAAGTCTCAGTGATCGAGGCCTGATGGAGCGTGAAGTCTTAGCAAGGCTTCAGCGTCTAAAGTCACAACTCGATGCTGGTACTGTTGCTGATTCGGGCAAAAGTTTTCATGAATTGTGTTTGCTAAATCTTGAAGAACTCCAAAAAACACTGCCATTAAAATCCGAGCCTTCGCTAGTGTTTCTTCATGGGTGCATGTATACCGTGGTTGATAGATGCCTGCATCGCTTCAGGAGAGCGGCATGAAATCAATCAAGAATCTTTATCAGGAACCTGCTGGCATCCCTTTATTAGCGGATGATGTATTAGAGTTTCACGCTGCGCGATTGTTGCTTCTTTTTAAGCTTTGTGGGACAGCCGGTAAGATTAACGGACTAACGAAAATGGCAAAGCTCGATTTCTTCGTTAGATACCCACAATTTTTTGATGTCATCTGCCAGAGGCTCGGAAAGGACATTGAACCGTCAACCTTAACTGTAGAATCAAGCATGGTTCGATTCCATTATGGGCCGTGGGATAGAAGGTACTATCACGTCCTCTCATACCTTGAAGCAAAAGGGCTTCTAACAGTTTCACGAAAAGGGAAACAGTTTCTATTTGAGCTTTCTCCGCTCGGTAAAGAAACGGCAAAGCAGCTCGAAAATTCCGAGTCTTTTGAAAGCTTATCCGAGCATATGAAAAAAGTGAAAAAGGAACTCGGTGATAAGCAAGGCTCGACCCTTAAGAAATGGATTTATGAAGTGTTCGATAAGGAAGTTGCTAAAAGACGTATGGGAGAAGTCATTAAATAATGAATGCCAAAACTCTCATAATCCGGGAGCTATCTCGCGCACCGCAGGAAGGCCCAGAAGATACGCTAACATTTGCGCCGGGTGTGAATGTCATAGTGGGGCCTCCGAACACTGGTAAAACAAAATGGCTCAGAATGCTAGATTATCTTCTTGGTGATGACGGAAAACCAGAGGACGTATTCGGTGATGATCTAGCCGCAAAATATGACTCAGTAAAAGCACTAATAGCGTTAGCAGGCGAGGAAATTATTATAGAGCGCCGCTGGAAAGAACAAGGCTCAAGAACTAAGGCATTCGTGAATGGCGAGGCGCTTCCCATTAGAGACCTCTGGGTTTATCTAATGAATAGGCTTGAAATTCCTATTGTTCATTACCCGCAAGGGAATCCATATGGGTCAAGGGCTTGGCCTGAATTAAGTTGGCGGAGTTTAGTCAGACATCTTTATCGCAGACAGAAATTTTGGACTGATTTAGCAGATTGGCAACCCGAAAGTGAGCAACATGCTTGCTTGATGCAGTTTCTTGGAAGCGCTTCACACTTATTCTCTGAGCAATATCAAAGCCTTGTTAATAATGAGAAAAAGATAACTGAACTTCAGGTAGCTAAAGATCAATTCGTCTCGATGTTACAGGAAGTTTCAAAGGAAATTATTGATGAAAAAGAGCTAGGCGTAGCTCTCACCCCTCAGTCTATTGATACTGCCATACAGCGCATACAGGCTGAAATAGATGCAGTTCGTATTAGGCGCGAAGCAGCCATCTCTGAGCTTCTAGATGCGGCTGTAAAATCTCAGGTAGAGACAACGCCAGATGTAAGCCGTAATGCTGTCGAACAACTTGGCGAAGCTCAAGCCCAACTCAATGTAGAGCAGGAAGGCGTTCTTTCTACCTTACAAAAGACAGAGACTCGATTAGAAGAGATACAAAACTATCGCAATCTTATTGCAGACGAATACTCTAGGATGGAGCGCGCAGCGCAGGCCGGAACTGTATTAGCCGATCTTAAAATCACCCACTGTCCAGCGTGTGATAGGGAGGTTGCTGGCTTAGATCAAGAGAGCAACTGTTACCTGTGCCTACGCCCCATAGATGACGAGAATCCCATAGCTGCCTCATCAATTCAACGACTCGATTTTGAGTTAGAGCATCTAAAAGGTGAACTTGCCGAAACAGATCAGCTTATTGATCGTCTTGAACAGGATGTTCAGCGCTTAACTACGGAGCGAGCAAGCGTTGCTCAACGGATTGTTAGGGTACAGCAACTTCTAAGGCCTACTCGTTCGGCCATTGCCGCTATCTTGCCTCCTGAGATTCTTACCACAGATGTTGAGACGGGTCGGCTGCAAGAGAGACAGCAACAATTAGTACGGATAAAAGCAACTTTGGAGCGACGAGAGAAACTTTCAGATCAAATTAACGAAATTCAACAAGCAGTAAAAGGTCTTGAGGACGAAATTAGAGAACATAATAGGCAAATTGATTTTGAGCGGGCAGGGGACTTGCTCTCTGATGGTATGAATACATACCTTAATCTAATCAAATCCGCGAACCATAAATCATGGACACAGGAAGATGTACTCTTTCGTCTCGATGATAGGAAGTTCAGCGTTAAGGTTGGGCGTAGTAATTGGAAAACAAAGCTTGGCGGTACGCTAACGCTGTATTTTCTTATTGCCTATCATTATGCTCTCATGTGCCTAACACTTCGGCCTGAATGTAATTACCCCGGACTCCTTCTGTTGGATTTTCCTGCTGAACTTGAGGATGCGTCATCTATTGCTGATAAAGAAAACTTTGTGATAGAGCCGTTTATACACTTGCTTGGGCAGCCCGGAATGGAAACCACCCAACTTATAGCTGCGGGAAGCGCGTTTGAAGATTTAGAGGGTGCGAACCGGATAGAGTTTCACAAAATATGGAAGTAGGTAAACCAGAAAACCAGATTTCTGGTTTAAGATAGGAATATTAACTGCTTAGATTATCGGATGCTCTAACGCCTCTTTGAGTGCGATATGTAGAAGGGAATCAGCATTGGCTTTGCCTTGTTTTATGTTCGTCTCCAATTCGTCGCAAACTTTCATCAGCTTTTCTAACTTGGCGACAATTCTTTCTTGTTCGGCTAATGGTGGAAGCGGAATAGAAAGTTCATTCAAAATACCTAAATTGATGTTTTTCTGGGCAGTCGCCGGAGCAAATCTTTCTAACTCTTCTTTTGCAATTTTCAGATAATAATAAACGTATTTCTCAGTTGCTTTGCTTTTAGTTGATAGACAAACAATGCTGTCAGGAACGCAAGCATCAAAACTTAGAAAACCACATTCAGCAATGTTTGCAGCAATCGTTATGCAAAGCGTTCCTTTGGTCTGGATTTCGCTTTGCTTCAATCCAAACTCATTGTAATAACCGTTAATTGTAGTTACTAAATCATTATTGAATTTTGCTTTTGAAACGTCGCCTGTTTGAATAAAAGGAAAACTCCCCTCTTCAAAAAGTCTTAAATCGTTTCTTGGACGATGTTTTGATTTTCCTCTTTTGAGTTCGCTAATCTCACCCAATCTGCACCAAGTCCAATTTGAAGGAATTTCAAACGGAATTTCTTCGGGTTTGATCGGCGGCAATGGTTTATCTCGTTTGATCTTCTTTTCGGCAACAAGTTCTTCTTTTTCCGCCTTGATCTTTTCGAGCAAATTTTTCGCTGGTTCGTTCCTGTAATCTTGTGTGGTGAGTTTGCCTTGCATCGCTTCGCGCAAATACGCTTGTCGAAGGTCTTTGACTAAAGCTGTTTGGTGATTAAGTTCGGTTGAGATTTGATTCTTGCCAGATTCGAGTTTTTGAAACCTCTCAATAAACTCTTTTTGTATATCAAGAGGCGGCAAAGGAATTTTGACAGATGAAATTTCTTTCATGGACAAAGTTACATTTGCCATTCCTTTCATCCTCGCAACAAGTTCATTTTCTTTATTGAAGTCTAAATATCTATAAAGAAATTCGGCTGATAACTGCTTTTTATCTTTTGGAATTAAGGCGCACAGAATAGACCCTACTGAGAATCTTCCCAATTGAAAGAAAATTCTTTTCATGCTTCGATGTCCGTGTCCGGTTGAAGATACAAGTGGAATAATTACGGCTTCATCATCAAACTGAAATTCGTTGTGAGTTTTTCTTTCTTCCCCCAAAACAACCAAAGGATATTCGCCCGGAATTGCTTTCATAATTCCGATGTTTCCTTTTTCAATCGTGCAAACGTCTCCGAGGTTTGCAGTTTCCCAACTCATACAATCTCCTTTTTGAGTTGGGTTAGTAAATCATAACTTTTGGCAAAACTCTTTTCGAGCAATCCGATAATTTCTGGGCTGGTGAATTCGTGCAAATCTTCCGTCTTGTGCGGGTTCTTAATGTCCAGATCGTAGTTTCGCGCCTTGATGGTTTCGATATGAACCTTCCAAGCTACGTCTGATTCAGTGCGGTTTCCCCACCAATCCTTAATCGGCTGGAATTCTTCCACGCGAATTGTTTTGGTTTTGCTGTAACTCTTTTGACCTTCAGGAAGGTGATGTTCGTAATACCAAACTTCTCGTGTTGGCGTTCCTTTGGTAAAAAACAAAAGGTTGGTTGCCACCGTTGCATAGGGCTGAAAGACGCTGTTAGGAAGGCGGATGATTGTATGCAAATCACATTCGCTCAGAAGTCTTTCACGAACTCGTTGCTTTACACCTTCGCCAGTTAACGATCCGTCCGGTAAGACAATTCCCGCGCGTCCGTCCATTTTGAGCAATTGAACCATCAACACAAGAAACAAATCAGCACTTTCTTTTGTGCGGTAGTTCTGCGGGAAGTTATTTTCATTATTATTGGCGACGATGCCGCCGAAAGGTGGATTGGCTAAAATCGCGTCAACTCGATCCTTCTCGACGTAGCTGCTCAACGGCTGTTCTAAGGCATCGCGAAACGTAATATTTGGTACTTCAATATCGTGCAGGATTAAATTCGTTGTAGCGAGAAGGAAGGGAAGGGGCTTGTATTCCCAACCAATAACATTCTGCTGTAACGCTTGCCGCTCTTCTACGCTGTTGGCTTGTTGTTTCAAATGTTCAATAACACCAGTAAGAAAGCCACCTGTACCGCAGGCCGGATCAAGAATCTTCTCACCGATCCGGGGGCTAACCATGTCGGTTAAGAACTGAGTAACGGCGCGCGGCGTGTAAAACTCACCGCTTTTACCTGCGCTCTGTAACTCTTTCAAAATGCCTTCGTAAATTTCTCCAAAGGCGTGCCTATCTTTGGCTATATTGAAATCGAGTTCGTTAAGTTTGTTGAGGACTTTGCGGATATTGATTCCGCTCTTCATATAGTTGTTATTGCCCTCGAAAACCTTACGCACGATAAGCGCCCGGCGATTGTCGCCCACTGTGATGTTTCGCAACGTGGGGAACAGTTTTCTATCAACGAATTCAACGAGTTCTTCGCCTGTGATCCCTTCATCGTCGCCCGCCCATTTATCCCAATGAAGTTCTTCGGGAATAGGTGACTTATAATTGTCGTCAAGTAGCTCAAGCTCTTGGTCTTTATCACTAAAGATTTTGAAGAAGAGCATCCAACCAAGTTGTTCGACTCGTTGGGCATCACCATTTAGGCCGGTGTCCTGCCACATGATGTCGCGGATTGATTTTATAAGTCCTTGAAGATTAGCCATCGTATTTTATGCGCTTCTATATAGTTCGGTTTCTAACTCTTTAACTGCCTCAAAATATTTATCCCTACCGCCGAAAACACCCTTCACGATCTCCAGCCGCGAACCGAAATCAGTAAAAGGTTTGACGGTTAGCACTTCCAAACTCTCAATGTTTGAAATGCCTTCGTCGGCATACTTATCAAGCAAAGCTTCCAAGACCTCGCGCGCCTGCTCGCCATATTTGGCAAAGTAATTTCGCTTCTTCACATTGTTAGCCCGTTCCTGTCGGGTCAAGGGCGGTTGATCAAAAGCGACGTGACAAATCAGGTCAAATAAATCCAGCTTTTTATCTACTGAATTTTCTAACTCTGTAACCGGCAACCCTTGTTCTTCAAGCTCTCTAACAAGTGCTTCCTTACGGTCATACTCGTTCCATTTGTTAAGAAAGTCATTGAGCGTAGCAAATCGCTCAGTCACGATTTCTTTTGTATAGTCAGTGAGCTTTTTGGTAATCAGTTTGCCGTCACGGTCGAACGAAAGCTCGCGCGTAACTAATACCGATACGTCCACCCCGTTAACATAAACTTTTACTTGTGGGTTAGAGTTTGCGGTCGAAAAAGGGTTTCTTATTTGCGGCGGGACAAGCTTAATTTCTTCGCCTGAAATCTCGTCAATTATTGGGGTCTCGTCCAATTCTTCTTCGCTGATGATTCCGCTTAAATCAACGTCTTCGCTGACCGGCTTAATACGAATCGGATCGCCATCAAATTCAGGGTCGGCGAAAAGGTCTGTGGCGTTGCGAAAATCAAGAATCGTGAAATAGAACTTGTTGAAGTCTGCGTTGATTCTCGTACCTCTTCCAATAATCTGTTTGAACTTCGTCATTGATTTGATGTTGGAATCCAAAACAATAACTTTGCACGTCTGCGCGTCAACGCCGGTCGTCATCAATTCCGACGTGGTAGCGATCACTGGAAACCTTTCCTCGGGGTTCGTGAAATTTTCTAATTCGCGTTTGCCCTCGTCGTTATCCCCGGTGATTTGCATGACGTACTTATAATTGGCTGAAGCTATATCGCTATTCGCCTTCCTCAGTTCGCTTGTCATGCCCTCAGCGTGCTCGATGTCGCAACAAAAGGCGATGGTTTTATCGTAGCGATCTGTTCCCTTAAGAAACTCTGTAATCTTTTGAGCGACTATCTTTCGCCTCTCGTCAACAACTAGCTTCTTATCGAAATCGCTACGGTTATAAATACGGTCTTCAACCGGATTGCCGTCCTTATCCTTAAATCCTTTGGGCGGTCGCCAACCTTCGACATCAATATCGAGACCAATTCTTATGACCCGGTAGGGCGCGAGAAAGCCGTCGTCAATTCCTTGCTTTAGGGAATAGGTATAAACCGGATCGCCGAAGTATTCGATGTTGCTGGTCTCTTCGGTTTCCTTTGGTGTGGCGGTCAAACCGATCTGTGTTGCGTTCTGAAAGTAATCAAGTATTTCACGCCATGCGCTGTTGTCTTTGGCGCTCCCGCGATGGCACTCATCCACGATGATAAGATCGAAGAAATCACGCGAGAATTGTTTAAAGATATTGCGGTCTTCCTCTGAGCCTGTTAGCCCCTGATAAATGGCTAAATACATCTCATAAGCCTTATCAACTTGATGCTTCTGAACAACTGTTAGACTGTCGCCGAAGTGCTTAAAATCGCCTCTCCGGGTTTGGTCGATCAAAGCATTTCGATCTGCTAGGAAAAGGATTTTCTTTTTTGCCTTAGCCTTCCAAAGACGGTGAGCGATCTGAAAAGCGGTGTATGTCTTACCCGTCCCCGTCGCCATCACTAGAAGAATTCTATTCTGCCCTCTGGCAATCGCTTCAATCGTCCGGTTAACGGCGATCTGTTGGTAGTAACGCGGCTTACGCCCGCTTCCGTCGTCGTAGTAATCCTGCGAAATTAGGTTTTCAACATCGGGCGTTGTGATGCCTTTATATTCTTTGTATTTCGTCCACAACGCTTGCGGCGAGGGGAAGCTGTTAAGGTCTAGCTCCTTTTCAATGTCCTCGCCTGTGGCGCTTTTATCGTGGAAAATGAATCCATCGCCGTTACTGCTAAAGACGAAGGGAAGGTCTAGGATTTGAGCGTAGTTCAAAGCTTGTTGCAGTCCTGCTCTAACAGTGTGCTTATTATCTTTAGCTTCAATAATCGCAATCGGGATATTCGGCTTGTAGTAAAGAATATAATCGGCTCGCTTGCTCGTTCCTCTTGTATGAAGTTTTCCCCGAACAATAATTTTCCCGTCCGTAAAAGACACTTCTTCAAGAAATTGTGTGTGTTTGTCCCAACCGGATTGTTCAATGGCCGGAGTAATATATTTGGTGCAGATGTCGCGCTCTGATAGAGACTTTTTGTCTATCATACATCCTCCATTTGCATAGACTCACGCTCCCTTATATTACGATCCGCTCAATTTCATCTAAGGTTACTTCATCATCTATCCGGTTATAAAGCTGAGTCGTCCGCGTGGACTCGTGCGCCGCGATCTGAGCGGCCTTCTCGACCGTCCCGCCGTTCCTAAGATACTCGGTTATACCTGTTGCTCTGAATGTATGACAGACAATCTCCGGCGACACTCCCGCATCTCGCGCGCGGCGTTTTATCATCTGGTAAGCGTCAAAGCGTGAAAGCTGATTAGCTGTAAGCGTGCGGCTCTGGCCGCGCGATGTGCGGAAGAGGGGTTTATTCTTCTCGCCGGCGATGCCGGCAGCTTCGATATACTCATCAAGATATTTCTCTGCTGTGTGATGTGTTGGCACTTCATGAAATTTTCCGCCCTTCTCGTGAAGCCTGAGCCAGTAGCGTTTGCCGTTCGCGTAGTAGTCTTTAATTTTCATCTGCACTACTGCGGACACGCGCGCAAAGCTATAAACCATTACCCCGATCAAAGCGCGGTCTCGGAGTCCGACAACGTGGCTTGTATCAATCGAGTCTAAGAGCCTCCGCGCGTCTTCAGCCGACAGCACCGGCGTTTTTCCTTTCTTAATCGAGTAGCGGGGGCCTCTGACGCTCGCGGCGGGATTAAAGGGAACTACTTGCCCAATCACAAGCCAATCAAAAAGCATCCGGATCGCTGCGAGGTGTTGCTTGACGGTCTGCGGTGAGCCGGGGTGCTGCTCAATGTAAGCCGCGACTATCATCGGCTCGATCTGCGCGAGGGCTAGGCCGCGCGTCTCGCACCATGCGAGAAACGCGCCTACGGCTCTGGCATAAGAGAGCCGCGTATTCTTGTTTCTAATGTTAGCGGTGAAGAACTCTAAGAATCGCTTGGTAGCCTTCCGGCCTTCACGCGCGATGATGCCCGGCAAAGGAAAAGCTATCGCACTGCGACCGGCATTGATGATTAAGGCGTTATCAGACACACGCCCCTTATAGCACATAAAGGACGTTATGTTATATAAGATTTCAAAGATAGGGGCTAAATTTTTCGGCTTCATAATTGACCTGTAAACGGTTTTTCGCTGGTGGCCTTAGTTCTGACCTCCGGGCATAGCTCGCTTAAAGTCGGTCTGCGTGCTTCACTCGCAAAGATGCCATGCTCCCACAAGATTTGTTGAATGATCTGCCAGTGATGGTAATAGAATCCATAAGTTTGAGGGGCACTATCATTCACGACCACTAGAAGCGATTAATAAGGCGGCATCATCATCACTTCGACATCGGGCGCAAAGGCTCTCTGTAACACCGCGCTTAGATGCTCGAACACTTTGGAGTTACGCGCTAAGGCGGCTTTAGTATTCCAGATGTAAAGCGTTGTCGGCCTCAAAGCTGCTCGCTGCTTGCCCTATAAACGGTTTTTCGCGGGTACTGCTGCCCCTCGGTATCCTTCCGGCTGATCGGGCGGCATTTCGTATTGTTTAAGATTAAAGTCCACTATCTTTTGATCTATCACGGCAAGGGCGCATTCAATTTCTTCAACTTCTTTTAGAATCGGCTCGTTCTGCATCTGTTCGCCAAGTGTGCGAAGCCATTTAGCCGCTTTTCCTATGCGGTACAGATGCGCTATATCAACCTTCT
>MWWH01000511.1_pt1 | contig 11229 bp, 13 predicted proteins | sample 1047231 | NCBI WGS metagenome assembly MWWH01 (sample SAMN06349967, study PRJNA376086) | soil metagenome | isolation source: MG3-2 sample Antarctic (ecotone) soil | place: Antarctica | collected 2015-01-13 | reverse complement strand
CTCTTTTCTTTTTTTGCTTTAAGCATTTCCCGGCGCGAGGCAAAATCGCCCTCGCGCGTCAATTTATCGGCGTCAATCTGGGCGAGAGTTTTAATCTCGCTCGCTTTGATCTGCGCCTTTTCCATCACGGCCTTTTGCTCTTCAACGCTTTTGCCCATCGCTTCGGCGCGAGCTTGCGAGAGCACCGACTCCGCTTCAATGGCCGCGACTTTCAACTTCTGCGCGGCCTCTTCCTGCTTTTCACTGCGCGCATGAGCCGCGCGCAGTTCGGCGATTTGCTGATGAGACGCCGCCTCATCGAGCTTGCCCGCACTCACGCGCTCTTCAATGGCTGCAATTTGCGCTTCGAGCGCCGCGTCCGATTCTTCCCGTGCCAGATCACCCGCCGCTTCCATGCGCGCCTTTTGAATGCGGGCCGCGCTTTCCATGCGATCATCGAGTACTCCGCCGCCGATGCGTACCGACTTGTTACGCGCGGCCTCTTGCTTCTTGGCCTCCGATTCCGCTTTCTTGGCGTCCTGCTGCGACCATTGAGCATCACGGATGCGGGTTTGCAATGCGGCGCGCTGGGCCGCGTATTCCTTGCCTTTAGGGAGCGCCGCCAGATCGCGTTTCATGCTACGCGTGTCATCGGTTGAGGGCGCGTCGGATGTGTTGCCCGCAGCATCGCCGGGAGTACTCGCGCCGTCAAGGGCGTCCGCCGCGCCCGATGCGGTGGGTGTGATGTTGATGGGAATATTCGGCACATCAGGCGACTCCGTTCCCGGAGTACTCCCGCCGCTTTTCAGAGCTGCAAGCTGGGCTTGCAGCTTCTCTATTTGCGCTGGATCGAGGCCGCCACTACTGGCATCGTCGGCGTTTGCATCAGGTTGAAACTCTTCCGCCGTGACCGGTGCAAGCCCCTTCTTGGCACGTTTTGCATTTTCAATCTGAAGTAATCTCTTACCGGCTTCGTCGCCGCGCTTGATGTTGGCTTGAAGCTCTTTATCCTCTCGTCCGTGAAGTAATTTATCGAGTCCATACATCGCGGCGGCGGCGATCAAAGCCGCCGCCGCGATTGAGCCAATCGAAACCGCAAGCGCGCCAAATCCAACCGCCGCGCCGCCCGCCGCCGCGCCTGCACCCGCACTGGCTGTTCCCGCCGCCGTCACAGCGGCAGCCTCTTGGGCTGCCGGATCGCGGCAGCTTGTGTAGCGATGATTTGAAGGGCCTTGAAATTCCTAAACTGCATTCCTGCTTGAACCAATGGCACCAACACATTAGCTGCTTGCGTACCAACTTCGATAAAGCCACCGGCAACCGAAACAAGCCCCTCGTGGTTTTTATTCAAACCTTCAAGCATCGGCGTGAGCGCGCTCATCCACGCCGCGCGCACGTTGGCTGCGCCCTGTCCAAGAGTTTCTTGGGTGTCGCCGAAAACCTTGTTGAAGTAGCCGATTTTGACGGTGCTTTGATCCATGCCCTCGCCGAGCTTTACGGCGTACTCTGCAAAGGATTTTTTCAGTGCGTCGAAGAGTACTTTTTGACCGCCCGCGAAGTCGCCTGCATCCTTTAGTTCCTTGACCTTGTCAATGGTTGCTTGGTCAATGACAACGCCACTGCGCCGCATTGCACCGGCGTTGAGCGACGCCATGGCGCGCCCAACGCTATCGATCACGGAGTTGAGGTCTTGCCCCATCGTAATGCTTTGGCTCATCGCGCCGGGCAGAATATCTTTGACCTGTTGCGCGGTCATTCCAAAGCTCAAGAGATGGGCCTGAGCGTCGGCGATATTGTCATCATCGAAGCCGGTTTTTTTGCTGATGTCGTTCGCGGCATCACGCAGCATTTGAAGCGAGCCGGATTGTCCCCGGACGTTGAGCATCGCCTCCAACTTCTTTTGCGCGTTGGCGGCTTCCTGTCCGGTTGAGATCAACCGGCTCGTGAACATATTGATGCCACCGAGCGCGATACCGGCGCCGACCGCGCCCACCATCGTCTTGAGTGAATCGCGAGTACCATCGGCTTGGGCCGCAACGCTCTTTAGGTCAGTCCTCGCGTGCCGTGATGCGTTGCTGATGGCGTTCGCGGCGCCGGCGGCGGCGGGCGCGATCTGCTGCAAACCCTGCTGCGCCGCGCCCGCGCCCTGCTTTACGTCGCCGCCGATCTGCTTGCCCGCAGAGCCAACACCAGCCACCTGCCGCTTAACTTCTTCGGCTCCAGTGACAACTAAATCAATTTTGATTTCAGACATGAAAATCCTATGGCTTGGTTACAATAAAAGCATGAGCACGCAGGGCAACCCGCTTAACGGGCCGGATTGGATTTCACGACTCTTCATGTTTGTCTGCCCGCCCCTGGCTCTGTTCATGGCTCTGAGCGGGACATTCATCAGTGAAGCGGACAAAAGGGACACATGGCGATGGGCGGGCTATGGGACAACTTTCTACTTCGTCGCGTTCGGGCTACTCGTCGGCTGTTCCCTGATGCCTTAGTCGCTGCGACACGCTTCGAGAAGCGCCTCAACCTGTGGCATACTGAGCGGCAACCGCGCTTCTTCCAACCCGAAATATCCCATCCAAAAACACCAGTGCTCGCAGAGTTCCCGGATCACGTCCCAGTCGCCGCGCCAGTAGCGGGCGAGGCCGCTTCCTCCATAGATGCGCCAGGCGAGATAGCAGGCGTATCGCTGTTTTCCGTGCTGCTCGAACCATTCGAGGGCGATGTTGTCAGCGGCGTCCCAGATGGTTCGTTCTCCTGCGAGCCGCTCGAATCTTTTTTTTCGCGTTCTTCCGCTTCTTCGTCGGGAAGCATCGGTGCATCATCTTCGTTTTGCGCGCCCCTGCCGGGCAGAATGTCGGGGTTGATTTTTATAATCGCCGTGAACAACTCGCCCACGGTCTTGACCACGTCGAGAGACGTATCGCGCGCCGATTCGTAAGCCTCCGCCCATGTAAAAAAGGGCGTGTCATCGTCTGACCCGGAAACAATACAGCCTTCCAGCATGGCCGTTGTAAGCGCGGCGAGGTTATCGGCATTGAACATATCGAGCGCCCCGTTCCGATCACGCGGAGTCAGCAAAGTAAGGCGCGTGAGACCGGCAAAATCGAGCCGCTTGATAAACCACTCCTTGCCTTCCACCTCGATTGCTTCGATGCGCGGTTTGCCGTTACGCTGCAACCCCAGAAGCCAGCGGCGAGCCGGTGATAAATCCCCTTCGGCTATCGGCGCGTTTGCCGGTGAAGTTCCGTTCCGGCCACGCAAATGAGGCGGAACGGTCAAGTCACCGGCTCCCTCTTGCATTCTTCGCTCGTACTCTTCCGGAGTGACTTCGATGGTTTTAACGCCTTCGCTTGTGATCTGTGAGATTTTCATCATGACTTTCTCCTTTTGACTTGAGTACTCATTTAGGTTTTTCAGCGCGCTCTTGCTCGCGCTGCGCCTTCTCGCGGTCTCGCGCTTTACCCGCGAGAACACTGTTGAACGCCGTCTGCACTTCATGACCGAATGGCTCCTTCAAGGGCCACGAAAAGCCGAAGGGATAGGCTTGATCTTCGATGCAAATGCCGGTCTCAGCCCAAGCCACGCGCAGCGCCGTCAAGTCGGCGCCTTCCTGCTCAGCGCGCGCAATGACCTCATCGGCGCTTTGTATCGCTGCGGGACTCTTCCGCCCCAGGTAATCGCGCGAAGTAGCGAAGCCCGGAACTACGGCTTGCATGGCGCCGATGAACTCGCGCCGGCTCCCGGCCAGCGATTCAAGCTCGGCTTCCATCTTTTCGATAAAGGGGCGGAGCGCCTCGCCCGCCGCCTCGCGCAAGCGGTTTATCTCCTCCATGTGCTGAGTACTCTGCTTCGCCAAACTCTTGACGCGCGCGGTGGCCGCACTCCGCGCTTCGATGGTCTGAGCCTGGCTTCGTCGGCTCTCGGTGGCTTCGATCTGCGCGTCGAGCGATGCAAGCGCGTCGGTAAGCGCCGTGTGGCGGGCTTGCGCCTCAGTCACCGCGCCGGCGTCCCGATTGCCCGATGCGCCCTCAATCAACGCCACGCGCGCCGCTTCGAGCTCGCGCGCCGCCGTGGTTACGCTCGCTTCGATTTCGTCACGGCGCGTTCGCAGGGAAAACAGCTTTTCTTCCAGTTGCTTCGATGTTTCGACGGCTCCTTCAAAGGTAGCTTCGGCCATGATTACTTTTCTCCTTGCTTGGTCTTGAGAACGTGGTCGTAGCGGTTGCGCGTGAAGTCGCCGCCCGCCGCTTTTGCTGCCGCTTTTGCCTGGCCTTCGAGAATCGCCGCGCGCACGTCTTCGGGCGTGTTGGGATCGGCCAGGGCATCACGCAAAATCTTCTGGCTCTCGCTCAGTTTCTGATCTTCTGTCTGGCTGTTGATTTCGGACATATTGAATATTCCTCCTATTAAAAACATCTCTCTTAAAACTTCTGAAATGTGGGTCATGGCACGTCAGGCGGCGTTGGCTAATGGCGGCACCTCGCGCGCATCATGCAGCACATGCACCCGCACGCCAAAGTACTCGGCAAAGCACTTGAACCGCTCTTGCGTCGCGCCGAGTACTCCGCCGCGCTTCTTGACTTCGATCAAGAGGAAGCGGTCGCCCTTGAAAGCCACGAGATCGGGAAAGCCGCACGCCGCATTCAACCCGTAAACGATGTAACCGCGCACGAACTGGCCGCGCCCGTCCTTGAAGCCACCGCCGTTGATCCGCACCACGAGCCAGCCATAGGCGCGCAGCGTGGCCGCGATGCTTTTTTGCACTTCGCTCTCGGATGGCTCCGGAGGGCGTAATTTCAAGGTTTGCATTCAAAATACCTCTAAATACCTACACCAAAAACAAAAGCCTCCAGCCGCGCGCCCGTTGTTTCGGGTTTGCAGTTGGAGGCTCGGAGTAATTTCACGACTTACTTTTGCCCGTTATTCGATTGTCGCGGCTTCCCGCGGGCTCGCCTACACCGGTTCGCGCGGTCTGGCTTTGCCGCTCCGCCTCACGCCCTGATAAAGCACCTGAGCCGCCTCACGCGCTTTGGGATCGCTCGACTCGCGGAGTACTCCGGTCGCCGAAAGAAGCGCCTGCTGCACCCGCTCCAACACTTCCCTCAACTCCACGCAATCTTTGCACATGGCTTTATGGCTCATCAGCGAAAATCTCGTCCAAAACTAAAACCCTCCGGCTTTTACTCCGGAGTACTCCACTTACTCCACCCTAAAGGGTGGGTGGAGTGAGTGGAGTGAAATTACTCACTCCACTTCTGGAAAAGTGGAGTGAAGTGGAGTGAGTGGAGTACTTTTCTTTGCAACCTTCCAAACGCTCCCGTCTTTGAAAATTTCCCCATCGGTTTCGAGCGTGTCCCGATGAATGTAAAAGCGGCTCGACCGGCAACCGATTTGATCTAAAACTTTTTGCTGCCACGCGGTTGCGCGCAAGCCGTCCGGCGCGGCGGCAAGTACTTCCAAAATCTTGCGGCGCGTGTCGTCGGATTTCGGAACTTGGGCTACTGCCTCGGTCGGCTCGAAAACCAGCGAAGTCACCGGGCGCTCGTATTCATCCATTTCGGGCAATTCGACAACGCGGCCAATGAGCGAAAAAGGCTCGAAGGGCGCGCCCTTTTGCTTGTCGCATTTGAACGTCACGACGCGGCCCGCAGACCTTTCGAGAACGATGTGGGTATCCACGTTGGCGGGCAGGGAATTCGAGCCACGCGCGTTGCCGGCTTTATTGTTGTGATGCACCGCCATGACGTGGGCTTGCAGCTCGCGCCCGACTTCTTCCATGCCATAAGTGAAAAGGCCCATCGCCTCGCTCGCGTTTTCATCGCGCCCGACGTTGCACTTTGCCAGCGTGTCGAACATGACGAGCGCGGGCGAGTACTCGCGCAATTCTTCAATGAGCCACGAGCGCGCGGCATCGTTGGCGATCTGGATCGGCGTTTCCACGATGAAGAAATTCGACGGCGCGGGCAAGCCGTAACGGATCAACCAGGCGCGCACGCGGTCAGCGGTCGTATAGGCGCCCTCGGCGATGACGTAAACGACGGCGCCCTGCTTTACCGCGCGCCCGTGCCACGGCTTGCCCGTCGCAACGCATAAGCTCATGTCGAGGATGTTGAATGACTTGAAGGCGCCATAATCCGCCGTGATAACCGACGTGCCGCGCTCCAAAAGCAAGTCTTGAATCAAGTAGTCCAAGCGCGGGCGCGCGAAGATTTGCGCGATGCTTAAAAGCTCCAACGGCGGGCGCGGCTTCGGAGCCGAAGACTGCTTGAGCGCCTTTGACTCGCGCTCGATCTCGGCTGGGTCAATGTCGGGGTTCGCTTCTTTCCAGCGGGCTTTAATGGCGGTCATGATCTCGACGGCGGTTTGGTAGCTCTTGCCGTTGAGACTGGGCGCGCCGAAGTGCTCAATCTCATTGAGCCAGGCGATGGCCGCGCGCGTGATGTTGGGCGCCGGCGTGTTCGGGTCATCGAGCCAGCTTCCAAGCTCTTCTTGTGTTGCGGTTAAGGTGGGCTCGCGCTTGGAATCAACGATGCAGCCGATGGCGCCGTAAACCGAGGCGGCTACCGGGTCATCTTCGAGATGGAACCGTTTCAGGCCGTTGCGTTGCTTGTAGGCGCGCTTGGCGGTTGCCGGGTCGCCGAGGAGTACTTCGACAAAGCGGCGCCCGATGCAGTTGTGCGGCTCGCGCCCGGTTGAAGGCGGCGGCGCGGCGTGATGCGGTGTGGAGCGGTTGAGGGCGCCGGGAGGCGCGCCATTGGCGACTTGCGCCGGTTTCGTCTTTTGTGTGATACTTGCCATTAGATTGATGTTCCTTGCGCGCCCCGGATTCCCGCCCGGTGGCGCGCGTTGTATTTTTAGGCACAACGCGCGGCGCGACTTTAGATTTCCCGTCTACTTCTGCGGCTCTTCAACCGTCTTCAAGGCGGCTGCTGCCGGGCCGATATAAACAAAAAAGGGGCGACGGATGGTCTCTTTGCAGATAGCTGCAAAAAAACATCTCGTCGCCCCTGGCGTTTGATGTGTCGAACATTGCATCCCTGATGCAACGCTGCGCGATATGAATCCTCTCCGGTTCGTCCCTGACTCCCGCGGCGGTTTGTTGTGTTGCTGAAATTATAATTCATTCTTAACCTTGCTTGCAATAGCTGCCGTTTTCCCTCAGTGCGGATAGAATCCGAAGACCCTCGACAGCACCCGCTCGAAGGGCCGGATTTTGCGTTTCCTGCCCATTTGAGCGCTTTTCATGCTTGCCCCTTCCTCCGACACGGCTTCATTGAATTTCGCGTCCTGTAAGCCACTCTCCGCCTTTTTTTTAGGTGTGGAAAGTGTGGAGTGACCTCCCGGAGTACTATCGTCTTCGCCGGCGCCGGCGGGCAAGGCTTTGGGCATCGCTTCCAATGCCTTGCGAAGTGCGGCGCGAAGTTCGGCTTCACTGCGTTGATGCTGCTCGACCGCAGAGCGCAAAAACGCGTTCTCCGATTTTAATAGCGTGAGTACTTCGCCGCTTTGCGCGTCCGGCGTAGGCTGGTCATCATATCCGGCCTCAGCCTGCAAGGCGTCCGGCGTCATGTCCGGCGGCGCGTGTTTGGTCGCCTTCTCACGCTCAATTTGCATCGCGGCAAGACTTACTAAGGCGGCGGTCATGTGCCCGGCCTCACGTCCGGCCTGGCGCCGGTCATCGGGTGCCAGGCGTCCGGCATAGCGGCGCGCCTGACGTTCGGAAATTCCCAGCGCCGCCGCCGCTTGCGAGACGGTCAAGTACTCCGAATTGCTCTCACTCATGCCGATAAAATCGCTGTTGAAGTCGCGCCTTTTCCCGCCTTTTTCGCCCTGCTTGTGTTTCGGCCTACTGGCAAAAAGCAAAGACTTTTCGAGACTTTTAAAGACTTTTCGCCAAAACAAGGCTTTCAAAAGACGGCTTTATCTGGCTTTTCCGGGCTTTTCCACGGGGCAATATCTTCACGCCAATGAGTACTCGCCCGCGTAAGCATCAATCAGATGAACCGGATAAGCGCCGCGTGCCTCGTTTTGCATGGCGTTGAAAAAGCGCCGATCCGCCGTCCACATCTCACAGCCGCGCGCGACGGCAAGTGCGGCATAGGTCGCATCGTAAACCTCGTGGCGCTTGGCGGCGTCAGCAACTTGGCGCGCGAGGGTTCGCATGGCCGCTTCGTAAACGACGGCCACCGGCGCGGCGTCCAAAAGCCGCTGAGCTTCTTGCGCCGCGCCTTGCGTGAGGAATCCGGCGCGCTCCATGCCGCGCAGCGCGCTATCGGCCTCGGCTTGCCACCACGCCGGCGCGATCATCTTCACGCCCGACGCGAGACAATCGGCCACAAGTTGCCGGGCCGCGTCGTGCGACGGATGCGCGGGTAAAACAACGTTGAGCCACAAATTGGCGTCGGTCACGATTTCGCGCGGCGCGGGATCACTCTGATTGCTCATGGCCGCGCGTCCGCAATCGCCTGGCTGATGTCGCCCGGCGTGATCGGGCGCAAGGTGCCGGCGGCAATGCGCGGCGCGCTGTCGGCCAGCATTGCCAGGAAGCCGCCGCTCCCATCGCCTTCCACGTCGCGCCGGAGTACTCCCGCCGCGTAGCGTTCTATCGGCACGCCCAGGCGCGCCGCCTTCGCCTCAAGCGCCCGCTCCGTGTCGGCGGACAATTCCAGTAATAGGCTCATTTTGATTCCTCGCTCAACGTCACGTCATGCTTTTTTGCCAACGCGCGCAGAGTTCGTTTCACCGCTTCGGTTCGCGGCATCGTTCCCTCGCGCTCGTAACGCTTCAATGAGCGCAACCCGACACCTAACCGCTTGGCGAACTGCTCTTGTGTCTCACCTGCGGCGCGGCGCAGCGCGAGTACTCCGCTTGCGTCCCCATTGTCTTTGCTCATGCCAGTAGTATAGTGCCAACTGGCATTTAAGGTCAAGGAAAAATATATTTTCTTTTGCCCTTGCCATACATGCCAAATGGCACTATACTAAGGAGCGAAAAGGCCAGAGGTTCCAGCCTCCAGCCCTTTCTAATTCACCAGGCTTTATAGGAGCCAAGATGAACCTACAGAGAAGTATTCCACAACCGGCCCGCGTAACATCGCGTGCGCCCAGGGCGAAAGCCTACAACCCGAATGCGGTTCGCCGCCGCATTCAGCCCGCCGGAGAGTTGCCCGGCTCGATTCACTCTTTCGCGTGCTACAGCATGACGCGCGAAGGCCGCGAAGTGAAGCACGTCCAGGAAGTCGATCTTGAGACGGGCGCCGTTCAGTGCGGATGCCAGGACTTTCAGTATCGCCACGCCAAGCATCGCCCAACGATCAGTGACACCGCGCACCACTGCAAACATCTCACTCGCGCGCTGGGAGTGCTTTCCCGCCACGATCTGCTGCCGGTCGAGAAAATGCCCGCTTGCCCGATCTGCGGCGACTGTGGGGGATCGCACGACGAAACGGCTTGCGAGGAAGCGGCCTATCAAGACTTCGACGCGTGGCGCGCGGAGTACTACTCGACGGAGGTTTGCAACTATGCGTAAGCTTCCCAAGTCGCCCTCACCCACCGTTGAAGAAGTACTCGCAACTGAGGCCGGAACTGAACGGCGCGGCATCATAATGCATATCGAAGGTGGGCCAGACGAACCAACGCTAAGTGTGTTTCGCGGCCATGATACGCAAGTCGTTAAATGGCTTGCGGCCAAGCGCCAACAGCTTGAGCAGGAGTACTCGATGCTCAAGCGCGAAGTCCGGGAATCCGTCCAAGCCGTTGAACACATATTGGATAAGTGCCATACGTGCGAAGATTTGGACACCAAAACGGAAAATATGATTGTGCTGTTTCCGGTGTGGAACTTCACACTGGCGGCGATCCGTTTACACCAGTGCGAAGCCGAGTTGCGGGCTTTGGGCATCGCGCCGGAGCGTTGTGGCGTCACGCCGGAAGTCTGGGCGCAATTCCTGTCGGTTGTGACAGCGCCCGATAGCGATGATGAAGGCGAAGAGGAGGCGGCATGATTACAGTCACCTTGACTTCAAAAGAAAAAGCCGCCTTCGACATGGTGGGCATGATGCACGAACCGGACGCGGAAACCATGATTAAGATTTGCCTGTGGGCAAAGGGCGCAACCAACGCGCAAGTCGAGGAACTCGCGCCGTCACTGGCTGCGGCTGCTTTGAGCGCACAACGCAAAATCAGGGAAGCCACGAGCTACGAGATTGTGATTGTGGATTGATGGAACGATGACAAAAGGCGGCGGAGTACTTGCCACTCCGCCGCCTTTTGTCTTGCCCATTTCCCGTGGCTCCTTTGCCCGTGCGCGAGGTCGCGGAATACTTGCCTATGGTTTTATCATCGCGCCGGGCGAACGTCCTAAAAGGGCAGGAAACACGCCTTTTTGCAATGCGCTGCACCGTCTTTTCCCTATCTCGCACGCACTTATCCATAGCCCCCGGTGGAAAGTCGCCCGCTTTGCTTCACCCTATGGTGCTTCATTTTCGCGCGCGAAAGTTGCCAATTCACTCAACACGATTCCCGCTGCATCCGCTTGTTGGGATCGGCGGTTTTCCTTGCAGCTTCGCGCGGCTAAAGTTCTAAACGCGGCCAAGATAGGATAATCCTTCATTATGTAAGCGACGAGTACTCCGGCTGCTACAACCGGCTGCCCACGCGATTCCATTCATTGTCGATGATGATCTCATCAATCTTAATGCGTATCCGACCATCGGGCAAAGTTGATTTTCTGTGACCCACTTGCATAATCTCATCGCGCGGCACACCACCCGAATCATAGCCCGATACCGCGCCGCTTGTCCCGCGCAAACTTTGCCGAGCGTGAGCCGCCGTGCCGGGAATTGGATGGGAGATGGCGAAGGGATCGTTGAACCCTGCGAAGCGGCTACTCTTATCCCAATTCAGCATTCCGCCCATTGCTGCGCCGACGGCTGGAGCAACTGGAGTACTCAAGTTGCCAAGAATGGCGCGCCCCTGCTTGTCTCGCACGTCGGCCAGTGAATCGCCGCCTTGCAAGCGCGGGAGTACTCCGCCCCAGGAATCCCTCTTTTCTTTTTTTGCTTTAAGCATTTCCCGGCGCGAGGCAAAATCGCCCTCGCGCGTCAATTTATCGGCGTCAATCTGGGCGAGAGTTTTAATCTCGCTCGCTTTGATCTGCGCCTTTTCCATCCCGGCGTTTTGCTCTTCAACGCTTTTGCGCATCGCTTCGGCTCGATCTTGCCGCATCACCGACTCCGCGTCAATGGCC
>MWWH01000510.1_pt1 | contig 11254 bp, 12 predicted proteins | sample 1047231 | NCBI WGS metagenome assembly MWWH01 (sample SAMN06349967, study PRJNA376086) | soil metagenome | isolation source: MG3-2 sample Antarctic (ecotone) soil | place: Antarctica | collected 2015-01-13 | reverse complement strand
ACCTAATATTAGCACGAAAAAGCCCCGCGTAGCAGAGGGCGAACCTTCAACGCTGCGCGGGGCTTCAGACCATGCGTCTGTGGACTGTTCTATTCCTGGCCGGTTGCTCCTCAGCAGAGCCGGTTATGCTTCAAACAGTGCCCCAAATTACGACATCTACTCAATATCTAGCTACTTTGCAACGTACTCATACCAACTCCATATGACTAGTAAGGACCTGTCAAAACTCGCCAATAAGGAGAGAAGTATTGGAGAGCATTTGAGTGGATTAGGCATCAATGGATTGAGTGACCTTGAGGATTTTCCATTTACCCACATAGATGATATAGGTAGGGGGTATAAGAATAAAAATATCAGTCTCGGAGCCAATTATGAGCCTGACTTGATAGACGTTTATGGCACTTCTCTCGAAATAAGTTTAAGTCGATTTTTTAGCTTGGTCCCAATTTTAGTTGCCCTAGGAGACATAGTATTAGCCATCGCTTATAAGCGTTGGGTTTATGTGCTGGGTATCGTCTTTGCTCTAATTGGATTTTCACTGTCTAGTCCTCATGCTCCAATGAGAAGGCTGTTAGGAGTAGGTGGAATAGTAGGCTTTTTATGGATGCTAATATCCGCTAACTGGGTATGGGCAGTGGTGATTGGTTCATTTTTACTTACTCTTATAGCAACACGAATCGTGAGGGCTATCTATAGCCAGGCGTTAACAGAAAGAGCGTTGAAGTCGGAGATAATGTTCTGTTATATGTTTCTTAATAAGCAGATTAATGTCAGAGACAACGTTTCAGGCAATATTCTACGTCCCCAAAGCTGAGTTGCGTTATTCCTCTCCCTTTGTTCTCTACTGCCCCTAAAACTGGGTAGTTTTGGCCATCTCGCGCAGCTGTTCTAAGCTAGGGTTGAATGGTAGGGCAAGCTGGCCGGGGTTTTTATCCTGTATCTGTTTGCGAACGTAGCTTTTAGCGAACGTCACACGGCTGCCGTTGAATATCACCAGGGGGTTCACAAAATAGATTAACGGGTCTGTACTGCGGGCTATCAGCCCGGCTCCTATCAACTCAGCTAGGCCGCTCGTAACAAGGCCTCTGCTCTTGTAGAGAGTGAATTTCATGCACTCTGAGGCCGAAAAGTAGAACTCATCTCGACCTGCACGGAGCTGCCGGAGAACATAGGTGAACACTCGAATACCACGTGGGCTAAGTTCCCAAAAGTTGAGTAGGCCGCTCAGGAAGACTTTTGCAAACTGCTCTTCGTCTACCTCAACCTCTCTAACAAACAGGCTTTCAGCTACTTTCTCTCCGTTATTGTCAATTACCCAATACTTATTCTCTCCATTACTGGTCTTTGGAGGCTTAATAGCTTGACGCTTTTTTGTGGTGCTAATCTCTAAGACTGCCTTTTCGGAGAACGGATTGTTCTCATTTTCAGGATAATCCGTCAATTTTCTGTACCAAGTTGTCATAGCTTTTTTATTTTTTGATAGGCAAACTTAATCAATACGTTTAAAAAAATCGGCTTTTTTTCAAACCAATCACTTTAAGCTTTAAAACACCTCGTTGCAGAAAGGGTAGCGTATTTTTAAAAATGCTCAGATACCATCGCGGAAAAGTACAAACACTATGTTTTAAGGTTTAAAACAGATGTTTTAAACCTTAAAACAGACCCCCATTGAATATCAGTTAGTTATGGCACTTGACTCTTAACTCTTACAAGACACCCCCCGCAATGCAATTGCGGGAGGGTGGCTTGGCCTTGCGTTTGGTGTTCAGTTCATGCTTATTCCTCCTCCTCGGCTCTGCCCCTTACTCTGAGCTTGGTCGCGCTGCGCGGTGCGCTGCACGGCCTGGTCGTAGGCTTCCTTCATCGATACCCCGCCCGGCTTCAGCTCGGCCAGCTCGAACCGGCTGCCGGTCGCCGTGTGGCGCAATTGGCCCTGTTTGGTGGTCGGGTCTTCCTGGTAGGTGTACCCTGGGAGCTTTTTTAGCTGCTCGGTCAAGTCGCCGGCTTGGCGAATAGGGGCCTTTAGGGCCTGTTGGACGTGTTTTTCGGCCTCGGTCTGCATGTCGGCGCGCACCTTTCGGCCGTGCTCAAGTACCTTCTCCGGCAAGGGTTCACCCTGCAAAACCTGCACAGCGGCGCGTGTCCAAGCCCCCTGGTACAAATCCTTGCGCTCGATTTCCTTCGTTTTCGTGCCCTCCACGCTCGCCAACTGCCGGGTAAGGGTCTTTTCTCGGTCTTTGGCGCTGGCGCTGTCCTGCGCGATGCTAGCTGCCTTGCTGGCCCGCTCGTTGGCGGCGGCGAGCTGCCGGGCCAGCTCCGCGTTTAGCCGGGCCTCCTGGTCGGCCCGCCACTTGCTCAGGTTGACCAAGTCCAGCCCGCTCGGCCCCTCGATGCTCAGGCGCGTGGCCGGCTCCGACTTGGTCAGCTCGCCCAGCTCGCCCCGGCTCCGCTCCTGGGCACCGTAGACGTGGCGCATGACCTCGTGCTTGGCGCGGCTATGCTCGACCCCCCGCTCCATCCCGAACGGCTTCATGGCCTCGGCGTACTCGGTTTGCAGGACGCGCAGGGTCTTGGGGTTGAACACGTCCTTGGCCGACAAGCGGCCGTCGGCCGTGATGGGCACGACCACGGCGTGAAAGTGAGGGGTCAGCTCGTCCTGGTGCAGGGTGCAGCTCACCACGTTTTGCTCCCCGAACTTGCCCTTCAAAAATGCAATATTTGCCTCGGCCCACTTGCTGCCATGCCAATCGTTCGGGGTCCCATCGGCTTGGCGCTTGAATGCCTCGGGGCTGGCCGTTAGCAGTACCTCCACCCCACGCACTGAATCATGCCGGGCTTTAGCTCCGGCCTCCTGGATGCGCTCGGTGGCCAGCTCCCAATAATTGCGTTCGGCCGTGTTGATGTACTCGTGGTTCATCGGCTTGCGCTCGGTGTCGGCGTTGGGCGTTTCGCGCTGCCGGTAGTTGTGGGCGGTCTTGGCCGCGCCCGCCTGGGCGGTCTTAATCTTGGCTACTCGGCAAATGGCGTAGGGCATGGGGCGGTGGGGAGAGGGATTTACGGATGCGTAGGGCCGGCTGCAAGCCCCCCACCGGACGCAGTCCGGTATAGTGGGTTATACCGTTGTTTTTTTCGCGCGGTTTTGGGCCTGTTGTTTACGATAATTACTTACGCTAACGGGTCTTTTTCAGGGTACATTTTAGGCAAAACTTACGCTTATCACTTACGATAATACCCTTATTTACTCTCTTTGATGCGCTTCATTCGAGTGGCCTGGGCGTTCATTTCCTGCTCCTCGTTGTACTGTACCTTCTCGATAATGGAGTTGTGAGCTACCCCGGCCCATCCCTGCACCAACGCCCGCAAACGACTGAACGCCTCGGCTGCCGGCATCCCCTCGACCTGCGCCAGTGCTTCCGTGGCCGACCGTCCGACCGCTACCAACTTATCCGCTAAATACCGTTCGTCCCCGGTCGCTGGCTTTCCCCATGCCTCCCCCCGTTTGATGAGTTGGTGCTGTACCACCCGGCACGAGACCGAACAGAATTTACCCCCTCGACGCTTGGGCTCATAGTCTTTCCCGCACTTCTGGCACTGTGCTGTCATAGGGTAAAAGTACAAAAGGTGGAATAAAGAAGCGGAGTTTTTTGCTGGCGTTCACCTATTAGACAAACCGGGCAAACCAACGAAGGAGCTTTGCCCGTCGAGCTGAATAGCCACAAAATCGGTGCTGCTCATTTCCTCTCTACTCGGCTTGCAGCCCGCCCACCCTCACATAGTGCTTTGTGAGATGATAGCATGCACCCTACCCCCCTCCTTTTTTCCTCGATTAACGGGCACGGCTGCGGGGCTGTTTCCGAGACTATGCACCCTAATTTTTTAAAATGTGCTCTGATTGGCTGGAATTCGCTTTTTTTCCTCCCCGTTTTTCTGTCCTTTTTTCAGCGAACTGCAAAATCGAGCTTTACAGGGCTGCCTACCATTGTGGGTCCGCTTAAATCCCCGCCGTTTTCGACGGCCCACACTCTTGGAGATATATACAGGCAAAAACCCGATGAATAAACCTTCCCTTACTCGCCCCAAAATGCCCATTATGACCACGCCTACTGGCCTCTGGAAAGTGCTCACCGTTATTGCCGAGCGCATCCCCCCACACCAGCTCATCTGGCTAGCCGTGCTAATCTGCGTCGTCGCGCTCGGCTTCGGTCTGCTGACCTACGCCGGCATCAGCCGAGCTGCAGAGAGCAAACCAATTACCACGCTTACTGGACTTCTAAAACAGCAGACGGCCCCCAAAGCAGGCGACATACCTTAATACCTGGTCAGTGGCCTGGATAGCTTTCCCCGTTCCGGGGATAGGTTTTCAGGCATGCCACGCCGCATTGTCTGGTTCTTAGTCAAGGCATTTGGCTTATTCACTAGCACGCCATCGTATAAGCCATACTGTTGATTGCTAGTGTAATCTTTCATACAACAGACCAATGCTTAGGGTCCAATACCTTTTTGATATCCTCCTTTGTAATGCCGTGATACTTAAACTTATGTACTACAATAAGCTCAGGGTCATTATTGAAATCTGGTTCGCCCATAGCAAACATGAATACATTACCAGTTTCGTGTTCCTCAAAGGAGGAAGAATCAATACTATCTACTAAAGAGCTGAATTTAGACAACATTGAGAGCAAGACTGCACCATCCATAAAAGGGCTTGTCCCATGACCTATTGAGATTTTATCTCCTCTTTTATCTATGTTTAAATTAAACATATTTCTATACTGTGCTCTGCATATATTAGAAAGCCTATCAAAATTATATAATTCCTTGTCATTAACCTTTACTTCAAGAATTTCTAAATTTTGGGAAGCGCAAAATTGGCATTTGCGTTTATCTTGCTTTTGCCAGTTTTCAAGTAGCTTAACTACTTCATATTCAGGCTTTTTACGAAATGTTACCGGGTCGGCATCTGCTAAAAAGTAAACACTAGGTACACCATCAGTCCTAAAACAGTGCCTGCACCCTAATTGGTATGAAATGTTCACCATCCTATTATCCTTAATCCTTTAATGCAAACAATGCGGCGTGGTATGCCTGAAAACCTAATATTAGCACGAAAAAGCCCCGCGTAGCAGAGGGCGAACCTTCAACGCTGCGCGGGGCTTCAGACCATGCGTCTGTGGACTGTTCTATTCCTGGCCGGTTGCTCCTCAGCAGAGCCGGTTACGCTTCAAACAGCCCCCAAATCTAATGCCTTTTTCCCTTTTGTTCCCCACTGCCCTGGACTAGTTTTTTTGTTGAAATGCTTGCTCTAAGAGCATAATTTTGATTCCTACTTGTTCTGCTGACGCTATCCAGCTAGTTGCTTGTTTTGACTTGCCCTGATGCGCGCAGCTTTGTCCCATCAATTCGGCTTTGTCCTGGTTGCGAAACAGCTGCTGTAAGACGTTTTGCTCGTCTTGGCTGTCAAAAATGAATCTCATAGTGGGTTGATTTAAAGACCATTTTTATGAGCTACCTGCTTAAGCTCTTCAAGAGAGAGATATGGGTTTAGCTCCAATTCAAGTTGAGTAGGCAATTTAGTGGCTATCTGCTTCTTGATGTACGACTTAGCAAATGTTATTCGATTGCCATTAAACATGATAGCTGGGTTTATAAAGTAGAGACTGGATTCCTGACTGCGAGCGATTATAGACGCCTCTAATAGCTCGGCTAAACCACTCAAAATGTTGCCCCTTGTCTTATATCCAGTATGCTCTAAGCATTTTGAATGCATGAAGTGAACGCTCGTCGCTCCTGGTTTAAGTTGGTCGCATATATAAAGCCAAACCTTTGTACCTCTTGTACTTAACCCACTAACTTGAGCTACTCCCTTGCGGAATAGTTTGGTGAATTCTTCCTCATCAACCTCAACTTGGCGCACAAATGCCGCCTCACCGTGCTCTGTACCCATTCCGTCAACAAGCATTAGGTGAGCCTCGCCCCCACGACTCTTAGGTCTAATGGCTTGACGCTTAACAGAGACTTTCATCTCAGCTACTACCTGCTCTAAAAACGGATTTTCGCGATTAGAGGGATAATCTGTGAGCTTTTTATACCACTTGTGGGGGTCAGGCGTTTGCTCTTCAAGGTCGGTTCTGGAATTGCTCATGGTTGTACCTAAGAAGGGGTAAACTAAACGGTCTTGTTGTAGAATTACCCCTCAAACCTACAACAATTTGTTTAGTAAACCTAAAATGATTCGTTGTAGGTTTACTATCATTTTCTACAATAAAAAGTAGGGGTACCTAAAACGAGATTTGCATTTATTAAAACGAGACCTTCCGACCAGTCAACGAGTTACGTAATCCTGCTCTTAACTCTTCAAAATGGCTGCTTGAAGCGAAGCGAAAAGCAGCCATTTTGGAACTCGTTGAACGGCTCGTTAGGGTAGTCTTACTTCATGCTTATTCCTCCTCCTCGGTTTTGCCCTTTGCTCTGCTCCTGGTCACGTTGCGCGGTGCGCTGCACGGCCTGGTCGTAAGCCTCCTTCATCTGCACCCCGCCCGGCTTTAGTTCGGTCAGTTCGAACCGGCTGCCGGTGGCCAGGTGGCGCAACTGGCCCTGTTTAGTGTTTTCGTCCTCCCGGTAGCTGTACCCTGGGAGCTTTTTTAGTTGTTCGGTCAGGTCGCCAACTTGCCGAATAGGGGCCTTTAGGGCCTGCTGAACGTGTTTTTCGGTTTCTGCCTGCATGTCGGCGCGCACCTTCCGGCCGTGCTCCAGTACCTTTTCTGGCAAGGCTTCGCCCTGCAAGACCTGCACAGCGGCGCGTGTCCAAGCCCCCTGGTACAGCTCCCTGCGCCCGATTTCCTTCGTTTTCGTGCCCTCCACGCTCGCCAACTGCCGGGTAAGGGTCTTTTCCCGGTCTTTGGCCCCGGCGCTGTCCTGCGCGATGCTGGCCGCCTTGCTGGCCCGCTCGTTGACTGCGGCGAGCTGCCGGGCCAGCTCCGCGTTCAGCCGGGCCTCCTGGTCGGCCCGCCACTTGCTCAGGTTGACCAGGTCTAGGCCGCTCGGCCCCTCGATGCTCAGGCGCGTGGCCGGCTCCGGCTTGGCCAACTCGGCCAGCTCGCCCCGGCTCCGCTCCTGGGCTCCGTAGACGTGGCGCATGACCTCGTGCTTGGCGCGGCTGTGCTCGATGCCCCGTTCCATCCCGAACGGCTTCATGGCCTCGGCGTAGTCGGTTTGCAGCTCGCGCAGGGTCTTGGGGTTGAACACGTCCTTGGCCGACAAGCGGCCGTCGGCTGTGAGGGGCACAACCACGGCGTGAAAGTGCGGGGTCAGCTCGTCCTGGTGCAGGGTGCAGCTCACCACGTTCTGCTCCCCAAACTTGGCTTTCAAAAATGCAATATTGGCCTCGGCCCAATTGCTCTCGTGCCAGTCGTTCGGGCTCCCATCGGCCTGGCGCTTGAACGCTTCCGGGCTGGCCGTTAGCAGCACCTCCACCCCGCGCACCGAATCAGGCCGGACTTTGGCCCCGGCCTCCTGAATGCGTTCGGTGGCCAGCTCCCAATAATTGCGCTCGGCCGTGTTGATGTATTCGTGGTTCATCGGCTTGCGCTCGGTGTCGGCGTTGGGCGTTTCGCGCAGCCGGTAGTTGTGGGCGGTCTTGGTCGCGCCCGCCTGGGCGGTCTTAATCTTGGCTACTCGGCAAATGGCGTAGGGCATGGGGCGGTGGGGAAAGGGGTTTACGAGTGCGTAGGGCCGGCTGCAAGCCCCACACCGGACGTAGTCCGGTATAGTGGGTTATACCGTTGTTTTTCTCGCGCAGTTTTGGGCCTCTTGTTTACGCTAATTACTTACGCTAACGGGTCTTTTTCAGGGTACATTTTGGGCAAAACTTACGCTTATCACTTACGCTAATACCCTTATTTACTCCCGCTGATACGATTCATTCGGGTGGCCTGGGCTTTCATTTCTTGCTGCTCGTTGTACTGTACCTTCTCGATAATGGAGTTATTAGCTACCCCGGCCCATCCCTGCACTAACGCCCGCAATTGACTGAACGCTTCGGCTGCCGGCATCCCCTCGACCTGCGCCAGTGCCTCCTTTGCTGACCGACCGACCGCTACCAACTTATCCGCCAAATACCGCTCGTCCCCGTTAGTTGGAGCCCGCCACGCCTCCCCCCGCTTGATGAGCTGGTGCTGCACTACCCGGCACGAGACCGAACAGAATTTACCCCCTCGACGCTTCGGCTCGTAATCTTTCCCACACTTCTGGCACTGCGTTATCATAGGCTAAATGTACAATTAGTTACCTTTCCGGTATTAACGTAATTTCTCCCCCCCTATGCCCATTTCTAAGCTCTTTTTTGCAACGGCTTTCACCTTGCTCACCCTCACTGCTCAAGCTCAATCCCCCACGGCTAAAAGCTTTTATATCCCTGCTGATTCAGTCAATCAGAGCATTTTTGACTGCTTGGGTGCAGATGGTCAACCCTCCTCCTTTAACACTGTCATTTGGTATGTTAAAAAGCCCAAAGGATATGAGGTGATTAACAAAAAGACGATGGATGCAAAAACCACGGCTATGGACTCACAAACCCTTCAATTTACCCCTAATGAGGTAAAAATGACACGCAAGAGGTCAGTAAACATGCTGGGTAATGACACTGATAAGACCTACAAAATCCCTCAAACTGTGCTAAAAGTCCCGGTTGCCGGTCAGAAAGCATACTGGTCCACTACTGAGGCCAGCGGGGATGTAGAAAAATGCTCTGCTGAGCTGGCTTCTGTCATCATCAACGGGAAAACAATTCCAGCCGTTAAAGTGACCAAACAAGGCTATGAAAATGGAGGCAAAACCTTGGTTTCCTGGGCCAAAACGACCGAATACTACGTTCAGGGTATTGGACTGTATAAGATTAAATACAAGAATGGGCAGACGATGGAAATGCTGCACGAACAGAACTTGCAAGACCTAGACCAACAATAAGGCAAAAGCCCAAAAAAGCCCATTTCCAAGCTGGAAATGGGCTTTTTTGGGTCAATTAGTAGTCCAATTTAGCGGTATAGGCAGCTATCAATCGGGCGTTTGCTGTGCTTACCCCAAGAGCGTATAGCTGCTCAATAATCATCTCTTCGCGGCCACTACGACGAGCAAGAGCTATCAGCAGCATATCCCGGCTTTCCTTATCGGTAGGAACCTTATCAAGCATTTCGTCTAACTCATACATGTGCTCAATTTTGGACCTATATGCTTGAACGACAAAGGCAGTAACGTATTCGTTACGCTCAGCAATTTTGTCCTTAAAAGCGTCCTTCATCTCCACCAGGGCATTGGTTAGTGGGCTTGGAGCTGCGGGCGCAGGTTTCTTATGCACAGTATGTGTGCCCGTTTTTTTAGCTGGGGTGCCTTTTTTGTGAGTTTGGGCAACCACTTGAAAGGAGACAAGGGTAAGCGCAAGAAGTAGTAATTTCTTCATTTAGAGGGAGTTTTTTACTCAACAATAAGGCGAAAATACAGATTCTTTTTCCTCCCCACCGCCCACAAAAAAGGCCCGGTCAGCTTGCGCTCGACCAGGCCCCACGGGTGACCGTGTTTGCATTCCAAAGATAGGGCCGACCGTGTTTGCACCATCCATCAAATTTTGATGAATGGTGCAAACACGGTCAAGCCGTGATAGGTAGGTGTCGTGTAGTGGGCCGGTTTCGGTTGGTGAAGTTGGCGAGCTGCGGGCCTGGCTGCCCTTTGTGGTAAGCGTAAACGTTGAACCATCGCCAGCTCGGCCACTGACCATCTAGGAAGGCAGCGAAACGGACTAAATCGTTCACGTTGTACTTCACGCACTGGGCTGTACCGTCTGCATTATCACCTATTTTAGCTATCACACGGTACTTTTTTTCCCTTTTGTTCACTACAGTTGGTTACTGTTGGCAATCTCGCGCAACTGCTCTAGGCTGGGATTGAATGGTAGTGCAAGCTGACTAGGGTTTTTCCCTGCTATCTGCTTGCGAACGTAGCTTTTAGCGAAGGTTACTCTACTACCATTGAACATTATCAGAGGATTGAGAAAGTAGATTAGGGGGTCAGTGCTACGGGCTATTAGGCCAGCTCCAACCAATTCAGCTAAGCCACTAATTACAAGTCCTCTGCTTTTATAAAGGGTGAATTTCATGCACTCAGGAGCAGAAAAATAAAACTCATCACGTCCTGGTCGGAGTTGCCTAAGAACATAGGTAAACACCCGGATGCCACGTGGGCTAAGCTCCCAAAAATTGAGTAGCCCACCTAGAAAGACCTTTGCAAACTGCTCGTCGTCCACCTCAATCTCCCTAACAAACAGACTTTCAGCTACTTTCTCCCCGTTATTGTCGATTACCCAATACTTGTTCTCTCCATCTTTTGTCCTGGGTGGTCTGATAGCTTGGCGTTTTTTTGTGGTACTAATCTCTAGCACTGCCTTTTCTGAAAACGGATTGTTCTCATTTTCAGGATAATCCGTTATTTTTTTGTACCAGGTTGACATAGCAAAATTGAGTTTTGATGCTCAAATCTATGCTATAAAAATTGAAAATGCAGGCAATTTTTAAAACAGTTCGCTGTAATTTCTACAATGGCTCATTGTAGAAACAAGGCCAATTTTTCAACATTGCTAAAATAGGCTCGCGGAAAAGTACAAAACACCTGTTTGAAACTTTCAAACGGTTGTTTGAAAGTTTCAAACAGACCCCCATTGATAATGAGAGAGTTATAATACTCTGCTCTTAACTCTTACAAAAGCCTCCGCCCAATGCAATTGGGTGGGGGCTTTTGGGTGTCGTCTGGTTACCCTCCCATACTAACTCCCCGGTTCTGCCCTTTGCTCTGCTCTTGGTCACGCTGCGCGGTGCGCTGCACGGCTTGGTCGTAAGCCTCCTTCATCGGCACCCCGCCCGGCTTCAGCTCGGCCAGCTCGAATCGGCTGCCGGTGGCCGTGTGGCGCAATTCGCCCTGTTTGGTAGTCGCGTCCTCCCGGTAGGTGTACCCTGGGAGCTTTTTTAGTTGCTCGGTTAGGTCGCCAACTTGCCTAATAGGGGCCTTTAGGGCTTGTTGAACGTATTTTTCGGTTTCTGCCTGCATATCGGCGCGCACCTTCCGCCCGTGCTCCAGTACCTTCTCTGGCAAGGCTTCGCCCTGCAAGACCTGCACAGCGGCGCGTGTCCAAGCCCCCTGGTACAGCTCCCTGCGCCCGATTTCCTTCGTTTTCGTGCCCTCCACGCTCGCCAACTGCCGGGTAAGGGTC
>MWWH01000509.1_pt1 | contig 11265 bp, 13 predicted proteins | sample 1047231 | NCBI WGS metagenome assembly MWWH01 (sample SAMN06349967, study PRJNA376086) | soil metagenome | isolation source: MG3-2 sample Antarctic (ecotone) soil | place: Antarctica | collected 2015-01-13 | reverse complement strand
GGATAATATCATGAAATACCAGTTAAAAAACTTTGATAAGTAAGAATAATAATGAAAATTAGGACTTAACTAACCCCGGCGCACTATGGAGATGGAAAAATCTGTATCAGAGAAAGTAGATTATGAGCCAATATTTTTTGGCGATCTATTTTCAAGAGAGCGTAAAAACCCAGAAAAGTATAAAATAGACGCAAAAGAATGTTTTGATCGGTTGCGACAAGTAAGATCAAATTCAGGTCTTTGGCAGCAAGATATGGCTGATCGGTTAAAGATCAAGGTTCCTGCATACTCTAAAATAGAGACTGGCAAAGTAAACATTACTATAGAGAGGTTTGAAGAGACATTAGGGGTACTGGGTGTTCCAATAGAAGCTTTTTTTTGTCCTGCGATCCATTTTTGGCTATTAAGCGAGGTGGTTTCTGAGCAGAAACAGATTGACCATTATAAGGAAAGCTTGCATGAATTAACTTTACTTGAAAAACAGGAATCCTGGAAATCAATGATAAGATGGGGAAAAAAACAGAATAAGCGAAGTATCAGCCAAAAGTTACAATACAAGTCAAGAAATCTTTTTGGAGGGCTTATAAACTAAACGAATGTCACAAAAGCATTTATCCAGGTTAATAGAGTTAAGAAAACAACAGGGGTATACCCAAGAACAAATGGCTGAAAAGTTAGGAATCCAGAGATTGGCTTACCTAAAAATAGAAAACGGGGATACAGCCTTAACCATACAACGACTTTACCAGATACTAGCGATCCTCAAGCTTGAATTTAAAGATCTTTTCAGTGCCAATTATGATCCTTCCAGTATACAAAAGTTGGTTGAAAGTAAGAAAAATATGGTTGAGATACTTCGGGAAGAATATGAAAGAGCACAAAATGAGCTATGGGAAAGACTTACAAAAGAAGTAGAATTGGAAGATGGGCGATCCGAAGAAGTATAAAGTTATTGCTAAAGTAGGCAACCTTCCTGATGGAAAGGCCAAATGCGTTAAGTACCGTGTCACCAACCTTGTAAAGTTTACAGTCTTTTTAGATCACCAGTTCCCCGATTGGCGTTGGTTCAATGTTTATGACAATAAAACAGGCCAGCAAATCGCCAGTTATACCCGCAACAACAGGCCAAGCAACAGGCATGCAACACACCAATCAATTTAAAGCAATAAGCCGTGCAATTTAGGGTAATCATTTTTGCACCATCCATCTAAAAAGCCTTAGAAGTAAGGAGAGGGAACAGCCTAAAGGCATATTCCCCCTGTAATCCTTTTTGCAGTGGCAAATTAGCATTAATTACTATAATCAGCCAGTAAACATCCAATCAATCAGCCAATAAATAGCCGGATCAATGAGCCGTGTAATGGACGGAGCAATCACGATGTCAACTTTTTCTTTTCATTAGAATACACTAGAAAAAATATATATCTTGCCAACGTGTGCTAGCAGCACAAACGTTCTTTTAAATAATGCACTAGAAGGCTTTAGGCGAGCTAAAAATAATGCGTGGCCCCTAACAAGTACCTCTATAACGGCAAGCAATTACAGGATGATAAGTTCGGTGGAATCAGCCTTGGTATTTATGACTACGGCGCCAGAATGTATGATCCGCAAATAGCCAGGTGGAATGGCGTAGATCCTAATTGTGAGGGTGAGGGTCAGGAATCCTGGACACCTTACCACTATGTTCTAAACAATCCAATTAAGAATACTGATCCTGATGGGCGAACTCCAATAACTGGGTTAATTGGTGCGGGGATTGGGGCTTTAGTTGGTGGAGGTATTGAGGCTGGGATGCAACTATATGAACATGGAGAGATAAAAGATTGGAAAGCTGTAGGAGGTTCAGCAATTCAGGGAGGAATCACAGGGGGAATGGCAGGGCTTACAGGGGGGGCTAGTTTGTTGGTTACAGTGGGGTCTGGCGCTGCGGCAAATGTAGTAGGGGGTGCAACAAATAACCTTATACAAGGGAAGGCAAATACACTTAATAGCATGGCAAAAGACGCGGCTATAGGAGCTGGAGGAGCAGTACTTGGAAAGGTTGCGGGGAAGGGACTCGATAAGCTGTCAAATGCGGTTAAAGGTAAAATAGGAGAGGCAGCAACCCAAGCAAAATACCTTATGAAGGGATATGTTAGCGAGGCGAAGATGGCTGTTGAAACAGGAGCCAAGACAGCAACGGGAAGAGTTCAAACAGCTATTTATGATCATAAAATGGTAAATAAATTAACAGGCAAGATACTTACTGTAGAAAGTAAATTCAATGGTGCTAAACTTACCCCTAATCAAGCCGCCGCCGCGAGCAAGGTACAGACTGCGGGCGGGCTAATTGTTGATCGGACAACAAGTGGCCAACTTGGGAATACTGCCGGTGGTGTGGCAGCCGGTTCAACTTCAAGCCAGATGAATAAGGAGAAACGTTAATATGGGATTATTTTATACAGCGTCGCCTAAAGAGCTACTTCAAATTAGGAATAAAATATTTTTGGACGTTGGTGTACCCACCCTTCAAAAACAAGGTTTTCAAAAATCTCCTTTTTCAACTGCATGGTTCGGAAAAGATGAAAATATTGGGTACTCCTATGAACTATGCAGATTATCAAAAAATAGTGAACTTGAAATGGTTTGGGCTCATATCATAAGAGGAGATCGTTGGATTCAGATATACTTGAATATTTTTAGGCCACAACCTCAATTGAATTCTATAGCGCAACTCTTAAACGTTGATGGACTGCAATTCCATCTTCCGCCCAATACTATTTCGCAAATGCAATTTAGAATTGATGACATCAAAGGGCCGCCAATATTAGATTATAATCACATGTTCAGGAGTCATAAGATAAAATCTTATTATACTAAATCCGGGCTTGAAAAAAGAGCGGACGAATTAGCTAAAATTATAGAGAGTGATTTGAACAACATTGATTCTTTTATAAGCAGGTGGCATGAATTGCATCAGCCGATGGTGACAAGTTGGGATGGATTTAAGATTGAAAAGTAATAAATGATGAAATTAAAAGCAGGCGGTCTGGATTGGCCAGATCTTAAATGAAACTTAAAATAAAAGCCTGGCAAAAGCCGGGCTTTATTTGTTAAAGAAATTGCCACAAATAAGTGCTTAAAACAACATATCTGTTGTCTTAAAAAAAATAAAATATTTTTTCAAAAGGTTTGGAATAGCATAAGGTTAGAGGCTATATCCTAAGGTTAAAGAGCTGCTATATTTTTTTGGAAAAAATCTTTAAACTTCTTTTTGGTAAGCATGGTGTCAATCATCTTGAAGATTACACTCTTGTCGTCTGGATCAAGCTCTTGAATGAGTTTTACCTGCTCTAATGTAGTTTTATCTTCTACTTTAACTTCCGTAGGTAAGTCCTCTTCCAGATGTACAAGTTCATCAATGCTTATGCCAAAGTAATCGGCTATTTTATCTAATGCAGCAACAGAAATCTCTCTTTGTCCACTTTCAATCTTGCTATAGTTAGAACGATGCATGCCTACCAGATCAGCGATCTCCTGTTGTTTTACTCCTCTTTGCTCCCTTATCTTCTTGATATTCTCACCTATGTTCATACTCTGGAATTAGATTTATCAAAAGTAGTCAATAAGAGGACTATTTTCAATGCATGTATTATTTGTATTGATTAATGTTGTCAAAAAGGAACAATATTCTTAATATTGCTACATATCAAATTGGCACATCAAAAATTATGGAAATAAATGAGCTAAAAAATAGCTTAACAATCCTTGAAGTAGCTTCTCTTTTAGGAATAAAATCAGACAAGACAGGCAAAGCCCTCTGCCCGTTCCATGAGGATAAGAATCCCAGCTTACAGCTGAGCAAGGAAAAGAATATAGCTACCTGCTTCAGCTCCAACTGCGATGCAGGGACAATGGATATAATAGCCCTATTCAAGGAGCCATGCAACTGGAAGAGATTATCCACGACAGCTTTATGATAGCCCTTGTAAACATAGACATCTTTGAAGATCCTGTTATAATCAGAGCGCTGGCCACTCAGCTTTATGAAATACTACTAAAGGAAAAGACTTTAAGAAACGGCCTGATAATCTCAACTAATAAGCCATCTGCAATCAACTCAAATCAAGTCCATGAAAGAACATAACTCCCAGACGCAAGAGCTTAATAAGTATATAGGCCAGTTATTCAGCGAAAGCCTGAAAGTAATCAGCCCTGTACAAATGATACACCTGATCCGTGAAAAGATTAGCGTGCGAGGCTTTCAACAGCCCGATAAAGGAGATATTTTAAATGAGATGAGCAAGCTTCAACAAACAATGGGCGAGCTTAACGGCCAAATGCTGGCCATCTATGATTTATTAAAAAAGTTACCTTGATATATCCCTGTCAAAAAGCAAATGGAAATCTTTGAGCTAAAATCCCGCCTTACTATCCTTGAAGTAGCAAGTCATCTGGGCATCAAATCAGACAAGACAGGCAAAGCCCTCTGCCCGTTCCATGACGATAAGAACCCCAGCTTACAGCTGAGCAAAGAAAAGAATATAGCTACCTGCTTCAGCTCCAACTGCGATGCAGGGACAATGGATATAATAGCCCTTACAGAAAAAGCCCTGAAATTAAATACTCATGAGGCACTCTTGAAACTAAAAGAATGGGCAGGTGTAGTAAATCAGCCTAAGCAGCCAGATCTGGGCAAAGTAGCCTTGCTTACTAAAGCCTTTACCTATTTTGAAAATGGCTTACTGGCTGCAAAGCCAGCGCAGGAATATTTAAAGTCAAGAGGAATTACCCCAAAAGGCTACAATGTGCAAGGTATAGAAGTAGGCTACAATAGCGGCAACTTCCTTTCAAGACAAAATAAACACCTTATGGAAACCTCCCTGAAATATGGACTTATAAAAGAGAGGCCCAAGGGACATAGTCATTTTGCTCAAGGCTGCATAGTCTTTCCTTTAAGGAATAAACAAAATCAAATTGCAGGATTATATTTTAGAGAAACAGATGACAGCAAATCTAACCATCACTATTACTTAAAAGACAGGGAAGGCCTGTATCCCCATTATCCCCTTCCTGAAACCAAAAAACTTATCCTCACAGAATCCATTATTGATGCAGCTACATTACTTGCCATCCCGAAGCTGGAATACAGCATCCTGGCTTGTTATGGCACAAATGGATTAACTGCAGAGCATCTGAGAGCCATTCAAGGAGCCATGCAACTGGAAGAGATTATCTTCTTTTTTGATGGGGACGAGCCTGGTAGAAAAGGCGTAGAGCAAAGCGCAGAAGAATTAAACCAACTCAAGCCAGAAGTAAAGATTACCTATGTAGAAACACCGGAAAAGGAGGATATCAATAGCCTTAGCCTTGCCCATGAGAAGGAAATCTTCACACACTTGTTGGAAGGGCGTAAATCTTTTTCTTTTTCAACTGAAAAAAAGAAAACACTCCAGGCAGCCAGCGAAACAACAAGCCAAGCAGCGCACGGGGCAGCGAGCGGAAAAATTACCGAAAAACAAGCGAAAAACCCTTTAAACACCTCTGATCCCTTCAGAATAACCTACCAGACCGCTACTGCTCATTATGCTGTTCTAGGCGGATTAAAGAAAGACCTGGACAGCCTAAAGGCAACCCTTATTATAGAGCATCCTAAAACTAGCCAGAAAAGCAGGAATAAATTAGATCTATATGAAGATAAACAAGTAGAACGACTAGCCAGAGAGGCAGCCGATAAACTTAATCTCAGGGCAGACCAGCTGGAGAGAGACCTCAGCGACTTAACCGACCACTTGGAAACTTACAGAGCCGCACAAGTAGCCGAGCAAGGAGCCGGTAAACCAGCCGTGCAGGTAGCGGCAGGGATGGCCGGTAAATGCAGGGAATTTTTAAGTAAGCCCAATCTCATCGCCCGTTTTAATGAATTAATAGGGCAGGCCGGAGTAGTGGGGGAAGAAATCAACCGCATCTTTCTTTTTGGTATTGCAACCAGCTATAAAATGCCTGATACCCTTCATGCGCTTGTTCAAGGCTCCACGGGTTCAGGAAAGACGCATTTACTTTTGAGGATCTCCAGCTTTATTCCTCCTGAGGATGCCATACATCTTACCAGGGTAACTGAAAACAGCTTTTACAACTATGGCCTTAACGACCTTACAGGAAAGCTGCTATGCATGGAAGACCTGGACGGCATGAAAGAAGAAGCTTTGCTGGCTTTTAGAGAACTGCAAAGCAGGGGTATGTTATCAAGCAGTACCAGCGGAAAGGATGAGCAGGGCAATATCAAAGCTTATATCCGAGTAGTAAAAGGGCCGATTGCTTCCCTATCTGCAACTACCAAAGGAGAGATCTATGAAGATAACATGAGCAGATCCTTTCTTGTAGCAGTAGATGAAACCGCAGAGCAAACCCAGCGGATCATCCAGTACCAGAATAAAAAAGCGGCAGGGCTTATTGATACTAAAAGGGAACAGCAAATCAAGGAGTTTATCCAGCAATGCCTGAGAATGCTCAAACCTCTTGCTGTAGTTAACCCTTATGCAGATAAACTGCAGCTTCCCCAGGAAGCCCATAAGATCAGGCGATTAAATGATTTATACCAGTCTTATGTAAAGCAAATTACGCTGCTTAACCAATACAGAAGGAAAACAGATGTGCAAGGCAGACTGATCAGTGAGCAGGAAGATCTGAAAATAGCAGGCGATATTATGTTTGACAGTATTATTCTCAAAGTGGACGAGCTTGATGGAAGCCTGAGGCTTTTCTATGAAAGACTTAAAGACTATGTAAAGGTGAAAGGAGGCAGCACCTATGAGAACTATACTTTTAGCAGAAAGGAAATCAGAGACAGCCTCAGAGTAAGTAAGACCCAGCAACACCGCTTCTTCAGAGACCTTATAGATATGGAATATATTTATCCTATAGGAGGTAATAATCACCAGGGCTACAAGTATAAGATTGGCGTCTGGGATGACATTAAAGTAGTCAGAAGCAGGATAAAGCAATACCTGAAGATGCAGCTCGATCAGTTGCAGTTGTTCCAAGGCGTTCCCTAACAACCTGGAACGCCAATCCTATTGAAATATAGCAAGTTACAACATGGTGTTCCAAAGCAGTTGGAACACCAAAATAAATGAAGATCAAATAGTTAAGTCCAGCATTCCAGAAAATCAAAAAAAGCATATATAGATGAAATATTTACCTCTACAGATAGAATACCATAGAAAGCATTTACAGGAACTTGATCAATACCTCTCTATCCTGGGATATAATCCCAAAACCAGCCCAATTATAATATGCTGCTGTAGAGAATTTTTATATAACCTGGAAAAGCACATGATTGCTCCCATCACCCTTGTGGACAAAAACTATATAAAGGCTTACTATAAGTATCTCCAGGAAAGACCCAATAAAAGAGGAGGGCTGTTAAGCGCCAGGTGGATTAGTCTGCATTTATATTCCATTAAAATACTATTTAGCTTTTTACAGCATACCGGAGAAGTAATAAATCATCCTATGAGCACTTTAGACTTTCCTGTTGCCAAAAGTAACTCAAGGGAGTTGCTTACCAGTCAGGAAGTGAGTATGCTCTATGAAGTATCAGAAACACTCAGGGACAGGGCCATATTAAGTTTGCTTTATGGTTGTGGCTTGAGAGTGTCGGAAGCTATGAAATTAGATATCAACGACATTCATTTTAAAGTTCAGCTACTGTATGTCAGGGAAGGAAAGGGCAAGAAAAGAAGAGTAGTTCCGATGAGTAATGAGGTAGCCCGGATACTCAGGGATTACTACCTTCGGGAGCGCCCTGTGTATGTGAGCTTTACTATTGAAAGCCAATCTTTTATACTCAACCGATTGGGTGGGCGATTGCGAGGAGAAAGCTACAATAGCCGATTGAAGGAGTTACTGGCAAAAACGACCATAGTTAAAACCATTAGCCCCCATAATTTACGACACTCCATAGCTACTCATTTATTGGAAAATGGGCTAAGCATTGAATATGTGAGAGACTTTTTAGGCCACAGGCATCTTGAGACTACCCAGATATATGCTAAAGTGAGTCAGAACCTATTAAAAAGAAGCCTTCAATGAGCCTGGAAGATTATTTAAAGAAGCATTATACAGCATCAACAGTAAAAGTATATCTTTTTGAAATAAAGATAATGATAGCCTACCTGACAGAAGAAAAAGCCATCGCCGCACATTACATGGACATTATAGACTATGTAGGCTACATGCGAAAGAAACATAAAAATCCCAGAACAATAGGCAGAATCCTGGCCAGCATAAAGGTATATTATAAATATCTGATAGAGGATAATCAAAGAGAAGACCATCCCTGTAAATACTTAAGATTGAGGGATAGCAAAAGGAAAGAAGTACAGCTCCAGGATTTATTTACCAAAGAGGAGCTTGAGATGCTTTTAGATCGCAAGGAAAGAGTCCCTGCCCTTAAGATAAGAAATCAAATCATACTCAGTCTTTTAATCTATCAGGGGCTAACCCTGCTTGACCTTGTAGACCTTACTGTTAATGATATTAACCTTAATAAAGCTACTGTATATATTAAAGCTATTGCCAAAACCAATGCACGCACTTTACCTTTAAAGCCTATGCAGATCATGCTTTTTTATGCGTATCTAAATGAAGAAAGGCCCAGGTTAGTTAAAGTTAATACCGATAAGCTTCTAATTACTCTTAGAGGTACGCCAGAAAAGGAAGATACCATAAACTACCTGATAGAAACCTTTAAACCATTCTTTCCTGGGAAGAATATGAATGCCACTATCATTAGGCAAAGCGTAATTACAAATTTGCTAAAAGAGGGGAAAGATCTTAGAGTCGTCCAGGTTTTTGCAGGACATAAGAATTCCAGCACTACAGAGCAGTATAAGCAAACAGAAGTTGAGGGGCTTAAAGCTGCAATATTAAAGTACCATCCCTTAGGATAAAATCATTGTTGCAAATTGTACAACTGTCTAGCTCCTGTTACAAAATGCCGTGAAATGATTAAAGATCCTTAGGGAAGCGTTAAGAAGATGATTTATTATTGTTCTGGAATAGATAAGTAAAAATGGCCATACCTAATATTGCAAAAAATACCATAATCATTTTATCTATTCCTAGCTGATGAATACCTGTTCCAAAAGGAAGTCCTTTAAGAAACTTGTCAAAGCATACTACAAATATCGTAAATGCAGTAAGGGCCATAAGAAATAATACTATTATAGTTTTCATATTTATGTTTTTGGAAAAATAAAGAAAAAGTAAATAACCATCCAGTAGGTAATCCTTTTTGCACCATCCATCTTAAACTAATTAACGATTCCCTCCTCTCTTGATAATATAAGAAATATCCGGCGCAAGAATGTTAGATGTTGCCGTCCAATTAACCCAGCAATTAGCCGTGCAACAACCCGTAAAACTGTTTTGTAGAAGCTTTAAGACATCTTTAATAATAAAATCCCACTAGAATTATAAAAAAATGAGGAGGATAAAGACTTTTGGGAAGTATAGGACAATAGGAAGCCCGTCTCACTTTTTATGAGTATGGATAAAGGGAAGGAAATACTTAACTGATCAAGCCAGATTATCAAACAGAATTAAAAGCCTTCAGCCTTTCATAGCTATCATAGTCAAGGAGTACCCTTATTTTTTTTCTGGCAATCAAAGCCATTCCTTCTTTTAGATCATACTTTTTGTCTATGAAAAAGACATTGTTTATGCTCTCAACAATGGGTTGATAAGGATGAGCAGAATCTTTAGAATAAAAATTAAAGTTCCTTGGATAGATCATTACTAAATTAAGTTCTGCTTTAGCTCCTGTCTTCTCCTCCAGCGAAGAAATAAGTCTTTGTTCCACGCCTTCTACTGAGGCCATTACCTCTTCCTCCAGTTCTTCATCGGTTTGCTCCTGCGCAGGCTTTTCAAACTTATTAAAACATAGTTCTTTTACCTTCAGAAGTTTGCCAAAACGTCCATAAAAATGGAGATTTTTAGTGTTTTTAAGAACAGTATTAACCACAGGAATATTATAGGATCCATCCTCATGTTGAAAGTCTCCGGGCTTTAATTGATATTTAAGGCATTCCATAACTCCTCTAAGATATTCCTGGGGAGAGCTATTTTGATTGATATAGACTTTTTTACGTGCTGATCTTTCTTCCATAACCGGCTCATAATCATACGCTCCATGTTCATCCTCTACTTCTTCCCAGCTTCGGGCAACTAATCTGGTTGTTTTTTCATAGAAATAGAGAGACTCATAATGTATTCCACTATAATCAGAAGTATTACCTGTAATCTCTTTCCATTTTTTAGCTATCCAATCCCTTACTTCATTAATGGTATACTCAGGATGTTGAAACATTAAAGAATGAATGTGAATGTGAAATCCATTTTCTTCTCCATATGAAATTTCCACATTATAGCAGCCTCCATAAATATACTTCTTAAACTCTCTGGTCTTGCGGAGCTTATAATATGCTTGTATAAGCTCCTGGGCATAAAACTTATTGCCTTGCCAGCCATCCCTGGAATGTGGCACAGTGAGAGTAAGGTGAGCAGGAATAAACTTAGTATGAAGGTCTTCCTTTTTTAAGTAGTCGCACCATTTTTTGCGATAAATCTGAGGTTTACGGTACTGCCATACAGGATCCATCTTTTGTTTGGAATACCAACATGCCAGCAGTTGAACTGCTGGTTGGTTGTTGAGGCAAGTTAAGTTGCCTATAGCAATATTGGCGTTCTCAATTGCGTAAATCATATTAATAAGCTCACCATACTCCCGTTCCAGCGCATCGTCATAAATGTCATACATAAGAACTTCTTTCTTTTTTGCTTTATACATGTGTAGATAAATTGGCAGATCAATATCCAGGCTTTTTAAAAACCGTCTTACGTCCATACATAATTGCTTAGCCTGCCTGCTTTTGTTAGCAATTTTGTAAAAAAACTTATTACTGGCTAGAACTGAATCGAAGGTTGGTGACTGAGTTGAGGTATCCGCCTCAAGTTCAATCGTAGCAAGGGTTTCCATATCTGGTCGCTTGCCCCGTGTATGCTTTTAGGAAACTGCTTGCTTTTATTCTTTCCTAAAAGCATACATTACAGGGCTTTTTTTTGACCAGATACTGGCAGACATAAAAATGCTTGTTAAAGATTACAGAAAAAATTTCTTTCCAGCAAGAAAAAATAACGGAAAAGTTCAATTTATTTTTATACAACCAAAAATGTATGCTTTTAGGAAAGAATGTTTTTAACACACTTTCCTAAAAGAATGTA
>MWWH01000508.1_pt1 | contig 11269 bp, 10 predicted proteins | sample 1047231 | NCBI WGS metagenome assembly MWWH01 (sample SAMN06349967, study PRJNA376086) | soil metagenome | isolation source: MG3-2 sample Antarctic (ecotone) soil | place: Antarctica | collected 2015-01-13 | reverse complement strand
TGAGTTATTCCGGCCACTAGGTAAGAACCCACCAGGGATGCCAGCAGAAACATTGCCGCCTTCCATAAAAACCCCCAATAGATCATTGCTTTCTCTCTAAAAGGCAAATCCTTAGGAGCCTCGACCCTCATAGGCCGGTGGTAGGTGCCGGATCTAAAGCGCTTAAGAACTGAGCGGGCAGTAGCGAGGCGCTGCTTCTTCTCATTTAACCCTGGAAGGAGACTTTTGAGCTCTGACGCCATTTGATTCAGTTTCTCATCGCTCTCAAGGTAGTCTTCTTCCAGCCGAGACTTCTCTTCGATTAAGTTAGTCTGATGAAACTCCCGCTTAATCGATTCTCTTTCTTCTTTGGCAGAGCTCAGGTCGCTTTTCTTAATCTCAAAATCCGAAAGGGCATCCTTATATTCCGAGCTTCTTCTTTCTACAATTTTTCTGAAATCTTTCTCAGTCTTGGGATTCTCCTCCACTCCAAAATCAGTCATGGATCCTATTTTAGTAAAACCCAGGACCCACACGCTCAACAGAGCTATCGGAATAAGCCCCATTAGAAATCCTATTTTGGTGCGAAAGACCTCTTTTGAGCTCGCCCCCTCCTCACTTAAAAGCTTCTCCTTCTGCCCCAAAGCAATAGCAAGGGTGGAGGCCACGATGCCTAGCGCTGCCAGAACGAGCAGAACCCCTTTGCCTAAAAAGGTCACGAGACTGGTCGCCAAATCATCCTGTGGTTTTTTAGAATCAGAGTTCATTTGGTGACTTCCTGCTTAAACGCTTCCAGAAATTTTAGCTGCGTCATTAATATTGTGCGGTCTTTGATAGATGAGAAGTTTTGCTCAAAAATCGGACGGTAGATGGATTCGAGATTGGGGGAGACCAGGTAAACCAGCCTATCAAAGGAGCGGTCAGGCGACATGAGCTCGGTCAGGTAATCTGAAAGCCGCTCTTTGATTCTCTCTTTTTTGCGGAGTGTCCGGTCATGCTCAACCGCTGTCCGGACCCCGCAGCTGGATACATAGAACCCATCCGGCACGTGCCTACCCCCCAGTTTAGAAAACCCGGGGTCAATGATCAGGGACTCAGCACTCCGCCAGGAAGTGACCCCCCTGGACTCCAGGGCAAGCCGGACATCACCCAACTCCAGCTGGTGCTGGGCCATGGTGACGGTTAGGTCATGCATCGGAATCGGGTGAGAGCTCACAGAAGCCGCCAGGTAGCGTCCCATCGCCGTCGCCCTATAGATCTTAAGCGGAGAATTCGGGAGCCTCAGACCCTTTAAGAAGCCTGCCTTTTCTAAAAGCCCTAACCTCTCATACGCATATGACGCCGTCTTCTGATCCCTCCATCCCACTTTCCATAACTGCTCAACTGTCGCAAAACCCTGCTCCACTACAAACAACACTGCCCTCTTATCCCTGTCCGTCGGATGTATTCTTATTTCTCTCTCACTCTCAATATTCATACTCATCACTCACTTTAAATTCTAATTCCCAATACCCCTGTTCCCCTCGCCCCCTCACCTCACTGACCACCTTCAACCAACTCGTTGGGTGGGGGTGGTCAGTGAGGTGAGGGGGCGAGACTACTTGAGCAAATTCGGTATGTTGATATGTAGAATTTACAGAATCCGAAAAGAGGCGATTCGGTACCTGGTTCAGGGGATGGTTTCTTGCTCATAGAGGGGATTTAGCCGACTTGGAAGGAGGAACCGGAGGTCCGAAATTTAATAATCCACAACATTTATCAAGCAAAAAACAAAACAAGAATTTGACACATCAACTGAGGGCCGAAACAATTTATGAATCAATTCTAAAAAATGTTTCAAAAAAGGCACTTAATGGAAACGGTCCAAAACTTAAAGCCTGTCGAACTTTCCCGGATAGCTCAAATCAATAAAACAACGCTCAACAGAATTTTACAGAAGGAACAAGGTCAGCTTTCAGTAATCAATAACAGAATTCGTGGAGTATCACCGGAGCTGGTCGAAGAGATCCTTAAAGAAAAGCACTCACATTTGTATAAATCTTCAATTGTACTAACCAATACGACTACTGGCGGTGTAGGTAAAACTTCGGCGACAATCTCTTTAGCTTATTCAGCCAGAAGAATTACTTCTCGGAAAACTCCAATAGTTCTAATTGACGCAGACTCACAGTCATCGCTGACAACGCAACTCATAAAGGAAGTCGGTGAGCATGCATTAATTGATTACTTCGAGGGAAAAGTTTCAATCAAGGATTTAATTAAGCCTGTAGGAGGATCTGATAATATCTATCTGATTCCTTCCAATTTAAATAACATCTACCTTGATAAAGCATTATCAAAGCCATCTTTGATAAAGTCCGCCATGAAAAAACTGTTTGATGACATATTTGACCATTTCAAAAAGGAAGGATCTGACATTGCTAAAATCTTTGTAGATTTTCCTCCGCAGCTAAGCTCAATCTTTTCCTCGGCCGTACTAGGAATAGCTCAATACTCAAATGAAGTTACTAAAGTCTTAGCAATTCCATTAAGAGCAGACAATTTTGGGGTTAGGGGAGCCGAAATTACAATCTCAGAGGTAGATGAATTATTAGAAACCTTCTCAATTTCAAAAAGCGCTATAAACATTACGACATTCTTTTCTTCTCTGGATCGTCGAGTCAAAACAACTGCTGATATCTTTAAAATGGTTATGACGAACCAAGAATTGTCGAAATACTTAAATCCTACTGCAATTAGATACTCAAGTGAATTGACGAAAACCTCGTTCAGAAATGAGACGATCTATACCCGACTAGAAAAGTCCGGAGTTTCGGACGATTATACAGATCTGCTTTTATCGATACTAGGTTATCAACTCGAGGCTTCAGAATAGATGGCCAATATACTAGACCTGGCAAAAAAAATGGGAATCGATACAGCCTCAACAGAGACTGGGAAGGCTAGCGTCTCCACTAAAAGAAGACCATGGTTAGAGCCTGAGTCAAAAGAAGAGAAAGAATCGGAAAACTTTAAGGCTAGAGATAGCAAGAAAGAGGCACTCGAAAATTCGGAAAAGAGATGGAAGAAGTTAGAAGATAGAACAGATAGACATATGGCTCGGCAAGAAGCCAAGGCGGAAAAACAGAATACTAACCCGGGTACAAGCCAGGTACAACCCAATGACAACCCAGGTACAGCCCGTGTACAAAACAAGCGCACTGCCTCGTACACAACTCTACAATGCCTTCCCATGAGATTAGTACCGCGGAAGATACTTGATCATATAAAAGCAAATGCATTTCAAAGTGAAGGAGACTGGTTTTCACGTGTAGATAGTTTTGAAATCCAAGACAGTCTTCAAAAAGACTCCAATCATTTAAGAAAAGCTATTTCGAGACTTAAAGACGAAGGCTGGTTTGAAGTCATAGAAGCGTCCAGCTCAGGATATCGACTTCTGAAAATAGATCCTAAAAATTTCGGCTTAGAAAAATAACAAAAACTACAATCCATTAGCCCGTGTACAGACCACGTACAACCCAGGTACAGCCTGTGTACAAAATAAATGCTTCGCAATGTATACCCGTGTACAGCCCGTGTACAACCCAGGTACAGCCTGTGTACTTGACGATGACAGTCAATTCAAAACCAAACTTCTTGGTATAATTGATCTACCTTAAGAAAGTTCTCTCGTCCCTCGAGAAAGATTCAATCGCCATCTAGGCTCTTCCATTTCTATAAGCTCAAAACAATATGATTTATAAACAAGGTAGGGTTGTTGAGCTTGGCAGCCGCAAAGCAAGCTTTACGACTGCTCATTTAAAGTGAAATTCATTAACCAATTTTTTGTTCAAGTCGTTCGATTCTTTGAATAAGCGATGGTTTTTTTATAGCTTCCTGAAGAGCTTGATTGATCAGGGCCTGATATTTAGACCCTTCTTCTTTTGCTCTATCTCTAAAGGCATCCAAAGTACTTTCATCAATCCAAATGGTAATTCGCTCTTTGATGTTTTGGCTTTCAAAGTCTTTGTCTGAAAGAACATCTTTATTAGCATAATTAATTTTCTTCTTCATGAATTGACCTCCAGGCTTCCCATATCTTTTCATGACGGGATTTTAATTCTACTTGGATCCTCTTTATGTCCTTAGACGAGAATCCAAAACATTCAATACATTCAAGATCACTTAGTAAAAACTTTGCATGAGCTTCTGGCTTTTTCATGCTCGGCCAGAATGCTTCTACATGGGGAGGATTATGATCATTTGACCAAATTCTAATAATCACATTTCCAAAACGAAACAACTCACCCATGACATACAACATATGACTTTATGCATACATTGTCAATCTGGGCAATAACTATACTTTTGCCCAGACATCAAAATCCGCATTGCACCCTAGGCAGTTTGTCTTTGAAATCAAAGGGGTTTTTGCCCATGTATTAGCACAATTGACAAATTTGTCAATTGTGCTAATACTGTATCAATGGAAAGACCTGAGTACCCGGTGTCATTAACCTTCAACAATAAGTACATCTCTAGGGTAGTGATCGATCAGCATTACAAGGTCGCTCACCCAGAGCTTTCAGATGAGCTCATTGTAAATCTGGTCAAGAACCTTGATGAACTTAGGCTTGATCCCGAAGAGATCGATGATGGCTTTGAGTATTACAAAGTCGACCCTGCTTACTATTTAGATAAACCTTTCCGGTTAGTGTTTCTCGTATGTACAGGTGAGGATTTCATAGGCGTCATAACTGCTTTTAGAGTGAGGAGAACAAATCATGACTAAATGGCCAAAGAAAGAAAAGCTGAATGAAGTAATGAAAAATCTTGAGGGAGCTGACGCGAGCCGGATGCTTCCAAGGGATGCTTCGACCGTTGATAAGATCAAGTTTGAGCTTTGCAAGAGCTTTATTATCTATAAACAAGAGAATGACATGAATCAGAGAGAGCTGGCCCAAAAGCTTGAGATCGATCCGGCACTCATGAGTAAGATTCTTCATTACCATATTGAAGAATTCACTATCGATAGACTAGTTAGGTATTTAGATATTTTGCATAAAGACGTAAGCATAAAGATTGCATAAGGCATTGTATGAAAGCGGCCATTTACGCCAGAGTTTCGACCTGGGATCAAAATACCCTACCTTTGCAGCTTAAAGGCTGCTCTGAGTACGCCAAAAAGCGGGGCTGGGTCATAGCTCATTCAGAGTCAGAAACAGCCTCAGGGGTTAAAAAACGCCCTTCTAGAGACGTAATCCTTAAGCTTGCTCGTCAAAGAAAGATTGATGTCGTGATCGTTTGGAAACTAGACCGCTGGGGTAGATCAGTCAGTGATGTAACAGCTACCTTGGAGGAGCTCACAAGCTTAGGCGTAGCTTTTGTCTCAATCAATGAGGCAATGGATTTTACGACCTCCATGGGGAAGGCTATGAGCGGGCTTCTGGCCGTATTCGCTGAGCTTGAGCGAGACTTTCTGCGCGAGAGAGTCAAGGCGGGTCTGGATGAAGCCAGAAAAAGGGGTAAGGTTATAGGTAGACCCGAAATCAATGCGGCTCAGAAAAAAAAGGTTCAATCTCTTTGGAGCAAAAACACGTCTAAGGCCGAGATTGAAAGGCTAACCGGCGTTTCAAGAAGATCAATCTCGAGGATTGTTAACCCTAGCTGATTTCGTCCCTTGAGATACATGATCCAAAGACTCGAATTCCTAGTAAATCTGTCAATTAAGAATTCTTAGGTGAGGATTCTATGTCCGTAAATCCGATAGGGGGTGAATCCAAGGAATATTAATGAAACATATGTTTGCACTCTTCTCTACTCTTTTGTTTAGCGTGGCCGTATTTTCAGCCACCGAATACACAACAACATTTGGACCGAAGAAATATACGACCAAAGAAAAGTATTCTGAAAATTTTGTGGGTGTAGATAAGCAGATAAATAAAATCATTGTGACCAATGGATCAGGCAAAGATCTTGTCAAAAAGGTTTGCTCAGAAAAGCCTTTAGAAAAGCTTCTATGTATTGCGGGTAATTTACTGATTGATTTGAAGATCAATCTTGAGAGGGTTGCCTCTGTTGAAATTTCCCTCAATGGAAAAAAGATCGTCACTCCGCAAGACTTCAATATCAAAACTCGTCAAATCATTTTAGAGGTGCCAGTACTTAAAAATAATACTCTGAGCATTTCTCCTAGAGGGATATTTACCTCATATATTACTGTTGAGGTTCAAGCTCCAAAAGATACAACTTCGCCAATAGCTGACCTCAAGATAGATTCTTTTCCTGTAAGTCAGATTACTCAAATTTCTTTGACTGGTACCGCAATTGGAAATATTGATGCAATAAGAGCTATTAACAACATTGGAGAAGGGTATTCCGTTGGATTGATTAAAGACGATAAGACTTTTTCAGTTCCTCATTACATGCTTAGCGAAGGGAGCAATTCAATCACAATTGAAGCCCTTTACAAAGGCACAGTAGTATCTACAAAAATTATTCCGGTTATTTTAAATACGCCAGCAGCCGGTAAGAATCAGATGTCTCCAGAAAATGGTGCAATCGTTGAAGTGACCGATGCCACGAGCTCACTCATAGGAGCAAAAATGAGTGTTCCTCCTGGAGCAGCAGAAAGACCTTTCTATGTATCAATCGATGACGGTGCAGAGAATATGCTTGATCTGCCATTTGGATATGTCTCGGTTGGACCTGCAGTTACTTTTTACCCCATTTGGGCAGAATTTCTTAGCAATGTTACGATTACACTTCCATTCTCCAATGAGCTAATACCTATACCGGCGACTAAAGACAATATCGTAATTTTCGCAAAATCAACGCAGATTGAAGAGCTGGAAATGCTCACACCCAGTATGAAAAACTTAAACGATGTGGAGTATTCTTTCTCTGGTAAAAATTTTTGGACTTCATTAGTTCCTGCAGTGAAAATGCCATTGAGGCCTGGTCACCTTAGAGTTATAACTAATCCACCAGGTGCAGAGATTGCTTTAGATGGATACAAAACTGAATATATAAGCAATGCACTTATGACCAACATATCTCAAGGACCCCACTCTTTAAAAGTCTACAAGCCCGGATATAACGAAACTATTGTAAACTTTCCTGTCAGTGCGAATGGTAGGGAAGTCGTTGTTAACCTTAAAGAGAGTGGTGACAATAAGCCAGTGGTAGAAATAAACCCAGACATTTTAAGTGAAACGATTCATTACGAAGATGAATTTACGTTTTATGGCCAGGTAAGATTTCCAAGCAGCTTTCAATTCGCAACTGGAGTTGCTTCTTACAACAACAAAGAAATAAGATTCAAAATTGAAGAAGATGGATCTTTTGAATCTTCCATAGACTTAGTAGATGATGTCACTAGTTTGCAACTTCGAGTTACGGTAGGCGGATCTGATACAGGATTAAGTAGAATCGTCACAATTACGAAACAAGCCTACGATGTTTTTGGAAAGAGCTTAGCTCTGATGCAAACAGAGTCTCCACAAACCAAAAAATTTAACATTTCTTCAAAAAGATTTGATGTTAATAAATTAATGAATAGCAAACCTATACACGCCAAGAGTATTTCTTTAGCCTCTGGGGCGAAAATGGCATCTAATGTTCAGTTACTTTCTGAAGATTACGAATCGCAGGGTAAAGAGGGTGAACCCATAGAAATTTCTATAAGCTGGGCTTCAAATCTAAAAGATATTGATCTTATTGTTCAAGACCCTGAAAATAACGTTACAACATTCAATGAATACCCTTACGGAATACCCAATAGTACTATCAAACAAAGCACTACGTCCGCAGGTCAAGAAAAATTTCAATTAAACAAGGCGATACCAGGCGAATACCGGATATGGATTAGTCATCCTGAAGGGACAAATCCGAACCCCGATAGATATGGGGGCAGGGTTGGTGTTACGTTAACAGCAAAAGTGGGGAATCGAACCATGATCAGTGAATTTCATGAACTTAATATTGGCGACTTTGCAGGTTATTGGTATTTGATAATTGATGATTCTCAAATCAAAATAGTAGAGATCAAAGCTGACGGGATAAAACTTAAAGACGGGGAAGTTGGCTCATTCACAACCGATTCATTAATTTCAATAATCACCGAGTCGCAGAATCCAGATTTTGATTCAAGAATTAATTATCTTGCCCGTCAAATAACTACCCTTAATCCATATGTGGGGCCTACAAACCCTAACCCCACGGTAGTCAAAACAGACATTAAGTTAACTCCTAAGGGAAAGGCAATTAGTGTTAAACTTCCCAACGCGTATTTGAAGAATTTAACAACTCAAGAGAAAGAAGTTTACTGGCGTAATTTTTCAGAGCCCTTAAAGTATGAAATTGTAGCTTGTATAGATGAATGCAATGAGTTTTCAAGCATTGCTTCTCCTGTATTTTACATAACTCAAGATTCTCGAGGACAAATCAAACAAGAATATTTTGACAAAAAGTCGTTCAAACCATTTAGCATACTACCTCCTCTTGACAATCAACTACTGAGCGAGAAAGATTACATAAGAGATTTTTTTGAAATTTCTAAATTTACTAAGTATAAACAAATTAACATCAAAAATGATTTCATTCCAATAAACGCTGTCATGGCAAAGAATTCACCAAAAATAATTGATTGGTTTAAAAATTTTAAGCCAACAATCGATGAAAATTCTGCAGCGGCACATACTTCAATCTATGTTTCATCTGTTTGGAGAAATCCTAGGCGTAATGACCGAATTGGGGGTGCTGTTAATAGTGATCATCAAGAGGGCAATTCAGTTGATTTTGGCCAAACATATTTGGAAACAGCTGAAGCCCCAACCCAAGAAATAAAACCAGAGCATTTATTCCTTTATTATCAGTCATCTCGTTTTTTGCAGGCCTGCAGTGCTTTAGGATACGAAAAATTTGACGTACTTGATCGAGGATTGAAGTGTTCAAGCGGTAATGATTTCTTGATTAATGAAGACGATCACATACATGCTTCTGACAACTAAGGATGTTCTCGTGAGTAATTTATATAGATCTATGATGTTCATTTGTATTTTGAGACCAGTAACAACTATAGCTTGTTCTGATCCAGCATATTGTATAACAAAAAATGCTTTCCATTATTTAGAGCAAGATAAAATCATTACAGTTGATTTTACAACCAAACTAAAGAAGGTTCTGACACCAATCCCTAAAGATATTTATCAAGATTTAAAAGCTCGGTCTTGTTGGGTCAGTTGCACAGACAGCAGCTTGACCTTAAGTTACAAGAAAGGCTTTTTGTTTGAAGTAGACCCACATAATAAAGTTAAATACCGCAAAGAGGTTACACCCACTCAAAATACCTCTCAATCATTGGATGAAAATCACGTGCCTGAAAGCAAGGACATTTATACAAACAGAATTTACAAAGTAAGGTTTACTCACTATGAAATTCAGGAAGCGCGCAATGGCGCCATAGATCATAAGCAATTTAATCTTATAAAAAAAATTGATTTAAAAACTGAAAAGGTTCTCGAAGAAATGTCACTTTATGAAGGAACTCGATTAGAAACGATTGACTGACTTTAAAATAGTAATAATCCAAAAATGAACAACTAATCAGCTGCTACGGCCAACTACTAAAGACCAAGCACATTCATTTGGCTTCGTTTTTATATCAAATCCATAACATCTAGTGATTCTTCCTTATAAGGTTTATCAATTTTATTTTCGGCTATCCTAATCTTGTTATTCAGCTGGATTTTTACATATTCCGATGAATATTCTTCCGCTAAATGTATTTTTATCAAGCCATTGTGCACATCTACCTTAGCACTCACAAGCAGAGCCTCTCCCGCATTCAAGCTTTTAAGCTGATTAGGGTGCACAACATACTCCTCTACTTCCCGAACAGACTTCATCCCGGTCTTTTTATCCCCAAAAAAGATTTCTTCCTCTGCCTGATGGGTCTCTTTCTCCACTTTCTGAGTCCCCAGGAGCCCACAAAACCACTCCGCATCCGCTCCATCCTGCACCTGAAACACCACCTTATTCGCCGTATTCTCATTCATCTTGAGTGCCAGATCCCCTTCTATGGACTTCAATGACTGCAGACTCTGGTACGCCACAATCACCCCAATCCCCGCCCCTCGCGCTTTTTCAATAAACTCCCCGAAGTCCGGGGTCGCAAATGAGGCAAACTCATCAATGATGAGGGTTATGGGACGCTTCTCATAGTTTCTTTCATCATAGATACCGCCTACAGTTTTCATGAGGTCTTGAAGCATGAGCTTACCCATGACCGAGGCTGTCTCTTTAAGCTTCAGAGAGTTCATAAAAAGGTATGCGATCTGCCCGTTCTTTATAGCGTCCTTAAAGTTAAATTCTGACTCATATGCTGGGGATCCACTGACAATTTCACCAGCACTTGAGTTCATAATCTTGGACAGCTGGTTAATAAGTCCCTGGTAGTTATCCTTCTTCTTACTCATGAGATCTTCACATACCCGCCTGAGCTCCCAGCGGTGTCTCTCCGGATAGCCAAGATTTAAGATCTCGCCCAGAAAATCCATCCGGCCGCTTGCGTCCGTTAGAAAAGCATAGAGATCATTCAAGTAAAGGTTAACCCCTGCCTGGTCCCGCCTGAAGCACAGTGCCTTCACGATAATCATGAGCCCACTCTCTGCCACGTCCTTATAAAACTGCTCAGACCAAGTCAGGGCGTTCATGATCTGGGAAGTGATCTCCGTTTCTGAGCCGTACTGAAGGGGGTTATAGGTATGAGATACCAATGGATCAGACATGGAGATCATCCGGAGGTCTTCTCTGCGCCCTGCCGACTCTGAGAGCCCCGTCATCCAGTCCATGAGCTCAATGTCTGCCTTAAAGTCAAAGAAGATGACCCCATGCCCTTTCCGGATCCGGTCCTCGATCATGACCTTAAGAAGGTTCGTCTTACCTGCCCCGGATCCACCGATGATCTGCGTGTGATAATTTAAGTTTCTGTCCGTCAGGTAAGCTCTGGGACTAGGTCCCAGCTTCATGATCTGACTTTGAAAGATATCCCTCTCTTTGGGCACCGGCACCAAGAAGGCGCTGATCAAGGAATCAATCGGGATCCTACCCAGGACCGAGAGTGTCTCCCAGATGCCAAGGCAAACATTTGCAAGCCTCTCATAGGGTTTCTTTTTTTTCTTCTGAGTTATTCCGGCCACTAGGTAAGAACCCACCAGGGATGCCAGCAGAAACATTGCCGCCTTCCATAAAAACCCCCAATAGATCATTGCTTTCTCTCTAAAAGGCAAATCCTTAGGAGCCTCGACCC
>MWWH01000507.1_pt1 | contig 11288 bp, 9 predicted proteins | sample 1047231 | NCBI WGS metagenome assembly MWWH01 (sample SAMN06349967, study PRJNA376086) | soil metagenome | isolation source: MG3-2 sample Antarctic (ecotone) soil | place: Antarctica | collected 2015-01-13 | reverse complement strand
CGAGCAGGAGCGCGGCAAACTGCGCGCGGAAACGGCGACAGAGTGCGCGGACATTAACACGTCTCTCAGGAGGCCGGGCAGACACTAAAAATGCGAGGTCAAAAGAGGGAAAGTTAAAGTATCGGGGCGGGCGAGCGATTGCCCGCCCTCGCTGCGTCTCCCCAAATTGGGTGGCTCGTCTCCCGAATTACGGGTATTTCCCAACAAGAGGAGCATTTGTTTCATAGGATTTCAGCTAAGAGCTTCTTGAATAAGTACATGAGCGTGATTTTCACCTCCCACTTTAGAGCCAGTTCAAGCAGGTGTTTTTTGGGAAGTCCCTAACCGCACCTATCCTAATGACAGAAAAAACGGTCGTTTATTCTGTCGGAAATAAATGCGTGAAAACGCCTGATATTTGAGCAATCAATCTTATGAATTAAGCCGTTTCGAGAGGTTTTCATCGAATTACACTCGGATCGACTCTCTGACTTGTCGTTTTCTATGAAACAAAAGTGACGTTTGTTGGGAAATACCCAATTACGGTGGTAGCTTGGGAGCCTGATGTCGGCGCGTCTCCCGATTTCGGGTGGGGCGGGTTGCACCTAAAAGTAAGCCGAAACTGCACTTCAAATTAAAAACTGCATATGAAGGCATAGCCCGTCTCCCCAAATTTAGCGCCTGCATCTCTCGATTTCGGGGGGTTCGTCTCCCCAAATTCGGGGGGCTGTCTCCTGATTTCGGGCGGGCGGGGGGGTTGCCTTCCCTTCCCTGCTGCGGTGCGTCCTGGGGGCATTTGCGGTGCTCTGGTGCGGCGTTTAGCTTAGGTCGGGATTCTGCTCTAGCCACTCGTCAAGGGTCGGCTCTCGGACATACTCTTGGAGCCGGTCTAGGTGGCTTTCTTCGTGGTCGAAAATTTCGAGCTGGTGCGCTTTGAATTTCGGCTTAAAAATCCGGTTATTCTCAATCTCTGCCCGTTGCTCTACCTCCTTCGCTAAAAAGGCTCTGTAAGCCTCTAGCCGCTCGTTCCGATGCTCCCCTTCCCTCGCCCTCAGATAATCGTAAAAGGCCGGTTGTAGCGTATCCCTGCGCCTTTGGCGTGCCTGTTCTGCATCGCGCTTGGCTAACTGCCTTTTTACTTCTTCCTCTTTTTCTAGAGTGTGTTTCATCTGTTCGGGAAGCTCGTAGCCTTCTCGGATGGCTTTTATCAGCCAAGATGGAAGGTCTTTGATTTTCCCTGTGTTGCGGTGGGGCAAGGCTCGTAGCTGAAGCTCGACCGATTTTCGGTAATCCCTGACTAATTCTCTGGCCGTCGTCTCGGCCAGATGGAATCTCACTAGCTTATTCACAAGCTGCTCGCTGGCGTCGTCGGCCTCGCTGATCGGCGCGGTAGCCTGCGGCTCGGTCGGCGCGGCTGGCAAGGCTGCGGGGGCTTCGCGGCTCGGTTTGGCGGGTTTCGCGGCTTGCGGTCGCGGCAGTAGGCGGGGCTTTCTGTTGGCCTCTTTAAACTCGGCCTGCGCCCTGTGGCCGGGCGTGTAAAGCATTATCCAGTCCGGCTCTCCGCTCTCGGCCTGCTGCTCCTGAAACTCGACGCCTGCCAAGTATCCAGCTTTAAGGTGCGGGGCATGAACCTTATACATCTGCTTCCTGACGTGCTCCCAATCCAGATAGCGGGTCTGTGGGGCGCGGTTGCAAAAGTCGGAGTATGACAGCCTCGCGCGTGGGCGCTCGTGCTTGAGAACGGCGTAAATCTGGAAGCCTATCAGCTCATAAAATCGCTGTGCTGCTGGCGGAAGATCGCGTAGGTAATCGTAATCGAGGGGGCGGGTCTGCGCCTCGTTCAATATCTTCATGTAAACATCATTTAGAATCAGATAGACCGCGTTTGCTCTCCTTCCGTCCGGTAGCCTCTCCCCTGTGAATATGACGCTATAACGCGAGAATCCCGCCTCAATCGTGCGCTCTGCTCCGCTCGTTGCTTTGTAGCTAATCTTTGCGGTGATATAAGCTCCCGCGTTTTGATGAAGGGCTTTTTTTAACTCGTTCGAGTTCCCGCCGCTTACTCTCATTCCTAGCTGTCGGCAAATCTCGCTGAGACTCCCAAGCTGGATCACCTTCGGGATTGATGGGCGCTCGTCGTCAATCTTTCGATTGATAATGAGCGTGTCCACCTTGTAAGCGAGTTGGCCGGGCTGCCCTGCTTTTTTCGGATAGTCAACTTCCCACTTCGTTTTAAGCTCTCCGGTCGGCGTCGTTTCCCTAATCTCAATGCTGATGTTCCCTCGCCTCGTCAATTTGTGAACTGGAAAGCGAGAGAGAGCGGTTTCAATCCTGATCGTGTTCTGTGGGATTAGCTCTAGCTGCTCGTTCATTGGTCGCCCTTCCGAGAAGAAATCAGCAACAACATTTCTGCTGTTGTTGTTGTCTAAAACAGTCTAATACAGTCTAGGGTCTGATAAAGCAAGTGAAATCATCAATTTAAGCCACTTTTCCGCTCCCCAAACTGCATGATTCCGCTCCCCAAACTGCATGATTCCGCTCCCCAAACTGCATGATTCCGCTCCCCAAACTGCATGGTCATTGTGAAATCTTCGGGGGGCGAAGAATCTTCGCCCCAACTAACCGCATATTTCTACTGCCAAAACTAGGTTTTACCGTCGTCGTTTATCAAGGCTTCTAGCTGATCTCGGTAGCGTTTCAATTCTTCGCTGGTGACTCTATAAGCTCCGGCGATAATCTTTCCTCGTAGTTTCTTTCGGCGAATCTCTCTCCGTAGATAATGCACACTCAATCCGGTTAGCTCTGTGACCTCAGCGAGACTGAAAAGGAATTTCTGATTTATGTTGCTCGTGCTGATCGCTTCTCTGATAGCTCCCACTAAAAAGGCTCTGGCTTCTTCGCTCTCGGTAATTCGTTGCAGCCCCTCGCTTGAAGGTACGACAAGCCCCGTTTCGGGGCTGTGCGGGGCTGTTATCGGGTGATCTGTTGACTCTAGCTCCTGTTTCAACCTCTCAACTGCGGCCTCGTCATAATCAGCCTGCTTTCCTGTTTTACCTCTAACGTATTTGACCTCACCTAAACGGCCTTCGGAAGCGTAGCGTTCGACAAGCCTAGTGGAGATATTGAGTCTTTCGGCGGCAGTTTTCTTGTCCATGCTGCAAATATATCATAAGCCCCGAACAGTTGCGATGCGCGTCTGTTCGGGGGTTGCTTGAATGTGTCAGGCCGCCGTGATTCCTTTTAGTTTCGCGGGCTTCGTGGCTTCGGTCGGCGAGTCTCGAAAGCTGCCGCGCCGAATTTGCGTCAAGACTCGCTAAGGTTAATAAATCGGCATATCTGGCAGAAAAACAGTTATTGCTTTAGGCGTCCTGCGGGTTTAATCTCCCCTTTCGCGTCTCCGCGTCGGGCTTCCTTGCACTCTCGGCTTTCCGGCGTCGAAGTCCTAAGCCAGCATAGACACACAAATACTAAGCCGCCATTCTGCTCGACGCTCGGCGGCTTGGGCTAATTGAAACTGAGCGGGCTGCTTAGAACAGAGCCAGCACGGTTTGTAGTAGGTTCAGCGCGGCCTGTGTCGCTGAATCAATCACGGTAGCCTCACTCACGCTACCTGTCGTCTCTATTTGCCCCGCAACGCCCGTTTGTATTTCGCCTGCCGTCGCTGCTGCTGGCGGCGGCGGTGGCGCGAATGTGGTTTGAATCTCCCCTGCAAAAGCGGGCATAGCAAGCGCGAGCGTGAAAGCGCACGCAACGCTTAGACGGCGTAAGTTTTTCATGTTGTCTCCTGAATGGTGATTGTCCCTGCCGTGATGGACGGCGGGAGTGAAGTCCAGACCTGACCATCTGGGACGAGTAACGCGGGCGAATCTTAACACCCTGCCGCGTCGGGATGCGCCCCGCGCCTGTGCCGACGAACCTCGAAAGGTAGTCCTCACATGACTATTTCAAGTCAGCTACTTCAAGAAATAGCTGATCCAACACTAGACCGCGATAGGCGGGCGCTGCTTAGATGCCGCCTCGCAAAAGAGCTAGAGGACGTAGGGAACTATAACGCCGCCCGCGAAGCGATGGGCGAGCTATGGCCGGAAGTCGGCGCGCGTCCGGTCTTAGATGAACTTGACGAACCGACGGCGGCGGAAGTGGTCTTGCGGGTCGGCGTGCTCACTGGCTGGCTCGGCAGCACTCGGCAGATCGAGGGAACGCAAGAGACGGCTAAGAATCTTATCAGCGAAAGCATAGCGAGATTCGAGACGTTACAGGATACAGAGAGGGTAGCAGAGGCACAAATGGAACTCGGCCATTGTTATTGGCGCGAGGGTGGTTTAGACGAGGCGCGCGTATGGCTGAAAGAAGCATTAGACAAGCTGCCCGACTCGACGGGCGACGTTAGGGCTGTAACTCTGCTGCGACTGGCTGCGGTGGAAGGTTCGGCGAAGCGATTTAATGACGCCCTGCGGATAGATATTGAAGCTGCACCTTTATTCCATAAGAGCACAAGCCACGCGCACAGGGGGAAGTTTCATAATCAATTCGGTTTCGTCCTAAGAAATCTCGCCACGTCGGAAGGTCGGCCAGATTACATAGACCAAGCTCTGATTGAATACGCGGCTGCTAGTTTCCATTTCGAGCAAGCGGGACACAGACGTTATCAAGCGTGCGTTGAAAATAATCTCGGTTTCTTATTCGGCACAATCAAGAAATTCCCCGAAGCTCACCATCACCTAGACCGCGCGCAAGCTCTTTTTACCAGCATGAAGGACGACGTACACACAGCACAGGTGGACGACGCACGCGCAAAGGTTCTGCTGGCTGAAGGTCGCACCTCTGAAGCTGAAAGGGTCGTCCGGTCGGCTATCAAGACTCTTGAGCGCGGCGGGCAGCAATCGCTATTAGCGGAAGCTCTCACGACTCACGGCCTGACGCTGGCGCGCATGGGTAGATATAAGATCGCGCGCCTGACGCTGCAACGTGCTGTCGAGGTCGCGCAGAACGCGGGCGACGTGGACGCGGCGGGGCTGGCCGCGCTGCTCATCATCGAAGAATTAGGCGAGCACATACCGCCGCACGATTTGAGCGCAACCTATGACCGCGCCGCCGATCTGCTCTCTCGCTCTGGCAATCGGGAAACAAAAGACCGGCTGCTGATGTCTTCGCGGCGCGTGCTGTTCCTCGTCGGCTCGCTCCCGTCGCCGCCGTCGTGGAGGGGCTTTAACCTTCACGATGCGGTGATACGTTTTGAGGCTCGGCTCATCGAGCGGGCGTTAAGGGAAGCGGGCGGCGTCGTGGCTCGCGCGGCTGAACTGCTCGGCATCGGTCGCCAGAGTTTAGATTCAATGCTGCACAAGGGGCGTCACGCTGCACTCGCGCACCTGCGGACGCCGATAGAGCCACGCCGTAGCAGTTTGATGTTTCGTGACGAAATAGATTGCCCCGACACTGGGGCTGTCTCAATCCTGCACGTCGAAGATCACGCGGTAATAGCCGACGCGGTTAAAGAGAGGTTAGAGGGGGAAGGGTGGAAGGTCGAGACGTGCGGCGACGGAGCCGCCGCGCTGGAGAATCTCGAAAGCGGCGCGCGGTTCGATTTGCTGATTTTCGATAACAAGCTGCCCGACACAACAGGAGTGGAGTTGATAAAGCGGGCGCGGGCGCTCGCGCATCGGCAGCAAACGCCGATCATCATGCTTTCGGGTGATGAAGTGGAAATGGAAGCGCGACGAGCTGGTGCTAATGCGTATCTGCGGAAGCCGGGCGATGTGCGGTCACTGTCTGAGATGGTCGCGCGGCTGCTCGCGCGCAAGTCACGGCGGCATTGATTCAGTCTTGGGGGGATGGGCGTTCGTCTCCTGCGCTCATCCAGTTGGCACGCTTGCGAGGGTGGGCGCGGGCTGTGCCGGTGCGGGGTCGCTGCGCTAGGTGAGGGGCGCGGTGGCCTCACGAAATTTGAAACGAGGCGAGCGCGGGGGGGGCGCATGTCTCACGCTGGCACGTCCGCGTGAAGGGGTGGGGCGGGCTGTGCCGCTTGGCCGCCGCGTGATGGGCGAAAGGAAGGGACGTGGCGGCCTCACTTTTTCGGAGGTGCGAAGCCCACGAAACGAAGGTGCGAAGTCTTTCGCGCCTTCATAGGGAAGGAAATTAGCTATCGACCTTCGTTCTCTTGGGCAGTTTCTGGGCCTTCCAGCGCAGCGATACGCCGCCGCGAGCGGGGAGCGCTGCATTTGCAGCAAGGGGCTGTAACTCTAATGTTTCGGTACGCAGGCGGATGAAAATTTTGTTGACAATTTTTTTCCCAGAGAGTAGAAGTTCTGCGCGCTCACGCAAACTGCTACGGCCGCTCCACCGGCATAGCTTTCTCGCAACCTTCAACTTCATGCTCAGTCAACATTTCAGATGCACGGCCTGAGAAGTAATCACGTTGGCGAGATCTTCATTAGATTTCGTCAACCTCATGTACACCTAATTCAGCATGAGTCGGGTCTTCACCATGCCCGAGAAGCCCTCGATGCCGTTGATACGGGCCGTTAAGATTAATTGTAAGGAAGGCATAGAATGAAACGCATAGGTTTGATCGCACTCTTTGCCGTTGTGATTTTGTTTGTTTCTGCGGCTCTGATATTCAGGAGGACTCGCGCTGTGGACGTTGCGGTTAACGTACGAGATTTACCTGAGCATGGTGTAAGGCTAATCCCTGCCACCGATCCTTCATTTAATGGACTGGTCGCTGCCAACTTAAAAAATATCTCGCCGGATAGTATTGAGTCTAACAAGCCATTCTCAGTGTTTATTAAAAACACGGGTAAGAGAGACATAGTGGCGTATGTGCTGAAATGGGAGCTAGTAGAAGAAGACGGGTCGATTCGCACACACATTTCGAGTGACGGAAACCCGAGTTTATTGATGGGCGTAGAGCCCACAAGAAATCCCGCTCTGATCGAGTTTAGTCCCGTCGTTAAACCTGCCAAAGTTAAATTCTGCTCCTGGATATCCCCTGTTGAGGATCAGGGAATAGGTGCTATGTCGGGCGGCACGCCAGCAGGAAGCAGTGATACAGGATTCTTGCAGCGCGCAGTGAAAGGTGGAAACAGGAATGAGATTCGTGATTATCTACAGACCCAATTAAGGCAGGGCAGGAGTATCACGATATCGCTTGACGGAGCTTTCTTCGATGATGGTACGTTCGTCGGTCCGAACACGACCGGGTATTACGAACAGATCGAAGCCCAGATCAGGGCAAAGCATGACATTTTACAAGAGATGAGTAATGCCCTTAAGGAAGGTAAAAAGCCAGATGAAGTATTCAAAATGTTAGAGCCATACCGGTCTTTACCCCAAGCCAGTTTCAACGGGGAGTCAACAACGACCGACATTTATAATTTCTGGAAGAAGACTTATGCCGAAGAGGCCATAAATAGGAAATACGCTGCCGGCGAACAGCACGTCTTGGATTCCATGTCGTCTTTATACCGCAAAACGTGGCCGGGGCTGAAAAGACAAAAGTAGGTTAAGTGGAGCAGGGGAGTTCGCACCATGAATCTAGAAAAGCTAAAGACCAAAGTAGAGGTCGCCAGCAATGTTGCCCTCCTTTTAGTTACGATTATTTTCCTGGTGACGCTGACGTCATCATTCTTTTCGCGACTCGCGCCACAAAATCTCAAAACCGGCTTACAAAGGGGGCAGAAATTCGCGGACTTACCCCAAGTTGATTATAGAAGTTCGGAAAACACGCTACTTCTGGTTTTGAATACCAAGTGCGACTTCTGCCGTGCAAGCACACCCTTTTACCAGCAGTTGATCGAAGCCCAACGTTCGAGAGGCGAAACTACACGCATCATCTCCTTATTCCCGACCCCGAACGAAGAGGCGGCACAATACATGAAACAGAATCAAATGCCTATTGAGGTGGTAGGAAACGTGGATTTCAACGATTTAAATCTCCCTGGCACGCCGACGATAATTCTTCTTGATAGAGGTGGGGCAGTGAAGAATTTTTGGGTAGGCAAAATACCGGAAAAGGAAGAGGCGCAAGTAATAAATAGTCTTTTCCCGGAACAGACATCAATGAGATGAAGCATGGCCATAAGGACGCGGCGGCTACAAAGATGCCCAACTGCTAATCTCGCCCCATTATTTACAGGTATCTAATCAAGTAGGGGCAACGCCACAAAATTGCGGCCCTGCCAATTCAGACACGAGATATAGTCAGTCATTCGCGCTTCACGATTTCTATTTATCATGAGCGAATCATTAAGTGCATAACCTGTCATGGGCGCTGGCGGCGTGTCAGGTTAGCACGCAAGTTCACTCTAGCTAACGTTCATCACATCAAGTCCTCAACATCAGTCACTGCTTGGGCAAGGAAAGGACCCACGATGATTAAAATGAGTGTGTCAGTTGCCAGATTGCTTATTAATAAATCCGTAATAAAACTTTTACTCGCCATAGTAATGACCTTATCCATGTTTACGTTTTTATCAAAGGACGCTATGGGTTTAATAACATTAGTGGTATGGGGCGGTCAGTGTAGATCATGGAGTCTAGACGGCGCAGCTAGCTGTTCAGTTTATACGTTGTGCGCCTTCCGTAGCGACCCAGCGTATGACACTTATGTCTCAGCCTATGTTGCTCTCACCTGCCCTAATAATGCACCTGCCTGTTATAACCAAGCACAGTCGGATGCAGTTTTGGGCGGTGGGGGGGCCAGCGCGAACGCTAAATCGTCGACTTTCCCTTACGGCGAGCTGAGAGGTATCGCCGGCGGTGTTTCAAACTGCAATAAAACCAGCAGCGTTTACAGACAGGTATTCGATAACGCTTGCACCCCAACGGTGACTTTCCCTGAGACCGCAGAGGCTTGTAATTCTTCGGGGTATTATTGGGACTCTGCGGGTAGCACATGCTCCGCAACGCCTACCAACCAAACAGACTGCGGTTCCGCCGGCGCGTACTGGAACTTTGCGAGTAACTCCTGCTCGCCAATGCCAACTAACCAAACGGATTGCAATTCCGTCGGCGGGTACTGGGACTCTGCAAGTAGCACGTGTTCTGGAACGCCGAACCAAACAGATTGCGAGTCCGCTGGCGGGCATTGGGACTCTGCAAGTAATACATGCGCGCAACCGACTCCCGCCCCAACACCAACTCCTAATCCGACCCCTCCTACTGGTGGCGACGGTTGTACCATAAACTGGTACTTAGCCTCTTGGTGCGAGGATTATGATTTTGAGACTTGTACCTGCTACGGAGGCACCAACAAATCACCGATCCTAGTCGATGTCCTCGGCGACGGCTTCAATCTCACGGACGCCGACCACGGCGTGAACTTCGATCTCGACAGTAACGGCGTCCCCGAGCGCCTCTCCTGGACGGCCCCTAATTCGGACGATGCATTCCTCGCCCTCGACCACGATGGCAACGGTAGGATCGAGTACGGAACGGAGCTGTTCGGCAACTACACACGGCAGCCGCCGTCAGACCATCCGAACGGCTTCCTGGCGCTCGCCGAGTTCGACAAGCCGGAGAATGGCGGGGATGGCGACGGCGTGATAAGCAGCAGTGATACTGTCTTCTCCAGTTTACGCCTGTGGCAGGACGTGAATCATAACGGCGTCTCAGAGCCGGGAGAGCTGCACACGCTACCGGAACTCGGACTTGCGACTTTAGACCTTAAATACAAAGAGTCGAAGCGCACAGACCAGTACGGCAATCAGTTCCGCTACCGGGCGAAGGTGAAAGACGTACACGGTGCGCAGGTAGGCCGCTGGACGTGGGACGTATTCCTCGTCTCCGGCCAGTAAGTGATGGCCCATGCTCGGAAGGCATCAGCGCCTAGCGGTCTTAGTGCTGCCGGGCGCTGGCACTTATAGGGTACAGGTTTTAAGCTGCTGGCAGGGGAGGGAACGAGTGATGTCTGATGACTATGACGAGCGCCCGGGCTACCAAGAAGACCACACCGACCGCGACGACTACCCGGAAGAAGTATGGGAGCAGATAGAGGCCGAGAGGCGAAGGCTAGAGGGCGGCGGCGACGATGATGACCTAAGCGAGTTCACCGCCGCGCCAGAGCCGGAGCCGCCGAGTTTTACCGACGAGCAATTAAAAGAGCTGGCGGAAGATTACGAGAGGATGGAGCGAGAGCCGGGCGCGCAGCGGGCCGAGCCGGACAAAGGCGAACCCTTCGACCCGTTCTAAGAGTCCTTCGCCGCGGCTTGCGCGCCACTCGCGCTTTGATTAGTATGCCGGCACTTGGGCAGTTGGTGAATCCTTCTGCTCGTCGGTTGATGGGGTGAGGACATTAACCGAATCAGAACGGGGATGCCGCTCCTAAAGCTGGCATCCCCGTTCGCTCGAATGGCCGAATCGGTCAGAATGTACCTTATCCGACGCGGTTTGTGTTGGAACCGTCGCGGCTCGCTCGGTCGCGCTCGTTTCAAGGCATCAAACCACAATCTATTGTGGTCGGCTCTCCGACGTGAAAACGCCCGCCGTGACATTTGGCGGGCGTTCTTCACGAAAGCATTAACCACAATCTATTGTGGTCGCATAAACTCACATAAAGTCACCTTTCCTTTTGCGTATGTTAGCCTACTCTGTACGGATGATAGGTAGATTTTTAAGGATGATCGCTCTATTTTCCTAAGAAAACAGCTTACGCTAAGAGTAACAACTTACCTTTTAGCGTATGTTAGCTATCTTACTGCTCGCCTTCAATGGTCTGAAAAGTCGGGTCAAGCTCAAGTAAGAGGCTGTCGCCACACTCCCAATCTTCGACGCTGCAAAGCTCAAGGCGCGGGCTGTCGCCGCACGCCGCGCCGAACATCGCGGCCACGTTCGGCAAAGGCTCTGCATCCTCGCTGATGCCTCGCTCGGCAAGGCTGCGGCTGTCCAGTCGGCGAGTAAAGATAACCGCCGCCGCGTCGTCGCTGATTCTTATATCGAGTTCGACGCCGCGCGCTCTCGGCAAGTGGCCGGTTATGTCTCTGGCCTCACACTCGACGCCGCACACTTTCAAATTCCGCACCATGCCCGCGTATGTGTCCGGCGTGATGATCTGCTGGCTGCGTCCGTGCTCGCCCTGGTGGTCGCCGTCCAGCACTCTAAAAAGATATTCAAGCATCGGCTCGCGCGTCGGCGCTCGCTTGAGCGTGATGGCCTCGACGCTGACGCGGTAGCTGCCCGCGCGCAACTCTGGAATTTCAAGCATGGTCGTTTCTCCTGATGGCCGCTCCGTCAAACACTCTCAGGAAAGCATCACAGCAGCGCGAACGCAGACGGCGCGGTAAGGCTTTCAGGGTCTTAGGCGAGTATCCGCC
>MWWH01000506.1_pt1 | contig 11297 bp, 12 predicted proteins | sample 1047231 | NCBI WGS metagenome assembly MWWH01 (sample SAMN06349967, study PRJNA376086) | soil metagenome | isolation source: MG3-2 sample Antarctic (ecotone) soil | place: Antarctica | collected 2015-01-13 | reverse complement strand
GCCTTAAACACTCGCGGGAAAAAGGGGCATGTTCCGAGGGAAGAACTTTTTGAGAACTGGAAAGAGGTCGGTCAGAAGTACGAGTTTGGAGCAGACCAGGCAAAGGAGTTGCAAGGAAAAGCACCAACCCGCTCTAAAGAGCAGGAGCTTGAGACCTCTTTAACGGACGGCACAAAACAGATTACCGACCGCGATAGCTATTTCACAAAGCAGAGTCTAACTCGCTACACGGCAGAAAATGCACAGGGCAGGGGGCTATCGAGTAACGATATTAAAGAGGGGGTCAGTAACTACCTTCGAGAGTCGCCCGAAATAGTAATGCTTGGAGAAAAAGACGGGAAAACCTATTACACAACTCAAGAAATCCTTTCGCTTGAGAAAAACATTCTTGAGACTTCTCAAAATCGAAAAGGGGAGAATCTTACTGTCTCAAATTCGAGCGTTGAGTCTGCCATCAGCTCACGGCCAACGATGCTTAAGGAGCAAAGTGACGCTGTAAAACACATAACTCAATCTGAAGGTGCCACTCAAATCGTTACGGGTTTTGCCGGAACTGGCAAAAGCTACATGCTTGAAGCCGCCAAAGAAGCCTACGAAAAAGACGGCTTCAAGGTGTACGGGGCGGCGCCGTCCGGGAAAGCCGCAGCGGGATTAGAATCTGATACGGGCATTAAGAGCGAAACAATTCACAGAACCTTAATGGATATTGAGCGGGGAAATCTTACCCTCGATAAAAAGTCAGTCCTGATAGTTGATGAGGCTGGAATGGTTTCCACGAAGCTAATGAGCCGCATTGTGGATGATACAAGCAGGTCAGGAGCAAAACTTGTTCTGATTGGCGATGAGCGCCAGATTCAATCCGTTGAAGCTGGTGGGTCTCTTAAGGCTCTCAAAGAAGATTTGGGATACTCAGAACTTAATACAATTAGAAGGCAGTCTGATGAGTGGGCAAAGGAGGCCGTAAAATCGTTCGCCAAAGGCGATGCCAAGGAAGCGCTCAGCGCTTATGCCGAGCGAGGACTAGTAAGTGTAAAAGATAATCCGAACGAGGCAAGAACTGCGCTCATTGATTCTTGGAAACAGGAGGGGGTAAACGATCCAAAAAATAACGTCATAATTGCTTCTACTAACCTTGATGTCTCAATCCTGAATGAAAAGGCTCAAGGAGCACGCTTTGCGGCCAGAGAGCTTAAAGGCGATGCCTTGATAGTTAAAAATACCAAATTATTTGAAGGAGACAGAGTTCTTTTCACGCAAAACTCAAAGCGAGATGGAGTAGCAAACGGAAATCTAGGTACGATTGAAAAAATTGATCACCGCAATAAGTCTATAAAAGTGCAGCTCGATTCCGGTAGTAAAGTATCAATTGATACTACCAAGTACGACCAAGTGAAACTTGGCTACGCAATTACAGCGCACAAATCGCAAGGAGCGACTTTTAAAAATGCCTACCTTCATGTCGGAAGTAATGGCCTGGAAGACAGGGAAATTAGTTACGTGAAAGCTTCTCGCGCAAAAGACACGACAAAATTCTTTATGGATAAGAGCGTTGCGGGAGAAGGACTCAAAGATATCGGCAAAACGATGACTAAGAGTAGACAGAAGCAGACGGCCACCAAAATGGGGCAAATGATGGGGCAGAATCGCAATTTATAGGGTGTGGGATGTTAAAAGAGCGTGTTTCAGATTCGATTTTTGTAAGGTGGCTAGCACTTAGCGCTGCCTTTGGAGGGCTTTGGTTTTTAAGCAGAAATAGCCTGGGAATCTCGGCTCATGCGCCGCAGTTTATGGCTAATATCGTCAGGCATATTCCAAGGGAAGATATTCTTCTGTACCTGTTTGTTTCCTCGTCGTTGACGCTTTTTCTTTGGAATAAGCCTTTAACGCCGAGAATAGTTTTCTGGAAATGCTTTGTTCATTCGTTTTTAGTAGCCGTAATCATCAGCATTCTCTTTTTTTGGTACGCCTCAAGTGAGAGCCATTACCTAATTTTCTTTTTGTGTCCCTTTGCTTGGTTTCTTGGTTTTAATGCCTGCAAGGGAATTTACAAAGCCCGCACCGGAAACGGAAATGGCGACGAGATTCTAAAACGTGGGAAAAGTTTCCTTTCCCTTAGTGAGGCACGAACAATTTCAGAAAAGAAAGTTGCCGTTGATGGGCCTGGGGTTCAATTTGGCTGGTTAACAGTGCCTGAGAGTCAGGCGACTACTCATTTTGCAGTGGTGGGAGCTACAGGCAGCGGAAAGACGCTTCTTACCAGAAATCTAATGGAATCGGTTCTTCCAAGAATCGGGAGCGGGAAAGATTCACGAGCGCTCATCTATGATGCTAAACGAGACATGCTTCCAATCCTTGTTGGCATGGGCTTAGAAGACAAAGTTGTGTCGCTCCATCCTTTCGATCAGCGTGGAGCTTCCTGGAACATTGCCAAAGATATCACCAGTCCAGCTTCAGCCGATCAAACAGCTACAATTTTAATACCCAACGAAAAGGGAAGCTCTAATCCGTTTTTTACTGACGCTGCTAGGGCTTTGATGACTGGAGTAATTACTGTCTTTATCCGTAAGTGCCCTGAAGCTTGGACTTTTAGAGACGTAATCGTAGCACTGAAAAGTGCCAGTCGAATAAAGATGGTTTTAGCAGAATGCGACGAAACAAAGGATTTAATCGAGCAGTATTTTTCAAACGAACGGACTTCTAACGATGTGATGAGTACGATAGCGACTAAAATGCAGCGCTATCAGTACGTGGCAGCCGCTTGGGACAAGGCAGAGCATTCTTTTAGCCTCAAAGACTGGATTCAGGGGGAAGAAATCGTCGTACTTGGAAACGATGAAGAAGCTAGAAGTGCCGTTGATGCGCTCAACCAAGTGATTTTCAAACGAGCGACGGAAGTAATACTTAATTCTTCAGAGTCTTTCACGCGACGAACCTGGGTAATACTGGACGAGTTAAAAGAAGCAGGAGAGTTACCAGGACTTGCCTCCCTTCTCTCTAAAGGGCGCTCAAAAGGAGCCTGTGTAGTTCTCGGCTTTCAAGACATTGAAGGGCTATCAGCCGCAATGCGAGATACGCGAGTGGCACACGAAATTGTTGGGCTTTGTGCCAATAAAGCAATTTTGCGTCTTGATAGTGCGGAAACGGCTCGATGGGCATCAGCACTTTTTGGCGATCAAGAAATCGAGCAGAAACGAGTTTCGACAAGTTCTGGAACCTCCTCCCAAGAAGGTATGGGGTCAAGGAACTCGTCAAACACTTCAACCTCTGAGCAGTGGGTCAACATGAAGAGGCAAGCTTTAATGCCCGCTCAACTGTTAGACCTTCCACCTGTTGAAAAATCAGGAAGTCTTCGAGGCTATTACATAGTGCCAAGCGTTGGCACCTACGGGGCTTCGATTCGTATGTCGGGAGAAGGCGGAATCTTAGAAGGAATGCACAAAGTAAGCGAAGAAACCCCGGGATACTTGGAGCGGCCAAAAGAGGAGCAGTATTTGAGGCTGTGGGATGAAGCCGATCTGAAAAGACTTAACCTAAAATCAATCGCAACAGATGACGGGTACACAAAAAAGCAATCGATTGCAGATATCAAACGAGAGGAGGAGCAGGAAGAAAACCCTCTCGATATTATCAAGAGGTAGTTCCCTTAAGCTACGAAGCCAAGTTCAGCGAACCAATTATTCCCGCAGGGTGATCATTTTGTCCCCAATCTCGATCTTGATTGTAGCGCCTAGAGCAGTGGTCAAACCGAATAGGGTATCGAGAGTTAAATTGGAGTGCTTCTTAGATCGAATATTTTGAATAACAGTAGGGGAAACGCCAACTTCTTCAGCTAAGTCACGGACTGAGATGTTTTCGTGCTCCATGAGGGCTAAAACTACTTCCGATAGAGACAGTTCTTGGTAGGCCTTATCGAGAAGCTTTTTTCTCTTCGGGTTAGAAACAAATTCTTCAAAGTCACTTTTGAATTTTTTTTGCTTTTTCATAATACTTCTTCCCGTTAACTCTAGTTTCATAATCGCGCTTCGCTCTTAATGCCCAATCTTTTTCTCCCGGAGGCAACTTGTCACTCTTTTTAACGAAGGCATTCGTTATGATGACTTTGCGACCAGTAAAGAAGAATGACAAAAAGCGTTCTGGTTGAGACTTCAAGGCAAAAATCTTATCGCCTTCGTTACGGAACTTTCTAAGGTCTCTAATCTGTCCCATATCACCGAGACGCTTTGCCAAAGCTAAGAGTGCAGCCTGTCGATCCTCGTCTAGTCCAAGGAAGAATTCACGTGCAGGACTATCGTAGTTCTCCGTATAGTACCATTCGATTGTAAAGGCTTGCCCTTGATAGAGGACAAAGCGAATCTCTTCCATACTTAAACTGTACCACTAAAGTGGTACAGCGGCAAGCATTATTTTTAGGATGCTTTTCTGGCCAAAAACTGTAGGTTGAGGAAACTAACCTGTTTGAAAATATCAAGCGGTAGCCGTCGTGCTACGTCTTGTCTGGAATTTTCGGTTTCAGAGAAAACTTCAAGCCTAAGTTATCAAGAACTGTAGCAACACTTACAAAGAGCGGCTGTTCAGGCTGTGAGAGTAGATCACTTATATTTCCTCCATCCAGCTTGGTGGCTTTGGCTACGTCTTTAAGGCCAAGAATGAAAACATCTTCGCCCTCTTCAAGACACGCAGTGAGGTAGCCCGCTGTATAGTCGAGGTCTTTAAGTTGTTCTGAAAGAAGATCCTCATATTCAACGGTTGGCATATTTCTTTCTCTTTTTGGGGAGGGAGCGAGCAATCTCAGCCGCTCGCGCTTGAATCTTTTTCTGGCGAGATTTTGGAAGTTTTGAAATTATCGCGTCAATATTTTTGCCCATAACCTAGGCTGCTTTTTTGTTAGCTGCTGTAATTGCAAGTTTATGGGCAACTAATGAATTTAAAGAAACACCTGCTTGAGCTGCCTCCATTACAAGAGCGCGGTGCATTCGTTTATCTATTCTGACATTAAATTGGCCGCTATAATTCTTTTTGGATGGGGCTACGGGAATAGGCTCTTTCTTTTTTTGGTAGCTCTTCTTGACGCCTTCCCACGCGAACTTTAACTCATCAAGAGCGTCTTCTGGTTTAGCCGAAAAAGCGGAGACTGTTGGCAGCTCTACCAATGCGGCAAGCCAATCGCCATCTTCATCAAGGGTGAGAGAAACTGTAAAACCGTCAAAGTCCCGATCTTTTTTCATAATGTTGTCTCCTCATTTAATACTGCAAGAAATTGCTCCACTTGATACCGCTTGGCTTTTCCGTCTCGCATGGGCTGAATAGAAATCCTTGCACCTTTCGGAGAGTACCAAATTCTATGGCTCCCTGTTTGGTGATCGAACGTCCATCCACACTTATCAAGAAGAGCCTCAAGCTCTGCAAATCTTAGTCCCTGCGGATTACGCGCTGCTTTTTCAAGAAGCTTTTCCTTCCTACCCATTCTGTAACTATATACAGTTACATCGTGTCCTGCAATGTGAAACTTTAGTTCTGGCCAAAAACTGTAGGTTTCGGCCACCATCAAAAATGACTATAATTTCATCGAATTCCCCTTATATTTGATGCCCCAAAAAACTGGGGTTTTTGGCCACCCTATGAAAGTCGCTCTTTACGCTAGAGTATCAACCCACGACCAACAGACATTGAAGCTTCAGCTCTACGCAATGCGAAAATACACAAAGAGTAGAAAATGGAAGATTGCATTTGAAGTTAAAGACATCGGTTCTGGGGCAAGTGATCGTCCTAAGCGTGAAGAACTGCTGCTTGCAGCTCGCAGAAGAGAGATAGACGGTATTATTGTTTGGAAGCTCGATCGCTGGGGGCGCTCTTTACCAGACCTTGTAAACACCATCCGTGAACTCTCAGAGATTGGAGTTATTTTTGTATCTCTTACTGAGGCGCTTGATCTCACCACGTCGTCAGGACGCGCTATGGTTGGACTGCTATCAGTCTTTGCAGAGTTTGAGCGGGATGTGCTCAAAGAGCGCGTCAAAGCTGGAATTGCTCAGGCAAGAATTGAAGGAAGAATCGGTGGCCGGCCAAAGACGGCCGCATTGCAATCGGAACAAGTGAGAAAGCTTTTTAAAAAAGGTGTAGCAAAGGCAGAGATTGCGAGGCAGCTTCAAATTGGCAGAACATCGGTCAGAAGAATCTTAGAAGGATATCGGGTATGAACTCAGAAGCAGCTCAGCAGATGCTTGAAATTGCCCAACAACACAATAGCCCCGTTGGTTTTTATCTTTATACCGTCGATCCAGTTCTTAATAAGATTATTCTTATTACAAGTGCCTTTGGTATTGCGTGGTACACGCTTAAAGCGCCGCTAGCAAAAGCGGCTGTTAATTGCATTGGATATTTAATTGTTCTCTCCCTTTGCACATATATCGCGTTCGACCTGTGGAATTACTTTATTACGGGAGTTCCAGTTCTCTGGATCGAGGCGCTAACTGTACTACTTGGAAAATGGGGTTATACGCTTTACACCCGAAAGACGGACAAGTCTTGTTAGCGACCACTCCATTTCTTCGCATCATCCAAGCCAACTGACTAGGAACGAAGCCCCGTTCCATATATCGGCCCCAAGCGCTATCACAATCAATAATAAAGATGTCGAAAGGCCAAAGTGAGCCAGCCGCTCCTTCCAAGCCATGTTGATTTCAGTCTTGGAAATACTTTCTACTAATAAGATCGCGAGATGCCCGCCATCAAATGCTGGATACGGAATGATATTCAATACTGCTGCCAGAAGGTTGATAGAGAAAAGCGCAACTAAGAACTGATACCAGGATTGAGAGCTTTCCTTCCCTAACTCATAAGAAGGAATGATTAGCCCAAACGATACTGCATCCTCTTTCTCCACTTTATCGCTAAATGAAGCATCTTCGGTTACAGGATTACCCGACCCCCTAAATGGTGATAAGAGAATCTCAAAAGTTGCAGTAGTTCCATAATAAAGCGATTGCGCCAGCGTTGGTTTCAGCCTGAAGGAAGCTGGCTCAAATCCAGTTAAAAAATATCTTTCCAGGTGATATTTTTTCATTACCAATAGCGAGGGATCAACGCTTAAGGAAATTTGCTTCGGTTCTGGTTTAGTGCGTTCGAATACGGCTGTTACTTCTGACGCTTTTGAATGCTTCACGTAATCATACAGGTCTTGCCAGGAAGAAATTGCTACGTCATCAACCTTTACTAGTTGATCGTCTTTCTTAATCCCCTGTTTGTCTGCAAAGCTCCCCTCTACAACGATGCCAACGTAAGAACCTTTGTACAATCGGTTCAAAGGGGCAGTTTGGTAATATTGCAGAACCATCAAAGCAATACAGAATAAAAAATTAAAAATTACTCCATTTACTAAGAAGAAAGCTCGAGCGCGTGCGGAAGCGTTTAAATAATTACCGGAATCGTTATGTGTGAATTTCTCAACGTATTTTGATTCTTCTTCTGTGCATTGAATGAGGAAAGTTAGTGCCTTGGGCGGGGTTGAGTTTGGGTCTTTGCCTGGGGCATAGCGGTACAGAGGTCGCACGTAACCGCCTAAGGGAATGGCCGCCAAGCTGTAGAATGTACCACCTATTTTCTTGGTAAAAAGCCTTGGCCCCATGCCTATGCAGAACGTGATGACTTTAATTCCCATGAGCTTTGCGGCCACAAAGTGGCCAAGCTCGTGTACGAAGATCACGCACGAGAGAATGACAATAACGGAGAGAATTATTAACAAGGTACACCGTCCCTAATACCTACTAACGGTGCAAAAAAGGCTTCTAGTTAGGCTTTTAAGCCTAAAATTTTATGTATTTTTCGTAACTTAGTGAAACTCGGTGCGCGATCGCTGTTCTCTGAGTTAATTCTTCTTTTCTTCGCGTTGGCTGAAGAGTTTCTGAGCAATAATGCCTTCTACGACCTTCCGAGCTCCATACAGGTTTAATGCCTCTCGAATTAACATGATAACAAGTAGCAAAACGGCTGCCCCCAAAACTCCGGTAAAAATAGGCGTAATATAAACTTCTAAAAGGAAGGCGATATAAGTTGCAAAAAATGATGCCAAGGAAAGAGTAATGAGGCCTTGGATCGCTCCTAGTGTTCCAAGGAAGACCAGTAAATATAATGAGGTGAGAAAGACCACAAAGAAAAGGATAAGATTTTCATAAACTGGTGAAGGCCGCTTGAGCCATGAACCATCGAGTAAGTTGCTGATAATCGTTGCATGAACTTCAGAGCCAAACATGCCGGATTTTTTGGACGGTACGGGGATTTGCAGCTCGGTATGCGGCATAGGGCAAATCTGACGAAACGCAGATTGAAACCCTAGCAGCACAATTTTTCCTTCCAGAGACGGAAGATTATCGTCCTTTAAAAACTTCGTAAGCGAGAGAGTTGAAATTGTTCCGCGATCTCCATAATAATTAATAAGATCCCTTTCTCCTGGTCTCTCTATATTTTTATAACCTGCAATTTGAGTCAGAGGCTGTATCCACGGGAACGCTTCATTCACTCCATCGTTATCAGGAGGATCGGCGTTTATGATAAGAGGCATACCGTTAGAAAGGCGAAGTGCCATTGGTAATGTGGTGGTGGCTTTTTGTCTTCGTTGACTATGCTCAGAAGGCTCATCATTCGCCATTTTATCAGAGAGAGTAAAACTATCCCTTGGGGACACTCCCGACCAGATGGCAATATTTTTCGAGCCATAGATTAGATTCCAAAGATCTTCGTTCTCTGATCCGTCTCTCATATCTTCAGGAAAAGGCGCGTCGAGAATTAACAATCGGGGTTTTGATTTTTGAATATTTAATAGCGCCGTTGTGAGTACCTTACTGTCAAATCGACGATCCCTTGGCCACTCCCCACTGCTTTTGTAGGAATCATCATCTACGGCAACTAACACGACATCGGCTGAAGGCACCCTATCTTTTCTCAATCCGAAATTTTGCTCTAAAAGACCTACCGACCGCTTCTCTCCATAATCTGTTTCTTTAAAGGCCACGGCAAAGATACCGACAAAGAGAGCAATCGCTAGATGCGGTAACCATCTATTAAAAGAAATGTTGGGATGTATCGGATTTTCCATGTTCTGCATTACACTCGATGGCAAGATACCTCGCGACAGCCGAACCATGAAAGACAGTATATAGGGGGGATTTATGCGGATTGACGATCTATTAACCAACGAAGAAATTAAGAGTCACCCCAAAAGAGACGAAATTGTTCTTGTTATCTCTAAGGATATTTTACGCGTTACCCCGAATATTAAAATTGTAGAAACTTTATTATCCGCAAAAGAGCTTAGCTTTTATGAGAAGTATGCCTTGCTTCCCGTTTTCTATATTTCTGCAATTCTTTTGATTTTTGTAGCCACAGGAACGCTTCATACTCTTCCTCACATTTTCGATAAGGAAGAATCGATCCCCGTAAGCGGTTCGTGCTTATTTTAAAAGTTATAATTTAGAAAGTGTGAGTTCTAAGCGCTCCGAAACGTCTTGCATCGATTGATAACGATCTTCAGGCTCTTTCTCCATACAGATCTGAATCATCATGTTGATTTCCTTTGCTACTTTTTTATTTAGGTTTTTAATCTCAGGAACATCTTTGAGCGCGTGCATCACAAACTCTGCTCTCATACTAGCGAACATGTTTTCCCGAAAAATCGAAATATCAAAAGGTTGTTTCCCTGTCAGAACTTCATAAGCGATAGACCCAAAACAATAGATGTCTGCGGTGTAATCCAATTTTTCACCCCTGTACTGTTCTGGAGATTTATAATTGGAAGCACCTATCGTGATCTCCCGCTGACTTTGCTGCTCTTTAAGAAGTGAGATGCCAAAATCTAGGAGCTTTACTTGTAGCCCACCTTTGCACGCCTTATTTTCAATAAGCTTAACATTATGGGGATGAACATCGTGGTGAAGAATTTCTCGCTCATGAACATGGTGGAGCGCACGTGCTAGCTGAAGCAGTAGGTCTAAGGCCACAGCCTCGTTCCCCCTTTGCCCTTTCTTTCCCGGCTCAAGAAGCCAATCTTTTAAAGTTTTTCCAGGAAGAAAGTCCATTGAATAGGAAAGCGTTTTGTTACCTTCAAATAATTCATACACTTTGACGATGTTGGGGTGATCCATTTTCGAGAGGATTTCAAACTCTCTTTTAAATAGAGCTGGAGTAGCTGCTTTACCTCCTGCGGTATTAAGTAATTGCTTTAAAGCAAAGTCCTGTCCGGTCGCTTTTTCTTTAACCTGAAGAACTTCCCCCATCCCCCCTTTCCCTACGCCCCCGAGCAGCTCAAAACGTTCCGTGAGAAAGTCTTCTAATTGTCGCTCTTTGCTCATACTTTAAAGCCCTTTCATTAGTCGACGATCAATTAGTTTATGAAGCCTTTTACTAACAAAAACCCTAATTGGCGTTATTACTAAGATGCTAAAAGCTGAGAACAACAAGATGATCGGCATCGCTTGTATCCATATAAGCGAATGCACAAAAAGAAGGTGTACTCCTACCACTCCTAAGACAAGTGAAGAACAAACAATCAAACTGGCGAGCGGCACAGAGAGAAAAAGCTCAATTATTGCTATGAAAAGAATTGCAAAAAAGCTGATAGCAACTTGTATTTCCGCATTGGGGCTATGAATCCATTCTTTGCGAAGTAGGTTAGCTGCGATTGTCGCATGAATCTCAGATCCATACATAAGCTCGTTTGAGTAGCTCACTCGCAATTGTTCATCGTCTCGCTCAAGACGCGCGGCTGCTCTTGATTTTTGGACACCAAAAATAACCACTTTGTCATTTAAAAGGTCAGCGTACTTTGAGTTTGTTTTATCTTCTTCAAGCTCCTTTATTGTCACTCGCTTTAACGTAGTTGGGGGGCCATAGAAGTTGATAAGATCTGCATTTTCTGGGGTCTTTAACTTAAGACCGAGAAGCTGATCAAAAACGCTAATGAATGGAACTTTCTCATATGGAATCGATGGAGGGGACATCGGGCTAGTAAGAGAAAAAACTACTCCATTTAAATGCCGAAACTGCAAGAATACTTCCCTCTTAATTCCTGCTGTTATTGTCGGATCGTTTCCTACCTTTACGAAAGAATTATCAACATCTCTAATTACTCCTGCTCCTAAAACAGCAGGAAGTTTTGCCAGCTCTTCCCCTATTTTTCTGTTAGAAAGAGCTTCTTTGTTATCGGGCGGGAAGGCGTAATCTATAAAAAGTAATTTAGGTGAGTAGTGCGCTAATCGCTCAAAAGCTTCAGCGTATACCTTTCGAGGAATTGGGGGCTCTCCATA
>MWWH01000505.1_pt1 | contig 11297 bp, 16 predicted proteins | sample 1047231 | NCBI WGS metagenome assembly MWWH01 (sample SAMN06349967, study PRJNA376086) | soil metagenome | isolation source: MG3-2 sample Antarctic (ecotone) soil | place: Antarctica | collected 2015-01-13 | reverse complement strand
AGAACTCGACCTTTTCAAGACGCCCCCGCGCTATCAATTCATAAACGCTAGGCACTGTTATAGACCAAAGCGCCGCCGCTTCTTGCACGGTCATTAAGTCCGCCAGCTCCTGCGGTGAAACTTCATTCATAGGCTTCTCTATTTTACGACCAAACTTCATAACTATTAGCTTCAGCGTCAAGGCTTTTTTGGCTGATTTTTTCATCATTTTTCCTAAAATATCCTTGACAGTATAGGATATTTCATTTAATATCCTATACCAACAGAGGGCAATAGTCAAGCCCCAATCTTGGAAAGGATGAAATCGAAAATGATAGAACTAAACGAAAGCAAGATGACGCGAGCCATAGATAAGGCTCGGACGGTCAAACCGCTCGTGCGCATCTCGGCATGGCGTCGGTACGAAGTGACCAACAAGCAAACGGGCGCGACATATCAGGTCGAGTTCGATGTGATTAACGGTCGGCGGATGGCATCCTGCACGTGCGCCGCAGGGCAAGGTGGACGGTTCGTGTGCTATCACATCGCGGGCGCGGCTGGCATTCACGTGATGATCGCTGCGAAGCAAGCGGCATAAAACAAGCCAAAGCCACAAACCAAAAGCCCGCGATGGTTCAAGCATCGCGGGCTTTGGTGTCTTGGAAAGGTGAAACCCGAAAGCATCACCGGACGATCAGAAGCATATCACTTTTGCCATTCGGCATTCCACGCTTCGCGCTCCCCTTTGTTCAAATCCGGCTTTACATCCAAGACGCGCCACAAGTCAATTATGGCGAAGTGATGGCATGTCTGAAAAGTCTATGGTAGGGCATGGACGGACGGCTCAAAAGCGATTGTACAATGCGGGTTCTCGGCGCAGAATCGGCTTATAACGGCTCTTTAATAGGTGGCGCGGGGCTTCATCGGATGCCGGAACACGGCGCGTTGTAGGTCAAATTTAAACCCTGCCGCGACAACCCGCGAACCTTCGCGCCAGACGCCTTGTCGCATCAGATAGGGTGTGATATAAGCCCCGCGCATGAATAGCAAACAAGCGTCCAAGAGATTAAAGGTTTCTATCCGGTCACTTCAACGATTAGCACACAAGCACAATCTGACCGTGACCTATCAACGCGGGAAGTCCGGCAAACAGGAAGCACATTATGATGCTGGCGAAATAGAACGGCTCAAGGATGAACTGGCCGCGCCGACCGTGACGGTCAAGGAAAGCACCGAACTTGCGACAATCCCCGACGCTTCGCGCCAGACTCATCTTGTCGCACCTGATTCATCCGAACGATTCGCCGCTTTGCTTGATGCCATCACCGCGAAGCGCGACACGACGCCAACCATTTCAGACCTTGCCGCAAAGCCACTCTTGACCATCGCGGAAGCCCAAAGGCTCACGTCATTATCACGCGAAACCTTGCTTGATGCCTTCCACGCGGGCAAGCTAAAGCTAATTACTATCGGACGCGGTTACAAGGTAAAGCGCACCGACCTCGATACGTTCATCAAGAACCTATAAGGAGCGCAACGATGAATAGACTTTACTTTGGCGATAACCTCGAAATCCTTCGTGACTACATCAAGGACGAATCAGTTGATCTTATCTATTTAGACCCGCCTTTTAATTCCGCCGCTAACTACAACGTTTTATTCCAAGAAAAAAGCGGCGAACAATCCGCTGCACAGATAACCGCCTTTGAAGATACTTGGCACTGGACGCAGGAATCTGAAAACATATTCCACGAAACTATAAGTAGCGCGTCAGAAAACGTGGTTAAGATTTTGGAATCCCTTCGCGGCTTTCTAGGGACAAGCGACATGATGGCGTATCTAACCATGATGACACCTCGCTTAATTGAATTACATCGGGCGCTAAAAATTACTGGAAGCATTTATTTACATTGTGACACAACGGCCAGCCACTATTTGAAACTATTGATGGATGCCGTTTTCAGCCCAATCAATTTCAAAAATGAAATAGTTTGGCAACGCACCAACGCACATAATACTGCAAGACAATACGGCAGGATTCACGACGTTATTTTGTTTTATGTTAAAGGAAATAATTACACATGGAATGCAATCACCACGCCTTTTGACGCAGCTCAATTAAGCCGCTATCAGGAAGATGAAAACGGGCGCTTGTTTACTGGACAAGATATGACCGCTAGTCGCCCAAATAGTAATTCAGGTAAGTTTGAATGGCGCGGCACAATGCCACCAGCCAATAGGGGATGGGGTTATACAATCGAACAATTAGAAGAATGGTGGGAACAGGGAAAGATTCTCACAAAGCGGGATGGAACTCCGCGCATGGATGGTTTGAAGGTTTACCTTGACGAAAAGGAAGGTAAGCTTTTGCAATCGGTCTGGACGGACATTCCACGAATCGGTAACACAAGCGCCGAAAGATTGGGTTATCCAACACAAAAACCGGAAGCATTACTTGAACGTATCATTAACTCAAGTAGCAACGAAGGCGATACGGTCTTAGACCCTTTTTGCGGATGTGGAAGCTCTGTCAACGTAGCCGAAAGACTTCACCGCCGATGGATTGGAATAGACATCACGCATCTGGCTATAAGCCTAATCAAGACCCGACTACATGACACCTTCGGGAGCGAACTATCACCTTACGAAGTGATTGGCGAACCGAAGGACGTAGCAAGCGCGGAAGCCCTAGCCGAGTCAGGTCTTGAAGGTCGCTATCAGTTTCAATGGTGGGCGGTTGGCTTGGTTGGCGGAAGACCCGCGCAGGATAAAAAGAAAGGCAAGGATACGGGCATTGATGGCTTCGCCTATTTCTTCGATGATAATACCAACGTGCCGAAGAAGATTATCATTCAGGTTAAAAGCGGCAATGTGAAATCTGGCGACATCCGCGACTTGAAAGGCGTTCTGGAACGTGAAAAGGCACAGATAGGTGCTTTCATCACTTTGAAGCCCGCGACTAAAGATATGATTAAGGAAGCCGTGTCTGCTGGCTTCTATGAATCGCCGCACTTTAGCAACTTCCCGAAGCTACAAATTCTGACGATTGAAGAACTATTGAATGGGGCAAGGCTTCAAGCTCCAGAGGGCGGCGCGGCGACGTTCAAGCGTGCGGAACGGCAAAGTAAATCGAAGACTGAACAGAGCGGATTGTTCTAAGCGATTGACTTCCAGCACTATTCATCCGCCAGCAATCATTCGGCTACTTCTTCCCCATACCTATACACCTTGCCGCAACCCACGCACGAAAACCGCGCTTCATTCCAGATATGAATGCCGCCCACTGTCAACACGCCATCATCAAGCCGCGCCAGAAACCGCTTGCACTTCTTACATTGAAGCGTCCCATCTTCAAGCCGGACGGTAGTCACCCCCGCGAAACTTCGTTCTGCCCTCGCCATTAATGCACCTTATCGCTTACAAGTCCGGTCTTTCCTAATAGTCTAGCCAGCAATTCTTCGGGCAATTCATCATCCGCCCCGGTGCTTTTGGCTTCATCTTGTGCGCGCTGATCGCGCATCATGCCCCTAGCCCCTTCATTTTGCGCCCTATGGCTTATGCGCTTGGCTACATTTTCTACCTCGACCTCAAGCCAAGTCTTAGACCTCTTTTCTTCAGTCGCGGTCTTCACTTTAGAAAGCTCCCCGCGTTCGGCTTTGGTTATAAGGTCGCGTAGATACTTCGCAGCATAACCACGCGGTTCTGTCGGCGCGTCGTTAGTGTGCGAATTGGCTACCCGCTCGACCTTTTCTAAATTTCGTTTTCGACTTTGCATAACTTACTTCTCAAAACGGGCTTCAATGGCACGAATTCTGGAATCGAAATCCAGAACGTCAATACCAGAGATACTTTGGTTAATAATTGAAACTGCCGACCGAACTTCTGACGGTCTATTACCACTTGTCAGGTTACGTTCCAAGCAATCAACAGCCTTATCAAATAGCGATTGAATCCGCGCCACGCCACGCTCAACCATTCCCCGCCGCATATCACGATAGCGACGCATAAAAGCCTCGTCCCGATTCATCCAGCGCCATATTGTGCTTTCGTTGACGCCTATTTTTCGCGCAACATCCCTTAGCGAAAGACTTCCGCCGTCCATTAGGGCTAATAACGCTTGCTCCTGTCGCCGTGATAGTTCCTTCTGATCTTGCATATTCCCTTATTCCCTTGCATATATCGCCCCTAGATTTCTCAAAACTCGGTATTAGCCCGATGCTAGGGTACTTATGATTAGCACCCGTATTTTTTTTCTTTTCCGTTCAAACGACTTTCAATAGTGAACAGGTCGGGTCTAATTTTTAGACTCTGTGACCCCTTTTTCGCCTTCTTTCCAGCCAATTTTTGACGCTGGCCGTGATACCGCGCTCGGCCTCGGTCGCACCATAGTCTGAATGATGCCGCTTGCCTTCGTTCTTGGCTTTGGCATACGCACGCGCCTGCCATTCGGCTTCGGCTAGGTATTCATCCGTTTTTCTGGCATCGGCAAAGGATGCCCCCTGCGCCTTATCAGCCAGTGCGTTAGTAAACTTCAAAACGGCTTCTAATTCTTGTTCTGTAAATCCTTTCATGTTTATTATTCCCCTTTATTGATTCGGTTACTTACCAAATTTTTTAGTTCATTGTTTAATTCATTAAAATTTTCCCGTAGTTGGTCAACCCGCGATTGACAAGAAAAGTTTTTAACTTGCGCGGTCTGCATTACTATTCTCCGCTCGTCGGCAACGGTGACGGCTTCCGCGTAATGCTTCGTTACGGTCGCTAGTTCGACCTCTAACGCATTGCGCAAGGCTATGGCTTCAACCCGTAGCCTTTCGACTTCGGTCTTCCTTAGCTTCAACACCTTCGCACGCGCCGCGAAAAGTTCAACTTCAATTTGTCTGGCGCGTCTTTCCAATCGAATGATGGCATCAGCATCACCGTCTTCAATAGCTTCACCAAGACGGCTCTCGATTTCCACGCGCTCAACGTTCAGACCTTCTAGCTTCGCTTCGGCTTCCCTTAAATTGTTTTCCATATCATCAAACATATATCCATAACCCCCCTTCATTAGTTCTCCGCGAATAAAAAAAAGTAGCGGGCGGTCGGGAAAAAACGCGCTTCAGCTTCACGCGAAAGAAAACCCGCCGCCCTAATCCGCCAAAGGGAGAATGATTACCTTCGGCAGAATCTTTTCAAATCTACGGGCGTGAACCTTTCGCCATGTCGTGCGTGGACTCACGCCACAGGTTCATCGCCCTTTGCGTTCCGTTCATGGCTTAGACGGAAACGCAATATCAATTCACACTAGCGGGTCACACTAGCGGGGCTTGCTGCCCCTGCACCCCGCCTCGATGCACGCCTTCGGCGGCATCGGAAAAGTTTAAGACCATCATGCAAGGCTCGAAGCCGTTCGATGCTGAATTGCCGAAAACCCCTCACCGCAGAAGGGGCTTCGCCCCCGTTGAATTACTTTCACGCCGTCTGATAACGTGGTGAATACCGCATAGGGAAACTTAGTTTTCAATTGCTTGTCCCTAAATTTTTGCACCCTTGCGATTTTCTCCTCCATCCACCCGCACCAATCATCGAAAGACCGCCATTGAAGCTCCTGACGCCACGTCGCAGACCGTTCGGGCTTTGTGCCAACGCGATGACCGCCATTAGATAAGGGTAGCGTATTTAATAAAGTACGCTTCGCGTTCTGGTCGGTCGTAGCTTCTATTTCGCCGGATTTATTGGACGGTTCGGACGCACCCTGATCATGCACAAGACGGGCTGCACCAAGAAGCTCGAACATTCGACGCCATCGCTTTACTTCCGCGACCTTTACTAATTGCGCGTCAGGTATCTTGTCCCAAGATTCCGACTTAGTTAGATACTTACACGTCTCAAGCAGGGCGCGGTCTAACGATATTGACTTATCGTTATGATGACGTTCACCCTGACGCTTCACATCGAAGATGGCAACGACCGGAACGCCCGCGACCGTCGCACCCGCCGCTTCTAGGCAATGCTTCATCTCTGCTTGCAGATTGCTAGATGGTGTGCGCGACTTCTTCTCCCACTCGGCATTGATGGGCATAAAGCCGCTCAACACTAGAAGGTGAATGTGCGCGTGGAAGCCTTCAGGTCTAACCGTGAACTCAACCGACTTGATGCCACCGCGAACCCGCGACTTCCAAAATTTCCGATTAGTCAGGCGACGGAATGCGTCATTGATTCTGGCTATTGAATCGGTCACGTCCGCCCCTTTCATCAGGGGCATGGTCAAGACCAGCGACCGCCAACGAAGCCCAAGCCGGAATTGCGTTAGCTTATCAAAGACCTGATTTAATCGGTTGATAGCATCCCGACCTTGCCGACGATTAGCACGCGCCATCGCCGCGCTGCACGAAGGGCAAAGCCGATTGCCACAAGCGAACAGGCTACCCGTCCCGTCGAATAGTTCCCAATCTTTACTATGAAGGTCTTGCGCCGTCCAGATATTGCGCTCATCAGCACAACGATGAAGCCGGAACGCGACCGCGCTGGCGACCACCGAACCTGACGACCGCGCCACCGCTTCTAACCGTTCCGCAACTTCCAACCCTCGCCGCGAACGATACACCGCGACGCCTTCAACGTCGCGCTTTGATATGTTGCAGCCTTCGTCAGGCTTTGCTAATATACTCATAGACGATGTGGGCTTATAGCCCATAGACGATAGACAAATGGTGTTTGACCCACGCAAATGGGTTTAACGCAAAATAGAAGCATTGCCGCCACGTTCCTGCTCCAATAGAAGCGTGGCGGTTTTGCTTTTTTAGACCAGACTTGAACCTAACTCATCACGCTTTGACCGTCAACGTGATGCTTGTAAAGCTAACCCCTTTCGTCGGCTTCGCCTTCCTTGAACCGCTCGTCTTGGAAGCCCTTCACTTCACTTTTCAGGACGTAGTTGCGACCGCCGACCGTGCCGATTGCTAGGCGACCCCGCTTCACCAAATCGGCAATCGCGGCGGTCGAAGTCTGGCGCATCCGCGCCGCTTCCGCCTGACTGATTAGGTCAGGCAGAACTTCCGCCGTGACCGGCACGCGGCGCACCCGCCCGACCCGCAACCGGATTAATTTTTTCGCTGCTTTTTTCGTCATAATTTCAATTTTAATCTTGACATCACTAAGATTATACTTTAAAATCTTAGCATCAGTTAGAACGGATGTCAAGCCCCAATCTTGGAAAGGATGGAATCGAAAATGATAGAACTTAACGAAAGCAAGATGACGAAGGCGATTGAAAAGGCGCGAACGGTTAAGCCGCTCGTGCGCATCTCGGCATGGCGCAAGTACGAAGTGACCAATAAGCAAACGGGCGCGACCTACGCGGTCGAGTTCGATGTGGTCAACGGTCGGCGGATGGCGTCCTGCACATGCGCCGCAGGGCAAGGTGGACGGTTCGTGTGCTATCACATCGCGGCCAGCGCTGGCGTCCACCTGATGATCGCTGCGAAGCAAGCGGCATAAAACAAGCCAAAGCCACAAACCAAAAGCCCGCGATGGTTCAAGCATCGCGGGCTTTGGTGTCTTGGAAAGGTGAAACCCGAAAGCATCACCGGACGCAGGCAAGCATATCATTTTTCCTTTTTAGCGTTCCACACCTTGCGCTCATCCTTGTACAAATCCTGCTTAATATACACCCACCCCGAACGCGCCAGAAGCCAAATATGCGCCACCAACGCCATGCTTAAAAAGTCCATACTAGGGCATACGTTCAAGCCTAAAAACGATTCCTACAATCGGCTTTACTTGCGCGTGCTTCGCTTTCAACGGGCTTTTAGGTTAGCGCGGTAAAAGACGGCGCGATCCTGCAACACGGCGCATTATAGGGCAATTACGGGCGATGCCCCGACAATCCCCGACGCTTCGCGCCAGTCGTAGTTTGACGGGGCAAAATGTGATATAAAGCCCGCCCATGAATAGCAAGCAAGCCGCCAAAAAACTAAAGGTTTCTATCCGGTCACTTCAACGATTAGCACATAAGCATAATCTGACCGTCACATATCAACGCGGGAAGTCCGGCAAACAGGAAGCGCATTATGAAGCTGGCGAAATAGAACGGCTCAAGGATGAACTGGCCGCGCCGACCGTCACCGTCAAGGAAAGCACCGAACTTGCGACAATCCCCGACGCTTCGCGCCAGACGCAGCTTGTCGCCCCTGATTCATCCGAACGATTCGCCGCTTTGCTTGATGCCATCACCGCGAAGCGCGACACAACGCCAACCATTTCAGACCTTGCCGCAAAGCCACTCTTGACCATCGCGGAAGCACAAAGGCTAACATCATTGAGTAGGGACTTGCTCCTCGACGCTTATCATAGTGGTAAGCTAAAATTAATCACTATCGGACGCGGCTATAAAATTAAGCGCGAAGACCTCGACCAATTCATCAAAAAGTTATAAACATTTTCTTAGCGAAAATTTAGTGATGATAGAAACACCTACCGCATCAATAGAACAATTCTTGAACCGAATCATCTGCGGCGATTGCATAGAAGTGATGCGCCAGATGCCTTCGGAGAGCGTTGATTTAGTTGCTACATCCCCTCCATATAATCTAAAAAACTCAACTGGCAATGGCATGAAAGCCGGAACTAAAACGGGGAGATGGGCAAACAATCCCTTGCAAAATGGTTATACGCATCACGGCGACAATATGCCTCACGATGAATACGTAACTTGGCAGCGGGATTGTCTTACTGAAATGACGCGCCTAATAAAAGAAGACGGGGCTATCTTTTATAATCACAAATGGCGCGTTCAAGGAGGACTGCTTCAGGATAGGCAAGACATCGTTTCAGGCTTCCCCGTTCGGCAAATAATCATCTGGCGTCGAAAGGGCGGCTTCAATTTCAACCCACATTACTTTGTGCCGACTTATGAGGTCATCTATTTAATCGCCAAGCCAAAGTTCAGGCTCGCTAAAGGGGCGAACGGCCACGGCGATGTGTGGGAGTTCACACAAGAAATGGGCAACCCACACCCTGCCGCTTTTCCCGTTCAACTAATCGAACGGATTATCTCATCCACCAACGCGCAAATAGTTCTTGACCCTTTTAACGGCTCGGGTACGGTATCTGTTGCGGCACGGAAGCTAGGACGAAAATTCATTGGCATTGAACTATCCGAACAATACTGCCGGATGGCGGAAGAAAGATTAGCCCACCCTGACCAACCAAGTCTGTTAAGAAACTTGGAAGAAAAAGAAAACGAAGAATGAAAATCTACACGAAGGAAACCCTCATAGAAGCACTACATAATATTCGCAATATGGGATGGATACCGAGCCAGCGACAAGGCAACGCCGGCGGAATCGGCAACACCCTTGAAGACCTTTTAGGCATCGCGGAAAACAATCTGCCAATACCAAACGCTGCTGAATGGGAATTAAAATGTCAACGTGTTGGCACAACATCGCTGACAACGCTTTTCCACGTCGAACCATCACCACGCGCTCTTAGGTTCGTTCCGCTAGTGCTACTCCCTAAGTACGGATGGGCACATCAAGAAGCAGGGCTAAAGTACCCGCTGGGTGAAATGTCTTTTCGACAAACAATCACAGGCTCGATGCGAAGTGACAGGGGCTTTAAGGTTGTCATAGACCACGACCAACAGAAGGTACTTATATCATTCGATGCCGGCGCGGTTAGCCCGCGCCATCACGACTGGCTCTCAGCCGTTGATATGCGTGTGGGCTTAGGTGAATTGAACCCACAGCCCTATTGGGGCTTTGATGACCTATATAGCAAAGCACGGACTAAGTTATTAAATTGTTTCTACGTGCAAGCTCACGTAAAGCGCGAAGGTGGCCTAGAATACTTCCAATACGAAAAGATAATGATGCTTCAGGGCTTTAGCGTTGAAAAATTAGCCGAAGGAATTGAAGCAGGATTTATATATGTAGATTTTGATGCTCGCACAGGTCACAATCATGGAACTAAATTCCGGCTTCGGCAAGACAAATTCCCATTTCTATACACTAACATTACAACCATCAACTAACTCGCCACAGCCTCATCATTCGGCTGCCTATTCACCACATCTTCGGAATACAAATAGACCTTGCCGCACGCGACGCAAGAAAAGCGGGCTTCATTCCATATCTGGATGTTGCCAACCATCAAAACACCGTCTTCAAGGCGACCCAAAATCCTACCGCACTTCTTACATTGCAGCGTCCCGTCATCTAGTTGAATCGTTGTCGTAGCCGCCTTTAATCCCCGCATCGTTTAATGAACCTTTAGACTTACTAACCGCGACAACCTAAGCAGCAACTCTTCGGGCAATTCGTTATCCGCGCCCGTTGAATGTGACTCATCCTGTGTGCGCCCCTGGCGCACCATGACATTAGCCCCTTCATTTTGCGCCTGACGATGTAGCCGATTAGCGATCCTAGCCACTTCAAGCTCCAGCCACGTTTCCGACCTTTTTTCTTCGGTCGCGGGCTTCACTTTAGGAAGCTCGCCGCGTTCGGCTTTGCCTATAAGGTCGCGTAGATACTTCGCCGCCGCCCCTCTTTCTTCGGTTGGCGCATCCGTATCCGGCGCACCAGCTATCCGTTCAATCTTCTCTAGATTACGTTTTCGACTTTGCATAACTTACTTCTCAAAGCGGGCTTCAATGGCACGAATGCGATTATCAAAATCTAATGTGTCAACGCCAGAGATACTTTGGTTAATAATTGAAACCGCCGACCGAACTTCTGACGGTCTATTACCACTTGTCAGGTTACGTTCTAAGCAATCAACAGCCGCATCCATTAAAGATTGAATCCTTGATATTGACCGCTCAACGTGCGCCCGTCTATGGCTTCTGTATTCACGCATGAAAGCATCATCTCGGTTCATCCATCGCCATAAAGTTGACTGGTTCACCGATATTTTTCGCGCCACGTCCGCAAGCGAAAGACTTCCGCCGTCCATTAGGGCTAGTAACGCTTGCTCCTGTCGTCGTGATAGTTCCTTTCCATTATCTTTAGAAGCTTTCATAACCTTTTTTTTCCTTGCATCTATCGCCCCTAGATTTCTCAAAACTCGGTATTAACGCGATGCTAGGTTACTCATGATTAGCACCCGTATTTTTTTTCTTTTCCGTCCACATGACTTTCAATAGTGAACAGGTCAGGTCACATTCTTAGACCTTATGCCCCCTTTTGCGCCTTCTTTCCAGCCAACTTTTAACATTGGCCGTGATACCGCGCTCGGCCTCGGTCGCGCCATAATCCGAATGATGACGCTTGCCTTCGTTCTTGTCTTTTGCATACGCACCCGCCTTCCGTTCGGCTTCGGCTAGGTATTCATCC
>MWWH01000504.1_pt1 | contig 11309 bp, 15 predicted proteins | sample 1047231 | NCBI WGS metagenome assembly MWWH01 (sample SAMN06349967, study PRJNA376086) | soil metagenome | isolation source: MG3-2 sample Antarctic (ecotone) soil | place: Antarctica | collected 2015-01-13 | reverse complement strand
CCTTAGCAAATCTTAACAAGTGCGGGCGCGCTCAAAGTGAGGTTTTGTGAGGTTTTGCCGAGCGCAGCCCCTTTGTCTAAAAACTCCGCAAAACTCTTCGCGTGCCCTGATTCTCGCTCTTTTTAGGTGTAGACTTTTGTAGACTTTTGGCGAGCGGTAGAGCCTGAAATCTCAGGTTTTCTCAAGTCCGAAATCTTAGGTTTTCTTAGGTTCTAACCTTACGGATTCTTAATAGTTCACCGGCGCGCAAATCTTACGTTTCTCTAGTCGGCTGCTCGCGCCACATCTTCACGCCCTTTTTCTTCAACCTTCGGCGAAGGCGGCGAGCCTTCCGCTTGCCGAATATCTCATCCATCACCCGCCGCAGTTCGCTTTCGGGCGTCCAGGCATCGGCGGCGGCGAACTGTTTGAAATACTCTTCCATGCGCGTGCGATAGTTGCGCGAGCCCTTCGGACGCCCGCGCCCTGCGGGCTGATAGTCGCTCGAAAACCTCTTGCCGCATTCCGCGATGTCGGATCGCCCCATTACTCGCCCCCCATTTTCTACGTTACTTAGTCGTTATTTTCCCTTTTTACTCGTTATTTATTTCGAGTGTAATTGCCCCGATTCTCTTGCTGCTATTAGTCGTTATTTCAGACTCTTTACTCGTTATCTTCGGCGGGGCAGATCGGCGTGCTGTTTCCTATTTCTTTCCTATCTCTCCCGCACCGTAACTGTTTAGGTACTTGGCGGGGACAGAGCTTAACTTTTAGCAGTTTGAAAGATGAGCGGCTTGCCGTTAAAAGCACGTTCCAGCGAAGAGAGCAGGGAATGACCCTGCTTACGAGCGGTCGAGAGATAGCTTCTGACACGACAGAAGGATCGCGCGCCATCAGGCGTGCGGAAACAGCCGGAGATTTTCTGCTGCAACTTGACCATCCGCAGGTCACGTTCCGAGCCATTGTTATCGAAGGGGACACTCGTGTCCGACATGAAGCGCAAGACTTCATCGCGGTGGCGCTGCAAGCGGTTGACGAGGCGTCGTGGGGTGGGTTGCGTCGATGGCTTCTTTGCCGCGTCGCCCACGTCTTTTCTTCTCGGTGGCGGTGGGTTGAGGCGATCAGCTTTCTTGACCAGTTGATCGTAGCGGCGGAGGAAATCGTTTTTCGTCTGCGCGCTGAACTGGGCATCGGTCTCGGCTTTTACTTTCGCCAAGTCGTCCTTGATCTTCAAGAGCAACTTGGCGAGCGGTGTGGTCCAGATCTGCTGCTCAGGACTGCTTTCCTCGACGAAGACGAGGTCACGCAGGAGGTGAACATTACAGAGGCTATGGCGGCACTGTTCATACCATTTATAGGAAGAGAAGCCGTCGCGCACCAGCGTCCCCTTGAACTGGGGGAGGATGCCGATCTCATCCATCGCCGCTTTGCCGCGACGATCATCAAAGCCGTAGTGCGTGAGTTCTTCAGTGCGAGCGACGTGAATATAAGCGCCACTGCCGGCGACCCGCAGACCCGTTTCATCAACGCCGATGACCGCAGAGTCACGGATCATCGACTTGATGCGTTGTTCGATATTAACCAGTTTTGCTGAGGAAACACGCGCCGCGCGTTGAATAGTCGCCGCCGAGATGCGGCAAGCGAAAAGATCGCGCATGGTTTCTGAGGTTCTGGCGACCGGCAGAAGTTGATAGAGGTGAAGATAGACGGAGCGTGAAAGAACACCTTGTCCATATTGAACGGGAGCCCGCACTCCGGTGGGGAACGTGGCTTTCACCAGCGCTCCACAGGCAGTGCAAGGGCGAGTCTCGGCTTGGTGTTCGGTGACTTTCATACTCCCAGCACAGAGGTCGAAGACCTGTCGCCGGATGATCGCCTGTGGTTTGCTGTGCTGGAGTTGAGCGCCGCAGCCCGCGCAGACTGTGGGAACGTGAGTGATGGTCTGATCGGGTTGAGTGACTTGCCTGAGAGTCGTTCCACGATGACCGGGCTGACCGCCGGGCTTGAGTCCGGACTTTTTTCTGAGGCTGCGTGTCCGAGGGGTCTTCTGCCACGGCAGGTCAAGCGAGGGTGGCAAGCTTGAGTTGTGCGAGTCGCGCTGGAGAGGTTGTTGGTTGCCGCGTTCAACCTCGCGTTCCAGTTCACGTAGGCGACGCAGGAGTTGATAGTTGAGCTGACGTTGGCGCAGTAGTTCGTCGGTTTTACGAGCGAGCGTGCTTTTAACTTTGGTGAGTTCCTTCGAGAGTAAAGCGATGACAGGTTGGGGGGAGCGGATGAGTTGCGCTTGAAAATCCTCAATGTTGTCTGTGAGGCGGTGGACGAGGCGGACGATAGCCGGTTCACCTTGCGCGTAAATCCTGGAGATGTGCGCCTTGCTATAAAGGTTCATGACCGCACGTCGGAATCAGGAGCGGCAGAGCAAGGCGGAAAGATAGGGTGTAGACGTGGCGCGGGAATGGCAGTTCTATGAACTTTGTTTGCTATCGTTTAGTCAGATAGGTGAATAGTTACCCCGCACCCTTCGAGTCGGATAATGGCGATTATGTACCTGATAACGGAGCCCACGCGACTCAGATCACAAGATGGTGTTATCCGACCCGGCGAGTCTCGGAAGCGTCGGGCACAAGATGTTGCGGTCGCGCGCGTTTCGACTCAAAGCACAAGATGTGTGGGTCTCACTTTCGCCGCGGCAACTATTCGCGTAATTAGTATTACGCGAATAGCCGGGTCTCACTTCGCCCCGCGCGCTGTGATATGCTCGCGCGCCGGAGGTTCACTATCATGCGTCTGCGCTTCACTCTCACCCTCGTGACACTTGCCCTGTCGTCAGTAGCTCTTGCCCAAGAATCCAAATTGCCGTCTTACGGCAGTCTCGATGACATTAAAACTTTGCACAAGGTTTACGTCGCCGCCGAAGACTCCGAATCGCGCGAAAGAATACTCAAGTCGTTAAGTAAGTATAACGGCTTGGAGGTCGTGAGCTCGCCCGACGACGCGGAGTTCTTTATCGAATACGGCGTCCTCTCCCGCGAAAGCCTCGGCAACGCCTCTCTTATTGAGAAGGATCGGAAGGTCAAAGCCCAACTGCGCGCCTACCGCAACGTTCCCGACAAAGGTCGCGTCATAGCGTGGGCGAAGACCAACGAGCGCGAGACCGAACACTTCATGGGCATGAAGATGTATGACAGCGGGCGCGGCGAGAATGAGTTGACCAAAGACTTCATCAAGGCGTTGAAGAAGGCGCGCGGCGAGAAGTAGCCGCCCGTCCTTTGCATCCCTAAGAACCCGTGGCTGAGTTCGCCGCCCACTCAAACCTCACCTTTTTATGTGGCGAATACTCACAAGGCGCGGGGCTCTTTCATCCGGTCTCGTCGCCCCTTTGCGCGGGAACTTTTGACGGAAGCGACTGCCCGCGCCAGCTCCGGCTTTCGGGTCTTCGACCCTCCCCCCCCTCTCATTTCAAAGAGACTCGGCGGGCGGGCGCGGCTCAAGATAGGCTCTAACTTCGGGGCGTCTCTGGATGAGGCGCGCGACGACGATCTCGCGCGTGACCGGCTCGCCCGCGTCCCGCGCGCGGTCTATGCAGCGCGCCACCACACCTTCGAGCGCGTCGCGCATCTGGACTTCGTTGATGCTCGTCGCCTGCCCGCGCAGGAGTCGGCTCTTGTCGATGGCGATGGCCGCGCTAAAGACGGAATCCTTCAAGCCCGCCTTCTCTATCTTGTCGGGCGCAGCCGCCACGATCTTGCGCGCGAGGTCTTCAAAGCTATTAGCCAGCTCAAGCGTCTTCTGCTCGCGCGAGGCTTCGACTTCCGAAGTGACGCCGCTGCCGTTGTCCCAACCTTCGAGCGTCTTGCGCGGCACGTCCACCATCGCAGCCGTGCGCTTCACGTTGCCGCCGTTGGCATCTAAGGCGGCAAGAGCCGCGCCCTTCTCGTCTGGTGAATATGTCCGTTTCGTCACATGACCCTCGATTCGCCCTCAACGTCGGGCGGCAGTTGATCAATAAAACTTTGCAGCGTCGCGCTGGTACTTCAAGAGCGTCTCCTTGTCGCCGACTCTCAACATCAATCATGCACCCTTCGACAACATGGCTCCGTGCAATGCCCGCGCTGAGGCTCGCCAGCAGCGCCCGCCGTGCGCAGGCGCGCGCCGTGCCTGTCCTCACACTCGACGCAGAGGCGGAAGCCGGAAGGGTTGACCGCGCCCAGCTCGACGAAAACGGGCGCGACGCACGCGGGGTTGTCGCAGGGCGCGAGGGGCGTGAGTTTGAATGTCATTTCCCTCATGCCGCCTCCATGAATTGCAGCACCCCGCCGCCGCCGTGCTTCGTCAGCAATTCGGCGAGCGCGACCACGCGCGGATCGTGCCGGTACATTTCGACGAGGAGCGGCGAGCCTTCGAGCTTCACGCACATCGGGATCGTCGGCTTCCCTTCCCACTCGATAGCCCCGCGCTCCTCGCACTCGAAAACGTATTCGAGCAGTTCGTCGCGATGCTCGCGCAGGAGTCCGACCAGCTCAGGCGTGAGAGTCCCGCGCGGCGCGTCGAGTTCGAGCGCGCGGGCGTCCGCGCTCGTCTTCACGCGCACGCCCAACTCGCACAGGTGATAGAACAAAGTTTCGACCGTCATAGCGCGAGCCTTTCCCGCGCGCCGCGCGAAGTGTCGGGTTGCCGCGCGAGGAAGGCGGCGGCGTGAGCCACCGTGTCGCGCACGTATGCGTAGGAACGCCCGCGCCCCTTGAGCGTGAGGCGCGATAACTCATCTTCGACCGCCGACTCCGAAAAGCCGAGCCGCAACGATGCGCAGCACCAAGCAATTTCGGCAGAGCTGCGATCCGGCGAGCCGTCGGGCTTGCGATGCTTTGACAAGTAATCATCGAGCGGCGGGAAGTCGCCGAAAGGGACGCGCGAAGTTTTGAAGCGCGACGTAGCCTCTACCACGTTCGAGGCTTTCACCACGGCGGGTGCGAGCAGCCCGGCGCCGTCCAACTCCGCGACCGTCACGCGCCGTCCGTGCGCGAAGAATAGAAACTCGACGCGCGGGCTCGTGCCGTCCGCGAGCCGCCGCTTGGGCTTGCGGTTGAGTGAGCCGATCCAGCGGATCGCTCCGAACGCGCCGCCGTTGGCGAGTGCTTTAACTTTCGTCGGGTTGAGGCGGTCGAAAAGACGCTGCCGCAGTTCGTTGTACTGTTCGGCGGTCAACTTCTCGGCGAGCGCGAGCCACACTTGCGCGCTGCCGGGGCTCGTTTCCGCGCCCCAAAATGCGAATGGCTTGAGCAGCTCAACGTCGGCGGGCGTCGCGTCGTCAACCTGTAAGAAGTGGAGCCCGTAATCATGTTTTGTCGAGCGCAGGCGAACTGAAACGCTCGCCACGGGGTTGCGCTCGTTCTGCGCGAGGTAGTAGGGCAGGCGGTCGCGGAAGCGCGCGGGCGAAACCGTCTCGTCGAAGATGCACGATCCCTCTTCCCCGCGCTCTTTCGTGTCATCGATGACGACGACGCCGAACCGCTCAGCCCCGACCGAGGCGCAGACGGACGCGGCGAGTTCGGCGGTCGTGAGGCACGGCTTGCCCGCCGGGGAAAATGTCGGATTTTCCGCCGCCGAGAGAGCCAGACTTTGCGAATTTTCGGCGTTTTTCTTCACTCTGTACTCTTTTAAGGCGGACATATTTGTCCGGGTAGAGACCCGCGCCGAGGCGTTCGCGGAAGCCGTGTCCGCATTAAGAGTCTCACCCGCCCCCCTCTCCTTACGCGCGCCGCCCCCGCCCGTCGGCTTGGGCTCGGAAGTCCACGCGGTTTCAAACTCCGCTTGCAGCTCTAACCGAAACTCGATCTCTTCGTCTTCGGACAGATTCAGCGCGGCGACGATCTTCAGCCCCTCGCGCACGGCGGCTCTGACGGCGCGGCGCGCGGGCTCGCGCGGGTCTTTCGCCTTCGGAGGCTTGGCGGGCTTCTCGTCTTCGTCGCCCGCCGCGTCAATCGAGTCGCCGGGCTTCCATTCGGGCGCGTAGTAGTTGGCGGGGTCTGCGCGGAACTCGGCGAGCAGTTCGTCGGCGGCGTTCGTGTAGCGGCGCAGGTGATCGCCGAGTTCCGCGCGGAGCGCGGCGGCTCGCACGGCAACCGCGACCACGAGATCGGTCAGCCTGTCCGTGTAGGCTGGCGGGGTCTTGCCGCTCTTGCCCGCGACGCCCTTCTCTTTCGAGACGAACGCGAGGTGTAGATAGCACTCGACGGCGTGCGCCTTGCGCCACCGGCGACGCCACGCCCGCGCGAGCGCGTTAACTAGGCGCTCGCGCTCTTTAACGTCGGGCAACTCGGTTTTGAAGGGCACGGGCTCGCGCCGGTAGTAAGTCTCCAACTGAAACGCGGCGAGCTTCCCGCGACGGATGCGCGGGCACGATCTGCCCTCGCGCTCGGCGTCCGCCTCGACTTTTTGCAGAGCCTCGCAGACGGTCATCAGCACGCGGCGGACTTCGTTCGCGTCGAAGTGTTCGGGCTTGTAGTCGGGGTCAGCCTTCGCCTTCGCCTGCTCCAACTCGTTCAGCGCGTCGCAGGCTTCGCCGACGCCCGCGCGCGTGAGCGTGGCAGACCACGCAGCGAGGAAGGCAGAGGATCGCTTGCGACCGCTGACGAGCGGCGGGCTGGCGAGCAGTTCGGAGAGTTCGCGCGGCGGCTGCGGATCGAAGTGGGGATCGTCTTCGAGGATGCCGCGAGACGACGGCATCCTCTCGTCGAGGGTCGGAGGTTCAAGCGTCGCGCTCATTATGCCGCCTGCCTTCCTGCCCAGGGCGTACCCTGCGGGCGATCTGCCGTCGGCTTCCCTTCCGCGTATGCTTCGGCGTGCGCCTCGGCGTGACGAGTGAGTGCGCTCAACGCGCTCGGCTCGGCTTCACCTTTCAGCGGGATCGGCGCGCCGGGAGACCACCGGCGGGAGAGCCGCGCGGCTCCGTTCGTGACGACAAAACTTTGATTGATGGTGTGGATTCGACCCGTCGGCGTCGAGCAAGCGGCGCGTGTGACGGCGACGCCCCAGGCGTTTGAAGGTCGAATGGTCTTGCTATCGGCGGGCGGGTTGGTGTACCTTTTCATTGTTCGTTACCCCTGTACTGTCAATCCCAAGACAAAACCGAGAAGCCTTTGAGTGCTAGTCACACTCAGGGGCTTCGCCTATCTAAAAGACCATGACGAAACGGCTCGCCTCGATCTGCTCACGGTGTTTGCGCGCCGTGAGGCTCCAAGCCATCCAACGGACAGCCCACTTCTTTTGCAGCGCGTCGAGCTGCTGACCCCACTCGAAGCCAGCCGCGTCCAGCGCATCAACCGCGACCTCGACGGCGAGAACCAGTTGATTGCGCCGGGTGATCTTTTCACCTTCGGGGTTGCGCGCGTTGTATTCGTCGAGCAGGGTCTGACGGAAACTCTTGATCTGCTCGTCGCCGATCTCGAATCGCGTTTCAGGGTTGCCCGGTTCTTCGAGTTGAAGTTTCATCGTGCCTCCAAAAACAAAACGGACTACATGAGCCGTGACACTCATGCAGTCCGTTTCGCGGGTTCTCGCGGGCGGGTGCGCGGCGAGAAACTTAAAAACTTGGCTGCGCCGCTGTCACGGTTCGGCTAAACGAAAGCCTTGACGTGGACGGCGCGCGTGCCGATAATGCCTTTCGACAAACACCGCCGCTCACGAAGGGCGCGGTTATCAACTAAGCTGCGCGGCGCGATGAAGTTTGGCGATGGATTCGCGCCCGCTGCTTTTTTAACGACCCTACTTTAACACAACACTCTCCGCTTGATCCGTCTTTTTTGAAATCCCCCTGTAAAAATAGCGGAGCGTTAAATCGGTAAGTGTCCGGTTAGACCGGACACTTAAGCCGCGCGAAGTGTCCGGTTTGAACTGCGAGAGCTAAAGACCGGACACATACGAGCCCTCAAGTGTCCGCTTCCGCTTTCAGCGTCTTCCAATCCACGCCGAGCCGATCCATCAACTTCCGCAACGCCTCAGCGGTTTTAGGTGCTTTGTCGCCGTGTGCCCGTTTTAACTTCGCGGCGACGCCCGCGAGCGTGTGTCTGCTCGGCTGATCAATTTCGCTCAAGGCTTCACGCACGGCGCGAGAGAGAGTGATCGCTGTCCACTTCGAGCGAGTTCCGGGTCGCTTCGCGTCGAGCATTTCGCGGAGATAGTATTCGAGTTGGCGCAAGTGATCGGCGATCACCTCTTCCGCGTCGTAGTCGTCCTCGTGTCCGGTCGCTTCGAGCAGGTGCGCGACCCCGTGCAAGTATTCGACGGCGACGGCGGAGGCGAGTAAGGGTATCCCGGCGCTCGCGCGGTCAAAGACCTGCTGCGCCCACGCCGCGAGTTCTTCGTCCGAAGGCGGCGTGTTGCGTGGGCGCGGGGCAAAGTGATGCGGCGCGTAAGTGCCGCCGCCTTCGCACGGCGTACCCACCAGCGGCGCTGGCAGCGGCAAGGGCTCGCCGTCTTCTCCGACCGCCGCGCCGTACAGCTTGAGATAGGCCTTGCCCGTTCCACGTTCCACGCCGATCCCGACCGTGCCGACGATCTTACACTCGAACTCGCGGCGCAGAATTTCGCGCACGTCGATTTCGTGCAACCCCGGATAGTTCATCCCGCCCGCCTTTATGAAAAGAGCCGCGCCGAAGTCATTACCAGATCAAGGCGCGACTGTCACGATCTTTTTTCTCGTAAACTGTTCAACGTGAAGGATTTAAGGAAATACCTAATTTCGCTTATCCTTAAAACCTTAAAACCTTAAGCCGCGCTTAGTCGCCGAAATGCTTTTCCAGCAGGGCTAGAATCTCTTCCCTCATCTTGACGCCCTTCAGCGCGCACTTGCTCTTGATGCTCTTGTGCAGCGTGACGGGTATGTCGATGGTAAACCGCTTCGTCTCGAGCTTCGCGGGCTTCTCTTCCGCAGGCTCGACAGGCTCAGGCTGAGAGCCGCCCGCGACCCACGCATCGGCGTCGGCGGGGCGCGGCTTCGTCGGCTTGGCTTTGATCAGCGTCTTCTTACGCATCGGCAATCATCCCCATTACCTCATCCGTCAGCTTCTCGATCTCCTGGCTGGCGATGCTGTCCGGCTCTTTTTCGAGAACCGTCAGCCCCTCTCCCGCGCTCTCCGCGAAACCGACGCGCTGGCATATCTGCGATTGCAAGACCGGGAGATCGTAGTCGGCGAGCGCCTCTATCACGTCGCGCCCGATGGCGGTATTTACGATTTTACGGTTAATCACAAATGCGCTTTTAAGTTTTTCCTTAAACGGCTTCACGTCGGCGAGCAGATCAACGATCTCCTTCGCCGCCCACACGTCATACGGGGAAGGCTGGACGGGAATCAGCACCACGTCGCTCGCCATGATCGCCGAGCGCGCCACGTCGTAGACGCGCGGGGCTCCGTCTATCACTAGCACGTCGTAGTCGTCGGCGAGCTTCGGCAGCTCCTTGTGCAAAGTCGGTTTGGGGAGCCCGACGACGGGGAAGGCGTCCTTATCCTCGCGGGTCGCAGCCCAATCGAGCGCGCTGCCTTGCGGGTCGGCGTCTATCAGCATGACGCGCTTGCCCCGGCGCGCGAAGGCGGTTGCCAGGTGAACGGCGAGAGTCGTCTTGCCGACGCCGCCCTTTTGATTAAGTAAGGAAATAATCATTTAAGGTTTTAAGGTTTTAAGGTTCACGCCCCGCCCACTCTCTCGGCTAACTTCTCGACGAGACCGGCGAGCCGTGTCAGTCGCTCGTCCGTCCTGCGCTGCGAATCTGCAAGAGCCGTGATCGCGGTCGTGAGCGTTTCGTTGAATTGCAGTTGAGACTCGGCGTGCATCTGCAACACGCGGTTAGTCTCCGAGACTTGCTGTGCCAGCCCCGCGACCGTCTCGCGCAACTCGCCGATCTGCGTGTCGTGTTTGGCTTGGCTCGACAGCAGGAACTCGATGGCGCGCTCGACTTCATCGTTCGTCATTTCTTCCCGCCCTTCTTTCCGCCGCGCGCTTTGGTCGCGGGCACGGTCTCCGCTGGCTGCTTCGTCGTGGGTCTGCCGCGTTCGGGCGGCTCGAAGGTCTCGACGGACTTTCGCGGAATGTACCAGACAGAGCCGCGCGGATTGGTCTCGTCGAGTTCCGCGCCCTCGAATCTACCCTCACGCACCCAGAGCGCGAGCGTGGGATAGGGAACGGTAATCCCGCGTTTTTGCAGAATCGTCAGAGCCTCTTTAGTAGTTACCTTGTCCATAGCTTCGGACTTATAGCACGGTTAAACATTAAAGGGAAGAAAAAAGTTATAGCGTACCGAATATATATGTTGACTATTAACTTATAGCGTGCTATAACTATTTCAGTCAGACGGAAAGCGAAAGGGCAAAAGACGATGACGACGGAAACGCAAAAAGAACTCGACGCGATGAAGAGGGAAGTGGGCCGCCTTTACCAGATCGCCCGCTCAGTCGAAGCCACGGGCAACTTTGAAGACGCCGAAGCCCTCAGCCGCACCGCCGACGAGTTGAGCGCGCGCATCGATGCGGTCGCGCTGAGTCTTGAGCCCGCGTGCGACGAACTGCTCGCAGCCTAACTTTGGAAGGGAAGGGAACGAACCATGCTCAACTTGAACTCGGACAAACTCGCCGCCGTGATTCAGACGGCTTTCAACAAGGCGACGGGCTCGCGCCGTTGGGAGACGGCAATCGTGAAGGCGAAACAGCAGCTCGAAACTAACCCGTACATTCACCTCGACGGCGACGCGCTCTTAATCCTCTCGCCGTCGAATGAAATCTACCGCGCGAATGGTGCGTGTCAGTGTCGCGCGTACCGGCAGGGGCAACCGTGCTGGCATCGCGCGGCGGCAAGGCTCGTCGCCCGCTACAACGAGACGAGCCACTAAAGAGTGAAGGCTGAGAAGTGCGCTAACACTCTCAGCCTTCCGTACATCAACCGACCTCTTAGAGAAGGGAATCAGCCGATGCAGAAAAAGCATAGCACTAAAGGCAAAGGCGCACAGCGAAAGCCCGCGCCACAGCCCGCGCCTTCCAGCGTAGCCGATGCGTTGCGCGACTTCGGATTCAACGCCTACTCAGCCGCGCTCGACTTCTACTCACGTCATCACGCCGACGCGGGCGCGCTTGAGGCTTACACCACGGCGGCGCGTCACGGCTTCGACGTGCCAGCCGACCGCGACTCCATCGAGGCGTTCGCCTACCACCTTTCGGAAGTCCTGCGCCTCGCCGGCTCCATCGACGTGGTGTCCGAGGAGTTCTACCGCACGCTCGCCGACGCCGCCAACGACCACATCACGAGCGAGCTGCTAAGGGACTGCGACACGCCCGAGTTTC
>MWWH01000503.1_pt1 | contig 11332 bp, 14 predicted proteins | sample 1047231 | NCBI WGS metagenome assembly MWWH01 (sample SAMN06349967, study PRJNA376086) | soil metagenome | isolation source: MG3-2 sample Antarctic (ecotone) soil | place: Antarctica | collected 2015-01-13 | reverse complement strand
CAGATATAGCCGTGTAAACATTGTAACCTCTGTAAACATTGTATACGTTGTAAACACGATAATGCTTACAAACGGTGTTTTCTGACATTTTCTGACATAGTAATTCTGTTATTTTCTGTTAGCTTTGTATACCGCTAATAGGCGTAAGGCTCGGCTTTAGAGCTTTTAGCTTGCCGTAGTTTTACTCTGTATTGCCGAGCCGTCAGTATCTTGTCGGGCAGGGGGACGTACTCTAACTCTACATACTCTCGTTTAGGAGCTGGTCGCTTATGATTATGAGTATCTCTAAAGCAGTCGCACATACGTCTAGTATATAAAAAGAGAGGCTGATAAAGCCCCTCTAATTGTTTTAGCAGGTTTTTTACTGCAAGGTTACCTTTACGCCTCCACTGAACGGGCTATCGTGTAGCTCCGCCGTAACGGGGGTTTTATCTTTAGGTACATCAAAGACTAAAATACCGCTCACGCTATTTCCTGGGTTGATTTGGTTCAAGAACGTGCTCCCTTGCGGGTTTGCGTATAGAGAGGCTGTGCCGTCGGCGGAGAACTTAGAATTAGCGGCGTCATATAGGTACTGACTTGAACTATCAAAGGTTTGTGCCTCACTACCGATATTCTTGGCGGTTACATTTACGAGGCAAAACTGCCCCTGTGCTTGTTTAGTCAAATACTCGTTAGAGCCAACAGAGGGCTTACCGCACTCGACGCTTGCAACGGTAAACTCGAACTTACCGTCTCGGGCTACCTCGTTTAGTTTAGCCGTAGTCGCTTTATTTTCGGTCTTAGCGGTATCGGGCTTACCGCTACCAGTGCTCGTTTTTGTTTTATTGCCACCGCCAACCGCTCCACCGATAATTGCCAGTAAGATAATAACGCCTATTACAGTTAGTATCTTGTGTCGCTTGAAAAAGCTAGATTTTTGGTCGCTCATAAACCCCTATTCCTTATATTGTTATGTGATATGTGCTTGCATTATGCGACAAGCTGTCTGTAGATACAACCCTTACTCTGCTACAAACTGTCTGTATGACAGGAGAGCAAGAGTTTATAGGCGATTTCGGCAAGCGTTTGTCTGTTGCTCGTAAACAAAAAGGTATAACCCAAGAACGGCTAGCGGAGCTTGTCGAGGTTCATAGAACTTATATAGGCTTTATAGAGCAGGGCAAGCGTAACCCGAGTATCGGCAATGTTTATAAGATAGCTAAAGCCCTAAAAATGCCTGTAAAAAACCTTTTTTGATTAGGTGCTAACATAACAGTATGGCGAAAAATAATAGCAAGGCGGTCAAAGCTGTAACGGCTATTAGCTATATTTTTATCTCGTTTTTTGTCGGTGCAACTTTTATCCTAGTAGTAGAGGAACTAGGGGAGTGGTATAGCGATAGCTTGAAACAGCAACCTCTTTGGCATTGGTGGCTTTATTCAATGGTTACGGGTGTGATACTTATAGTGGTCTGGAGATTTATCATAAAAACTGCAAGTGAGATAGAGAACGAAAAAAAGTAAAAGACTATACTAAGTTATTGTATTGACATACACACACGATAGACATACAATAGCTATATTATGAGTAGCGTACAACTAAGTATAAAAACAGACGAAAACACTAAGCGAGAGCTAAAGACCTTTGCTACGGAGCTAGGCGTATCAAGCACCGCTCTTGTGAATATGGTCGTAAAACAGGCTTTACGAGACCGCCGTGTAGTCTTGAGCACCGACTTAGAGCCTACGCCTTACCTAGAACAGATTATGAGGGACGCCGACGCCGACTATAAAGCAGACCGTGATATTACGCATACTAAAGGTTCAAAAGAGGCACTAACCCACCTAGACGGCTTGATGAAAAAGTAGCTTATGGACGTTGATTTTACAAAGGCGTTCAATAAGCAATTTGATAAGTTACCCCGCAAAAAGCAACAGCAAGCTAGAGACGCTGTTGCGTTATTTTTACAAGATATAGCCGCCCCCTCTCTCCGTAACCACGGGCTAAAAGGGGAGTGGCTAGGCTTTCGCTCTATCAGTGCGGGAGGCGATTTACGCCTGCACTATCAAGCTATTACCGAGGATAAAGTACTATTTGTCGCTGTTGGCTCACATAGTCAGTTATACAAATAACGTGTAAACAATGTTTACTATGTTTACGTTGTAAACAGGTAACTAACATATTGCTCGTGCAGACACCTTGTCGCATAATAACCTTACTTGTTAGGTCTCACATATTGCCGCTTATAGCGAGTAACAAGGAGTAAGTCTCTCCTGTGGCATTGACACGAACCTTAAAATATGATAGTATGTAGTCTGTTAGACACAAAAAATAAAAAAACGTAACGCTACAATTACACTATGCAAACGCCAGGAAGCTCATTTTTACACGAACGTAACCCCAACTTTCATACTACGCCAGAGGTTGAGGTTGTTACTGATTACCTCCGTAACAACGGCGAGGCTATCCCTAATGAGCCAGCAGATAAGATTTCGGCGTACTTAGGCTTTCTAGCTAATCGAGAGTATGCCAATGACGGTATTTTGACAGGCGACCAAAGTAGTATTGACCGACAAATTGACGCTCACGTAATAAACGCAAAAGACGTCCCAGACGGCTACTTTGAGTTACAGCGACGTATTGCCCGTGAGCAAGGGCACGGAGATGTTCAGATAACGTCTGAAATGCGGCGACAAATGACCGAGGCAGTCCAAGTTGACCAAAGAGTTGGACTTGGCAAGTGGGTTGAGTATCTTGGAGGTAATGACGGGGGCTATCCTAACTGGTTCAAAACCTACACGTGGACATCTGTTACTAAACTAGGTACATACGACAAAGATAAAAGCGAGTTTCAAAAGCGTAGTCGTGGCACTACAGCCCCATATCCTGAACTAAACCGTGAGGCATTAGCTTACGTCTATGATGTGCTCAATAAATCACGAGTACAGGGCGAGCAAGTAAACGGCGGAGCAAATGACGCCCAACTACAAAAACTACTTAAAGGCGGTAATTTTGGTAAGTTGTACGCCCACGCTGTACTAGAGGTAACACCTGACACACCCGAGTTACGCAACGAAATTAGAGGCTCGTGGACTAAGTTCAACCAAACTGACGACCCAAGAACGGCACGTCGTTTGTCTGGCTCTTTACAGGGGCACGGCACGGGCTGGTGTACGGCTGGCGAAAGCACGGCTACTATGCAGTTACGAGGCGGCGATTTCTTTGTGTACTATACCCGTGATGAGGACGGCAAAGACAGCGTGCCACGAGTTGCTATACGAATGGAGCAGGGCAGCGTAGCCGAGGTGCGAGGCGTAAATACCGCCCAAGAACTTGAGCACGAAATGGCTGATATTACAGCTGAACGTCTTAAAGACTTGCCAGGGGGTGAGGAGTATATCCGTAAAGCACACGATATGAAACGCTTGACTGCTATTGAAAAGAAAACTGCCACCAACCCAGACGTAAGCCTAACAGGGGAGGAGCTACGTTTTCTGTACGAATTAGACCACGAAATACAAGGCTTTGGCTACGAGACAGACCCCCGTATTAGCGAGATTAGAGCAAAGCGAGGCGACGCTGACAAGCCCGAATTAGCCCGTATATTGCCTGAAAGTATCCGTGAGCAGGTAAAGAGTGCTTTCGGGGCTTACAAGACCGTAGCAGAGCAGTTAGGCGGTAATAAGCAACGGTTATTCCGCAAGGGCGAGGCTACGCTCTCACCAAATGAACTAGAACGACTGTTTGCTGTAAAAGATAAAGAGTGGCAAGCAAACGGTACATACGACTACTTGGTAGAGCAACTGATAGAAAACGGTGCACGCTTTAGTCTTATAGCAACGCCTAACATTGAGGCTAGTGAGGCTCAAATCGTAGCCTTAGCTGAAAACTTTGGTAAAGACCAGCCGTATACAACCTACGTATATGACGAACTCTACCGTAAAGGACGCTATAACGGTCGTGAATGGTCGGGAAATACAGGTAACACACCTGTCCGTCTAAGCCTGATACCAAGCCGTCCTGATAGCCAAATAAGCTATAAGCGAGCCGAGGAGCAGGTACGTCTATTACGTGAACGTCAAGCGAGCCGACCAGAGCTACAGGCGAGAGTACCTAGTCTATTAGACGCCGTAACGTATTGGTACAGCTTACGTGCTCAAGGCGACAAACTAGATGACAGTAGTGCGTATGATAAAACCTTTATACGCCACTTTGACCTTAAGCCAAAGACGGTTGTCAGGTGGTCGGTTGTTCCGTCTTCCTACGTGTTCAGCGGCGGCGGGCCTATCCTGGCCTACTCGGGCGTTGACTATGAGCGCGGCACTCGTCTGGCGGTGGGGTAAAACCTTTAGCCTTGTCCCTCATATTTTCCCTTTATTCTTGTCTAACAACTACCTACGAACTATGTTCGGGGTAAGTAGTCCAAAGGCTCGTTTTCCTATCGGTGCCCTGAATAGACAGTTGCTTACATTTGTCTAAAAAGACTTTTCTAATAGAGGAGCCGTTACTTTTTAGAGCAGTAAGCACGTCAAGAACCCTTAACACCCCACGTGTCTTTAGTGGTAGTGCCAATATGGTGCTGAAACAATAGCGGTCTTTCAACCACGAGTGGTTGTTACGAACAGGAGGCTACTAGAGGCTAACGGTTGACAGGTGGACGGTTGTTCCGTATTCCTACGTGAACAACGACGGCAAGCCTAACCTGAACAACTCGGACGTTGACAATGAGAACGACACTCGTCTGGCGGAGAGGTGTAAAGGGTACAGTCTAATGCACGCTTTTGAGCCAGCCGCCTATCATACGGCGTGCCTCGCTCAAGCGTGCTTGGACTTTAAGGACATTTGTTTCGTTTGCGAGGTTGAGTTCAAGTATCGCCCGCAAATGGAGCGAGGTCATTTCGGCGAGTGCGTTTGCTTTGAGCAAATAACTTGCCTTATTCGGCTTTGGGGCGTGCTTGGCTAACAGTAGTTGCTCTAGTGTGTCAGACCAGCATTTAGCCGCTTGCTCCCCGAGGGAGTATCGGTATTTTCTATCCAATGTAGTGTTTAGTTCCAATAACTTTTTGTAAATCTCAAAGGCGACGGTAATGACAGACAACTCTTCCATTGACATAAGTGTAGCAAACATATGGCGTTCCTACAGAGCGTTTCGTAGAGGTAAAAAGCTAAGTCCAGCGATTAAGGAGTTTGAGTACCAGCTTTTAGATAACATTTTGCATTTAGCAAGCAGTATCCAACAGGGTAAATACAAGCACGGCTCATACGCTCATATGATAGTGAACGATAATAAAAGGCGTGATATTGCCGTCGCTACGGTGCGTGATAGAGCGGTACACCGTCTACTTTATGATTACCTCGTGCCGATATGGGACAGAACTTTCATTTACGACGCTTGGTCGTGCAGGCAGGGCAAAGGTTTACACTCTGCTATCGAGCGAGCACAGTTATTTATGCGACGATACCCCGACGCTTGGTTGTGGCGTGCGGATATTACAAAGCTATTTGATAGCGTTGATAAACCCACCCTCAAGCGTCTAATAAGGAGGCGTATTCAAGACCCCGTAGCCTTGAGACTGCTAGATGAGGTGGTTGATAGTTATAGCAGTTTTAGTGAGGAGCGGGGCATACCCATAGGCAACCTAACCAGTCAAATACTGGCAAATGTTTACCTAAATGAGCTCGATAGGTTTATAAAGCACCAACTAAAGCCGTATGCCTATTTACGTTACGGAGATGACTGGCTATGCTTTGCAAAAAATAAGCAAGAGCTTGAGAGTATACGCAAACAAGCGGTTGAGTTTTTAGCTACTGAACTTAGGCTAACCGTACACAAAGACATTGACACTATAACCCCTGTAAAAAGGGGAGTTTCTTACTTGGGTGTTGATATGTGGTCAACTGGACGACGGCTGGATAAAGACGCACAAAATAAGATTAAGAAAAACCTGAACATACGTAACGTGAGTAGTTATAAGTCGCTTACGAGACATCATCAACCGAACAAGTATCTTAAACGGTTTGAGTGGACTGTGCGGAGCATAATCGACCAAGAGTAAGGAGTAGTCTTAGTTTTTGGTGGTGTCGGATACGTTATCCGCACCCCTTATTTTTTCAGCGTCTATTTTTATACGATACTGCTTGCCCTTTACGGGGTCGGTCTCTAGCTTGTGGTCTTTTACAGCTCCGATAGCCTTAGTCTGGTCGAGGGCTTTATTGATACGCTCCTCGGCTCGCTTATAACGTCGGGGAGAGCTACGTCCGCCCTCTACTGCTTTGTTTTGTCCGCTTTGGGCTATCATAGTGTGATAATCTCGGACGACTGTATCGTTATCGTTGTGAGCCTCAAGACTAAGCATATTTACGACGTTTAGAACTGTTGTAGTGAGGCGTTGGTTACTGTCTTTTAGGTAAGTCCGTAGCTCGGTAACTAGGTGTCGTGGATAGCGTATAAACGGTCGAGTATAAAAGATTTTGCTAGGTAAGATACGGATATACTTAGCCCCGAGAGCAACGCTTGTATCCCCGCTCACAAGCTCCTTGTAGGTCTTTTCGGTTACGTCATAGTATTGCTCGGACACTTGAGAGACAAGCCCGCCATAAGTCCGTTCCGCATATCCGTAACGCTTGCCCTTTTTTAGCCCCCACACTTGCATAACAGGCTTTGTAAGCCCCTTTAGCCCTAGCAACGCCTCTTGTACCTCCGAGCGGGGATAATCGAGCTTATTTCGTCCTGTGATAACTCGCTCTGCTCCGTACGCCTTGAGATAGTCTTGGAGCGGTACGACTATCTCCTCGGGGGCAATGCTAGCCCCTTGCTCTAGTAGCTCGTCGGCTCGTCGATAAGCACCCGTATTATGTAATAACTCTAGTGTTGCCCCGAGTGCTCGCTGTTCGGGTACAGATAGCTCGGCTCCGATTTTGTCTAGGTTATTCTCTATAATTACACGACGTAACGCTTGCTCTTGGTTGAGCACGTCAAAGATAGACACCTGTTTATTGAGGGCTTTAGGCAGGGTGTTATAGGCGAGGGCGGTACTCATACGAGCACCCCTGTTAGAGACAGGCTCTTGGTCGGCTTTTAGTCGTTGTGTAGCTTGCGGGAGTGTCGGCTCGGCGGCTTTGTCTAGCATTTGCCCGATAACGTCATACTGTGCGGATACAGATATATCAGAGGAGGCTATAATACGAGCCTTGCCCGTGATAGTAACCTTGTGTAGCTTACCCGAGGGCTTAGGTCTTTTACCTTGAGACATAGCCCGCCGTCCTCTCAATTATCTTTGCCTCGGTCTCTAAGAGCTTATCTGTAACCGCCTCGTAAACACTGCTTATTGTCTCAAGCGTCATATCGCCTATACGGACAAAACACTCTGCGACAATCATATCCTCTACTAGCCACCGCTCCGTAAGCTCGTAAGGGTCTTTGAGCTGGTTATAGCCCAAAACTCCGTCGATACTTGGTAGCCAGTCTCGTTTTGCGTAGTTCTCTTTGATTTTGTCGCTAAAAAGGTTTAGCTTTTCCTCTTTTGATAGAGCCTCGTAAGCCTCCATATCTAGGAGCGGAGCGATAGCCTCTCGTAACAATTCAAGATACTTTAGGTAGTCGGGGTTAGTTACGTTCTCCCCGTTGAACGCCCCGAGGTACATATCCCGATAATTGTTATAGTCTGCAAAAATAACCCTCGGAGATACCCGTCCGCTTTGTGCTTGAAAACGGTCGCCCTTGTCGATACCAAGTAGCTTACCCGCCTTTAGCCTCCATAAATGCAAGACAAAGAGTACCTTTAGTCCCTCTATAAGCTCGGCTCGCTTTTGTTTTATAAACTCAAGAGCGGTGTCGTTTTCTATGCCTCGCTCCTCTGATAGCTCCTTGAGTGCTCCATAACCCATACGGGCTTTAGTCCACATATCAAAGTCTTGGTAATAAATATCGTCTGTTACGTCGAGCACCCCATTTTTTAGCTCTCGCTTGTATAGGTCGGGACGTGATAGAACAGCGTACTTTTGGGCGTAAAGCTCGTAATATGCTCGGTCTGATAAGTCGTTATCCCGTTCTTTAGTCTTAGTGTCGCTAGGGTCGTCGTACTGGTCAAACGTGTTGTTACGGCTCTCGGGGAGATTTAGGTTATCGTCTAACATTTTGATACCTGTCATACCCGCAAGTTCCGAGCCTTTGAGAGGCGTCGTATGCCACTTGTCGAGCGGGATACTCTCGGGGTCAATAGTTAGTTGTTTCGCCTTATGTAGCCCGTTTATAACGCCCATAACTAAGGCGTGGTACTCGGGTAAGTCGTTCGCAAGGTCGTTAAGCGTAAAGTCTTGTCCATTGTCATAGGCTGTCCACCCCGTCCATATCTCGTAACCCTGTTCGATTAGGTCTAAGCCGTAAAGCATACCGACCTCGGCGTCCTTAGGGTTAGTTTCTTTACGGAGCTGTTCGACGGCTTGCTCTTGAGCTTTGCCCTCGGGGTTTTTTACAATGTTCTCGGCTACTATCCGATACAAGGTCATAAGAGTGTAAGTACGCTTGAGGCGTCGCTCCCGTTTTTCTTTACCTAGTCGCTCGTATGCCTCGGGAGTAACTATCCTAACGGGAGGCTCTTGATAGAGTGTCCGCACCGTATAGCGTATCTCTGATAAAGCCCACGCTATCCTAGTCGTAGTAAGCCTAGCGTCTGTCATTAGACCCGCAACCGTATTATCAAGGCGTCCGACTAGGTTTACGCCGTCCATAAAAGCATTGTAGCGTCGAGGGTCTTTAGCGGTCTCTCGGAGTGCTCGTATGTCGCTCTCTTTGAGCATACCGCTATTTTCGTACACCTCTAGGGCGACAAGCTGTCCCGCTTTATCAGTGGTTATTTTGCCCTCTTTTATCATTTGGCGTATGTCTAGCTTAGGTTTTGTCATTGCTGTATAGCCCTCTGTAACTTACTTATTTTCTCCTCTAACTCGCTGGTCTCATACGTTCGCATAAGCCCCGTAAGTACAACTAGCTCGCTTGAGGCTTGCTCTTTATTAGTCTCTCCGTTGCGTACACGCTGGTATAAGTTATCAAGACGGGCAAGTATAGCTTTAGTGTCCAATTTTTGCCCGATAATGTCCTCCGTTGCAAGGGGAATATACTCCTCGGTAAGAGCCGAGGTATAGCGGAGCTTATAATCTAGGAGCTTATCGGTTGCTACGTCGGACAAGTCCCGTTTGCCTAGTTCTTTGTCTATGTTCTGTAACGCCGTCCCTAGAGCCTTTATACGAGCCTCTTTTACTAGCCCGTACTGCGTATATACGTCTTGGAGGCGTTCCGCCCTGTGTCGGGCAATATCAAGCCGTAACTCTTGCTCCCATAATGAGAGGGTGCTCTTAGCAACGTGTAGCTCCTCGGCAATAGCTCGGAGGCTCTGTCCATTAGCCCGTAGCTCGACGAACGTAGCCCGCTTGTCGAGTTTTGTCATAACCTCCGATTTAGTGCTTATTGTGCTCTCCATAATTCTATGTCCGCTATCTATACTTTACAGTCATACACTTATGTAAACATTGTGTACATTGTAAACATACAATTAGCTTATCTCCTCTTTATTTTGCGGGCTGTCTTTTCTTGGCTCGCCTTTTTCTATGTACTCCCTAAGAGCCTCCTCGGAGACGTGATACGCCCCGCCGATTTTCTTAGCCTTGAGTTTACCCTCATTTATATAACGTCGGAGCGTAACCTCCGTAACGTCTAGGAGCTTTGATAGCTCTAGCACTGTGTAAAGGGTCATATCCCCGATAACTTTAGGCATTTATTTGTCCCCCTCGGCTTTATTGTTAGCTAGATAGTAGTCGAGAGCCTCCGTAACTAGGTCTTTGAGCTTTTTACGGTCTTGGTAGGCTCGTTCCTTGAGGCGGTCGAGCGTATCCTCTCCTATAATAAAGGTCGCCCGTGTAAGACCCTCTCGTAGTCCGCTCTGTGAGGTTTTAGTAACAACTCGGGTTATCTCCTTTGGTCGCCCCCGCTTTGGTTTAGCCGACGCTGGTGTCTCCCGTACGTTTAGGTCTCGGGTTGCGTCTGTAGTCGAGCCGATAAGCATATCAAGCCCGCCGAGGGACTTGTTAGCAAAAGGGTCGTCCCCTAACCGTTTTTTCTTAGTAGCCATTATTTGCCCTCCATAGCGATTATCTCTTTTGATAGTGCTTTATAGTCCACCGCTCCGAGGCTGTCGCTTTTATATGTAAATATGTCTTGTCCAAAACTAGGAGCCTCGGCAAGCGAGACGTTGGAGCGTATAAGGGTCTTGAATAGCTTATCGCCAAAGTGTTGCTTAACGCTTGCGACTATCTCGCCCGAGAGGTTTTTACGCCCGTCGTACATTGTCCCGATAATGCCCGTAACCTCAATGTCGTGGTTTAGCCGTTGTTTGACGAGTGCGAGGGTCTCTAAGAGCTTACTCATACCTTGCATAGCTAAAAACTCTGTCTGTAACGGGATAAATACCTCCCGAGAGGCTACTAGGGCGTTTAGTGTCAGTATGCCGAGACTTGGAGCACAGTCTATAAGTATGTAGTCGTAGTCGTGTAGGACAGGTCGTAAAGCCTCTTTGAGGATAAGCTCTCGCCCTGCTTGAGAGGTTAGCTCTAGCTCGCTTGCTGATAGGTTGATATGCGAGGGAGCGAGGTATACGCCGTTATCGTGGCGTAGGATAACGTCCTTGAGCGTCGCTGTCCCCTTTAGCACCTCATATAAAGTCTTGAGCGTCTCGTCATTTTCGGGGCGTATGCCGAGGCTATAAGTAAGGTTAGCTTGAGGGTCTAGGTCGATAAGCAACACCCGCTTGCCCTCTCGGACTAGCCCTGCCCCGAGGTTTTTAGTCGTAGTAGTTTTACCTACTCCGCCTTTTTGGTTTACCAGTGATATAACTCTCATTGTATTGTCGCTCCTGTAAATATCTTTTTTATGCTGTGTATGTCTTGTTTTGTTTTGTCGTCTAGGTCTTTGAGTTTGGCTTGCTCGGCTTTTGTGTAGGTCGCCCCGCTATCAAAGAGGAGTAAGCCGTTGGCAAGTATGCCGTAGTTCTCCCCGAGGGTCTCGGAGTAGTGCCTCCGCTTTGTACGGTCGTGCTCCTCTCGTTTTATGAGGTAGTCAGTCATAACCGCAAGCCTGTTTATAGGTTTTGCCATAGTTAGGGTACTCATTTCTCCCCCTCTCGGAGTGTGAGCGTCGGACTGTCAAAGGTAAGGGACGTATAGACGTTTGTAGCTCCCGAGCGGTTCTTTAGTATCTTTATGTCGATAGTAGTAACGGGGTCGCTGGTCTGCTCGCTGTCGGGGTTAGTGTCATAATCGCCCCTGTTGTGGTTGTACAAGCCGAGTACAAGGTGTG
>MWWH01000502.1_pt1 | contig 11337 bp, 13 predicted proteins | sample 1047231 | NCBI WGS metagenome assembly MWWH01 (sample SAMN06349967, study PRJNA376086) | soil metagenome | isolation source: MG3-2 sample Antarctic (ecotone) soil | place: Antarctica | collected 2015-01-13 | reverse complement strand
AAGGGACCGCCCCCCCGTCGGGTGGGCTGGCAGGGCGAAAGGAAAAACGAGCCCAGTGCGCCGTAAAAAACCGGCTGCTCGTTTCACCCTTCAAGCTAGGCTAGTCGGCCCCCCCCCCCCGTCTGGAGCCGCAGTGTAGGTTGTCAAGGCCGGCGCTTTCCATAGATGGTGTGCCGTAGTTTTGTCGTTGATCTATCAACTGCACAGGCGTCAAAACGTGCCGCCAGCTTATGTGCATATCCCCTTCTAGCTGACTTTGTCACCGGCGACGCGAATCGGGCAGGCCTACATGGCCCAGGACGTATAACGTCGGGGTGGGGTGGTGTAGTGAGATTGTTGGACGTTATTTACAACGCAGACTTTTGTGGGTTAAACTAGCCTCCCATGGTCACGTCAGTCTTCTCACTACGTGCCCCGTAGCTAAGTTCTTGGACGGAACTTAGCTACAACAGATGTAAGGCTAAAGCCCCCTTGACGCTCTGTCAAGTGGGCTTTTGTCTTTTTATGTGTGCCATTCATCGATGAAAATGTGGCTCTGTTGCCATGATTCTTTAAAAAGTGTTGATGGCTAATAACTTTTCAAACTTGGGGGTGCTGGGATCTCTGGATCACAACTTAGGTCCGCGAATAGTGGGCCGCCGAGGAGCAATTGGAAGTTGCCTCTCCGATGGTGCATCCAAAAACTCTTGCTCTGCCTTTTTGTGCGGCAAAGCCGATTTTTCAAGTAACTTCCACGCCTCGATGCACAGATTCAGTCGATCGATATTTCTATTTGCCGCGACAGAAAATGCATACTTTGCTGTCCGTCGAGCGTACTCACTCCAATTTATTTTTTGTTCTTGATCGCGTATTGTCGGCGCTCCCTGCTCTATCATTTTTTGTATTTGCATTTGTGTGTGCCCTGTAGCCCTTAACCGCAGTGAAATCATGCTGTCGACACGCGAAAGATCAACACCATTTTTGTGAAGTTTATTTTCCACGATATGTTTCAGATGCACAAAATAAGCGCCGGAACCTGCCTCTAGAAAAACCGGCTTTCCAGAACTGGCCTTTGTCTTTCTACTATTGATATTGCTCTTTATTTTCGTTTTCGATGTATACCGGCTCACAATTGCTGGCGACGCCGCATTATTTTTAAGGCGCTCTTTTTCCTTTTCTACAAGCACTCTCAAATCCGCATCTCCAAGTCGCAAATTATTCTTCGCGGCGACTTCAATGCATTTTTTTTGATACTCCAGTGATCCGGTCAGTTTGAAGCCTTTCGGCCACTTTTGGATTGCTAGCTGGATGGCCGCCAGTATGGCGGCATCGTCCTTGTTTTGCATTTCGATCGCGCCTCCGCGATCAACAAAGTCGCTTCTCCTGTCCATGGAATTCGCATCTTCACTGCGCTTGAAATAATAGACGTCACCGTTTAAAGGTTCTCCACTGTATGCACGGATATCAACAACAAAAGACTCGACAAACTCCGAACCAACCATGAATTCAGGTTCACTAGACCTGTGCCGCCATTCCTGCCCTGCTTGTTCACCGAGGTGCATTTTTAACCAGTCCTCATAAATTGGAAAAGGCTTAAAACGCTTGCTGTGCATTTTTCTGTCTTGCGCCTGACATTCCTTCATCTTCGCCAATTCACTGGCTTGGCTGGCCGCCAATACACTTCTTAACTCATTTAATTGGTTTCTCTTCCCCTTCCAACTTCTAGAACCAAAAATTTCATTCCGCCCTTCCTGATGTTTTTCACGTAAAGTTTTCCGCTGTCCATCAAAATTTTTCTTTGAAGAGAAATAGTCAGCTTTTTTATTTTTGTAGTGAATTTCACGTTCTTCTTTGTAATTCACCCATTTTGGCGAATAGTTTTTCGCGAGTGGTTCATGAACTCGTTTTTCTGGCTCGACTGAACCCGGCTGAAATTCACCTAACCGTTTCACCAAGGCGGCCATGCTGCAATCCTTTCCTGCCTTGGACGCTTTGATTGGAACATCACCAACTATCAGCAAAGCGCCGCTCCCTTTTTTTTGAAACGTCATTCCATTTGCAGCCAATTTTTCATGCAGTTCTTTCCAACTTGATGCGCCGCGAATAAATTCACTTGCATCTTCTATGACAATTCTTTCAGCCGATCTTTGGCCGGTCCGTACCTCTTTGTCTCTGATTTTTTGACTTGGCCCTTTTTTATTATTTTTTGTTAGAGTTAAATTCTCATCCTGATCGACTTGGTAGCGACCATTTTGTTCGCGCTGCCATCCATGAGTATGTTCTATCACTGCAATTGCTCTGTGCGCTGCCTCTATGTCAAAGCCTTTGTTAATTTCGACGCACTTTAGTGTGTCTGGATTTACTCTATTAATGCAAATATGGAGATGAGTATTGTCCGTGTCTTGATGCAGTCCGAAAATTGTTTGGTGCCCATCCAGACCAAGCTCTTGAAGGAAAATCGTCACCGATTCTTCGACCTGCTCATAGGTTGGTTGTTCACCTTCACGCCAGCTTATGATGTAATGATTAACGGAATTTTTACTCCGCACGGCTTCGTTTGAGAGAGCAACCATTTCTTCTCTCCTCCCAGTGTCAGTGCCACTGATGAAACCTCGCGATCCAGAGTATGCAACTTTATCAGTCGAGTCTTCTTTTACATCGAGAATGTAATTCACAAGGTCGCGGATCGACGCTGACTTTTTCTTCAGTTTAGATGTCGGAGATTTTTTGACGATCATGAGGAAGATTCGCTCAGCAAATCGATGTGCTTGCCGAGTGCGAGTAAAACAATCGATGTTTCTTTTGAATAGATACCTTGCGACTGGTTGTGGATGTGTTTGACAAGGCCGCCCAATCTGCGCAGCTCTTTTATAACTATTAAATCGGATCGCGCCAATATTGGCCTGCCAAAATAGCGCCTTCGCACAAGTGCAGATACTGACAATCCTGCCAAATCTGCATCTTCTTTAAGGCGCGCTTTTTCTTTTTCAGTTACGCGAACATTGATTATTGAATCCAGCGGCTCGACTCCTATCAATTCAAATGGCATTTTATTTTCCTGTCTGTGTGTCTGTGGGGGTCGAGGGGCTCCCCCCTCGCAGGTTGAGAAAAATTGTGAGAAACGCAGTGCCGAGTAATTTTTCGTGGGTTGTAACACATGTGCGAAGCATATGTGTTACAACCCCCATCCTGTTACGCCTCTACTGCACTAGTTTTAAATTATACGCCTCCACAAAAAAAACGTGGTCCTTTTTGATTTTAAGAGCATTAAAAGCACAAATGCTCTAATTGTGACGTGGATTTTTGAAGGGGAATTAACTATTTGTTGGCACCAAACTACAGACTAGAAATGAAATTTTTACTCTCATTTGGATATACAAAATTGTTTTGATGGCAATCCAGTATTGATATTTTTTTGCTGTATTTTTGGATGACTATTAATTAAAAGGAGTCAGCCATGAAGTTTACAAAAAATCAAATTGATAAAGTGAGAAGTTCTCTTAAAAGTTTGCCAAAAATAGAGCCAATTGAAAAAACATACCAAAAATTAGAGGTTGTAAAAGAAGTGAGAAAAGAAATTACAGAGCTTCAAAAAAAAGGGTATTCACTTGCACAAATTGCCGATCAATTCACAAAAAGTGGGATAGAAATGACTACTTTATCTTTAAAAAGTTACGTTCAAAAAGTAAAACCAACAGCAAAAAATAAATCAGAAAAAAGTGGCGGTGGATCGCAAAAAGATGTAAAAAGTGGCGAAAAAGAAAATGTGCTATCAGTGGTTTGACAACAAAAATAATCCATTGATGGAGAATAAAAATGAAAATATTTGTGCAAGTTTTAATTGTGATGTGGATGTGTCTGTGTCTAAATTTATATGCACAAACAACGATCAGTACTGCGACGGCAACATGTGATGAGAATCCTATGGCCTGCGTCACTCCGCCAACGGTCAAGCCTTGTCCGAGCGGTCAGACATGGTCTTTGGCTGGCAGTGGCATTGCGCATTGCGTCACTGCGAGCATTACATGCCCGTGGGGCCAATCTGTGACCACTGATACGTTGGGTAATGAAAGCTGTGTGAGTAACACTTGCTCGAATCCGTTTGTGTTGCAGAGCGACGGGATTTCGTGCGGATGCCCTGGCGGAACTATATACGAATCAGGTGTTTGCCATGCCCCTTGCGCGTCTGGTACAAGTTGGAATGGATCATCATGTGTTTCGATGTGTTCAGGAGGTCAGCTTTGGAATGGATCTGCATGCGTATGCCCGACAGGCCAGTCCCTAGTCGGCGGCATTTGCGCATGTCCAGCATCTCAGACATGGAATGGAGCTGCATGCGTTGTTGGTTGCCCTACAGGGCAAACGTGGAATGGCAGCGCCTGCGTCTGTCCTGCGGGTCAGACGTGGAATGGTGCTTCTTGCGTACCTTGTCCTGCCGGGACTACTTGGAATGGCAGTGTTTGTGCCAGTGTCTGTTCTGGAGGAAGGGTGTGGAGTGCCGCCTCTTCATCCTGCGTATGTCCTGCGGGGTCCAACTGGAACGGATCGTCCTGCGTGACATGCAGTGGTGGAGCCACATGGAGTGCCGCCTCTTCATCCTGCGTATGTCCTTCCGGGACCAACTGGAACGGATCGTCCTGCGTGACATGCAGTGGTGGTCGCACATGGAACGCTGCAACGTCATCGTGTGTATGTCCTTCCGGGTCTAACTGGAATGGTTCCTCATGCGTGACCTGTCCTGCCGGGACTACTTGGAATGGCAGCACGTGCGCCAGCATCTGTACCAGTGGTCAGTCGTGGAACGGGTCAGCTTGCGTTTGTCCGACAGGGCAGAACTGGAGTGGCTCATCCTGCTTCACCGCCCTCACCAATTGTACAGATGGTCGCACATGGGATGGATCGGCTTGTGTCTGCCCAACAGGATCAAGCTGGACTGGCAGTACGTGTTTTACCTGTACGGGTGGCCGGACATGGGATGGATCGGCTTGTGTCTGCCCAACAGGATCAAGCTGGACTGGCAGTACGTGTTTTACCTGTACGGGTGGCCGCTATTGGAGTTCGGCGGCGGGAGCATGCGTTTGTCCAACTAGCTATGACTGGCACGGCAGCTCCGGGTGTGGCCCGACCTGTACAGGCGGGAGTGTATGGAGCGCTGCAACGTCATCGTGTGTTTGCCCAGCCGGGCAGCTATGGAGCGCTGCAACGTCATCGTGTGTTTGCCCAACCGGTCAGACATGGAGTGCGTCACTTGGAGCCTGTCAGGTTGTTGTAACAACAGCGGCATGTGCTCCGACTACGCGCCCGAATCCGTTGTCTGCGACTGTGCCTGCGTCAGGGGCAGACCCCGGAGGGTCTCGCGCCTACTATCTTGGTCCGACATGCAGCATTCCGGCAGCAGCTCATAATGGTGCCTACGTATGTGCTTGGGGCTGTTCCGTTAGTTGGGCCGCGAATGCAATTTACAACTATTGCGGAATGATTAGCTCGGCATGTAGCTGCCAGAACGGCACTTGGGGGTGTAGTGCAGCATCGGGCGGCGGCACGCCTCCTGCACCGACTTGTGCAGCCGTAGCGGCTAATCCGGGATGCAAGAGCGTGGGCGCTGTAAACGCTAGATGTAAATATACTTCTGGGGCCACCGCTTGGTGTTATCGGTGTAATCAAATTGGCTTCACTGCAAGCTGGACTCAAACAACAATACTTTTTGGAGCGGCAGTTAGCAACACTTGCCCTTAAGGGCTTGACCGAAGTTAGGTGTAAAAAATGCGGCCTTCTGGCCGCATTTTTTTTGTCCTAGACGTTGATCAGACGGAGCCTGTTGTGAACGACCATGTTTTGTTAGCCGCAACGCCTTTAACCGTTCCGGTGAACGTGACAGTGTAAGTGGTGTTCGTTGCCAGTGCTGAAGTGGGCAGCAGGAACACGTGGCCGTCACGCAGTCTGCCATCCGCCGTCAGTGTTACGCCATTGCCGGTAACGCCCGGATAAGCCAGTACCCGCGCAGCTACCGGGGTCGCTGATCCTTGTGCAACCAACGAATACTGCGTCACGATAATGTCGCTTGCTGAAAACCTGGTCGAAGTCGATGGCATCGTCACTTGAGAGTACAGCGAAATCATGACGGGGAGGCCAGTTACAGACAGATCGGGAGCCGGGTTAGGCGATTCCGTTGCTGGCGTAAAGCTCGAATACGCTCCTGTCTGACCTTCGTATGGATACGTTGTAGCCTCGGCAGGTAACTGGTCGAAACCACGCAATCCAATTTCCATAAAGCATCCGAAATAGCCTTGGCCTACCGCCTGAAAGGAAATTCCGATATCAGTTGCAGAGAACAATACTGCTGCGCGGTGATACACGGAACCTTCAACCAATATGCGAGCGCAGCTTTCGCCGGTAAGGCCAAATCCAACTACGCCATTTTCCGATACGTCGTAGGTGTATCCAGCAAAACGAACTCGATCGATTGGTCTTTCGCCGGTAAAGCCGGGGAGCGACGCATCTTCCCAATGCAACCCCTTGCTTGGATTCGTCATGTATTCCGCATTGAAAACGAGATTATTCGTTGCGATGTGTCCGAGGTGATTGCTCGCGCTTGTATCAAGTTGAGAATGCTGCGTTAATGGACCAACTTTGGAGTTGATCCGATAGGTATTCAGCGTCGTGAGAGCAGCAGCTTCTTCCGTAGACGAGTAGGTAGCCGCAGGCATCGTGTTAGTGGTGCTAGGGTACGACGTACCGGTCGGCGTTGGCGTTGGCGTTGGAGTGGGTGTAGGGGTGGGGGTGGGTGTTGGAGTGGGTGTAGGGGTGGGTGTTGGGCTAGGCGACGATGAGCCACCGCCGCCGCCGCAGCCTACCAGAGCCATCGATGCAGCCAATGCCAGAGCCATCAAATTAAAATTGTTTTTCATAGACCAATCCTTCTTTTATATCAAATGAGTTTTTGTTCAAATGAGTAAATGTGTGATTCACTCGGGTAGTGTTGCGATATACGCACGCAATAAATCGGAGATCGACTTTTTGTTTTTGACTGCGTACATTTTTAATTTTTGATGTTCGTCTTCCGTTACTTGGGCGTTAATCCGTACCATCAGCACATCATCTCTCATGTCGACTTTCTTTTTTTCGCTTGGCCGCCCTGCGGAAAGTCTGGTTTTATTTGGAAAATTATCGCTAATAGACACTTAATACTCCTTTACTCATTTAATCAATTGCTCAATTTCGTTTTTGAGTGCGCGAAATTCCGCAGCCGCGTCGCCGTTCGGCTCTGTGTCAAAAACCGTTTTTCCTGTCGCGGCTGTGCCCGGGTAGCTGACGCGCTGGTACACACGTGTTGCCAAAACAGGGAGCCCGTAACCCTCCAAAGCGCCTCCAACCTCAGCGCCAAGCTTGGTATTGGCGATCGCGCGCGAAATCACGAACGCGGCTTTAAGCCTGCCATCCGTCATTTGAATCCTTTGTTTAACAAGGTCGACTAGGTCCGCTGTCGCCCAAATGTCGTACGGCGAAGGCTGCACAGGCATTAAAATGAAATCTGCCGCCTTAATTGCAGACACTGCCAAGTCCGCCGCCTGTGGTGCCCCATCGATCACGATGTAATCAGAGGGTGCCAAGCTCTTCAAATCGCGCTCGATGGTTGGCCGATCAATCCCAACCACTGAAATCGGCTGCGCCTCATGGGCTGCGGACCAATCACGCGCAGAACCCTGCGGATCGGAATCAATCAAAATGACCGATTTTCCGTCCAATTGAAAGGCGCGCGCCAAATGTGTAGCGATGGTCGTTTTTCCAGCGCCGCCCTTTTGGTTTAAAACGGCAATGACTTTACTCACAACACTCCCCTTTTTGTATTTGCTCAGCACATTGGATTTGCGTAGCGTAGAACACACTTTACCTCAATTACTCACCTGAGTAAAGAAGTATTTAATCACAAAAAGGAAAAGTTAATACTGGAAATTTTTCCGCAAATTTCGTCCGCAGTTGTAACAAGTGCGTCGAGTGTTCTAAACGTGCGAACTTCTCCGCGCGCAGTGCGCAGCTCCAAAGTCCGATCATCTTTGCCGACGAGGCAAAAAAACCAGCCGCCGCTCACTGGGTCGCGCATAGCAAAAGCTGATGTAATCGCGCCAATTTGTACATATTCGCGTGCCTGAGCAACTTGCATATATTCATTTTTGTTTATTCATTTAAGATGATTCATTATAACATAAATACACTTTTGTTCAAGTATTTTAATTGTTTTGTTTAGTAAATTTGCTATTTTTAAGCACATTTAAAAATATTTAAGACAGTGGCGCACCCGCGTCCCTATGGACAAGTCAGGATATGTGGATAACGATAAAGCCGTTACCCACATACCCAAGACTTGACCACAGGGAACCCTCGCGAGGTTTGCCTCCGGCCTGACGCGCTTCGCTTGCCCCATCTTAAGAAAATTCTGCAACCTACAACCCTTTCTCTTGCAAGCAGGCCACTGAGCTCACAATTCATGCGCAAGGCGATTTGAGTCTGATCGGCGCTTGCGCCGACTGTGCGTGTCGCGGTTTTTTGCGACTCGACACAGCCGCATGGTCAGATCGGCGAACAGCCGACCTTGCTGTTCGCGTTGCGCTTCAAGCGCTTAATTTGTCCGTCGCACACCACTGTTTTAAGTTTTCCCTTGTGCGCGAAGCGCAGTCTGTTTTAGTTCTTTAGATTTAGATCTATAGGAGGAAACCACAAAGTCAATATCCATGCGGCTCTTCAAGGGGGGGGTAGGACACGGGGTGTCCTACCCCCCGGACACCCCGTGTCCTTGGTTTGTCCAATAATTTACATTGACAGTCCAGATTTTTACATGTTAAGTTGCTTATCGTTGGACACGGAATGCTAAATATTGTCACCCAAAGTCCTACCCCCCGGACACCCCATGCACTTGGAGATGGAGATTCACATGGTTAAAAAGTTAGGTTCACATGTCGACAACAGCCCTGCAACATGGGTGCAGACAGATCGTGCTGCTCATTAAGCGTGGGGCTTGCTGAGCATGGCTAGCCCGCGCGCAGGGGCTTTGCTGCATCATCTGGTTGCAAACATGGGGCATCAAAATGCGGTAGTCGTCAATCAAGCTACCCTCGCAAAAATGATGCGCTGTGACCCTCGCACGGTTCGCCGTGCCATTGCTGAGCTGGTGGCTGATAACTGGATTCAGTCGGTTAGCTTGGGCGGTGCTGGCACCGTCAATGCTTACATCGTCAACGATCAAGTTGCATGGGGTGAAGCAAGAGGAAGTATGCCTCGCGTGTCAGTATTCAGTGCCAGAATTATTGCTGATATTGATGACCAAGATTCTCAAACACTAACTCGCTCTAATTTGCGCCGAATACCTGTTTTATATTCCAACGAAATGCAACTGCCAAACGGTCCCGGCGAACCGCCACCTTTTCAGCCGAGCATAGGCGGCCTAGAGCCTGATTTGCCGCATCTATCAGGCATGGAGCAAGCCGAAGGGGAAAAATAGTAGCCACAACACAATCTCTATCGTGAAAAAACCCCTACTCTTTCTCGATTTTGACGGTGTGCTGCACAGGGAACCGTGTTTTCTGGATGAGCACCTGTTCGAGCGGCGCGAACACGTGGAACAGGTCCTGCGAGACTTTCCGGAAGTCGAGATCGTCATTAGCAGCACATGGCGTTTCAAACACGATCTTGCCGCGCTAAGGGCGTTCTTTGCGCCCGACATCGGTTCGCGCATCATCGGTGTCACGCCGCGCGCGCAGGACCTGCCGGAGCTGGCCGAGGTGATCGGCCCGAGCTACCACCGGCAAATCGAAATTGAGGGATGGCTGCGCCAGAATGGCCGTGCATACGAAGAATGGGTGGCGCTCGATGACAAGCATTGGTGGTTTCGCCCGTTTAACGACAGGCTGGTGCGCTGTGACGGCAAGACTGGCTTTGATGCGCACACAGAAATCGCATTGCGCAAGAAGCTAGCTGCCAAGTTTTAATTCTCCCCCCTCTTGCTGCTCAGCAGTGCCAATTGTCGCTGCTGCTGCCTTCAGCGCCCTCGTCACAGCGTCTTTACGCTTGCGGCAACCCCAATGACGCATCAGCAGATTTAACGCCGCCACGGCGTCGGTATCGAGCGTCATATCGAGTCTTATAGAGTCGCTCTGCTTGCGTCGCTGGCGACTTTGACGGCTGCGCTCGGCAGCGGGAAGTTGAGCGCCAGACCCGGCTGGGCGGCCTCGACGTGGGGATGAGTTTTCCATTAATGAGACCGGCCACAGAAATCAAAAAACAATTTTACATAAAATCCGTTCTCGGTTGATCGCCGGAAAAACTTTTAATGAACCCGGCTTCAAATAATTAAGAAAGAACCTTCCAGACCGCGCGCCACGCGCACTGGAGCAAAGACGGCACCAGTGCGCGTGCGTCGAAACGCGGCAGGAACGTCGGTGCGTTGGCCGCTTCGGTACAGGCAAACCGGTTCTCTGGTGCGTAGCGGTTAAAACGTCGGCGCAGGCCGGACCGCGCCGACAAACCAACTGACAGAAAAGGACTATCTTGCAAGATACGACACACCTTTGCTGGCAAGGAACGCTTCGAGTGGCAGCGCCTCTTCTGGCGTGTGCTCAGTGCACACGGTGCAATGGTAAGAATGGTCGACGACTGTCTCCCCGGGATTGCCGCACGTTTCGCAAATTTTGAATGATCGTGATTGCGCCATCTGGATCATTTCAAGCTGTTTTTTATCGGCTCGATCGACATAGAAACGCAAGCCGCCGAACTTTTCTTTGACCTGCTTGGCGACGATCTGTGGTGCGCCGTGATAATCCGTTTCAAATTGTAGTTGAGAACAAAGCGTGTCGATGAGATTGAACCATCCGTCGCCGCACGAAAATCCCCGGCACATGCAGCTTTTTTCCGCAGACAAATGCCTTTCGGCAAAAATTAACGGATATTTTTTGCATAATAAAGAATCAAGTTCTGCCGTAAAAAACACCAAAAAACACTCCATATTTGGACCAAGTGGGTTGAATCATGCCACTGGAATGCTCTACGCGCGCCAATTCGCGCTTGTTTCCGTCCAAATTTGCTTCGCAAATCGAGCTTCCACTTCGTGGAAGTTGTACGGCTGCAATTTCTTTATTAAAAGCGATTAAAAAACCCAAAAAAAAAGCAACAACCTCTCTCCGAACGGCCGCCGCCTCTCTCTTTTTTTTGATTGCTTTTAGGGTTGTTGTCTTGCCAGCAACGCCAAGACCATTAATTAGTTTCGCCACTGCCACCCCCCCGTCGGGTGGGCTGGCAGGGCGAAAGGCAAAACGAGCCCAGTGCGCCGTAAAAAAACGGCTGCTCGTTTCACCCTTCAAGCTAGGC
>MWWH01000501.1_pt1 | contig 11340 bp, 11 predicted proteins | sample 1047231 | NCBI WGS metagenome assembly MWWH01 (sample SAMN06349967, study PRJNA376086) | soil metagenome | isolation source: MG3-2 sample Antarctic (ecotone) soil | place: Antarctica | collected 2015-01-13 | reverse complement strand
TTACGCATCACGTCAGACCTCAAATTGTTCTTTGAATATTCCTCGGGTAAGTTCGGATATAAAGACATTATTTCGTCTGCCAAAGAAGGATCCGTATCAATTCTTAGAGCCGAGATCTGTGATTTGTACTTTTCTAGAGTTGCCGCATCGTTGCTTGAGGTAGCAAGGATATTCTGAATGACTGCCAACACACGCTTTACTTGGATTTGATTCCCTCTTCTCCCAGCTTCCATTTTTGCAGCATCCTGAACATTGCCTTCATAAGTTCCATCGTCAAAGATTACAGTTTCAATAACGAGCGTTTCTTGTTGCGGCGGATCAGCGACAAAACCTTGCGCTGTCATTCGTCCACCGCGACCACTACCACCGCCCTCAGGGGATCGAAAGATTCCTCCGGGTATCATTAGGGGATGGCTGCGCGACCCTAGTATAACTCTCTCTCCTCCATTTTGATCTCCGCTTTTTGAACGAACCTTAAGTTCAGTAATGTTTTTGGCGGTTAAATTACGCAGTGTTAGCTGATAGAAATTGGATGAAGTTCCTTCCTTCTCAAAGCTGATTACGGCGACGCTCTTGAGATTGTTTGATAAGATGGGCTGGCTTTGAATAATTGATTCTTCTATTCGAGGAGTCGCCCGCACGACTTTCAGCACCAGCGGAACGACTCCGAAATCTTTTAGTTCATTAATGCTGACGCTTTCACCCTCTCGAACAAGATAACTTGCTACTGGCTTTTCACTTCGTCCATATTTCGGACCGGGAGCATCCGCCGGATAGGAATCATCAAAGATTACCGATATTTTAATCTTGACTGCTTCGCCTTCCATGATTGAGCGAATTCTAATGTTTGTCAGCGGCGCTGCGCCTTCGGGTTTCTTCCATTCGGGAATTCGCTTTCTGACAGATGTTTCCATAAATCCGCCTTGAGCCGAATCACTTAGCACAGCTGATTGGAAAGTGGGATAATCGGCATCAACAATCTCGATGGCAAGGGGATTCGCTGAAATATTTGCTTGTTTTTGTTGGGCATTCACGATGTTGCAAATTAGAAAGGTGATTGTGAACAAAGTAACCAAGATATTCTGTCTTAATTGGTTCTTCCTTTTCTGACCTAAACAATTCATACTAAACACTCCCTTTCATTATCAAGTTCATTATCGAGCGTTGCTACGCAAAGTATGTTACAGGCAATGTCTAAAGACAAGAATTAAGCCAAGTAAAACTGAGGCTTCATAAATCCAATTATCGAACCCAGGTTAAATGCAACGCAATCAAATATAACTTGAATAATAAACTATTCTCTGCAAGAACTCATTAATCATAAATAAATCGCTAGCATCATAAATTGATGAAATTATTAGCTTTTATTTGAATTGTGATTCCAGTCTCCTTCGCCGATCCGGAGTATGATAAGTGCTTTGACGATAATTTAGCTTTGAGAATCGAAGGATAGGTTATGAAATTTTTGTTTTTCGTCATCATATTTTTCTCTCCATTGGTTACCAGAGCCGATGAGCCGCGCCACAATCACACCTTTGCCAGTTCAAACGGTAAATTTGAGTTAAGTTATAAATCTGACTCTCCCCGAGATCTTCAACAGAAGTGGGAACTGAAACAGACGTGGGAGCTGATCGAGAAATCCTCGGGAAAAGCAGTCTACGAACTTGAGGGTGATGATCTTTCGTCAATGACCGTATTAGTGAGCGATGATGGCGACAATGTCGTAGCAATTGATGATTACAGCGAGCGAGAAGCAACCCCAAAGCTTGATGTCTTGCTTTTCTATGATAAAGGAAAACTGATTTCAAAGTATTCTCTTGGGGAGATCAACGGTGCAGCGGCTCTTGAACATTCTGTTAGTCATTTTAGTTGGATTTGGTTTGATAAAGATTTGTCCATCAAAGACTCAAAAATAAATCTAAAAACTTTCAGGCTAATCAATTACACGTTTGATGTGAAAACAGGCAACATTCTAAAGAAAGAATCGAACCCAGTATTGGCTGATAACGCCCTTTACGTCTACGGAAAAATTACTCGGTATTTGGGTAACGATAAATATGAAATGGATGTTTGCACTTTGGTTCAGGGTGATGTGCCTAAAACCGGCAAAATTAGATTCGAGGCTAAGACACATGAATTCCATGGCGAATACGCAACGGTTATAATTAGGGATGGGCAGTTAGTAGAAGCAGCCACTCCTTATATTCTAAATTCGTGCAATTACGCGCGAGAGAGGAGTTCTAAAATTCTCAAACCTGTTAAAAAATAGTTGAGCAAATAATTAAACGCGAGAAGCGAATGACGCCCCTAATACCTCATGAGGCATAATGCGAATTATCAGATTCAGGCGAGTTAAAAACCAATAACCATCAGGGTTAGAGGCTTGACATAAGTCAGGCAGATTGAAAGATTTCAGATTCTATGCAGCGAATGTCTCTTTGTGCAGGTGTTTTGCATAAAAATTAAGCCTTCAGCGGGCTTATTTTCGTGCGATAGAGATGAATTGATCATAAGGGCCTAGATCACCAGGAAAAACGCGTTCAGCGGTCAAATTGAGCCAAATCAGAGGCACTCTGAAACGAGTCAGCAAGCCTCGGGCGATGAAAGTGCGTGATTCCGCCTTCGCTCCAATGATTGTTCGACAATCCGTTGATTAGAAAGCGTCTTTCAAATAAAAGCTACTTTTCGAGAATGTACCTTTCGCTCAAATCCTCAAACTCAAAGTAACCGAGTTTGCCAGCAATGCAGGAAATAAAAGTACCTGAATTAGAACCTACAATCCATAATAACGCCTCCGATAATTGCATTTCGCGCCCGTCAAATTTGTCGTCTGCTGAAAAAAGGTAACACTTGTCCGGCGCACCTTTCGCCTTTAACGCACGCTCAATTGAACCTGACGATTGTTTTCCGGTAGGAACGAGATGAGCAAAGCGCAAATCTAGATCGCGGCAATGATACAGACCGTCACGCAACTTTTTTCTGCCGCGCTTCGAGTCAAGCATTGATAAATAACGGTCGCGTTTCTCCGGCATAATAAACGTGAGAGCAAATTGTTCTTCGTGGGCGTTCATTTATTTTGTTCTGCAAATTGCAACCATCGAATTAACCTGAAGCTGTCGAACGATTGAATTGAGCGAGGCGGGACGCAACCAAATAAAGAAGCAAGTCCCGCATTATGAAAGTAGCTAAACCCGCCTTCGCTCCAATGATTTGTTGGGCGGCGGTTTCGGTTGAAAGCAATTCTAAAATAAGCGCAAACGTGATTTTATCCGAAACCAGAAACTATTCAAATCTTTTACACGCTCTTGCGCTACATTTGAAGAAAATTCAACGCTTGACGCGCATCCGGAAGTTACATAGGAGTTTTTCTGAACATATAAAAGATATTTTTCTCCTTCCCGGAACTCGAATGCACTGCACATATTGGAAGAGTTCGTTAACAACGTAATTCTTTGAGTTGCTGCGCCCTTCCATTTCTTCTCAACATCAAATGTAAGCGTGTGCAGCGGACTGTAACCTTCCTTTTGTATTTTGTCAGTTCCAATTGAAACGAGTTTGCCAACAACAATCGCTCTAGCTTGCCTGAAAATTTTCTCGTTTGAGTAAGAGCCACATTCGCACGCTGCTGCAAGGGATACGCTAGCAATTATAAAAATCAACGTGAAGAAAAAACGTCGCATAAACAAAATTTTCGGAGTCAAGCGAGCCGCCCAACGACTGAATTGAGCGAGGCGGGACGCAACTCTGATAAATGCAAGTCTCGCATCATGAAAGCAGCTATTACCGCCTTCGCTCCAATGATTTGTTGGGCTGCTGGTTTAAGTGTAACTCGCTGCTTTTATTTCTTTAGCTTGGCTTTGTACCTCACACCCTGTTTCTGCAGCTTCATGTTTTCGGCAGCAGCTAAAAGCTCTTTCCAATAAGCAGTAGTGCAACCATTTAACTCCCCAAGCCCTTCAAGCTCATCTAAGGCTAACTCTAGCTCGTTGTGATACAACCATTCGTCAAACCTTTTTAGGATGCCAAACTCGGCATCCTCCTCCAAATCCGAAGGAAGCAAACTGCGTGCGGCTTCAAGATGTTGCCGTGTGATATTCCAGCTTTCTTCTAAATTCATAACATAGAGGTAAGCCGCCCAACGATTGAATTGAGCGAGGCGGGAAGCAGCGAAAATAGAAGTTTGCTCCCGCGATGAAAGAACGTGTTTCCGCCTTCGCTCCAATGATTTGTTAGGGTCGTCTTAGTTTTTAAGAAAGCTATCATCCTAAACTCGACCAATATTCTCGGTAAAACGCCAAATAAATAGTTGCTACCGATACCAAGAGGCTAACGCTCGCAATAATCTTAGCCCACAATGGATTTGATCTCGCAATCACAAATACCGATAAAATTAGCAAAATCGGTGCAAGTAAATATTGCATCAATCCAAAAGATTCTACGATTTCACGCAGTTGATCGCGTGGACTATTATTCATAGAAACGCGCCATTTTCCATCTAAGAAAGAGCCATCAGGGTTTTTGTCTTGTCGTGGTAGATAATATCCAGCTTGAGTATTTAAAACTTCAATGCGAACTGCCGTGTAAAAAACACAAGCGGCTAATAGAGCTGTAACTATGATTGGCACGAAGGTTTTCATTTGATTCGCCACTCGCTAGAGCCTAACTTTGATTTAAACCGAATTAATTCGGTTTAAATCAGCTTCAGTTTTACGTCAACGGCTTTCTTGAGTCAAACTAAATCTTCTCTTTACAACGGTTTATTCTATCTTGCTCGAACCGGTTTTCAATTCCGGTTAAGGATTTAACCGGAATAAGGGCTTCAATCGGTTTAAATTCTTAACCGGAATTGCGCTGTTAGTTGCTCTGTGAGGGGCAAAAGGGAGAAAAAAACAATATTTAGTGAGCAATATATGGAGCTAAACGTCTGATAACAATAAAGTTAATTCATTATCTACAAATTCTTAACTGCGATTATCAGACTCCGCTTACTTTTTAGCGCCAAAGGCTTCCCATTTGCGCCGGTTCATCTCCAAAATCGCATCAACCGATTCACTCGGCAAATTAGTTTCAATCCAGACTTCAATCTCAGGAACAAAGTAGGCAAATGAATTTACTTTGGCGTGAAAGTTTTTATTGCCCAAAGTTTGCAAGATTCCTAATTCAACAATCCGAGGATCTGCATTATTAAATTTCTGAGCAGCCAAATCGTCCTTCACAGTCCACTTTTTTGAAGGGTTAAATTTGCAATAAAGATTAATGAGGAGAGGCGTCGTTTTCCACATTATTAATTCTCTATTATTAAGGGACGTCCGGACGTCCAAATTTTCAAGATTTTGGACGTCCAAAAACTCCAAATGTTTGTGTGCAGCTTGCTCATAAAAATCTTTTAAATCTATTGGAGGGTTTTGTGAGCCGCAGTATTTACGGACTCTTCTATCGATTTCAGGATCTAATCGAAGTGTAACCTTGGCAGACGAACGATGCTTTTCGTACTGAGTCCAAATACTGCCTTTTGGACGTCCAAGATCAGTCTTTTGGGACGTCCGGACGTCCAAAACCTCCGATAAGTTGGACGTCCAACCCTCTAAGTTGGACGTCCGGACGTCCAACTTATCATCATTTGGACGTCCAACTTTTTCAAGTTGAATCTCTGTTGGACTCTTACTATTTTCAGGTGCGCTCTCGAGTTGGTTTTGCTGTTGCTCTTTAGCAAGCTTAGCGTCGCGCGCCTGCATCATCTGCTTATAGCCTGTGAATTTTAAAGGTTCAGACATTGCTTGCTTCCTTGTAAATACCCTCCACCATTTCAGGTGTAATTTCTGTTAGTTCAAGCTGCTTCGTCACGTCAAAGCCAATTGCACAGGTCTTTAAAATCTCACGGGGAACGCCGCCTGTAGCAGTATAAATTGCTTGTACTACCTCAGGTGTAAATGGATTAGGAACGCCTGCCACGTCACATCTAAATTGAATCATTTGTTCTGTCTCTTCAGGCGAAAGGGCATCTAGTAAAGAGGGCGCAAAAATACGTGATCGCAGAGCTTTTTTCGTCGGATGTGCGAGGCGTTCACGCAATTCGAGTTGTGCTGCTATTACAATTTGAATCAACTTTGCGTCCGGCAGCTCAAAATTTAAGAGCGTTCTTAAGAGCTCAAGCTGTGCGCCCGGTAGCTTTTGCGCTTCATCAATAAACAAGACTACTAGGCGGTCAGCTTCATATTCTTTAATTAGAAAATTATTGAAAGCGCTTTCGTACTTTATTCGACTGCCCTTAGCTTCTACTCCAAATTCGCCGCAAATTGCTTTTAAAAACGCCAGTTCTGAGATGTATGTAGGAGTGTGAATGTAAGCGGTTGTACAGTCCTCGCGGCTCGAATAGGACTGTGATAAGTAGCGAAGCAGTGAGGATTTACCTAGTCCTACATCGCCCTGAATTGCTGTTAATCCTTGCCGCTCTTCAATAACGAACTCGCACTTATGCAAAACGGCTTTGAGTCCCGGTGTTAGGAATAGTTTCGACGGATCTGGATTCGTGGTAAACGGTGTTTGCTTCCTCATATATTCGTAAAATATACAAGTCTTGCTAAGAATAAACAAGTAAATTTGGGTATCCATGGTGAGATTTTCCCGAAATTTTTGGTAGGCAATCGAAATATAATGATAAGCCGATATCACAAAGCGTCAGCTTGGTTAGCTACTACTGGCGATGAATCTAATTCATTTAAAAAAAGGGTTTTCTCAAAACTCGGCAAACAACAAACGTTATCAATTTGTTATTGTGACGGTTTTCATTCCCAAGAAATTTTTATCTAATTGTATTTAGAGGGTATTGTCATGAGTGCAAAGAAAACGCTCGTTTTTGAAACTGTTTTTTAATTTTGCAGGGGCTACTCTCTATTACCAAAATATTGACGACATGTTTGAGTAACGCACTTTAGTTTTAATTGATAAATTTCTGCCTTCGACAGATTCCAACTTTTTGCCCCGATCAGTGATTCAAGTAGATTGACCTGTAGCATCGCTTGGTTGCGAGTTGTTGCGTCCGCCTTTGGGTTATCTAATTCCTGATCTCGCTCGCCCCATTCTTTCAACCAGCGATTGTGACGCGTTTCAATTAGCTTTTTATTTTCTTTACCCCCGTATTTTGATAGATAATATGAAGCAGTACTCGCAACATCAGATTCGTCACTTTCTAAACGCTTTCTCAGTAGATTTTCCATTCCTTCGGTAAAGTTAACCCGGGTTAGGTAAAAGAAAATACTAGAACCGCTTTTATCATCCGATTTGGCTAATCTCTCTTCGATCAGGGGAATAGCTTCCTGATCGTTTATGCGGGCAAAATAACCCAACAATGTCTCGCGCGTTTCCTCGAACCAGTTGCTTTCCCACTTTTTATAAATATCCATCAGTTCTAGATAGATTCTGCCAGTGGCGTACCGCGAGGCGAGCAAAGATTTTTGCTGAAGCCGAAACTCTTTCGTTGCTGCTAACTTCCGAATTTGTTCGAGCAGAGCATCATCAACTTCAGGCAGGAATTTATCATCAAGCAAAGCCAAAGTATCAACGCCAATGCGAGAATCAGGATTGCAAATTTCGTTGATGACGATTGGGTGCGCCTTTTTTTGATCAAACTCAATCAGCCGTTTCAATGCTGCTGTTCTGATATTAGAATATGAATCAGGTTCTTTATTCGCCAAAATCTTCTCAATTGAAGGAAGCAACGCCGGAGTTTTGATTTTCTCCCAATAATTCCCCAGCATGAAGTCTTTTCCCATCGGACTCAGTTCATCAAAATTTTCCAGAATAACGGCTTTCGTAGCATTAAAGGCCTCGCTTGAAAGATCATCTTTAGGCAGCTGGGTAAAAATAGTAAAAGCACTTACCAATTTGCTCTTGCCGCTGCGTTTGGGCAAACTTTCGAGCAACTCATCAAGATACGCCTGTTTGATTTCACTCCAACGCTTGTTTCTATGCTCCTGGTAGCTCTTGACATCCACTTCATCGTTTACAGAATAGTCAGTATTTTCCTGAAGTAGCCGAAGGTCGGTCAGAATATATGGTAAATCGACGTTTACCTCACGATTTAAATCGTGCAGTGCATTTTCGAGTAATTTAATGGCTAAGCTTTTATCTCTCGCAATTAGCAGTCCGGTACGGATATGACCTTGATAATTTCCAATGTAATTTCCCGGATTCAGAAACCGATTTACTTTATCAATGGTTGAAGCGTTGCCCGAGAGAAAGGATAATTCCTGAATAAATGGGTCCTGCTCGCGCCAATCTTTTTTGGAATCAATTAAGGCGCCTAGTCTTCTGACTTCTTCTTGCTCTTGCAATTCGCTCATTTCTTTAATTTCAAATTCTACTTTGTTTGAAATTATTGGAATGCGCTTTCCCCATTCCGAATCTTCTTGGGGAGCTGAGATTCTCTTGGTAATCACTTTTAATGAGTATTTACCAGGTTTATCGAAGCGAACAAAATCATTCAATAATATTTCTACAGTTTCTGGCTGCGCGGAAAGCGGCGCTCTGTTAATGACATCATCATAACTGTAGAGACGATTGTAGCGATATTTCCAGTCGTAAACTCCATCAGTCGGCGATAAGAGTATTTGCTCAAGCTGCGGTGAGCTAATTTTTTCTACCTGATAACCACTTTTGGTTGCCGTAAAGGAAAGAATTAACCGGATTGGCTCGCCTGCCCGGTAAACTGTTTTACCATTGCTCAGAGAAAGCTCAACCTTAACCGGATCACTAGAATTTTGGGAAAAAATCGAATTGGCAGTTAAAATCCAGACCATTAAGAGCAAAAAATAATGAGGTTTGAACGTCATCCGCATATCATATTCTGAATACATCAAACTTTAACAGCATGAACAAAATGTATCTAGAATTCTCAGTACGAATTTCTCATGTCTGGGGAGTTTTGGGTGCTTTAGAATTTGGTTAAAAGCCCTAAAGAAAAAATATTTTATAGCTTTTTCATGTTTACCGGCTCATTCCATACCCGCCGCGCTCCCATGTTTGTTGTCTCTCATGTTTCGCCTGTGCTAATTCCTGCACCTTCTGCTCGCGCTCCTGCACAAATCCTCGCTCTCCTTTGATCAGCGGCATGGCTATCTCCTCGCGCGTCGCGTTCATTATCAAAGCCGCCCTTGTTTCGCTCTGCGTCGTTACCAGCGGCGGCGCGACTCCATTTCGCTCTGCTAACTTTTCCAGTTTTCCAATTTCGCTTTCACTCGCCAGCTTGTTTGCACCGGCAGCAAACCGCTCGGCGATCTGTTGCACATATTCTTTATCAAGCTCGCTGCCTTTGCTTTCACCTTCAGATTTGCATGTTCGTCCGCGTTCGCACGAACGAGAATTTTCTTAACCTCTGGCTTATCTTTTTTCTTGCTAATTTTCGGCGCGCTGTCCGCCCTCTCCAATTCATTTTCCATGCTGGCCTTTTAATCAGGAGAATTTTAAATTGATTATTTAACCGCTGCCCGGTACCAAAAATGTTAAAAATAAACAATCAATTACCGCCTCCCGGCATCTGTCAAAATGCTTAGTATTAGTGCTCCTCCAACCCGCCCCCTCACTCGATTTGCTAGCACTAATACGTATCCTGCCTTCAAGATTATTGACACGCAATTCTAGACTAAAAAGAGGGTCGCATCAAGATCAAACTCAATTTAAAAGCTTCTGGATTCTATAAAATTCAACTTTATTTTTGACATTGAAATGTTCAGACAATTCCAATTTGAAATTACTGAATCTCACGACAAAAGATTTCAACGAATCAGAGGGCTGATTCCGCTCGAAAGACTTCGGCTTCTAGCTGAACTTGAAAATATTAGAAGTATCAGCGAGCCATAATTTTTCCAAGAGGAATTGGTGAGTTATTCGCATTGCGGCGGGGATGTGTTTGAGGCGAATTTGTCGAGTGAAAAGTTGTTATCCTGTGCTCGTTCAATCTGGGGCCAAATAGCTCCGCTAATCCAGAGTCAACTAATTATCGGATGCGGTAGTGAGACAGAGGGCGCTCTCGCACCCGAATTTGTGAGACACGTCACCCCTGAAGGGTTTAATAAAAAGTTGATGTTGTTAACGAATCGTTATCGTTGTTAACCATTTGATACTAAACAGTTTAACAAATGGGTCGTTAACAAAGTTAACGAAGTTCGGCTAAGTCGTGTCTCTTCTTGCGTTTACATCGTAAACAAGGGGTTAACATTGTTAACCCTCGCGTGCACAATGTGCACACGCCGTGCACATTGTGCACGGAAATCTTTTTAAACCCTTTAATTTCTTGCGTTTAGAAAGTGCACATGATCGTGCACAAACACACACATTTTTTACAAACCTTGAGGGGTGACGTGTCTCCAAAACTTCGGGTGCGCAGCAACCAATGTTTTTTTACTCTCTCGTTAGTGGGCGGTTTGCATTGTACTCGGAGGCGCAAACGGGAGTGCCGCGCCGCTCTCAATTAATTAGTTTTGCGTTAGCAAAACCCTGCTTGCCTCAAGTGAGATACATAATAATATGCGCTATTGGTAGAAGTCTCTCGCTAGGATCAAGGATTCATTTAAAAGTGACAAGCTTGGTAGAAGTTTCCCGCTCGGTAGCCGGATTTATTTGAGTGGTGTGGCGAGTCTGAGAAAACTGGTGATTATCTTTGCTGAAATTAAAGGCTGGTTAAATTAGTGTGAAATGTGAGTTTTAATTTGCTAATATTGAGCGACTTTAAATTTAAAATAAAATGGTGAAGGAGAATGAATATGAGACGCAGTTTGGATCAACGTATTAAGGAATCTTTGGAACAGAATAAGCAAACTAAAATCACTTTTACTGCTCCGGTTAAAGTTGAACAATTTGCTCGCCATTATCTCGAATTCTATCAGCAAACTCATAGCGATAAAATCACTCTTGATATTCTCTTTTCCAATATTATTGACTCTGCTTTAAGTAACGATCAGAATTTTAGAAAATGGTTGCGTGAACAAGAGTTTTAAAGAGCTTTTGGAACTATCTGTTGGATTAACTTTAAAGCAATCGTATGTTGCTTTCCTTTGCCATTTCTCGTTCTTTTTTATAAAGCGCCACAAATTAGATAACCGAAAATTAGAGATTTTTCTGAAGAATTTCAATTTGACGATTGTCTCAGACCATCATTGTCATAAAAAACTTTGTCTATATCTTATTCAAACCTCTGCAACAAAAATTCGTATTTTGCTTTTGTTCTAGTTAACCATTGGTCAACATCGCCGCTTTCCGGAGTTCGCTTTCTCGACTTTTCAAACTCTTCGATTTCACGTAAAGCCATTTCTTTCGTGCCGCTCATGTTACGCATCACATCAG
>MWWH01000500.1_pt1 | contig 11348 bp, 10 predicted proteins | sample 1047231 | NCBI WGS metagenome assembly MWWH01 (sample SAMN06349967, study PRJNA376086) | soil metagenome | isolation source: MG3-2 sample Antarctic (ecotone) soil | place: Antarctica | collected 2015-01-13 | reverse complement strand
CGCCATAGCTGCGCGACGCACTTGCTCAAAGGCAAAGCCGACATTCGCCAGATACAAAAGCTGCTCGGTCATCGCCGCTTGTCCTCGACGGAAATCTACACGCACGTTGACTTGGGCGACTTGGCGGAAGTCATCTCGCGCTGTCATCCGCGAGAGAAAAAATAACCTAAAAATAGTTGAACAAGGAAGTTGAAAAGTATCTGATTGAACAAGCTGCCGCAGGCTTCTCGAAAGAGCTGCGGAAATCGAGCGAGCGGGCATTAAACGGGCTTCTGCTTTATCTGCGGGAAGCGTTCCTTATCGAAAGCTGGACGCAAGCCGAAGAAACTCATCTCAACTCTTTTCTGGTTCATCTGTGGAAACACACCAATCAGAAAAACTCATCCTTGCGGCAAACCGTATCGAGAATCAGACGCTTTTTCAAATGGCTTTACCTGTCCAATCGCGTTCTGGTCAACGTCGCCGAAAACTTTCAACTGCCGAAAGCCGGTCTGACTTTGCCGCACGTCTTAACCGAAACGGAAATCTCAAAAATCATCGAACAGCCCGACACGGAAAAAGCTATCGGAATCCGCGACCGAGCGATGCTTGAAACACTTTACGCGACCGGCATCAGACACGGCGAGCTTTACAAGCTGAACGTCCGGGACTTCGACGGGCGAACTTTGCGAATCGTCAGAGGCAAAGGCGGACGCGAAAGAATAGTGCCGTTGACGGGAAACGCTTCCGAATGGATAGAAAAATATATGGCGACGGCGCGAGTCGAGTTGATGAACGGCATCTATTGGGGAAAAGGCAAAAGCCGGAAAAAGCGAATCATCACAAACCCGACCGCGCTCTGGCTTTCGACGAACGGCAAGCGTCTGTCATACCCGCAAATCTCAACGAGAGTAAAAACTCACGCCGAAGCTGCGGAACTCAAAGCGACGGTTCACACTTTCCGCCATTGCTGCGCGACGCATCTGCTCAGGCACGGCGCATCTCTCAGGCACATTCAAAAACTGCTCGGACACGAAAGCCTCGACACGACGCAAATCTACACGCAGGTTGAAATCTCGGACTTGGCGAGCGCGGTTGAAAAAGCAACGGAAAACCTCAAGCGGAAATCAAAGAAAATGTAGGCGAAACCGGACTTTGAAGTTATAATCGAATCGTTAAAAAATGAATCTTTCTTTAGCTGCCGTTCTTTGAAAACAGGAAAACTCCGAATAAAACGGAAATCGTGATGACGAAGAAAATCAAACTACCTTCTCTTAACCTCGTATGAACGTGATAACGAATCGGAGTTGGACTTCGCTCAGGCGAGGATGTATTCGTATTCTCTTGGTAGATTCCAAAGCCCAGACAACTTCCTAAACGATACTAAACTTACCGACCCACAAAGTTGGAATCTTTACGTATATGTCAGAAATAATCCATTAAATTACACAGACCCGACCGGAGAAAAAATTTGGGTTTCATTTATGGAAACTGTAACGGAAACTGATGCTGACGGAAATGAAGTTCAACGACAAGTAAATCGACGGGTTGAATATAGAAATGGCGGGCTTCTTAACGAAGACGGTTCGGAATATACGGGAAATAATCAATACGCATTAAATGCGCGTGATTACTTGAATAACTTAAGTCAAGATGCAGTGCTAGGTTCAATGATTAATCAAATGGTTGGAAGTAGAAGGGACCATACTATAATGCGAGACCCAAATGACCCAGACCGAAATGAAGTTGTTCCAACTTCAAAAGCTAATCGTTCAGGAACGACTATTTATTGGTCAGGTGAGGATTCCGTGCAACGGGAAAGGACTGGCAGTTCTCAAACTCCGGTTGACGTAACTCATAGTGCCATATTTACATTGGCGCACGAAGTGCTTGGACACGCTTGGTTTCAAGACCAAGGCAGAACTCGAAATGTTTGGCTACAGGAGCAAGGCATAAATTGTTTTGGCGGAAGAAATTCTGCCGGTAGCTGTGGAAGTGAAATTCCTCTAAATCAAGCTGAAGTGGATGCAATCAATGTAGAAAACAGAGCAAGGAAACTATTAGGCGGTAAAGCTAGAGAGTTCTGGGGAAGAGTTGATGTAGGTGAGTTAATGATTGAGGACTTTCTATCTCCAAGAAAACGCCCAAAACTAAAAGGGCGGTAACTTATCCTAGAAAATTGCAAAAGGAGAATTCGTTACTATGAAAGTACTAATTTCATTTTTTATTAGTTTATTGCTTATTCAACTTGCTATCGCCCAAAGCAATAGCTTTTACGACAAGATTCTGGATTATGACAAATGCAAGGATTGTTATTTCGTCGTTATTGAAGTTGAATCAGAGTCTTATACTGGCAAAGTCTTAATCGAAAATGACGACTTGCAGGACTTCATAAATAAAACAGAGAGTCTTGATAAAGCAAAATACAAAGAATATATGAAAGATATTCTTTTGAATAAAAAGAAAATCACCGTAAAGAACGCATATTTGAAAGGCTCTTTTCTTGATGTCAAAAATGTTAGTGAACATCAATTCAGATTGTTGAGTGAATCCAAAGAAGTCAACGAAATTGCTTCAAAAGGATGTATTCCATTTGTTAAATACTACTTTCTCGGCGAATCTTTGAGTTCAATAGATGATACAAAATCAACGGACTGTAACGAGTTTATCAGAAATCAAAATAAAAACTTGTTTCTCAGTAGAGATGAGGCAGCGTTTTTAAAGGAGCAGAACACAATAATCGACAAACTTTTTGAATGGGAGATTCCTACAAGAATGGACGATTATTCAGGCTTACTAACTATCAGGAAAGTGGACTTTCAAAAAACATCGGATACAAAAAAATAGTTAGCCGTAATACTTCTAACTCGTCGGTGAGTCGAAAAATGAAAATAAGACTTGACAGCTTTTTTGAGGCTGTCTTTTTTGTTGGGTCAGACGCTCGCCCAGCGTTTGGCTTCGTGTTTGAGAATCATTCCTTCCAGGAGTGCCTTGATAATCTTCTTTTCTTCGTCGGGAAAGCGCGAGACGGCTTCAAATTGCAGTTTCAAATCGTCTGACGGCTGGCGTTCCGTCTCGTCAAATAATAACTCGTCGGCGGACACTTTCAGGACAATCGCCAGCTTTCTGATAACATCGAGCGTCGGCTGCGAAGTTCCGCCTTCGTAGCGGGCAAGCTGCGTGATGTGAATCTTGACCGCATCGGCGAGAGCCTGCTGCGTCAAGCCTTTTTCTTTTCTTATCCGCGCCAATCTTTTCGGAAAGAACTTTTCGTTTTTCACCATCTTTTTACCTTCGGTCATTCTGCCATTATAAGCTGTTAGTCTATACGGCTTGACAAAATATAGCACATCATCTATAAATACCACAGCATATCTACGTCTTGACAGCTTTTCGTATGGCAATCCCGGAAAAAGAAATCGAAAGAGTGAAATCTCAAATCAGTCTGGCTTCGGTCATTCGCGCTCGCGGCGTTGAACTGAAAAGGAAGGGCAAACAACTTTGGGGCTTGTGTCCATTCCATTCGGAAGATGAACCGAGCTTTGCCGTTGACGAGAAAAAGGGCTTGTGGAACTGCTTAGGAAAGTGTCAGACGGGCGGCGATGCGTTCAGCTTCGTGATGAAGTCGGACGGCATCAACTTCAAAGAAGCCTTTGCTTTATTGAGCAAAAATCAGCCGTTGAAAGCCCGTAGTTCAAAGGAAAAGCCAATCGAATCTGACACCACCGGCGCGGACGAGATGACGAAATCGGAAGCTGAATATCTGGAGAAAGCCGCCGCTTACTATCACAAATCGCTGTTGAAAAACGAAAAGGCGATTGCCTATTTGCAAAGTCGCGGCATCACGCCGGAAGCGATGCGTGTCTTTCGCATCGGCTTTGTTGACGGCACGTTAAAAGACAAGTTGAACCCGGACGGCAAAGCCAATCTCGAACGGCTCGGAATCTTGAACGAGCGCGGGTCAGAGACGATGTTCGGCTCTGTCGTCTTTCCGCTTCTGGACGCAAACTCAAATCAAGTCGTCGGACTTTACGCCCGCCACATCGAGAAAAAACAGCATCTCTATCTTTCCGGCAAACGGCGCGGCGTGTTCAATCCGGCGGGCGCGAAGGAAACCGAAGAAATCATCGTAACCGAAAGCGTGATTGACGCGCTTTCGCTTTGGAGTTTGGGAATCAGAAACGTAACGTGCGCCTACGGCGTCAACGGCTTGACCGATGAAATCGTCAGTCATCTTTCGGAAAGTCGAATCAAGAAAGCTATCTTGATGCTTGATGCCGACGACACCGGACGCGAAGCGGTTGAAAAGTTCACGGAGAAACTTTCGGCAATCGGCATCGAAAGCCGTTCAATCGAATTGCCCGGAAAAGACGCTTCGGAGTTCGTCGCCGATGGCGGAACTTTGGAAGCGGTAAACAGCCTTTTGTCCGCCGTCGAAACTCAAACCGAAACATCGAGCGCGGAACTCAAAACGCTCGCCGACGGAACGCGGCAAATCACCTTTTCAAACCGTGAATATCGAGCGCGCGGCTTGTCGCCCGTCGGCTTGGAAAAGCTGAAAATCAATCTGCGCCTGAACGTCGGCAATCTCTTTCATCTCGACTCGCTCGACTTGTATCAGGCGCGAGCCAGAGCGAACTTCGCTCAAACCGCCGCCAAGACGTGCCGAATCGGTGAATCAATCATCAACGCCGACTTACTTTCTTTGATTGAAACGCTCGAAGCCGAACGCCTGCTGATGCGAAAGAGTTCCGCCGCCGAAGTAGAAACCGTCGCGGCGATGACCGACGCGGAGAAGCGGGCGGCGATGGCTTTCCTGACGGATAAAAATCTGTGCGAAAGAATCGTCGAAGACTTTCGCCGGTGCGGGCTTGTCGGCGAACGCTCGACGGTGTTGACCTCTTACCTGGGCGCGGTGTCCAGAAAACTCAATGAACCGCTGGCTCTGCTTATCGTCGCTCGTTCGGGCGCGGGCAAATCGGCTTTGCAGGACGCGCTCTGCGCGTTCGTTCCGCCCGAAGAACTCGTTCGCGTAACTCGCCTGACAGGTCAGGCACTTTTCTACAAAGACCCGTACTCGCTGCAAAGAAAAATGCTCGTCATCGCCGAAGACGAAGGAGCGCAAGCCGCCGTTTACAGTTTGCGAACGCTCGCTTCCGACCAGCGGCTTTCAATCGCCGCCACGCGCACCGACCCGGCGACGGGCAAACTTTCCACCGAACATTACGAAGTCTTCGGACCCGTCGTCATCGTCATCACGACGACATCAGCCGAAGCCTTCGACGAAGAAACGCGCTCGCGCTTTGTGCAGCTTTCGATGAACGAGTCAATCGAGCAGACCAAAGCGATACTCGAACGCCAGCGCCATCAATACAGCTTGTCGGGCGTGCTGGAAAAGGCGGAATCCGAAGAAATCAAACGCCTGCATCATCACGCGCAACGGCTCATTCGCCCGCTCGCCGTCGTCAACCCGTTCGTCGAATATCTGACGTATCCGTCTGAGAAAATCATTCACCGGCGCGAGCAGAGAAAATATCTTTCTCTTATCAACTCCGTCGCGCTGCTCCACCAATACCAGAGAGAAATAAAGACGGCGAAACGCGGAGAAATCGAAATCGAATATGTCGAAGTCGAGCTTTCCGATATTGCTTTAGCGAATGAACTCGCCGAAGAAATCTTAGGTCAGGCGATGGACGAGTTAGCTCCGCCGGTCAGGGGAATGTTCGACGCCATCGCCAAAGCCTGTCGTGAGAAAGCGGGCGAGCTGCAAATCAAAGCCGAAGACGTGCAGCTCACCCGCCGCGAAATCCGCGAGACGACGGCGTGGTCTGACTGGCAGGTGCGAATGTATTGCCAGAAACTCGTCGAGATGGAGTATCTGTTCGCCGTCCAAGCCGTCAACGGCAAGCCCGCCGTCTATCAGCTTGCCAGAGACGAGGAAAGCCAGAACAACAGCTTGCGCGGTCTGACCGATGTCGCCGAACTGAAGCGAAAGCTGGAAGAGGCGACTAAAGAAAAAGGGCGCGAAAGAGCGGCGAATGCCTGAAAATCGCCCGAAACCCCGTGAGCTTGTGGTGAAAACCGATACCCTGAGGATACCTTGCGGTCATCGAATCACAAGGTTAATTGCAGACGGGAGAAAGACTTAGCTTGACCTTGTGGTCAGAAAACAAGCTATTAATAGGAAAAATAAACGCGGCGGCTAAATAAAAAATCAGTTGCCCAAAAGACTCGTTACAAAACAGCTATCTTATTGAACTTTCTTTCTTTAGTAGCTTTTTGTAAGGAGATACGGGCGTTGGAGAAAAACCTAAGCGACGGAGAAAAAACGGATGTGGACGGAAAACCAAAAGCAGAAGCTCGAACTTCAGCGCAGTCGCTTTCTCGAATATCTGGCGGCGCTCAACTACCGGGCGGCGACGCTCGTCAACTACGGGCGCGACGTGCGCGTCTTTCTCGAATGGCTGATTGAAAACACTTCCTTGAACTCCATCGCCGACGCGACGGCGGCGCATCTGTCGCAGTATCAAATCGCGCTTTATCAAATCGAAATCGAAGACGAGAAGACCGGCGAGAAAAAACGGCTGACAACCGGAACGCAGTCGAACAAGCTCGCCGCGATGAAACGCTTTTTCTTGTGGCTCTGGCAGGAAGGCGCAATCGTTCATAATCCGTCATCGTCAATCCAAATGCCGAAGCAGCCGAAACTTTTGCCGAAGAACATTCTCACCACTCAGGAAGCCAAACGCCTGATTGAAAGCGTTCCGACGAAGAAACCGCGCGACATCCGCGACCGCGCCATTCTCGAAGTGATGTATGCGACGGGAATCCGGCGGGCGGAACTGGTCAATCTTTCAATCTACGATGTCGAGATGCAAACCGGCACGATGCGAATCGAACACGGCAAAGGCGACGAAACCAGACTCGTTCCACTGACCGAAAATGCAAAAATGGCGCTCAAACTCTACCTCGAAGAAGCGCGTTCCGTCTTCGCCGCCCGTCCCGGACAAATCAATCTTTTCGTCTCGTCGCGCTCCGGCGGCAAGCTCGACCCGGACGACATCGTGCGAATCGTCAGAAAAGCGTGTAAGAACGCCGGGATAAAAAAGCACATCACGCCGCACACGCTCCGCCACACCTGCGCCACTCATCTTCTGAAAGGCAAAGCCGACATTCGCCAGATACAAAAACTGCTCGGTCATCGGCGATTGTCTTCGACGGAAATCTACACGCACGTCGAACTCGGCGACCTGGCGGAAGTCATTAGTCGCTGCCATCCGCGAGAAAAGCGACGGCTGAAAATCTGAAAATATAGTTGAACAGGGAAGTTGAAAAGTATCTGATTGAACAATCCGCCGCCGGCTACTCGAAAGACCTGCGGAAGGCGAGCGAGCGGGCATTAAACGGACTGCTGCTCTACCTGCGGGAAGCGTTCTTTATCGAAAACTGGACGCTCGTCGAAGAAACTCATTTGAACTCCTTTCTGGTTCATCTGCACCGGAACACCGAACAGAAAAACTCGTCCTTGCGGCAAACCGTATCGAGAATCAGACGCTTCTTTCTTTGGCTTTATAAATCAAATCGCGTGCTGGTCAATGTCGCCGAAAACTTTCAGCTTCCGAAAGCCGGTCTTTCGCTTCCCGTCGTCTTAACCGAAAAGGAAATCGCGCTGATCATCGAGCAGCCGGACACGGAAAAAGCCATCGGCACAAGAGACAGAGCGATGCTCGAAACTCTCTACGCGACCGGCATCCGGCACGGCGAACTCTTTAAGCTGAACGTCCGCGACTTCGACGGGCGCACCTTGCGAATCGGCAAAGGCAAAGGCGGACGCGGGCGCGTCGTGCCGCTGACGGAAAATGCTTCCGATTGGCTGGAGAAATACATCGCTACTTCGAGAGTGGAAATAATGAACGGCTTCTATTGGGGAAAGGGACGAAGCCGGAAAAAGCGTGTCATCACCAACCCGGCGGCGCTCTGGCTTTCGCTCTCCGGCAAGCGTCTGTCGTATCCGCAAATCTGGAAAGTCGTCAAGAACCACGCCGAAGCTGCCGAACTCGCGGCGACCGTTCACACTTTCCGCCACACTTGCGCGACCCACCTGCTCCGGCGCGGCGCATCGCTCCGGCACATTCAAAAGCTCTTGGGACACGAAAGCCTTGAGACGACCGTTATCTACACGCATCTGGAAATCTCGGACGTGAAAAACGCCGTCGATAAAGCAGCGGAAAATCTCAAACGGGAATCAAAGAAAACGTAGGAAAATCAGGCGATTGCGGTTATAATCGAATCGTTAAAAAGCGTTCATCTTTCTTTAGTCGCCGTTCTTTGAAAATCAGTCAAGCCGAATCGAAGCTGAAAATCGTATTAGAAAGGGAAAAACCTGACTGCACTTTCATAACCTCGTATGAACGCGATAACGAATCAGAACTGGACTTCGCCCAAGCGCGTTATTACAAATCAGCGCACGGACGTTTCACTTCGACTGACCCAATTATTTTGAACGAAGTTCGGATGAGAAATCCGCAAGTTTTCAACGGTTATTCTTATACGTCTAATAATCCTTTGAGATTTACCGACCCGAACGGCGAAGATTTAATTGCCGCAGATGAAGAACAAAGGAAAAATATTAAGAAACTAGCTCCAGGTGCAAAAATCGATGCAGACGGCAATGTTCGCAAGCCTAGTTTTTTTCATAGAGTTTTGAATCGTCTCACAGGACACGGAGATGGCACAAAACTTATAAGTCAGTTGGTAGACTCCAATAAAATTACAACTGCGGCTACATTAAAAGGATTTTCCGGAGGACAAACTATCAATATAGATTTAGAGAAAACAAGCCCTAGTTCTGTTTTAGTTGGTGGGAAAATAAGCGATGTCTTTAAAAATGCTTTGGCGGCACAGGGGACGCAAGTTCGAGCAGATACCAATTATTTAATTGTAATTGGGACTGGATCTACGAATGAGAGAATGCCCGATGGCTCAATTCAATCGCAACCTGCGGATACTGCTGTTTTATTGGGACACGAGTTGATTCACGCCTCACATTACGCAGACGGCAGTTTCGTGCCTGATAAGGGAGAACATTATTTTTCCGAAAATGGAGTTAATTACGTTGAACATCCTTCACCCGCAGGTAGAGAGGAATTAAGAACTTCTGGTCTTGCATATAATAGACCAGGAGATATTACAGAAAATTCATTACGTAAAGAACTTGGATATAGACCAAGAGCAACCTACGTTGGTAGAGATAAATGGGAGTTAAGGAAATGAAAATTTTTATCGTAATTTTTTTAGCATTAGTTTTGTGTGTTAATCATTCAGTTGCGGCACAAAAACTAAATATTATCAGTGTAAAACAACACACAAATTCTTTGGAGATAGAATTTGTTCTTGGGGTTACAGATAATAAAGATATTTTTATTGTTACGCCCAATCCGAAAAATAAGCTCACAACAAGCTATTATCTAACATTTGACGAAAAGAATAGCTTGCTTGAAATTAGACGAAATTTTTATGAATACCCGCTTTACATAACTGATACAGAAACTCAGTGTTTTACTTTGAGTCCAGTAAAATCTAAAGGTATTTACAAAGAAACCATTTTTGTAAATTATCCTGTTTCGTTAAGCTACCTATCTATTGAGAATAAAATTGACATTAGTAAAGTCAAATCAATTAGATTACAACTTGGTGTTTTACCTTTTGATGATACATTATCCGAACTTCAAAACAGAAAGCCCTTTGGTCGTTGCGTAGATGGGCAAGAAAAAATTTCTGAAGGACATTACAAAGGTAGAGCTTTAATTGAAGTTCAAAATATCCTGAAATCAAATATAATCAAAATAAACTAACTCCGACGATTTGTTTTATTTGAAGGCGTTCTTTTTCTCAAACGAATGTTGATTGATGAAGGCTTCGAGCAGCGCGGAAATCTTCTGCTGGTGATGGCGCGGCAGAGTTGAGGCTTGCTCGAACAGTTGTTTCATCTTGCCGGTCGGACCCGTGCCGCGCTTCTTTTCTTCTCTTTCTCCAATTAAATCGGAAATCGAAACATTCAAAACGGCGGCGAGTTGTTCCAATTGGTCGGGACGCAGCGCGACCGGATGCCGTTCCCAATAAGCGTAAGCGCGTTGCGACAAGCTCAGTTTGTCGGCAAGTTGCTGCTGCGATAATCCCGCCTCGACGCGCACACGGAAAAGCCGCTCGCCGAAAGCCGTTCGTTCTTTTTTTGCTGGTCTGCCGCCCGGAGAAATCATCAGTTCATTATAAACCGACATTTGCGGAGTTAGCCGTAACGCTTGCATAGTTAGCAGTATTGTGTATAATCTGGCGTCAAGTCAAATTGTGAAAATAACACTTGACAGCTTTTTATATGGCAATCGCGGAATCGGAAATCGAAAAACTAAAGCAATCCATCAGTCTGGCGGAAGTCATTCGCTCGCGCGGCGTGAGCTTGAAAAAGAAGGGACGGCAGCTTTGGGGCTTGTGTCCATTCCACGCCGAAGATGAGCCGTCGTTCGCCGTTGACGAGCGCAAAGGCTTATGGAACTGTTTGGGCAAATGTCAGACGGGCGGCGATGTGTTCAGCTTCGTGATGAAATCCGATGCTTTGAACTTCAAAGAAGCGTTCGAGTTGTTAGCCGAAACTCCGATGTCCGAAGCCCGTAGTTCAAAGGAAAAACCAATCGAAGCGGACACCGCCGACACCGGAGAAATGACGAAATCGGAACTTGAATATCTGGAGAAAGCCGCCGCTTACTATCACAAATCGCTGTTGAAGAATGAAAAGGCAATCGCTTATCTAAACAGTCGCGGCATCACGCCGGAAGCCATTCAAGTCTTTCGTTTGGGCTTTGTTGACGGCACTTTGAAAGACAAGTTGAACCCGGACGGCAAAGCGAATCTCGAACGGCTCGGCATCTTGAACGAGCGCGGCAATGAGACGATGTTCGGTTCTGTCGTCTTTCCACTGCTCGATGCCAACTCGAATCAGGTTGTCGGACTTTACGCCCGGCACACCGAAAAGAAACAGCATCTTTATCTTTCCGGCAAACGGCGCGGCGTGTTCAATCCGGCGGGCGCGAAGGAAACCGAAGAAATCATCGTAACCGAAAGCGTGATTGACGCGCTGGCATTATGGAGTTTGGGAATCAGAAACGTAACTTGCGCTTACGGCGTGAACGGCTTGACCGATGAAATCTTAAATCATCTCGCCGAAAGTCGAATCAAAAAAGTCGTCTTGATGCTCGATGCCGACGAAACCGGACGCGAAGCCGCGCCGAAGTTCAGCGAAAAACTTTCATCAATCGGCATCCAAAGCCGCGCCGTCGAACTTCCGGCACAACACGCTTCCCACCTCATCACAG
>MWWH01000499.1_pt1 | contig 11359 bp, 15 predicted proteins | sample 1047231 | NCBI WGS metagenome assembly MWWH01 (sample SAMN06349967, study PRJNA376086) | soil metagenome | isolation source: MG3-2 sample Antarctic (ecotone) soil | place: Antarctica | collected 2015-01-13 | reverse complement strand
TTTTTTTTCCATGGCCAAAGTGATCAGGGAAAGTCTTGTAACTGCGAAATCTGTTTCTGGGTACATCTTCAATATAATGTCCGTTGCTTCTTTTTTTGAATAACCTGTGTCAATCAGGCTGACCGTTTCGCTTAAATCTTTTAAGTAGAAATCATGCATGGCGACCAGTTTGGCCGTGCCTATTTCATCTCCTTTTAGCTCAATCCGGTAAGTGTTGTTGAGAATGTACTTTGACGGGTTTCTTAGCCTTATTGTAGTGAAGGCTTTGCAGTTAAGTTTGTTGTTCCAGTTGTATGTGAAACCAATAAAATCGTTTAGCATGACTAATTATTTTAAAGGTTTGTAGGGGTACATGGAATAAAGCTTTTGAGCAAGCTTTGAGAAGCGTAGCAGCTTATCTATGACTTTATCAAAGTCACAAAAGGGAAAGGAATGGTAGAAGGGGAAGACGTGTGGATGAGAAATTAGAATGTACTGTAAATCATTTTTGAATGATATGTACCATTCGTTAAGAAAGATTGTGTTACCGGAAACTTTGGGATTGAATTTGTTTTGCCGTAAGTATTTGGCAAACGATCGTGGGGAACAATTGTACATGGCTTTTGTTTTTTTGAGCCTGTACAAGAAAGTAGTAAATCGGGTTATCCTTTTTTTAAGCCTTTTTTAAGGATTTTCTACTTAACATAATATTAATCTATGGGAAGACTTTTCGATTATTATGTTAAGTAAGCCATTCTACGAGCTTGCACAATGCTATGATTAATGAAATGACAAGTCCGACAAAAAGTAATTTTCCAATTCTGTTGGCATATACGTCTCCGTAATCTGACCTATCTTCTTCGTTTTCCCAGTCTTCTTTGGATCTCCATTTACTCATTTGAGGAACTTTTTAACGTGAGCAATCTAACGATTAAAGGGAACTTTCTTTATCACATATTTATGTGATTTTTTCTTTGATATCACATTGTTGTTCCTGACGGTAATGGGCCGGAAATAAAAAAAGCAACGTCTTTTAAACGCTGCTCTAAGCTAATTCCCAGTTCGCTTTAAAAGAAAAAGTCCCCACAAATCCTTTTAAAAGCCGTGGCGAATTTACTTCTTTAATCTTACACTGCTTATCACATATTTATGTGATTTTTTCAGGTACAAGATTGTTTGCCATTAACACTTTTTTTCTCCACTGGTGTTTGAGTAGTGCGATAGCCTTTTTGGTTATAAGGGTTCTAACAACTTCATCCATCTTGCCAAAGTTTAGCCTGTAGATTGTTTCGGCTGTTGCAATGATTAGAGTGTGATCGAACTTAAAGACGTTTATAAGCTTAACGACTTTGTTCTTTAAAAGGTCTTCTATTAAATCTTCTACTTGCTTGCTTCTTAGGACTTCAATTTCTTTTATCGGGTTCATGCTTAAATTATTTGGAAGTAAGAAATGTAACCTGTTATGGTTTGTTCTTTGTGAATGTGGAGCCGTTTTAAGAGATACTTTTTCCTGAGCATTAATAAACTTACAGTATTTCTAAAAGGTCTTTCTACTGCTTTAACTGCTGCCTCTTTTTGTGATAGCAAATGGACAGCACTTTCTCTGATACTTAAATCTTCGCTCAGTAAATCAACCTGGACTTTTTGCAGTTCTTTTATCGCTTCGTTTTTCTTATCTACAAACTCTCCGTACTCTTCATTTTGCATTTGGGTTTGTAGTTCAATTTCCTGTATCTCTTTTTCGGCGGCTAAATCTAAGCTGTCTATTCTGTCACTTCTAAAAGTGGGATTTACTACGTATTTAAGAGCGATGCTTGTACTTGACTTTGGCTGATTGTCTTCTACGTAATAGATCGGGAGCACTCCTTGAATTTTCAGATCAACAATTATTTTTCTGCTTATGAGATTTCTTAAACTGTCCATTGAAATATCATTGAAGCTTAATTCTTTTTTGATCAATGTTTTTGCTGTTCTGATTGGATTGAGTTTAGTAATAAAATCAGTGCTGGTAATTTTAAAGAAACCTTGTTTTTGGTTGTAAACAAACAACTCTCCCTGGCTTGCTTCCAATACTTCTGCAGTGCCTTCTTTTTGTTTGCCGTTAGTAGTTACGTTGTAATCAACTTCTATGAGGTTTGGAGTTTTTAGGGTTTCGGCAAATACGTGTTTGACGTTGTCGAATGTTCTGTTATAAGTGTTCCAAAATCCATTAGCAAATAATGGTTGACAGCTAAAAGCAAGGCCTACAAAAATCACAAAAATCATTGCTTCAGTTTTCAGGCAACTTGATCGAAATCTAAAATCCGGGTTTGCCGGTATTACGCAAGGAGATTTCTTGAATGGATAGAATAACGGAACGCCTTGTTTTGTTAGCATGTCGAAAATTAAATGACTACCGTACGCCCATAAAAATATTTGTGTGAAAACTCCTGATCGACCGTTAACCAGTGTTTCTATTATTCCCACCAGTATTGCACCAGTGAAATAAAAGAGTAACGAATGCGTTAAAGTCCGGTGCCCAAACTTTCGATCTAAGTATTTACTGATCGGGTAGAAACATTTTCCAATTGGAGTTTTTGTATGGTCGACATCTGCAAGGATTGCAAAGAAAGCAGTCATGCCCAAATACATGGGCTTGCTTAAAATATTTATGTCGAACATACTTAGGTAAATACCTGTGAATACTGCACCGCCAACAATGTGGTTAGGACCTGACATGATCTTTTTTTTTGTGTTGTGAATTAATCTGAGCGAATAGGGGAACTTTTTTGAATCAAGGAATTGGCTTTGTTTTTTTTTATAAAAGTTTCCTTCTTGTTCTGGCAAGGAAGTAACGAGATAGCATTAATAAAACCAGTGCGATGCCGCCGATAAATCTTAAACTTTCTCCACCAAATTCTTTTGAAGTGTAACGAAGTATCGAAACTCCTGCAAGTATTAAGATTACAATGAAACTCATGTCGATCTCAGGAAGGCCACCGATATGGCGTATTTGTCTAACTACATCATCAGTAACAATGCTTTCTTTTCTGTACCTCTCACATAGTTCGAATATTACTCTTGGGTTTCCGCTGCTTTGTTCGTAAATGTGGTTACGGTATAACTCCATGTCTTCGACTTCAATATCATAAGACAGTTTGTGAATTAATTCCAGTGAGCATGATCTTGAAAGAGGTTCAATTCTAATGTGTTCAAAGTTCCAAATGAATGAAGTTCTATTGATAGGGATTTCTCTTGCAGTTGTGATAATAACGAAATGATCTTTTAATTGCTCTATGGCTTTCATTGCCCGGGGAGTTATTCCATCAACGTTGTCGATCATTAAAACATACTCATGTTTACCCGTGATTTTCAAAACTTCTTCTATCAGATTTTGAACGCTGTCACGTTGTAATTTCTGCTGAAGCTTATTATTATCGAAGTCGCTATAGAGAACTTGTTTGATTGCTTCCTTATCATTTTGGAATAAGTAAAGGAGCATGTTTACGAAAGTCAATTTTAGGTTTGCCATTTCATCGAGCTTCAAAATTTTCTTTCCTTGTAATTCGATTTGCTTTAAAAGATGGCTTTTGCCTATTCCGATTTTACCAGTTAGAATAGTATTGATGTTTTTATTTAAACAGTCAACAACCTGCATGAGTTCCTTATCTCTACCAACGATGAAACTATTACCGGCAGTTCCAAAATTTAAAAGCGATGGGTTTTTTCTCTTGCCAAAATATTTATGCATTAACCTGGACAACCATGATCTTTTTACTGTTGACATATCTTCTATGTTCTTCCTCAGTATCTCTATCGGTGTATGATTATAGATTAAAGTAGTATTGAAAGACTGGTGACCGAGTAATGTTTTTACGTTGTGTAATTCGGCACCGTTGGCAAGTAATTGAGTGGCGAAAGTGTGACGTAGAGCATGCGGATGCAGTTCACTAAAAGAAGGATTATTTTCTTTCAATCTTTCACATAATCTGTTTAAAGATTTTCTGCTTACGTGTTCGTTTTTGTTTGATGGATTTGGAAATAGGTAGTCATCTTTTTCGGCCTTGTAAGTTGTGAGATATTCTGCTAATGTTTCCAGTAATCTTGTACTGATGGGGATTTCTCTTACCAGTTCGTGACCGCGTTTTTTTAATGATCTGATAAGTACTACTTTCTTTTTAAAATCAAAGTTTTCCATCTTAAGAGTTACGCATTCCGTTGCCCTCAATCCGCAATCCATCATTAATAGAATGGCTGTCTTATGTTTGACGTTTGTAACTGTGCTCAAAAGTTTGTCTGACTTTCTTTTATCTAAGTAATCGACTTCGCCTGTCCTTTTCAGGGTGGCTTTTGGCTGTTTGCTTTCCGGTTTTTCTTCCGGTTTTTCTGAGTTTAGGTGATTAAAAGCGTCTCTGCTTTCCTGCAATTCCTGCATTTCTTCCAGTTCCGGGCAAATTTCTTGCTCGTCCTGTCTGGGTTCAAGTGTGTTCATTATTATGGATTGTTGATGAAAAAGAAGCTTGTAGCGGGGGGTTTGGGGGGTGGACTTAATTAATATTTTGTCACCCGGTAATTTTGGGGAGAAGTAGACAAAAAAGCAAGGAGCAATTTACGCTTTAAAGCGCGGTTGCTCCTTTTTAAAAAAATAATTGGCTGAGAATTGTTAAAAAGCAGCCTTCGATTTTATGTAAAGGTTTAAAATATCCTTCCTGATCAAACTCTCTTCGTTGCGCCTCTGGATTTTCAAAGCTTCAATTTCGTACTGGTAACTTAAGAAGCTTGTCGGCGTTATCTCGTTTCTTGAATATTGCTTTTCAAAGATGTGAAACGTCTTTTCTTTGAAATCGTATAGGATTTTTTTTGCGTTAAAATCTTCTATTGAGATTTTTATGCCTTCGTAAATAAGTTCTATTTCCGATTTCAAACTCTTAGTCTCGAGCATATTTAAAGCGATGATGGACTTTATCCGTTGGTCTGTTTCCTTCTTTACTTTACGGGCTTGTATGAATGGCTGAAGGTTTAGAGATAGGCCGAAACCGCCTGTGAATGGTGAGTAACTCGGTGATGGTAAATAGTCGAAGTAGGATCGCTTTATTTCGGTTTTAAAAACTTCAATTTCTGCGTTTGTTTTCTCCTGATAAAAAGTATCAATGTTTGCCTTTAAGCTGTCCAACTGCTTTACCTGTAATTGACCTGGTGCGTAATGCCAACCAAATAATAAAGCGGCTAAAATCTTTGCCTTCCAATAACGCGCGACTTTCCGCGCCCGTAGCTTTCTTTGATAAATCTTCAACTGTTTAAATGCGTCTACGATTGTCATTTTTTTTCTTGTTTTTTGGTTTTCGAAAAAAGAGTTTTCATTATGACCTAAGCAAAACTTTTTTTTTGAAGCTTGCTTTTTTGGCTTTGGTACCTGATAGTTATTTCTAACTATTACAGCTGGAAGCTGTCATTGAGTTTCTTTTCGTCTCAGGACTAAGCTAATGAAGTAAGGAATTGATTTTTGCTTTCAACAGATGGAAATGAAAGTAATCTATAGCTGCTCGCAAAACCTTTATTGCCACCTATATAAAGTTTAACGATGTTGTCCACTTCAACTTTGTTTAAATCAGCTACTTTAATTTTTCTGCCTCCGAATTGTTGATAATCGTAGTCGGCATAAGAAGAAGAAAATCCGTTTAAAACTACTTTTACACTTGCTGGAGTTATTTGCTTTTGCATTTTATTTACGCCGAATTTAAGGTTGCCGCCCGTTTTTGTTATTTTGATACTGGTTTGGTTATGACCTAAGCAAAACTTTTTTTTTGAAGCTTGCTTTTTTGGTTTGGTACCTGATAGTTGGGCGAAAGCTACCTTCCTGATTTTCTCAGTGCTTCGGTACGTTCTAATTCTTCGCCAGACAATAAGTAAGGATTTTCTTTTTCCGCATCCTCTTTTAAACATTCCTCATTTAGTTCGTTGAAAAATGCTTCAATATTAGGATGCTGTAATCCAACCGCACCACCGCTTTTAGGAAAGTGCTTTTTAAATAATTCAGTTGTTGTCATTGTTATGATTTTTAGGTTTTAAAAATTGCCGGTCTTTCCCGGCTGCCAGGGCTTCATTGTTGTTTGTCGGCTTAAAGTGAATTACTTCACCGTAGGTTATTTATTATTTACTTCATAGGTTGTACTGTTTCCCAAACAGCCTCGACCTCCATAATTTTCAAACCGCCATTTATAATTTGAAAGAACTTTATTAATCAACCGCCTTCGCCCAACAATACGTTTTATGCAAGTGGGTCTGGACGAATATATCCTCAACATTTGTTCGCTATCATCTTCGGTTGTGGTTCAGCAGAAGTGCATAAAATCCCACCTGCATAAAGCCTCAACGTTAGCAGTAAGCACTACTATCCTTTTCAGCAGAAAGAACAATAGTACTTGCAGGTAAAGTGTCAAACCAATTTGAAAGTTTATCATAAAGCATTTCGTATTTATTAGCGGGATGCACATATTCAACTTCTTCTTCAAATCTATTTTTCAATACTGTGATTGTTTCGCCCAGGGCTAATTCTATCAACCCTAATTCTTCCGCTGTTAGTGATAATTGATTTGCCATTTTAATTTTATTTTTAATTTGAAAGTTTCTGATTAATAGCCCGTGCCTACTGCTAACACTGCATAGGCAAAAGCGGGGCACCGGAGATGAAATAAACGTTTGGCAGGTTTTCAGGTTTTGTTTCTCGCATGGCTGTTTTTTTATTTGGGTTAAAAAATATTCTCCCAGGCAGATTTTAAAAATGTGCGTTATCCTGGACGTTTTGTTAGTATTTCTCCTGCAGCAACGTCATATCTGGCTATGACTGCAGAAAGAATGCCGGTGCGTTCGTCATTTCTCATTAGCTCCAATCTGTTGAGGTAGCGTTTTATTTTCCTTTTAATTCTTTGCCTGTCTCTAAAATCAATGCCTATGTATGTGAAGTCCTGTAAGACTTCAGGCTCAGGGTAATTCATGTAAATACTTTCCTTTGCACGGCCTTGTCTTGTCTGGCTGTAATAGTCAATCTTTCTCCAACCTATTAACGCTTCGTCGTACATCGGGCAAGAGTAATGTGAAATCATTGCTTTGCTCTTTACCGTCTTCACGGTATTTAAAAATCTGATGTGATCTTCTATTTCCCAATCAAATCTGTAAAGGTTGCTTTGAGATTTTCTTGAAGATTTTAGGTAAGGTGGGTCAAAATAAAAGAAGGTATTTCCCTCGTCAAATCTGTCTATGATGCCGGCATAGTCCACGTTAAAAACTTTGACTGCGGACATCGCTATTTCTGACGATGTTGGAGCACCGGCCTTGATTTGGTTTTTGTAATTCTGAGTTATTGATCGATCAACGTCATTTATAATTATGACTGCAGCAGGTGTTTTGAAGTTGAATAATACGCCGCCGTTACCGACCATTGGCTCGAGGTAAATTTCATGCTTCGGGATTTGGTTGATGATGGTTTGGTAAGTTCCATTTCCCGACTTGCCACCGTTGTAAGTTGAGTATGCCTTTTCCATAAAAAAATGTGCGTTACAGGCGCACCCCTGTTTTTAGGTTAATTACTTTATTTAGGATTTACAATAAATACCGCTACGACTTTAGCAGAACCGGGTAAGTGTTTGCCAATTGACTGTATAACGTTATTATCCTGTCATCGATGCTTCTTCTAAAAACGTGAAGCGTTACCTTCTTATCAATTTTATCTGTTTCAATAAAGCTTTGAATATCGCTTACTAATCTTTCAGCATTTGCAATTCTGTCTTTTATTGCTGCTCGTTTCGCTAATAATGTTAAGCTGTCCATTTGTGGGTTTTTTGTGTTTTCGAATTGAATGTGTCATAAAAAAATGTGCGTTACAGGCGCACCCCTGTTTTTAGGTTAATTACTTTTTTGGGTTTACAATAAATACCGCTACGACTTTAGCAGGTGAACCGACCTGACTTAAAGAAGTGTTCCAAAAAGCTTTGTAAACTTTTCCTGAGACTTCTAAATAGGAATATGTTTGGAACATTTGGAAAGGCTTGCCTTTTTCCATTTCGAAAGTTACCAGTGGTGATGTGTGCTGGATTACGGATAATTCTGAAAAGTTTCTCATTTTGATTTGTGGGTATTAAAAATGTGCGTTACAGGCGCACCCCTGTTTTTAGATTAATTACTTTTTGGCGTTACTTTAAACCTTGCGATTATTCTTTCTTTTTGGAGCTCAGGGTCTTTCCATAACGAGGAATTCCAGTAAACTTTTAAATGTCCGTTGCCGGGTACTTTTTCCTCTTTAAAATATTGGTACATCATAAATGGTGCACCTTCTTCTAAATCGCATTTTACTACTACTGATGTGAGATTGATAATCTGCATTTTTGATTTGTGGGTTTTAATAATTAAGAAATGACGATGACTGCAGCAGGTGTTTTGAAGGTAATGGACCTGTCATGTTTTGACCTGGACGGGTTTTTAAAAACATGAATTGAAAAAAAATAAAACTTAGCGACAAGCCTTTTTCTGCACTCATACATTGGGCATATAAACCACGCTATGAAGTTCATATGTGTTGCTAATGTTACGGTATGGCCGTGCGTGTTAACCACTGCTGGTTATGCTGCCCTTTGTATGCTGGTTTGTGCAGAAAATACCTTTGCGATGCTTTTTTTTTTTTAATAAAAAAGAGTTTCCTCTGCCTTGCTGCCGCATGGCTTCTTTGTAATGGAATGTAGGTTTGCACGTAGCGCAGCGAAGGGCTAACCGGAATGGAATGGAAAAGACAAATAGAAAAGACCTTACTGCCGTAGGCCTCAAGGGAGCGGCGCGGACTTGTTCAAAATGTGCGGCCAAGCAGTTTTGGTTTGGCGCGTAGCCAAAACAAAACTGATTAACCTTACTGCCGTTGGCCCGTGCTTCCGGCGTGAAGCTGTTTACGAGTAAAGCAAGTACAAAAAAAGCTGTGTAGATGTTGACAAAATGGAAGGGCAACGGCTGTTTTTTGCCCTGCCATTTTGTTGACAGATACTTAACATAATGCAGAATTATAAGCGAAGCACTACCCGTGAAAAATAAAAATTCCCGTGCTTTGATTATAATTTTCATTATGTTAAAGGCTTTTTTTGTACTTGCTTTACTTCCTGCCGCGTGTTACACGTTCAGGGATTTAACCAGGCGTTTAGAAATGTCACCAACTTCACTACAGGCCAAAGCAAAAAAAAAGGATGACTGAGATTGCGGTTACGATTATCGTTGTTATTATCAGTGCCTCGATAAAAATTATTATCCGGTTTATTAGTCTTATCCGGCGCTCTTTCTTTTCCCGTGCTTTCACTTCTTTGTAAATCTGAAGCTGGTGGTTTTCATCAATGTACATGTGGTCTACTTCATCAAAATAGTTCGATAGTTCTTGTTTCATGATTTTAAGATTTTAATGTTTTAGAATAAAACTGTTTGGCGTGACTTGCGGAATACTGCTTGCAATTCTTCATTAATCGGTGCGGTGAAATCTGTAATAATGATGTTTGCTTTCGGCTTGTATTCGGGGTATAAAAAAAAGAAGTTGCCTTGATGGTGGTCTGCAACTTCTTTGGAAATTCTTTTGAAATGCTTCAAGTATAGAGCGAGGTTTTTGCAGTAGATAACTTTAAAATTTTCATCTGTGATTACTCTGGAAGTTTCGTCTTTTTCAACCGCTTCTATAAATAGGCTCGTCTCGTAATCAACAATAATTTTTGGGTCTTTAATTCCGGTTTGCCTTCCTTCTTTTGTGTGTCCGTTTTTCAAATCTTCGCTGCATCCCCAAACTCTGGCGTTTATTTTTTCTGACTTAAGATTTTGAAGAATGATTTCTTTTTCTTTCTTGAATTGTTCCGGCGACATTTGGCCGGCTGCTTTTTCCAACTTTTGTAGTTTGTCCATTTCATCGCTCTTGCTCATGTATTTGGTTACGTAATCGCTGACGCTTTGAATGTTCTTCAATCCGTGAATGTCGCTGCTGTTGGGATTTTCCCAATTAGTTTTCAAACCTTCTTCGTAGGCTTTCCTTTGTTTTTCTTCCGGCCATTTTTGTAAAAGTTCATTCCTGACTCTAAAACCTTCTTTGTGAAATTCTTCCTGGGAGTTCTTGTAGGTTTCAATGTAACCGAGGTGTGAAATAATCCTATTCCAGTAAAGCCGTACAAGTCTGTGAGAAATATACTTGTCGATGATGATGTGATAATGCAGGTTTCCGTTTTTTTGTCTTTCTGCTCTCCAAACATAGTTTTTGACTTTATGACTTCTACCTATTTGTGTGGTGAATTGGTTGAGCGCTTTTTGGTGGAGTTCTTTATCGGTGTGCTTTTGTTCGGTGGGTAACGTTAGGGTTACGAATGTTGGTTGAAATAGAGGGAAACCGTTATCAGCCTTCGGCGAGTTTTTTAAAGCTTCAATCCAATTATAAAGAAGGACTTTAATTTTCATTCGATTTTTCCTATTCATTAATCCAGTTGCTTCGTTATTCCGCAAATTTTTTTCGTTGGTGGATTGCTTCAGGGATTTGCTTTTCCTTTTTGCGCCAAACTCTTCGAAATACTTTCTCACCACTAAACGATCTCCGTTAATGCTTAGAACGTCTGGAATATCAATGAACGGGCTGTTAATCATGTGGGGCTTTTTTAGCGTTTTTTTAGAGGCGGGATTGCGTGAGCGTGGGATGATTAGACAAGCCAATAAGAGCGGATTTATCCGGACTGTATGTTTCTTCTATGCATTGGATCAACCATTTACAAAATTCTAATGTTTGCTTTGACCTGGCTTTTGTATTAAGCTGAGTTGTTGTTTTATCCGGACAATCAAAGTTTAATGGGAATGAAAGGGGTTGTGTCTGGCTAAAATATAACCACGTTCTTTTTTGAGATGGAAAACCAAACCAATGTTGGTTGATGCTTATAATATTCTTTTTTACTATACCTGGTAATTTCCATAAGCCGCTTCCTGCAGGATGCTCTAATATGCCTCCATTTTGATTTACTTTTTCGATACAGAAGTATGCTAAATCTTTTTCTCTGATATTGACCTTAGCGAAGGCTTTAAGCTTTGACCATTGGGCGCAAGGAGGGTGACAGATCACGGGGTTGTTACCAGTGAAATTGTATGCATCTCGCTCCGTATCCCAAATATCTAAACCGGAAATCTTTTTGTAATTGGAGTTTTGCATCGCACATAAAATGGAGATCATGCGGCGGGGAGTTGAGCTTGTTTAACCGGGGCGTTTGTGTTTGGTTGTTGTGGTTTTTTTTCCATGGCCAAAGTGATCAGGGAAAGTCTTGTAACTGCGAAATCTGTTTCTGGGTACATCTTCAATATAATGTCCGTTGCTTCTTTTTTTGAATAACCTGTGTCAATCAGGCTGACCGTT
>MWWH01000498.1_pt1 | contig 11363 bp, 17 predicted proteins | sample 1047231 | NCBI WGS metagenome assembly MWWH01 (sample SAMN06349967, study PRJNA376086) | soil metagenome | isolation source: MG3-2 sample Antarctic (ecotone) soil | place: Antarctica | collected 2015-01-13 | reverse complement strand
CTATGCGAGTGCGGCGCTTGGCAAGTCTGCGGCTGCGGTAGATTCGACCCTGCAGCCGCTCACCGGCTACGACTACAAGCGTTACCCCCACGACCGCGCTCGCGATGCTGACGGCGCCGCTCAAGAAGGGAGAGAGCCCCATTGCCACGCCGGTGATGATCCCGACCCACACGTCCAGGGCGCCCGCGGCGGCCGTGGAGAGGAGTTTGAGCAGGAAACCCACGGGGAGGAGCCTACCCGCGAGGTTTGCCCCATGCAATCAAGAGGCTCCATGCGTTCTCGGAAACCCGCCGTTGCGCCGTGCTGTGTCCGCGTCCACAGTCGAGGCCACGTAGCTACCTCACGAACCGGTAGCGCCTGGTGAGGGACGGCGCTACGATGCCTCGACAGCCGTACAGGGGCGAACCTAAAGACAGGAGAATGGATCGTGGGCAAGGTGTTGTTAATTGTGCTGGTGGTATTAGTGGCGCTGGTCGTGATTGGGTATCTCCTGGGCAAAAGAGGCGGCGCGAGGCGTCACTAGCTAGGACTAGAAAAGCCGGAGCCCCGCGAGAAGCAGGACCCCGGCCGCAAGGAACCTAGCGCCCTTGCCGTCGGCGCACGATCTCAGCGGCCTCTTCCTCGTCTATATTCCACAGGAAGGCGATAAGCCCCGGGTAGTCCATGTTCTCAAAGTCCATGCCGGCGAGGTCCCCTACGGAAGCCGCGATGCATTCGTCGCGGAAGCTCATCATCTTCGCCCATGCTTCGGCCTGTTCCGACCCGTCCCAGCTGCGCACCTTATCCGCATCCGCAAAGTTCGGGTAAAAAGCCGGGACCGTCCTCTCTTCACTCATCGCGTCACTCTCCCCGGTAGGCACCCTCACGACCATGTCTTCCAGCTCGGGGGAGAGGCCGGGGTTCACGCCGTGACGTTTTAGGGCGGCGATAGCTTCCTCCAGCGTGGCGTTGTCACCGATCCCCGGCTCCAACTCTTGCGCCCTCTTGATAACGCCCTTCGCTTGACGCATCAACGCAGCCATACCTTTGATCTCCGCCTCCATCGACGCGTGCAACTCCTCCGATAGCCCCAAGGCTCCGAGTAACACATCTCGCTCGCTTGAGGGCAGGTTATCAAACCCCGAAGGTAGCTCGTGGCCGACGTCCTCACCGTCCACGAACCTCTTCGCGTCCTCCTCTATTTCATCCCACACTCGCCGCGCATCAGCGCTCAGGCCCGCGACGATCTCCCCTAGGTCTCTCCGCAATTGCTCGGTATCTCGCACTTATCCGTTCTCCTCTCAGTAAAGGCCGGGACCATGTAGCCCCGGCCCGCCCGTAAGTCATCACTTAGAAGGTATCGACGGCCCCTACCATGTCCTTCGTATACAGAGGCCCGGCGCTCCAGCAGTTACCGCCGTCCCACGTCCCCACGTGGTTTCTACGGTCCAGGTCAGCCGGAGCCTCCGGGGACGGGCCGTAGATGGCATAACTGCCGTCGGCTAAACGGAATACCGCAACCCGCCCATCCTCGAACCGTCCCCGGTGGCTGCGGCTCCGGCCTTCGCGGATAGCTTCGTTCGCGTCGCTGTACATGTTATTCCTCTCCTCTCTAAAACAGCGTCAGGTATTCGCCCGAGTCTATGTGCTCTTGGAAGTTCGCCCGCACCTCCTCGAAGCCCGCCGAGTTCGCGGCAAATTCGCCTATGTTCCAATAGGCGATCTCTTGCGCGTCGAGCGTGTATGCGTGGCAGCCATGGCCGCCAAACCACACGAGCAGGGTGTCGTTTGCGGGGTCGAAGCGGACGAACCGCGCCCCGTCGAGTTGTTCGCCCAGGTTCATCTCTCTCCTCTCGATAAAGGGCCGGGACCATGAGAGCCCCGGCCCGCTGTTACCTCGTCGTGCTAACTCCCCGTCGGCGATGCCTCCCTCGGAGAGGGACGCCACAAGAAACTTTTGTCGAAGGTTAGCCAGTCCGGGTCGTCCATAGGCTCGGGCTCTTCGGCCAGCAGGTTTCCACGAAGGCGCCCACGAGACGAACCTTCTCCTCCTCATCGAGGCGCAGTACCACGTCGAGGTCTTTTCCGAAGCCGCACCGAGGCCAGTACCCGCCGCGGCCGAGCAGTTCCTCGACGGTCAGTTCAGCCCCAGCGTCGTTGGCGCGCTCCACTAACTCCTCGACGCCCCGGATGCCCCTCGACTCCGCTAGTTCCACCAGGACCCGCTCCAGCGCGGTCGTGCAGTAGTTCGTCATCTCCATGCTGATCTCCTCTCCTCAAGAATCTCCGCTTGCCTGGGATAGCTCCGCTAGGGCCGCGGTGGTCCCCGGCTCCTGTAAGGCATGGGCTATCAGCTCGTAACGAGGATGTAGAGGACCGTGGGGGCCGCGAAGAGCAGCCCCGTTAGTATCGCCCGGATCACAGGACGCCGTGGGCGCCGGCGCACTCGGGACAAAGCATGTCGCCCTCAAAGAACGTCAGGTGGTCCTCGGGGACCTCGACCAGCTCACGATGCCGGAACCTCCGGCCGCATCCCGCGCACGGGGCGGTCTTCTTGCGCACGACCCGGACGGCCGACACGTGCTTGCACTCGCCACCCCGGAAGTCCGGGCAGGAGCAGCGCGGAGTCGGGACCAGGCGGACAGTGTAGACGGCCGAACCCGAGCAGCTAGGCACCTTGTAGACGCCCCGGTGGAACGAGAGCGCGATGCTCTCCGCGTGGTCGACGTAGAGGGTGAGGGCGCGGTCGGCGCGGGTCTCCTTGCGGGGGGTAGTTGGTGGCGCGGGTGCTATGCTCTTCATTGTCAACACCTCCAGAGTGTTGGCCGGGCTCCGGGGTGTGCTACCACCGCCGGGGCCGTTTCTTTTGACACCCGTATTCTCTCAAATATCCGCCCACTTGTCTACAGTTATCTAGCTTTTTATAGAATGTTTCTGTAGAATATAGACCAATCCGGCGGCAGGCCGGGAGTGAGAGGAGGTCAAGGTGAAGCACGTAGGTGAGCTAGTCCGCTACCACCGTGGCGAGGCAGACATTACGCAGGAGGAGCTAGCAAAGAAGGCCGGTATAAGCCCCACGACGGTAGTGAGGATAGAGAGTGGAGATATCCTGCAACCGCGCCCGGCGACGCTTAGGAAGATCGCAACGGCGCTAGGAATAGACTCTGCCGCGCTCGTATGGTTCTTGCCTCCCGACCCCCTTCAAACTCACGCCGGTCCCTTTACCACCGTTTACCAGCAGGATGAAGGCTGGTGGATCGGCTACGTCGAGGAGCTGCCCGGCGCCAACGCCCAGGAGCGGACCATCGAGGAGGCCCGCGAGAGCCTCGTGGAAGCCATCAGGGACGTACTGGAGGCCAATAGAGAGCTTACCCGGACCGAGTTCGGGGACCGGGACGTCGTGCGCGAGACCATCCGCATCCCCGTGTGAAGCGGCGCCAGCTTCTCGACCACCTCAAGGCCAACGGGTGCGAGTTCTTGCGGGAGGGAACCCGGCACACCATCTACGTCAACCGGGAGGCCGGCCGCAGCTCGGCGGTGCCACGCCACTCGGAGATCACGAACAATATGGCCCGGAAGATTTGCCGGGATCTCGGTATACCGCCACCGTAGACACAACATCTAGACACTTCTTCCTCACGAGCCACCCGCCTATAGCGGATTAATCAGAGGTTGAACCCTTGATTATTCACATATGAGAATTCACGTAGTACAATATAGGAAAGGAACAAGGTAACAGAGTTGGAGGGTAGATGGTCGGCAAAGAGGTTAGGCGTCGGCGGGAGGAGCTAGGGCTAACAGGCGCACAGCTCGCTGTGAGGGCCGGTATGGCGCCCTCGACGGTATCCCAGATCGAAACCGGCAAGAGGAGCCCTAGCTCGATTAGCGTCGTCAAGTTGGCGGACGCCCTCGGCGTGGAGGTCGGGGATTTATTCCCTTTAGTCCAAGCGTCGTTCGCATTTGAGGACCTGGCCGATGAAGAGAATCGCCAGTTGCAGCTCCAAGACGAGCGGCGCACCCAAGATATTCTTCTGCAGTATCCCTCCGAAGAAGAGCGAAACGAACTCTTAGAGAAGAATGTTGGCTTTCACGCTTACTACAACGAGCTTGCCCGTAACTTGATCGCGGCCGCAAAAGAGAAAGATATGGATGTTAATGGCACGGCTACCATACTGGGCTTCTTCTTTGGGAAGGGCCTTCAGGACGCTCTAGAGGAGAATGGCGTTATTGCTTATGTCAATTCGGTTCTTCAAGGGAAAGTGGAGGCAACCCCTAGGGAGCGCGAAAGCTGCAGGAGCTTCTCAATGAGAATCAGTGCCGAGATCGCCGAGGCCGCGAGGCTCGTTGAAGAAGCGCGAGATCTCGCCCGCCAACGACACAGCGCCGCTCACGAGGCAGAACTCGGCATACCGGACATTGAGGCTTACCTAGCGAATGTCTCGTCAAAGAAGTAAGCAAAAAGAAAGGCCGGGCGAGCACCCGGCCAAACCAGAAACCGCCACTCTCAAGGAGGTTTAGCTAGATGATACCAAAGGGCGAACAGGCGGACACCGTCGAGCTTCTCGACAACATCCCCGAGGAAATGCGCCGCCGCCCGCAATGGGTGGTGTGGAAGCTGGAGACGAGGGGCGACAAGCTCACCAAAATTCCCTACATCGGCGGCGGCGTGGGCAAGGCATCCTCTACGGACTCCGAGACCTGGCGCACCTTCGACGAGGCGGCCCAGACCCTCAAGACCGGCCGCTACGATGGTATCGGGTTCGTATTCAGTAGCGGCGACCCGTTCGCGGGCGTGGACCTCGATAGGTGCCGCAACCCAGAGACGGGCGAGCTCGAGGAGTGGGCGGCGCGGATCGTCCAGGACCTCGACGGCTACGCGGAGGCGAGCCCGTCCGGGACCGGCGTACACATCATCGTGAGAGGCAAGGCGCACAACAAGAAGCGCGGCAAAGTCGAGGCTTACAGCTCCGAGCGGTACTTCACCATGACCGGGGCGCAGTTGTGATTATCCCTGAGCGCCAGGCCGAACTCGACGCCCTCACCCGCAAGTATCTAAGCGACCCCGAGCCGGAGCCGAGCAACAACCGTCACCATGCAGCCGGTCCACCGCCGGACCTCTCGGATGAGAAGGTTATCGAGAAACTACGCGCTCAGAGGAACGGTAAATTCGACCGCCTATGGCACGGCGACCTATCAGACTACGGCGACGACCACAGCGCCGCCGACGATGGTTTCGTAAATAAGGTGTGGTCCTACACCCAGGATGAAGAGCAGGTTTATCGTATTCACGCCGCATCTGGACTAAGTCGGCAAAAAAGTGCCCGGCCGGACTATCTACGACGTTCTGTCAACCGCGCCCGTAAGAATGTTTCATGGTTCTACGAGTGGTCTAAAGAAAAGAAGAACTCCACTAACTCCGGTAACCCTGGTAACTCCGGTAACCCTGGTAACTCCGGTAACCCTGGTAACCCAACGCAGCCGATGACCGCCGCCGAGCTTATGGAGATGACGTTTGAGCCTACGCGATGGGTAGTGCCGGACGTGTTGCCGGAGGGATTATCACTCCTCGTTGGCAAGCCGAAAAAAGGGAAGTCGTGGATGGCGCTCGGGATGTGCGAGGCCGTCGCGGTTGGCGGCGTAGCCTTCGGGACGAGAAGCGTGGATCAGGGCGACACGCTTTACCTGGCCCTCGAAGACAACACAAAGCGGCTGCAGAAGCGGCTAAGGAAGGTCCTCGACGGGCGGGCGGCTCCCGAGAAGATGCACCTACACACCGTGTGGCCGCGCCTCGATGAGGGCGGAGCCGAGCAGCTGGACGAGTGGCTCACGGAGCACCCGGAGGCCCGTCTCGTCGTCATAGACACGCTGGCGAAGATCCGCAAGCCCGCCGGCGGTGCGAATATCTACGCCGAAGACTATGCCGCTCTTGAACTTCTCCTACCTCTGGCCGCGAAGCACGGCGTAGCCATCGTGGTCGTACATCACCTCCGGAAGATGGCGGCGTCCGACCCGATGGACGAGATCAGCTCCTCGACTGGACTAACCGCCGGTGTGGATGGTTTCCTGATACTCCGGCGGACGCCTGGCAGCAAGGGACCAACGCTATATGTTGACGGCCGCGACATTGAGGAGCCAACCGAGTACGCGCTCCACTGGAACATCAACACGGCTACCTGGACCATCGAGGGCGACGCCGAAGAGGTCCACATCTCCAAGGAGCGAGCGGACATCCTCCTCACTCTGAATCGAAGCCCGGAGCCCATGACACCTAAAGAGGTAGCGGACGTGATGCCGGGCGGCAAGTACGGCAGCGTGAAAAAGCTTATGTGGACGATGTTGGGCGACGGCCAGCTTATCAAGGATGAGAAGGGCCGCTACTCGCCAGCTAATCCTACTGACCCTGGTAACCCTGCCGGTAACCCTGGTAACCCGCGAAGAACTGATACCTATAGGGATAATGGGGATACGGTTACCGGAGTTACCGGGGTTACCGGGGTGGGGGAGTGTCTCCACAGGACGCCAACGGGCTACCCGTGCGATGAGTGCGAGGTAGAGGACCTTTTCGGGGGCGACGAATGAGCCGGTCCAGGATCAAGTGTGCCGCTTGCAAGAAGCGCATACCCAACCACGAGCCCGACCTCATCCTGCAGGACCTCGACGGCGGCGGGCCGCCCCGCTTCTTCCACACGAGGTGTGGAGGCGCGGCCTACGCGGTGGTTATGAACGAGCCGAATCTCTACCGTCTGACCGTCCGCCACGTTGAGGAGGTTACTAACTGATGCCTCGCACGGTAGCGCCGCCGCTTGACGATCCTCGCCTCTGGAGGCGGCTCGTAGCCCGGACACACCCTGACGCCGGCGGTGACCACGAGTTGTTTATATGGTGCGGGGTGGTGAGAAATGCGGTATGCGGTGGCGAGCTGCAGGTCGAGCCCAAGAGACCGGAGACCCGGCACACTCCCTGGACGCCGCCACCGCCCGACGATAGGCCGCGCATACGCTACCCGGACGGCACGGACTTCGAGGAGCTTACGCGCCAAGCCTTGCGCGTAGGTGGTCCATACGCTGCCGTACTCTCTCTCCTGGCCTCCTGTCACCCACTAACGCACCTGGCCCACGAAGAGGCTAGAGGAGCGTCCTACAAGCGTCTCGCAGCTATCGCCCACGCCCACGGTATGACCCCGAAGGAGCGGAGCGGCTGGTACAGGTGCGCGGAGAGTATCCCGCTCTCCGACCGTCACGCCTCGCACATCCTCGGGCGGCTGAAACGGCGGGCGGCTTGACACGCTGCGATGAACAAAGGAGCACATAATTGACTGATGCGCCGACTTCCAACGGCATGGCTACACCCGGAGCATGGGGAGATGAACCGCTACCGAAGAGGGCAGCGGGCCGGGGTCTACTACCCTCGACGTGGCTCGGCCGGTCCCTCCGGCTGGCTTACGTGGGGGTTGACGGTAAGGGCGTCGAGACGTCCGCCATCCTGCTCGATTGGTGCGGAACGGGTCCCGTGTTCAACCTCGCTGGCGGCAAGGTCCTGGTCACCTGGGACCGGCTCGTGATGCTGGAGTTGTCCAATGACTGACACTGCGGGGGGAGGGGGGGCTTAGTTGACGGTTCAATGCAAGGCGAATAAGCGGGACGGAACGGCATGTACCTTGCCCGCTACCGGGCAGGGTGGCCTTTGTTGGGCCCACGACCCGAAGAACGCCGAGAAGCGCCGTAAAGGGCAATCTCGTGGCGGCAGAGGCAAGCCCAGCCGGGAGATACGCGACCTCAAGAGGGAGCTGGAGCGGCTCGCCAAAGACGTCCTAACCGGCGAGGTGGACAAGGGCACGGGCGCGGTGGTGAACCAGATCATGCACACCCGGCTCCGTGCGGTGGAGCTCGAACGCAAGGTCAAGGAAACCGATGAATTGGAAGAGCGCATCGAGCAGTTGGAGCAGAAAGGAGGCGAGCGATGGAGAGCGTAAGAAAACGTTTGGAGCGCCTGGAGCAACAGCTGAGGCGGACAGCTCCGCTAGCGCCGGAGCAACCCGGTGGGCTCGCTGAAGAGGTCCGCGAGATAGACAAGAATATCGCCCGACTCGAAGCCGAAATAGCGGAGGCCGAGGCAGACATGACGCACGAAGAGCTGGCCCGTTCCCGGGCCGAGTTTGAGGAGTTCGACGCGACCCTGGTCGGGCTGTCGCTGGACGAGAAGATAGAGGCCCTCGAAGCCGAGATCGCGGCCGAAGAAGGAAGGATCAGGGAGGGAGAGAGATGGGAGACGTGAGACCCGTGATGTAGACAAACGCGGAGCACGGCCAGAAAAACGAAGCCAAGACGACCAAAGCGGCAAAAGGAGAAAGACATGTTCGAGCAACAGCAGATGGAGCGGGCGCTGGAGCGCCAGGAGCACCAGAAGTCCGCGCTCTTCCGGGCGGACGGCGCGCGGCTCTTCGGCGACGAGGAGTACGAAGAGCGCCTGGCAGCCATCAAGCGAGAGTTCACCGCGGCGATGGACTCCATCGAGTCCTCCCTGGACGAGAAGATAGCCGGCGCCGAAGAGTCCCTCTTGATCTTGGAGAACGCCGACCCGACCGACGCCCTCACTACCGAGGAGCTGGAAGGTGCCAACGCCCGACGTCCGTTCGTGAGCGACGAGGCTTTCAGCTTGCCGTTAGACAAGCTGGTAGACCGCTGCCGCGCGGTCCTCGCCCAGGGCGACAGGCCGGCGATGTTTCTCTACGCGCTCTACGCAACCCAGCGTGTCGGAGGCGATGCTGGGAACCCTGCCGGGGAGTACCTGGAGAGGAAGTACGGTAACGCGGAGAGCACTTTCGTCGGGGAGACCACGGGCGCCGGAGCCGAAGCCGTCCGGGAGGTCGTGGCGGAGCTGAAGAGAAAGCTGGACCCGTCCGGGGAGAAGAAGCGAGAGGCGGCGCTCAAGGAGGTGGAGGATTCGAGGAGCCTGAAGACCGCTGCCGCGTACCGCCGACGCGGGGCCAGAAGCGCGGGCGAGCTGTACTCGAACGAGAAGTACCGGCGCGTGAGTTGACACTCCTCGCGGCTCGAATACTGAAGGGATGTACGAGGAGGTAGAAGCGCGGGGGTTGCTGATGCCGGGTTCGCCATGCTCCGGTGACGGTGACGCGCCGCCTTCTCCCTCGCAGCCGCAGCCGGTGACGTCCCCTCTCTGCGTCACCGGCGCGGGATCTCCCGAATGTGTACCGTGGTGGACATGGCGCAGGGACCCACAGAGCCGACAGGGAGCGACCAGCCTACGACCAGTCGAGCGACCAGGCGGCGCGTCACCGTGCGCGAGGCGGCCGGCGAGCTCGGGATCACGGTCGAGGCCGTGCGAGGTCGCATCAAGCGCGGCACGTTGGGCCATCACAAGGACGGCGGCACGGTCTACGTCCTGCTACCCATGGACCAGGCGCAGCCGGACCCGGCCAGTCGAGCGACCAGTCGACAACCGGACCATGACCAGACGGCCGACGATTCGCGCCTGGTCGAGGTTTTGGAGGAACAAAACGCCTACCTCCGGGAGCAGCTCGGCGAGGAGAGGGAGGCCAGGAGGCGCGCGGACATGCTCCTCGCACGCTTAACGGAGGCCAACGCGAGCATGGCCGGGCAGATACAAGAGCTCACGGCGCCGGATCAGGGGACACACGGGCCGGAGAGTGGCGCGGAGAGCGAGGCTGGTACGTCGGCACCACCGGAACGGGAGACGCCATCCTCGCGCCCTGAACGTAGTTGGTGGCGCCGGTTCTTCGGGTTCGAGTAGCACACCTCGCAGGCGTAGATCGACCACTGCAACCAATACCCCTCCTTGTTAGTCTGCGTTAGTCTTATCGGGCGTCCCCGGATCGTGGCACGATCGGTCCGTTGCCTGCCTGGTTTCCGTTGCAAAAGCGGAGGTTGTGCGTTTCGTAAGCGCGTTCGGTTCGCAAGTGTCCGATCCTGCGCTATCGAGCAGGATATGATGGAAAGAGGTCGTCGAGTGTTTGAGGAGGATCGTTGTGACCGTGGACTCCGACAAGGATCTTCAGGGGCTGCGCAGGGTGGGGCGTGTCGTGGCCCTGGCCAGGGACGAGATGAAGCGAGCCGTCGAGCCCGGCATGACCACCCGGGAGCTCGACCGAATCGGCGCCGGCGTCTTCGAGAGGTACGGGGCACGGTCCGCCCCCAACCTGGTGTACGGTTTCCCGGGCACCAACTGCATCAGCCTGAACGACGAAGCCGTTCACGGCATCCCGAGTCCGGAGCGCACGATCCGGCCGGGAGACCTGGTGAAGATCGACGTCACCGCCGAACTCGGCGGCTACATGGCCGATTCGGCGGTGACGGTCGCCTTGCCGGGGGGCGAGGAGGTGAACGGGCGTCTGGTCGGGTGCGCGGAACTCGCCTACGTTAGAGCGGCCTCCGTGGCGAGGGCCGGCAGGCCCATGAACAAGATCGGCCGGGCGATAGAGACGGCGGCGAAGAAGGGGGGCTTCTTCGTCTTGCGCGAGCTCAACAGCCACGGGATAGGCAGGAGCATCCACGAGGCACCGTCGATCCCCCAGTACTACGACCGGCGCTTCGACGCCCCGTTGACCAAAGGGCTGGTAATTACCATAGAACCCATCCTGTCCGCCGGGTCGAGCCGGGTCAAAGACGGGGGCGACGGTTTCACCTTGAGGACGGCGGACGGTAGCCCGTCTGTGCACCACGAGCACACGATCGTCGTCACGCGCGGCACCCCTATCACCGTCACCGAAGCCCCGGGCTCCGAGGTGGACTGAGCCTCGGGGAGCCGAGCGAAGCCCCGGAGGAAGCAAGAGAGCATAACTTTCGGCACAGCGTGCAACCACCCGTAATTTTGCACCGGGAGCATCTGGCGGCCGTCCCCGGCAAGTGCTATTCCGTCAGCGTTGCGACGGCCATGCGTCTACGACTTTATGGGTCGGTCTGCCGCGACCGCTGCAATATCGATACCCCTTCTTGTCGAGCCGTGCTAGGGCGGGATAGGCTCATCGCATCAATGCGACGTTAGCATTTGTTAGCAAGTTGCACCCGCCGCCGCCGCCGTCGACCACTGCAACCGTCATCGGCACGTGCCGATGACGCGAACGCACTGCCGTTGCAACCACCGACCACCGACGTCGACCACTGCAACAACGCGAGTAAAACAACGGCGCAGAATTCTGCGCCGTTGTTGCAACCACCGACCACCGACGTCGACCACTGCAACTCAAAAGTGGCGAGCGCTCGCCACTTTCCCATCCCCTGTTGCAACCACCGACCACCGACGTCGACCACTGCAACCGACCCTTGCAACGTGCTTGATACCGCGCTTGTACGCCCTCGCGAGGATCAAGCCGGGCGAGTCTGCAACCGCTCGCCTCAAAGTCCTGC